>OFGI01000961.1_pt1 | contig 14059 bp, 10 predicted proteins | sample 1521751 | NCBI WGS metagenome assembly OFGI01 (sample SAMEA3504115, study PRJEB24116) | mouse gut metagenome | biome: mouse gut; feature: mouse-associated habitat; material: faeces | place: Denmark | collected 2011
TCCTCCTTTAGAGCGTGTTTGAAAAATGCTTTCCGTCAGATGTGCGTCACAATTTATAGGAGACTAAGAGCATAAATGCTCCGCCAAACAAAGGGCGCATATGCAGCAAAGGCATAAAGAGCAATGCCTTATGCAACCTGAATTTGGTGTAAATATCGCGCAAAGTGGGACGTGCAGATGTCATGCCATTAAAATGGCAGAAATGATTTTTCAATTTCATTCCCTTTCTTCTCTCTCATAGATCCTGTACTCCACTGCTTTTCCGTCTTTCCATGCGATATCGACAGCCTTTTTTCCTTTGATGCACAATCCTTTCACAACCCCCTCACTAAATGCCTTAGGAAGCGCCGGAAGAATCTTTACTTCGCCGTTTCTGTCCTGTACGAGCATATTGGCAATGGCTGCCGTTCCCCCAAAATTTCCATCGATCTGGAAAGGCGGATGCGCGTCCCAAAGATTATCGTAAGTAGACTTGGTAAGCAGCGTCCTCAGACATTCGTAAACCTTTTCTCCATCGCCTAGCACGGCAAACAGATTGATGATCCACGCAAGGCTCCATCCGGTATAGCCGCCCCCGTTCTGCAGGCGGATTTCGAGAGATTTTTTACAGGCACCGGTAAGTGTATCTTCCCCTGCAAACAGTTCCGAAGGGAATAACCCGTACAGATGGGACATATGCCTATGTCCCGGTTCCGTCTCTTCAAATTCTTCATTCCATTCCAATAATTGTCCCTTGCTCCCGATCTGCAATGCTGCCAATGAAGCCGTTCTTTCCTCTATCTCCTTCAGCAATCCGTCTTCTTTCCCCAAAATCTCACAAGTCTTTTGAAAATGCCCGAACACTTCCCGTATCAGTTCCAGATCCATTGCACTGGCCAGCGTAATACAGGTATCCCCCTGCTCTGTCTTATAACGGTTCTCCGGCGAAGTAGAAGGGCAGGTGACATAGACGCCGTCTTTCTTCACAAGAAAATCTACCAAAAACAAAGCCGCCTCCCGCAAGACAGGATAAGCTCTTTCCTCCAAAAATTTCCTGTCATTCTGATACTCCCAATACTTATAAAATTCTGCGCACATCCATGCCCCGCCCATAGGCCACATCGACCATGTGACGCTGTTTTCCTGTCCGGCCTTTTCCAAATATCCCATACCCGTAGGATTGGTGGACGCCCAATAATCGCCGTTATGATGATGCACGAAACCTCTGCAGCCATAATAAATTCTGGCTGTTTTCTTCCCCTCCTCACACAAACGTTCCACATAATCAAAATAGGGTGTCAGGCATTCTTTTAAATTACAGCTTTCAGCATGCCAATAATTCATCTCCGTATTGATATTGGTAGTAAAATTACTGCTCCATGGGGCCTGATATTCCCAGCTCCATATTCCCTGCAGGTTAGCCGGAAGGCTTCCTTCTCTCGAAGAAGAAATCAGCAGATATCTTCCATATTGAAAATAAAGGGCGTACAGCCCGTTGTCTTCTTCTCCGGCTCTTAAGCGCGCCAGACGCTCATCCGTAGGCAATTGTAGTTGTTCTCCTAAATATAAGCTCACTCTGTCATACAGCCTTCTGTAATCTCTGATATGCTCCTCTAAGATCGCCGCATACTCAAAATCTTGTCCGCTTTTTTTGGATTCCTCTTTCGTTTCAGCTTCTTTTCGAATATCCCGATCCTTATCATGCGTTTTTTTCCGATCGATCCTGTCATGATTTTCCACATCCAATGTTAAAATCAGTTCAGACGCATTCCTCACGGAAAGTACCCCGTCCTCCGCTATGTGATATTCCCCGTCGCACTTTCTCACCCTCACCCTTCCGGTAAAACGCATCCCCCACGTTCCCTGTATTACTCCTTCAGGTCCCTTTACATAATTGGGATCCATGTGCTCCGGACATTGGCCTTCTATCAATATCCCCTCTTCTCCCTTTGACGTTTTCACACTGAGCATCGATTCAAACCGGATCTCCATTCCCATCACCGGTCTGTCTGCCGTAAAACGTATAACAAGCATCTGCGCCGGATAAGATGCAAAATATTCTCTCTCAAACCTGCTGCCGTCCGCCTGATAAGATACTTTTGCAACGGCATGATCCAGTTCCAGACTCCTCCGGTATTCTGTAACCGTTTCACTGTGCGACATGAAAACACATAAGTTTCCCATAGGCAAATAAGATTCGTTATATTCCCCTAACATATGCTCCTGTACAAGCTTTTCCGCCGCAAGAAACTGTCTGGAAAAAACCAGTCCGCGCACTTTTTCCAAATAGGCAAATGCCTCTTTGCGGTTCTTATCCCGTTGATATCCGGACCACAGCGACTCCTCGTTCAGTCCCAATTTCTCCTGCTTCGGCTGCCCAAAGATCATGGCCCCCAGACTGCCGTTTCCGACAGGCAGCGTCTCTTCCCATATGTTCGCCGGCTTACGATAAAAAAGTTCCATACATGATCTCCTTTTCTTAAATAACTCCCGTCTGCTCTCTTTAGCAGGCATACAAATATCTGACTTGGTCTGTTTTTCTTTTTCCATAACAACAAGATACGGGAATGATATTATCACGATCATTCCCGTATTACTACCGCATTTTCTTTATTTATTTCCTGTCAGGATTACATATTGTTCCAAATCAGACTACCCGTTCTCCCATTTCTTCCAAATCGTTGAACTGTTTTATGATCTCCTCAATGGCATCCCGGTTTTTCAAAAATACCTCCGTGATCTTCGGGTCAAAATGTCTCTCTTTCGAATCTTTGATAATGCTGAACGCTTCGTCTGTCGTATAGGCTTCTTTATAGCATCTTCTTGATATCAGGGCATCAAAAACATCTGCAATCGCCATGATCCGTGCACAAAGAGGAATCTCCTCCTCCTGAAGCTGCTTAGGATAACCGGTTCCGTCCCACTTCTCATGATGATACAACGCGATCTGCTCGGCAATATCCATATCTTCTTCCGTCTCTACGCCTCTTAAACTCTCCCTGATCAGTTCGCCGCCTATTACGGTATGTCTCTTGATCACTTCAAATTCTTCTCTATTCAGCTTACCCGGTTTATTCAGAATCTGATCGGGTATGGAAATCTTACCGATATCATGCAGCGCCGCTGCACGCACTAACCTGCTCACATAATCGTCCGTTAATATTTCCGTATAGATCTCGTCTTTTTGGAGCGCCTTGGCTATCAGCTCTACATACGCGCTGGTCCTCCTCACATGCTGGCCTGAATCACTGTCCCTGCACTCAATAATGCTTGCAAGATTTTCTATGATGCTCTGCTGGATCGCCTTGATCTCTTCCGTCTTTTCCTGTACTTTTTTCTCCATGTCATTCTTATAGTCTTCTAATTCCAAAGTCCTCATGACACGTCCAACCAATGTTTTGGTCGCAAAAGGCTTGCCGATAAAATCCACCGCTCCGTTTTCCAACGCCTCCGCCTCCAGCTCCGTATCCTGATTGGATGTTAAAAATATAATCGGTATCTTCTTTAAGATCGGATCGGCTTTTAAAAGCTTCAATACTTCTATCCCGTTCATCTCCGGCATAACGTAATCGAGCAGGATCAGATCCACCGCTTTTCTTTTCAAGATCTGAATCCCCTCTCTTCCGCTCTCTGCACTGGAAACCCTGTATGATCCTTTTAACGCGTCTACCGTTTTCGCCGTACTCGTTCGATTATCATCAATAACTAAAATATGTTTCATAGGCAACCCCGCTTATCCACTTTCTGCCGCGACCTCTCTCTATCGCGGTACCCTTATTATGATAACTCCCATCAGCCTGCTTTCGTTTTCTCTTTAAAAAATTATCATTTAAACTAATTTTATTACTTTAAGAGTCCAAAGTCAATCAGCTTGCCGCTTCTTTTGTTTTTTTACTGAAATTTTTGCCATATCTCCGTCTTATTCAGCCTTTTGCGCGCGCATTCCTCCCGTTTACGTCATCCCGGAGCAGGGTATACGCGGTAGAAACAAGAGGTATAAACAAAAGCATCCCCGCGATCCCCATCAGGCTGCCGCCCAACGTTACCGCGACCAGCACCCACATGGACGGAAGTCCCACCGAATTTCCTACAACATGGGGATAGATCAGATTTCCTTCAATCTGCTGCAATACAAGGAAAATGATCACAAAGATCAGCGCTTTCATAGGGCTGTCTACCAAGATCAGAAACGCGCCGACCACACAGCCGATAAAAGCTCCTACAATCGGTATCAGCGCCGTAAAGGCGATCAGCACCCCGATCAAAAGCGCATAAGGAATCCGGAATACCGTCAGCGTGATCACAAACATCGTCCCTAAGATCACCGCTTCTAAGCACTGTCCTGAAATAAAGCTGCTGAAATTACTGCTCAGAAGCTCCAATACCCTAAGCACCTGGGCATTGATCTTTTCAGGCATATATGCCTTTAAGATTCGCCTTCCCTGATCCCCCAGTCTTTCTTTTTGGGACAATACATAGATGGAAAAGATCAGCGCAACTACGACGTTTACAGCAACGCCAATAATAGTACTGGCAACGGAAACCGTGGAAGTCACCACGCTGCCTACGCCGTTTTGCAGAAAATCCAAAGCGCCGTTTAATATTTTATCCCAATCAAGGGAAATATTCTGAAGCTCCTCCAAATAACCGACGATCTGAGGATTGGATGCGCAGAGTTTTTCCAACTCTATCATAGCGTTGTCAAAAAACGCGGGCAGCTTATTTCCCAGATCCATGACCGTCTTTCCAAGCTGCGGCACTACGGTCATGATCACAAAGATCAGGATGAACAGGATCAAAAGCAATGATAAGACAATACCTACAGGCCTTTTCAACTTTTCCGCCCTTTTCCCTCTCCAGTTCTTCAGCAGGCGCTTTTCAACGCCGTTCAAGGGAATATTCATCACAAAAGCGATCGCCCCGCCCCATATAAAAGGCTGTGAAATACCAAACACAAATTTTACTACACCGAATACATCTCTAATATTGATCACACAAAGAATGACCACCGCAATAAATAATATAATATGCCTTATGCTCCTCATCGTCTGCTTATCTAATTTCATCCGTACTTCCTTTCCGGCCGCTTCTGTCCGCAAAGCGGCTTCCACTCCATTTTCGCACTCATTCCCATATGTATCACAAGCTTGCTTGTGATACTGTTTAAATAGAAAATTCTCCCATCTGCACGCAGCGGGCATACAAATCAGGATCGTGAAATTTTTCATTTCACGCTATTCATTGATCAGATCATGATCACTTCAAAAACCATATATGCCACGGATAACACGATGCCCACAATAAGCGGAACACTCACCATCCGTCCCCTGTTCTCTTTTCTTCCCTGCCAGATCTGTTTTAACTGCATATCCCTTTTTTCGTTTTTAGCAACCCACGCAAGAACGCATACCGCTATCGCGGTTGTGACCATGGCGACCACCCCATAGATACCGATCGTAACGAGCAGCGTTTCTTTACTGTCCATCAGTTCCTGAGCCTCCTGCAGATAATCCTCGGATGCAAAAGAACCGGAGACAAACATGAGCAATACATTCTGTATGTTAACGGTCATATGGAATATGACAGATCCCCACAGGCTTCCCGTTGCTTCTACCAAAACCGCCATTACAATGCCAAGAAAAACCGCATATGCCGCCTGATTGAAATTCATATGCATCAAACCAAACAAAAGCGCCGACCAAAATACCGCCCGAAACGTATTCCCGCTTTTTTTATAACCGTTAAATACCAATCCTCTGAATATAAGCTCTTCGCTGACCGGCCCCAATACTCCCATCAGCAATACCATGATATACCAAGGCATCTGCAGCACTGCGCCGCTCATCTGCGCGACCGTATTGTCAACGAACAACATGGAGATCGCATTGATCACGGTAGTCGCCGGCATCATCAGATAAGTAAATAAAATAATCATAAGCACGGAAGATATTTTTATTTTATGGAATCCGAAAACATCTTTCCCTTTTTCTTTGGAAAAAAGCGCAAATAACAATGCCGGAACCAAAATCATCCCCTGTGCCATTATGAGATTCGCCACAATCGATATCCGGGGCGGTCCCACATAGATAGTCCATGCCAATAGTCCCGCTACCATTGCAAGATGGATCAACACTGTCGTTAAATAAAACCAATTTACCTTTTTACTGTTCATTCTTCCTTCGTTTCCTATCTTCAAGTCTTTCCGAACCTGTATTCTGATCCGGTCCTCCGCCGTTTCCTGTCCAAACGGCATTTCCGCCGTCCGTCTTTTTCTCTGTTACAGACTATTTTATTTTGCGGATACAGGTTTCGGTGATCTCGATCCTTCCTGCCTTTAAAAGATTTCCCACCGCTCTTTTAAACTCGTTTTTGCTCATATTCGTTTCCCTTTTGATCGTTTCCGGCCTTGCCTTATCGTTAAAAGGAAGGACTCCGTCAAAGCTTTCAATGATCTCCATCACTTTTTCGGCATCCACATTCATTTGGATATAAGCTTTTTCCCGGATGCTGAGATTTAATTTACCGTCTTCCTTCACCCCTGTTACCCTTGCGGTAACGTCGTCGCCAATCTCCACTTCCCCATAAAGCTCCCTTTTAGGGATCAGTCCGGAATAACGGTTGTCCACTGCCACAAAAGCGCCGAACTCCTCGCTGATCTGATAAACACGCCCTGTCACTTTATCCTCTTTCTGATAAGGACTGTCCATATCCAGATATTTATAAACATTCATCGTCGCGCATAACCTGCCGCTCTTATCAATATAAACGGCGGCCAGCACCGTTTCGCCTTCCGATACCCTTTTCGTCTGTTCCCTAAAAGGAAGCAACAGTTCCTTTTCCAGTCCCCAGTCCAAAAAAGCTCCGATCTTTCCGACCTGCGCCACTTGAAGCTCTCCAACCTGTCCAAGCGTCAGCTTCGGACGTCTTGTTGTCGCTATCAGCCGGTCTTTTGAATCTTTATACGCAAAAATTTCAATCATATCGCCGATCTCGGTATTTTCCGGCGCCTGCTTGGCCGGAAGAAGCACTTTCTCTTCCCTGTCTCCGTTTCCGGCATCGGCAAGATATACGCCGAACTCCACTTTCTTCACCACTTTTAACTGCTGGATCTCTCCCAAACGAATCATCTGACACCCATCCTATCCTATACGCTCTTTCTTTTGTAAATTTCTGCTTCTTTCTTTATAAATTTATCACAGTTTCCGAAATTCCACAACCGCAAATGCGTTGTTCTCCTTATCGTTTAAGCTGACCACGCAATAATTTCCGTCCCAAAACGTCCTTGGCACGATCACATCCTCCAAAAGCGCCTGCTTTTTATATTCTGCCCGCATCTGGGAAACTTTAAAACCGTCCGGCAGAAAGTCCATTGCCATTCTGACATATTGCCCGTTATTCACATGATTATTCGTATCCAAATGATGCTTCTTTACAACAACGGCCTCCTTTTCCTCCATGTTCTCCGGCACGGCGATCTTACGAGGCGCATAATCCATCGGCAGCTTGTCCTCCAGCACATATTTTTCTATCATGAGCGGCGTCGGCTTTACCGGAAACTGGCTCTTGATGCCAAGAAGGGTCCAGATCGAATTGGCGTATGCGATCCGCTTACCCTCTCCGTCCAGCATTACAAAATTACGATACCCTAAAAAACCTTTAAACGCATAAGGAAAAGTTCCGACCGTCACCTTTTCTCCCAGTTCGGGATATCTGCCTACAACGATCTGCCATGAAGAGAGTACCCAGACCATATCGTTTTCTGTCAGATATTCTGTCCCCACGCCTATATCCTCAGAATGAAAAGTAGAGCAGTCCTGAAAATAATCCAGCAGCTCTTCCAATGTCAATCGGCTGTCCTTGTCTACCTCGCTATAACGTATCCTGCTTTCAAAACTATACATTGTAATCCCCATCCCCCTCATCCGCACTTTTTCTTTTGAACGTCCCTATTCACAAAATCTATACACAAAAACCCGATGGAACTTTTCCATCGGGTTTTCATTCGCTGGGCTACAAGGATTCGAACCTTGAAATGACGGAGTCAGAGTCCGTTGCCTTACCGTTTGGCGATAGCCCATCAACGTTACTTTGCAAGTATACCGCATTTTCTCCACTTTTGCAAGTAAAATTCTCAATTTTTTCAAAGTTTTGCAAATCCGATTTTTATTCGCATTTTTCTAAAAATTCAGACAACTCTATTCCAAAAGCCGAAAAAAATGAGCCCGCCTCAATATTAAAACGAGCCCACCTTTTTATCATTATAGCCAAATCCAATAACAATTATACTTCAAAAATCAAATCTCCGTAAGTCGGGAACGGCCATACCTTTTTATCAACCATCATCTCCAACTCATCGGCCGGCGCACGAAGCGCATCCATCGCCGACATAACCGTCTCTCTATAGAAAAATGCGCGTTCCTTCCCTTCCTCCATTGCAGCCGCTTTCGCTTCGACCTCTTTTAACTCTTCCAGCGCTTTCTGCATTCCGGCAAGTTTTTCGGAAACTTTTGCCAAAAGTCCGCTCTGGACCTGTGCATCCGCGCCTGCCGCTTTCACTGCATTTACTGTATCGGCAAGTTCCTTTGTATACTTAACCACTGCCGGAACAATTTGTTTGGATGCCATCTCGATCATCGTCAACGCTTCAATGTTAATGGTCTTCGCATAGTTCTCGTAAAGGATCTCTTCTCTGGACTCCAGTTCAACCTTCGTATAAATACCGAATTTTTCAAATAATTTCACCGCTTTGTCCGTTGTGATCGTACCGGCAGCCTCTACCATGGATTTGATATTCGGCAGACCTCTCCTGTTCGCTTCCACTACCCACTGATCGGAATAACCGTCTCCGTTAAACACGATCCTCTGATGCTTCGTCATATATTCTTTGATCAGATCATGTACAGCCATTTCAAAATTATCGGCTTTTTCCAAAATATCCGCCGCCTCACAGAAAGCTTCGGCAACAATGGCGTTTAAAGTAGTATTCGGGCTTGCAATGGAATCTGCGGATCCAACCATACGGAACTCAAATTTATTGCCGGTAAAGGCAAACGGCGAGGTTCTGTTCCGATCCGTGGCATCCTTATCCAAATCCGGCAGGGTGGACACGCCGGTCATCAGCTTTCCTCCCTGAATGGAATGAGCCGCTTCCCCGGTCTCCACCAGCTGTCGAACCACATCCTCCAGCTGTTCGCCCAAAAACATGGATATAATGGCAGGCGGCGCCTCATTGGCCCCAAGCCTGTGATCATTTCCCACATCCGCGGCGCTCTGCCGCAACAGATCCGCATGCGTGTCTACAGCCTTTATAATGCAGGCCAGCACCAGAAGGAACTGAATGTTTTCGTTGGGGGTATCGCCGGGATCCAGCAGGTTCACCCCATCGTCGGTTCCCAGAGACCAGTTGTTATGCTTGCCGGAGCCGTTCACTCCCGCGAAAGGCTTCTCGTGGAGAAGGCAGGTCAGGCCATGGCGTCCCGCAACCTTTTTCATGGTCTCCATTACCAGCTGATTATGATCCACGGCAATATTGGCCGTCTCATAGATCGGTGCCAGCTCATGCTGGGCCGGAGCCACTTCATTGTGCTGGGTCTTGGCAGTCACACCCAGCTTCCACAATTCTACATTCAGATCCTTCATGTACGCGCCGATCCGCTCCCGGATCGCCCCAAAATAGTGATCCTCCAGTTCCTGTCCCTTGGGAGCGGGAGCGCCAAACAACGTGCGCCCGGCAAAGATCAAGTCCTCTCTCTGCAAATATTTCTCCCTATCCACCAGAAAATATTCCTGTTCCGGTCCCACGCTGGCCACCACCTTAGTTGCCTCTGTATTTCCGAAAAGCCGCACGATCCGGAGCGCCTGCTGGCTTACGGCTTCCATGGAACGAAGCAGAGGTGTTTTCTTATCCAAAGCCTCTCCGGTATAGGAACAGAACGCCGTAGGCACACACAGTATTACTCCCGTTGCATCTTCCTTCAGAAACGCGGGAGAAGTAATGTCCCAGGCAGTATAGCCTCTGGCCTCAAAGGTTGCCCGAAGTCCTCCCGAGGGAAATGAAGACGCATCCGGCTCTCCCTTAATCAGCTCCTTTCCGGAAAACTCCATGAGCATCCTTCCCTCCTCGTCGGGGTGGGTGACAAAAGCGTCATGCTTTTCGGCCGTAATGCCCGTCAACGGCTGAAACCAATGGGTATAATGGGTGGCGCCGTTTTCCACTGCCCAGTCCTTCATGGCCTTAGCCACTACATCTGCCGCCGCCAGGGACAACTCGCCGCCCTGGTCCATAACCTTCTTCACCTCTTTGTACACGTTCCTGGGCAGTCGTTCCTTCATCTTGCCCAAAGTAAAGACCTTGCTGGCAAAAATCTCCTCCACATTCAGCACTTCGCTCATTTTTATCCTCCCTTTTCCTTCGCACATACAAAAAACGTCCCAAAGTAACCCCGTTACTTATGGAACATCTTTGCCCGCTGATACCCTTGTGCAGATGCGGCACCTGTCGCCGCTTCGTTTTTTATAACATACTCTACTTTTCAGAAAAATGCAATACCCAATTAAAATTTTTTATGTTTCTATAAATTGTATGTTACAGTTCACACGTCACATCCAAAAGCTGGCTCCTCCCACAAGGCGCACGAAGAAATAAATCCCGCAGTACAAATGCCAAGCGTAGACCAGTCCCAGCGCGGCCTTCACAAGCCGCTTCCACTTCTCCCCCCCCATCTCCAGCCACTTGACAGCGCATATCGTAAACAGCACGGACAGGCAAAAACTGTAGCCCCATAGAAAATTGCCGTCCACTGACCGGGTCCCGCTTTCTGCCAGGCACAAGGCCTCCAGGAATCCCAGTGCCGTCATTCCGATTACAAACCCATATGTCTTTTCTCTAACCGCTCTTTTCCAGGTGGCCAGAATCGTCAGTCCGCAAAAAAGTACAGAACAGACCACCGCAGCCTTGGGAACTGCTGCATGGAGAGAAAAGGTATACCATGGCCGGAAGCTGATGCCGTTGCCAGTGGATTCCCCAAACAAAACCGAATTTTGCCAGAGAATCACAAGCCCGCTGGGAAGCAGGGCAGAGCCAAACGCCAGGATCCGCCTCAGAGGCACCCTGCGAATTAAATCCACCAAAAGAGCAATTCCCATCACAGGAGAAAATGCCAACAGAAAGCTGGGCTTGATGCCGGTGCATATGATGTTAAGCAGGGCAAAAACCGTCCATTCCTTCCAAGTCAGTCCCTCCCTGTACCTTTTCTCCAGCCTGAAATAGCAGATCAAGGTTACCAATGCCGCCAGACGCATACAGATATAAGTGGAATTATGCCAGATATTGGCGGACTGATAACTCACATACCGAAGCTCTCCCACCGAGCTCACATATACCGGCATTACCAGGTTCAGGCTCAGAGCCAGCAAAAGTGTACCCCAAGTCTTTTTTCTTTTGTCTCCTAAAAAACAAACCAGCCCCTCCGTGGCATACACAGTGGCTGTGGAAGCCGCCGCCAGCAAAAGTGCGATCCCAAAGGTCCCTCCTCCAAAGAGCACATACAACGCCTTGTAGGCATATGCCGTAAAGCTGTAATACCATCCATCCTGAACCACCATGCTGATATGCAGGGGCAGATCCGACTGATAAGGCAGAGGACCGGAGCCGGACAAATCCGCTACAGACTGCCTGTAGTAAAGCCACAGGCAGGCAAGACCGTATACTGCCGTCAATATATGTATGAAAATCCGTGGAACCTTGTTCTGTCTGCACAATTTATCCATGCTCCTAATCCCTTCTTCCCTTGATCTCTTTTCGCATAATTCCTTTTCTCTTAATCTCTTATATCTTGATCTCTCGCATCTTAATCTCGTTTATCTAAATTCATTGTATCCTGATTTTTTTATCTTGATTCTTTTTGTCTTGTTCCTTTTTATCTTGTTCCCTTTTTCCGCAGTAAATCATATTTCCCTGCCTGACTGGAAAGCTCCAGCCATACGGTCTGCCCGGCGTGAGGACAGCTGTCTATGGCTTCGCCGGCTTCATTATACATGGCTTTTACAAAAGCTGCGCCGTTTTCCCCGTTCGGTCTCATAACCTCGATTTCTTCTCCTGCAAAAAACTTGTTGCGCTGCCTGATCCGGATGCGTCCTGCCTGTATTTCCTCCACCGTGCCCAAATATATATATTCATTCACATAGGTACTATTGTCATAAATTTGATTATTTTCATCGGGTTTTCCAAAAAAGAAACCCGTGCTGTACTGCCGATAGGTACACTTGGCAATCTCTTCCCGGTACCAGTTCATATGCGCCTGATAGAGATCTTCCGATGAAAAATAATCGTCGATGGCTCTCCGGTAGGTTCTGGTAACCGCCGCTGCATAAAGCGCCGTCTTCATCCGCCCCTCGATCTTCAGGTAGGTCACCCCGGTCCCCGCCAGTTCCTCCATCCGGGGGATGAGGGACAGGTCCTTGAGGGAGAGGGCGTACTCCCGGCCGTGGGGGGAACGGAAGTCCAGCCGGCAGGGCTGGGCGCACCGCCCCCGGTTGCCGCTGCGCTCCCCCAGCATGGCGGAAAGGTAGCACTGGCCGGAAAGGCTCATGCACAGCGCCCCGTGGACGAAGGCCTCCAGTTCCAGTTCCTCCCCCGCCTCCCGGTGGAGGGCGGCGATCTCGGTCCCGGTCAGTTCCCGGGCCAGTACGATGCAGGAAAAGCCCAGGTCTTTCATGGCCCGGGCTCCGGCGGCGTTGTGGATGGAAAGCTGGGTGCTGGCGTGGAGGGGAAGTTCGGGGCAGCACCGGCGGGCCATGGCGGCCACCCCCAGGTCCTGGACGATGACGGCGTCGGCGCCGCTCTCCGCGATCTCCTCCAGCTGGTCCAGCAGGGCGGAGGTCTCCCGGTCGGTGACCAGGGTGTTCAGGGTGACATGGACCCGCACGCCACGGCCGTGGCAGTAGGCGACGGCGTCCCGCAGGGCGCCATCCCCGAAGTTTTCCGCCCCGGCCCGGGCGTTGAAGCCCCCGGCCCCCAGGTAAACGGCGTCAGCGCCGCTGCGCACCGCCGCGATAAGCTGCTCCCGTCCCCCGGCGGGGGCCAGCAGCTGTGGTTTTTTTGTCATTTACTGCTCCTCATCCAGGCTCAGGCGGCTCAGTTCCATCCGGGCCCGGTCGAACTGGCGCTTCTGCTTCTCCAACTCCTGCCGGAACTGGGTGCAAAGACGGCGCTCGTCCTCCAACTCCTGGGTCAGCCGCTCGTTCTGGCGGCGCTGGTCCTCCAGTTCCATCCGGGCCTTGGCGGCGTCCTCCAGGTACTGGCTCAGCTGCTCCCGCATCCGGTCGGTAGAGGACTCGGTCTCGGTCAGCTGGTCCATCAGATTCAGGCAGAGGATCACCACGGCGTCCAGGGTGGAAAGGCTGGGCCGCTGCTCCAGGATGCCGGTAAGCTGATCGTTAAGCTGCTCCTCGATGTGGCGCATCTGCTCCTCGCTCCCGGAAGTGGTGATATAATAGGTGGTGCCCAGCACCTTGACCTTGCTTCTCGTCGCCATGAAATGTCACACTTCCCTTTCTTTTACTTCTCCCCCCGCCGCCCAAGCGGCAAAAATGGTCGTATCACATACATTATATCATAAAACCGCCCAAGACTCCAGGCACTCGCATAAAAATTTTGCAAAAGCTAAGGCCGAAGGCCGTGCAGGGCAGGACTGCGGCGGCACGCCGCTAGGGCAGGACCGCAGTGGCACGCCGCACGCCGCTAGGGCAGCAGGGTGCCGGGGGCGGTGACCTGCTCGGCGCCCAGACCGCCGAAGAAATACTGGTCGGCCATCTTCCGGGCCACCGGGGCGCCGGTATAGCCTTGGCCGCCGTCCTCGATGACCACGGCGATGGCGATCTCCGGGTCCTCCGCCGGCATGTAGCAGATGTAGGTGGAGGTGAGGTTATCCAGGCTCTCCGGGGTGCCGGTCTTGGAGGCCACGGTATAGGGGAAGTCCAGCCAGCTTGCGGCGGAGGTGCCCCCGGGGCGGCTGGCGGCCACCATCCCCTCCCGCACCACCTGGAACACCTCTTTCCCGGCGGGGACCTGGTCGGCCAC
>OFGI01000984.1_pt1 | contig 13649 bp, 15 predicted proteins | sample 1521751 | NCBI WGS metagenome assembly OFGI01 (sample SAMEA3504115, study PRJEB24116) | mouse gut metagenome | biome: mouse gut; feature: mouse-associated habitat; material: faeces | place: Denmark | collected 2011
GGAAGAACTGGTGAAGCAGATGGTAAGGGCCGGAGCGAACAAAAGCCGTCTGGAGGCAAAACTGGCAGGGGGAGCTCAGATGTTCGCATTTCAGAGAAATTCTGATTTGGTAAAAGTGGGAGCAAGAAATGCAGAAGCAGCAAGAAAGAAGCTGAGTGCCATGCGTATTAAACTGCTTGCGGAAGATACCGGATTAAATTATGGCCGCACGGTAATATATTATCCGGAAACGGGAATATATGTTATTAAAGCAGTAGGAAAACCGGAGAAGAAAATATAGGGGGCACTGCGGCGTGGCGAAAAAGAAAGATAAGGAACAGAAAAAAGGAAAAGAGAAACGCCGGGGAAGGATCTTCAGTGTCAGTAAGGAGGCAAAAAGAAGGTTGATACCTCCTTTTGTCATGCTGACGGCAGGAGCGATAACAAGTATCCTGATGGTAGTGAAGGGGTGCAGCCTGAATGAATTTCTGGCGAGATTACTTCTTATTCTGATCATCTTTTACGCGTTGGGCGGTCTGTTGAAAGGCATTCTGGATATGATCGACAAACAGAATGCACCGCCGGAGGTTGATGAGGATGAAGAGGATGAAATGGTAGAGAAGGAGCCGGAAGAAGAGAGCGCTGAAGAAGAAGGCGCGGAGGAGGAGACTGCGGAAGAGTAGGCGGTAGGCTATGAGTGAGGCGGAAAAAAAGAAGCTCTGGGATGAATATGGAAAGACCAGAAGTCCCGAAGTGAAGGAAAAGATTATAATCGAATATGCACCTCTTGTAAAAGTCGTAGCCGGCAGACTCAGCATGTATCTTGGATATAATGTGGAATATGATGATCTGGTTGGTTACGGTGTATTTGGTTTGATCGATGCCATCGATAAGTATGATCTGTGTAAGGAAGTAAAATTTGAGACTTATGCCAGCCTGCGGATCAGAGGCGCTATACTGGATCAGATCCGGAAGATGGACTGGATTCCCAGAACAATCAGACAGAAACAGAAGAAAATTGAATCTGCCATCCGAGAGATAGAAAACAGAGAGGGAAGGCCTGCCACGGACGAGGAGATCGCTGCAGCGCTTGGGATTACGGATGACGAATATGTGGACTGGCAGGGACAGATGAAAGTCACGGGCGTCATTTCTCTGAACGAGTTTATGGAGCAGGGAAGTGAAGTACCCGTAGAGACGGGATCTCATTCAGGGCAGTTTGATTCTCCGGAAGTAGTTATCGAAAAAGATGAGCTGAAAAGGATGCTGATGGAGTCATTGGATATTCTGACGGAAAAGGAAAAAAAGGTTATTTTGTTTTATTATTATGAGGAATTGACCTTAAAGGAGATCAGTTCCGTCCTGGAGGTTTCAGAGTCCAGAATATCTCAGCTTCATACGAGAGCGCTTCAGAAAATGAAAACAAAAATGGGAAAATATATGGGGATTTTAACCGAACGATAATAGGTCTGGAGAAAAGATGGGAATATTTGAGATGATATTACTGGCAGCAGGAGCGGTTGTTTTTATTGTAAGTTTCTGTATTCCGGTAAAAGAGGAAAAACTGAAAGAGGAAACGAAAAATCTGGCCGCACAGGAAGTAAAAAGTCTGGTGGCGGAGGAACTTGAGAATGTGAAGGGCCGGTTGGAGGAGCTTTCCGAGGAGGAGATGAAAGAACAGATCGAGAAGTCAGAACGTTCCATGGAACGGATTTCCAATGAGAAGATCATGGCTGTCAATGAGTATTCTGATACTGTTCTGGAGGAAATTCATAAAAACCATGAGGAAGTGGTCTTTCTTTACGATATGCTGAAGAATAAAAAGGCAGGTCTTTCGGAATCTTATGAAAAGGTGGAACGGGATCTGAAGGAACTTTTGCAGCAGGTGAAGGATTCAGAGGTTACGGTTCGGGAAAATCTGGAGGAGATTTCCAGGAAGCAAAAGGAACTTGCGAAGGAAAAGGCAGAAGCTGCTTCCAGTATGGCGTTTGAAAAGCAAACTTCGGCTGCTGTACAGAAAAGCAGGCAGACAAAAGAGCAGAGAGAGGTTAGGGAGAGAATAGAGGAGCAACAGACCGGTCAGACAGGGGCTGATTTTAAGCCTTTCGTTCCGGAGAAGATAGAGACAGCGCCAAAGAAGAAGGCGCGGACAGCAAAGACGGCGAAAAAACCGGAGGCAGAGCCTGTTTCTTCTGTGGAAAAGGCGGAAGTCACATTCCTGTTGCAGGATGGGCCAGGAAGCGGTGGGGCCGAAAACAGTAACGAAAGAATTCTGGGGCTTCATAAAGCCGGAAAATCCAATATGGCCATTGCAAGGGAACTGGGATTGGGTATCGGTGAGGTCAAACTTGTAATTGATCTTTATGAAGGACTTTGATAAAGGGGTATAAGAATGAAACTGAAATACTATCTGCGCGGACTGGGTATCGGCATGTTAGTGGCGGCCCTAGTGCTTATTCTGTCAGGAAATACGGGTGGCGGGATGAGCGATGAAGCGGTGAAACGCAGAGCGGCAGAGCTCGGCATGGTGGAAAAAGACAAAACTGTGCTGGGGGATATCGGTGGCGAAGCAGCTGACGGAGAAATGAACGAGACAGAGACGTCGATGGAGCTGCCGGAGAATGAACCGTCAGTGGAGTTAACGGAGCAGGACGGTAAGGCAGTACAGGAGGAAGATGCCGAAGGCCGGACACCTGAAGGGGATACACAGGGGCAGACCGGAGAACCGAAGCCGGAAACGGAGTCACCACAGCAGGCTGAAGAGGCAGATGCCGAAGAGCAGGCTCTGGCACAGGAGATCGAGCAGAGAGCGGAAGAAGTGGTGGACAGGGCCGAAGAAGCAGCTGAAAATTCCCCATCCGGAAGAACCGTAACGCTGGAGGTGCGAACCGGCGATAGTTCCATCTCGGTGGCTAGAAGAGCACAGGAGGCTGGTTTAGTGCAGTCTGCGGCAGATTTCGATGTATTTCTCTGTCAGAACGGATTTGATAAGAGAATCTCCATAGGGAGCTACGAGATCACAGTAGACGCATCAGAGAAAGAAATTGCAGAGATCATCACAAAGAGCAGATGAGCAACAGTTCAGCCTCGGGGCGGTTTGCCGGATGGCTGAACTGTTTTTTATGCGCAGGCCCACACAGAGGAAGAAAATTTTCCCTGCCCGTTTTCAGGATGAGATAATGGGCTTTTCAGGCAGGGACAGAAGGCTGAATAGTGATCTTGTGCTTGCATCTGTGGGAAATTTGTGGTAAAATACAGAAGTTGTGAAAAAACACATATGCTGATTTTCAGTTGGTGTTTCCGTTAAGCGGAGGTAGGCTGAAAAGATGGAAATCATGTAACCGCTACAGCGTATGGAAGAAAAACCAAATGGAGGAAAAGACATGAGCGTAATTTCAATGAAACAGTTACTGGAGGCAGGTGTTCATTTTGGACATCACACAAGAAGATGGAACCCCAAGATGGCGCCCTATATCTTCACGGAGAGGAATGGTATCCATATCATTGATCTGCAGAAATCCGTAGGAAAAGTTGATGAAGCTTACAATGCTGTTGCAGATATTGTTTCCCAGGGAGGTACGATACTCTTTGTGGGTACAAAGAAGCAGGCTCAGGATGCAGTCAAAACGGAAGCAGAGCGTTGTGGTATGTACTATGTAAATGAGAGATGGCTGGGTGGCATGCTGACCAACTTTAAAACGATCCAGTCCAGAATTGACAGACTGAAAAGAATCGAGGAGATGGCTGAGGACGGCACATTTGATGTACTGCCGAAGAAAGAAGTCATCCAGATCAAGAAGGAATGGGAGAAATTGGAGAGAAACCTTGGTGGGATTAAGGAAATGAGCAGAATTCCGGATTGTATTTTTGTAGTAGATCCCAAGAAAGAAAGGATCTGTGTGCAGGAAGCGCATGCACTGGGGATTACACTGATCGGTATCGGTGACACAAACTGTGATCCCGAAGAACTGGATTATATCATTCCAGGTAACGATGACGCAATTAGAGCCGTAAAACTGATCGTTTCCAAGATGGCTGACGCTGTAATCGAAGCATCGCAGGGTGAGGCGGCTGATCTGGGCGAGGAGATGGCAGAGGAAGCATCAGCGAGCGAAGCAACAGACATTGAAGAGATAGCAGCAGAATAGAGCCGCTGTTTTGCAAGCGGCGATACAGGAGCACAGCGCCAGCAGAGCAGGCGCGAGCAAAGCGTTTGCGAGTTGACAAGCTGTTTTGTAAGCGGTGATACGAGTATTTTAATAGATTTGGAGGAAAATAAAATGGCTATTACAGCAGCAATGGTAAAAGAGTTAAGAGAGTTGACCGGCGCGGGCATGATGGACTGCAAGAAAGCCCTGACCGAGACAAATGGTAATATGGAAGAAGCTGTTGAGTTCTTAAGAAAGAATGGACAGGCGAAGGCTGATAAGAAAGCAGGCCGTATCGCAGCAGAAGGCATCTGTCGTATTGCGGTAGAAGGAGGAAGGGCAGCGGTCGTTGAAGTGAATTCAGAGACTGATTTTGTGGCGAAAAATGAAATGTTCCAGAATTTCGTAGAGGCAGTTGCAAAACAGGCACTTCATACGACAGCAGCGGATATGGATGCATTCCTTGCAGAGAATTGGGAAGAGGACGCTTCCAAGACAGTAAAGGATGCGTTGGTAGAAAAAGTAGCAACCATTGGTGAGAATCTGAATATCAGAAGATTCGAGGTGGTTGAAGCGCCTATCGTGGTGGATTACCTGCATGGCGGTGGACGTATCGGCGTTATTGTTGCAGCGGAGGCAGGTACGGATAACGATGTAATAAGAGAAGCGGTGAAAAATGTGGCAATGCAGGTTGCAGCGCTGACACCGAAATATGTGAGCAGAGATGAAGTTGGCGATGATTATATTGCCCATGAGAAAGAAATCCTGCTTGCGCAGATTATGAATGATCCGAAAGAATCTGCAAAACCCCAGAAGGTGATCGACGGCATGATCAATGGCCGTATCAATAAGGAATTGAAAGAGATATGCCTGCTTGACCAGATCTATGTGAAGGCAGAGGATGGAAAGCAGACTGTAGGCCAGTATCTTGCACAGGTTGGGAAAGAAAATGCTACGGATCTGAAAATTACAAAATTTGTTCGCTATGAGACAGGTGAAGGTCTGGAAAAGAAGAACGAGGATTTTGCGGCTGAGGTTGCGGCACAGATGAATGCATAGAAATTTGTCGAAATTAGGCGATTGGAGATAAGAATGAGAACCCTTGTAAGTGGTGTGTATGCGCCATTTGCAGGGGTTTTTAATGTTTTATGTTGAATTTTCATTTCTTGACACTGTCACGATATACCGTTATAATCAATAGAAAAAGAATCCATGAAATGGAGAATAGAGAAATGGAATTGATGAATTTGTTAAAGGAAAAGCAGCTTTCTGTTTATCAGTGTGCGAAAGAAAGCCATGTACCATATACTACATTATCAGATATTGTGAAAGGGAAAACTAGGATTGAAAAATGTACCGCAGAAACAATATATAAATTAGCGAGGACACTTCATTTGACAATGGAAGAACTTTTAACAGAATGTTTTAAAGAAGATGAAAACGCTCCCAATTTAAGAGATTTTGAAATATATAAAAGTAATATCTGTCATTTAGTGAAAGATAAAGGAGAAATTGATTTTATTATTGATACTTTAAAGGAGAATCAAATAAGGACTTATTGGGAACGGCAATGGTATCGGGAAAGTTTTTATCTTCTGGCTATGGTAGATTATTTAAGCAGGGAAAATGGACTTCCATTGTGCAATGATTATGAAGATATAAGGAACTGTAAGCTGTCGGAGCCGTTATATCCGTGGGATGTTGTTCTTGCTGCAAAATTGGATGGTTCGCTTGATAGGAAAGAACAATGTTTAAAAGAAGCGATTCCCGAATTTCTGAGGTTTAATATTATAGAAAGCGAGATAAGGAATGTCTGTTGAGAAAGGTTTTACCAAAGAAAATTTGGATTATTATTTGAAAGAATTGGCAAAAGAGTTTCGGAAAAGAAATGGGAAAAATACACCTGCTGAGATTGTGTTAGTTGGGGGCGCAGCAATCCTTGCAAATTATGGGTTCCGTGAAATGACCTATGATATCGATGCAGTCATAACAGCATCATCAGCCATGAAGGAAGCGGTGAACGCAGTAGGAGACCGTCTCAGTTTGCCAAATGGCTGGCTGAATGCAGACTTTAAGAAGACAAGTTCTTATAGTCCTAAATTACCGCAATACTCTAAGTATTACCGTACCTATTCTAATGTGTTGAATATCAGAACAATTAGCGCGGAATATCTTGTTGCCATGAAATTAATGTCCGGGAGACGTTATAAGAAAGATTTGTCTGATATTATTGGTATCTTGAATGAACAAGAAAGAATGGGAGAGCCATTAAGTTATCAGCAGATTGATTGTGCAGTAAGAAATCTGTATGGCGGGTGGGATGATATTTCCAAATATGCAATACAGGTTTTGAAAGCGGCTTTAGATTCAGAAAACCTAAAAGAATTATTTATGGAACAGGAACGTGAAGAGGCATTATCAAAACAGGTAGTGATTCAAGTTCAAAGATATGAAGGAGAAAAAATAAAGGAAAGTAATGTGGAGGAGATTATTCAAAAAGCTTTGAGGAAGAAAAGGGATAGCAGGGATGTGAGATAAAAAGAGGTGGGATATTGATAACTGATAGGAAAGAAATCGAGAGTGTGCTTCAGATTGGTGAGAAAATCTTATTAGATCATCCAGAATTGTACAATATGAGTTTGGATGATGTGTTAGTTAAATTGGATGATGGAACAGAGCAGATGCTGCACAATAGATGGGGAGTGACGGCATGGATGGTGGTAAAATCATTGGAATGCTTTGATGTGAAAAATTTGGTTATACAGTTGTCGGAGATAGATAGTGGGATTCTGACTTATAAGTATGCAGGGTATCTTCTTCAAGTAAAATATCAAATAAATTTAGAAGAACTAATATTAGAAGCAGATAAATGTGGGAAGTTTGATAAAATCATATTATATGTTGATGAAAATATTGTATTTCAATCAGAACTAAATGAACAATATATTGGCAGAATTATAAATATGATTGGAAATCATACAGATAATAACCTTCACCGGGCTTTTTTAGTAAATTATGCAAAGCACATTATAAATATGGATGCACAAAGACTGACAGAAGAAACCTTAGGTAATTTGGCAGGACAGGCACAATATGATTTTATGTCTGTTTTACGGTGGGAATGGTATCAGAAAGATGTGTTAGAAGCGGCAAACGTCGCCGAGAGGATGATTCAAAGGGGCAGTTTCTGGAGTAAAAAAGCTGCCATTGATTTTGTAGAGAGCGGATTCTATTATGATAAAGCGATATTCGGAAGATATTTTGTGCAGTTAGAAAATATGGCGTTAGAGAATGCAGAACTTTGGCAAATGATAATCAGAGTTTTTGTGAATTATGCAGTTAAAGTTACTTCCGGTGATAGTATTGAAGTAAAACAGTTATACCGTAAAGTTATTGAATATTTGAAAAAGATACCGGAAGGAACATTACAGGAAAAAAGCTGTTTTATTGAGGCTTTACAGTGGAATAAGGAAATTCCAAAAGAGATAGAGTCAATTTTTCAAACTCTAATTTCAAAATCATTTGGTAAAAATCAAAATATATTAGACATACTGAAAAATTACTTATATGTACAATTAGAAAATGCTGGATGGAAAATGATATTACAAGATATGCAGCAGATTTTTATTGCTAATAAGTATGGTGCCAATTATGAAGAATTTTTTAACAGAATGTCAACAATTATTCATGAACTTTCAAAGTATCCAGAGGAAGTAACTAGTATATCAATTATTGTTTAAATACACTTTTTAGATGTTTTGTGCTATACTCAGACCAGTACTGTTGGAAGGAGCATAGCCATGAATACCCCAAAGCCTTTATTACTTACAACCGACCACAAGGAAAAACTTGTAAAATCCGGCATGACACCGGCAATCATCATACAACGTGCCAAAATATTGCTTTTGAAAGCGGATGGCCTTTCAAATGATTCCGTTGCAGAAGCGCTTGGCATAAACAAGAGAACGGTTCATCTTTGGACGCAGAAATACCGCAACCGTTCTGCGGATGAAACACTGGATGATATTTTGAGCGTTTCCGGGGGCAGGGGCCCTAAAGAAGAAATCTCCGGCGAAGCCAAAACATGGATAATAGGCATTGCCTGCCAAAAACCGAAAGACTTCGGATATGCCGCTGAAACATGGACGAACTCGGCGCTGACCAGACATATCCGCAAATATGCCGGGGAGGCTGGCTATCAACGCCTGACAACAATTTCGGAAAGCAGTGTGTTCAACATCCTTGCCAAAAGTAATATCAAACCATTCCGCGTCCAGTATTACTGTGAACGGCGTGACCCTGACTTCGACAGTAAAATGCATAATGTCCTTCTTGTATACAAGCAGGTATCCCTCCAATTTGATGAAGAGGGAAAATTAATCCCCTTTGAAGGCCAGACAACGCATGTCCTTTCCTATGATGAGAAACCCGGAATCCAGGCCATTGCAACAACAAGCGATGATCTCCTTCCCGCCGGGGGACATGGCACCATAAAGCGTGATTATGAGTATAAGCGTCTTGGCACAGTATCGCTACTTGCCGGAATAGATCTCCAGACAGGTGAAGCGATCCCATTGGTAAGCGATACACACAACAGCAAGGATTACATTGCCTTCCTTGAAAATTTGAATGGCAGATATCCTCATGGGGACAAAATCCGTCTTATACTGGATAACCTAAAAGTACATTCATCTGCTGATGTACAGGAATATATAGCAACTGTACCAGGCAGATTTGAGTTTGTGTTCACGCCAAAGCATGCATCATGGCTTAACCTTGTGGAAAGTTTCTTCAGCAAGATGACTAAGCAGATGCTGAGGGACATACGGGTTAAAACAAAGGATGAACTGGTAACCCGTATCTATAAATATTTCGATGAAATCAATGAAACTTCAGTGGTATATCATTGGGCATGGAACTTAGATGACATTGATGCATCTGAAACAGTAGCTACCGAAACATTTTCAAAAAGTGTAGATAATTAAAAAGTGTTATACTAGAGAAGCCTTGAAAGATATGCTTTTGGCGGATGTAAACATTTTTTTCTTTGGATTAGGACTATTATTGAAAGCTGGGAATCTTTCTAAATTATATAGTGAAAATGAGGTGTCCGAAGTAAAGTTAATGTTTACTAATTGGCAGATGATATATTTGATGAAAGGAACTCTTTATTTTGCAGTTAAGACGAAAAAGATTTGTCATATGACCTTCCAGTTGCTGGGTTTTTCTGAAGAGAATAATAGTAAATATATAGAATTTTGTATGGAGGAAGTATATGGAAATTATCCAGCAACATTTTTTGAAGTTGCAGAAAACTATAAGGATGCAAAAGAGTCAAAGCAGGTAGAGTTAGCAAATAGGGTTATAAAAGAGCATAACCAAATTTTAAAGGAAAGAGAATTATGTTACAAAATTAAAGATTTGCGACCCTCCAGAATACATCAAAACATTTATCGGAAAGCGCAAATGGCTCAAAATCGACAAATGAATGAGAGGGCGCATAAGGAATCTTTTTTTGCACAGATGTTTCCTTCGGAAATATTGAAATATGGAAATCGAAGTGGATTTATTGTTATAGGGAGGCGTGATGAAGAAAGCTTTCAGGTAAGTCCATTTGCAAAATTTGAATATAGTATCGAAATACCAGCGGTTTATACAAAAGATCCAGTGGAGTTTGAATTGCGTAGAAGGAAATATTTGGATGAGGTGAAGAAGAGTGCGGCTAGTAATAAAGGATTACCTGCTTCAACTGAAAGAAAAAGATGAATTAGATTTATTATTATGCGATTTGTTGTTTCAAATGGGTTACATTACAGATAATAAGCCAAAAACTGGAAACAGACAATATGGTGTGGATATTCGTGCATATAATGACAATGAAATACTTCTTACCATAGTGAAGCAAGGAAATTTGAATCGAAGAAATTGGGATTCTGATCAGAATGCAGTCAGGCAGAGTTTAAATGATATTCAGGATACATATATAGAATTTATCAAAGGAAAAGACCGTAAAAAAGAGTTACATATTATTGTAGCTGCAAATGGTGTGATAGATGAAGCGGTTAGACCTAGCTGGGAAGGATATATCAACCATAATACTACATGGAGCGGAATGAAAGTACAAATTGAATTTTGGAATATAGACAAATTAGTGGATGATGTTCAAAAATATCTATTTGATGAATATATTTTTGGAGCGGAGATGCAGAGTTTCTTGAGAAAAGCCTTGTATTTTATTGATGAAAGTGATTATAGAAATGAATATTTTGAATGCATTATTGATGATTATCTTTTATGCTTAAAAAGCGTGGATACACCCAAAGAGCGTAGAAAGAAACTTTCAGGTCTCCATTTGGCATGTCAGATGATTGCTCAATATGCAGCGGAAGCAGGTATTTACAAAATTGGTATTATGGTATCAGAATATCTGATTATCAAATACTGGAAATACATGTTAGAGAACAATAAACTTGGCAAATTATCGGATGTAGAGTGGTTACATAAATTTTTGGCTATGTATGAAAAATGGAATCAAAAATATTATGAGGCAGTTCGGTATTGTTGTGAGGGAGAAGACAGGATTCCATTTTATAATCCAATAGAGCAGAGATTGTTGGTGTATGAGGTATTAGGGTATCTGATTTCTTATGCTTATTATTTATCATTTCGAAGAGAATATGATAAAGCGGCGGGTGGAAGATGTTATGAGGTTCACGCAAGTATAATTAATTTAATAAATAATCATGCACAATTTGCATATGCGCCATATGACTGTCATATTGGAATTGTCAGTATGTTATATCGCCTATTAGATCGTTTAGAACGGACAGGAGATATTTGTGGACTGATGAGATATCAGTGTACACGTTTAGCGTATTATTATCGCATGTATCATAAATATCCATCGACTGCAGATTCCATTGAAGATGCCATTGATATTGATATGGGAGCTTTGGCAGAAGATTATCAGACTTCTGCATTTTGGGGGACTATGCTGGAGTGGATAGTATTAATGGATCAGTGTGAATTGTATCAATTTTTACAGAGCTTTTTGAAAGATGATTTGAAAAATGTTACGAAATGTGTATGGTTTTTAAGGTCAGAAGAAGAATCCAAATTTTATGATGTCTATGCAATGAATCAGGCAGGTGAAGGGATCGCATTGCGATTGGAGAAAACGTTTGATAAGTTTAAAGAAAAAGTTATGTTTATTATGAAACAGTATGAGAAAGAGCAATTTAGTTTTGATGAATATTCGTTTGCAGCATTGGAATTTATTGTTTGCAGGTATTATGGATACTTGGTACGTGTTAAACGGGAAGAATAGAGATATTTGGGGGAAGGACCTTACTTCAAAAATTTTAAAAATCAGAAACCGGAAATTTTAGAGAGTAAAATGAATTTTCCCCCAAAATAAAATTGGGGGGGACAGTAACTGTATAAAAGTTGTAATGGATATTGTTTATAGAATATGGTAGAATAAATAAAAATAAAATTCAGGAGTTGATTTTATGCTGGTCAGTACAGATAAAAAATGGGATTATGCATTAGGTATGATTAAAGTAGATGGATTAGAGCCATCTCCGGAATTTAAAAAATTAATTGAAAAAGAAAGTCGTGGAGAAATGACCACGGAGGATATGCGTAAAGTGTTAGATAAAAAATATAAGATGAAAGAATAAGGACAATATTATGAATGATCCATATTTATATCCACATACAGATATTCTGAAGAATCTTGCCGATATACGGGACAGGGAAGTGTTATCGTGCATGGAAGCAGAATATACGAGTATACGGCTTGCGGAACTTGTGACAGGAGAATCCGTCAGCCGTTTTGATTTTGCAGCGCTTTGTGATATGCATCATTATATTTTTCAGGATATTTATGAATGGGCAGGAAAAATCAGAATTATAAATATTGAAAAATCAGAGCCAGCGTTAGGGGGTATTTCAATTGAGTATTCGGATTGTTTTGACATCGTAAAGGATGCCACATATGTCTTAGATAAAATGAACCATTACACTTGGGAAAATGCCCCTATTGATGAAGTGGCAAAAATGTTTTCAGAATATTTAGCTGAGCTTTGGAAAGTGCATCCATATCGGGAAGGCAACACGCGCACAGTTATCACATTTTGCAGTCAGTTTATAGAGAGTAAAGGATTTTATATAGATAGTGATTTGTTTAAAGACCATGCGCAATATATGAGAACTGCTTTGGTTGCAGCAAGTGCTTTGTTTTCAGATTTAGGGGATAAACGAAAGCAGGAGTATCTGGAGAAGATAGTTTTGGATGCTTTGGAAAGAGGGCAGGAAATGAAACAAAGGGTTTCAGATGTTATAAAAAAAGCCGGATTTAATGTAACAGAAGGACGAATCCGTAAGATTGTATATTGGAATCGTTTAGAGCGGCATGAGCATGGGGAACGAGGTGTTGGATTATATTTATTACAAAATGAAGAGAGTGAATAAATGACTTATATAAAAAATCAAATATTACAAAATAATGCGCGGTAGATGTATGTTGGGGAAATGTTTGGTGTGTAGGCAATATCGGAGAGTTTTTATTTGATAGTTTTATTTTTTGAAATATTATGTGGAGAGTTGGTAACAACTGATTATATCAAAAGAATGAAATCTTTGATTATTTAGGCAATTGTAATGTTCCTATTGGGGAATTGGGTATTTTTAAAAGGAATAATATTGATAGCATGTCTTTTATTGGAAAAAGCTTATTTAAAGTTTCTGATTTAGAATATTTTATCGATGAAGCAACCGAGAAATTCTGTTCTTTAATAAAGAGCAAAGAATTAGCTTTTGAAGCTTATAAGCAGGTGCTGCTTGGTGATAGTGTTTGAATTTCCACAACGAACAAGTTTCTTAAAACTATATGGATTGTTGAGGGGATGGAAAGAACTGACATCGAAGAAGATGAATCTTTTATAAAATGGAGTGGTAAGATGGTAATCGAATTAAAGTATTCCGGCACAAATACATATCTTGTCCGGGGGACGGATGGCAGCATCCTTTTTGATACGGGGTGGGCAGGTTCTTTTCCGCAGTTTTGCAGGACACTTGGCGAGGCAGGAGCGACAGTGCAGGAAATCCGGTATTTGTTTATTTCCCATTTCCATCCGGACCACATGGGAATCGCGCAGGAGATTGCAGACTGCGGCGTGAAAATCGTGACAGTCGACGTTCAGCGGGCGCATATCCATGATGCGGACAGGGTATTTGCAAAGGAAGGGAACTGCCTTTACCGGCCGATTGTGGATGAGGATGTATGCGTCATTTCCTGTGGGGAGAGCCGTCTTCTTTTGAAGGAATGCGGGATTGTGTTGTCCTGCAAATTAGATGCACCAGCTCCATGCAGATTAGATGCACCTGATTTTGATGTTGCACGTTGGGGATCAGCAGATTGCCTGCATCAGCATCAGCAAGTTATCTGATCGTTATAAAAATTAAAGCAAATTCACAGATCGGAGGAAATGCAAAAAGCAGGCTGCCCTGCTTTTGCTG
>OFGI01000985.1_pt1 | contig 13643 bp, 8 predicted proteins | sample 1521751 | NCBI WGS metagenome assembly OFGI01 (sample SAMEA3504115, study PRJEB24116) | mouse gut metagenome | biome: mouse gut; feature: mouse-associated habitat; material: faeces | place: Denmark | collected 2011
TTTTATACGACCTGGACAGACTGCCGAGATGATCTGAAAACACCGGAGTTCAAAGGGGAATTGGACAAGGTAATTAACGCCCTCCGCTTTGACGAGGACCTTGGAGGTGTGCTGAAAAGCCGGACTGCCCTTGGCCGGTTCTGCCACGGCCAGCCGGAAAGCGCCTTTGGCAACGAGACCCAGGATTTCGGATTTCGGGCAAACACAGAACAGTTTTCCTATCTGTTCCGGCTGAATCCCGGCCAGGGGATGTACAACCTGTACTGCTACTGTTACCGTTGGGACTGGCTGGACCAGCACATGAAAAATGCAGAGCGGGGTATCCGGTTTATTACGCCCGACTTCCGTGAATTATTTCGCATTCCCGATGGGGATAAGGTACGCATCATCGCAAGTGATGGCAGTTTTGAGAACCTGCACTGCCGGTACATTGACGATTATCACATGGAAATAGGATTTGGCTGGAACAGCATCCTTCACATCTGCCAGTTTTCAGAACAAATGAAGCGGGATTGCAGCACCGTTATCCCCCTGCGGTCCTCCTTACCGGAGAAGTGCTTCTCCTTTCTGGAGGAAACCGGGGAGATGATCCTTCTGGAAAAGGGAAAGACCGGCTTTCAACACACCGGCCAATGGGTACAGGGGGGATACTCTCCCCAGGAGGGGGCAAATGCCCTCAACAGCCTGGACGGGACCACCAGGGCGCAGGAGGCCGCGATGAAGGCCGGGGCCTTTTCCGGCTGGGCCTCCCCGGAGGCCGACCCTAAAAATTACGATGAGCAGGGGAACTATATCCAGCCAAAACAGCGAGGGCGGGAACGGTAGAAAGGAGAGAGAATATGCCCAGCAAGTACCAGCAGATCATGGCCTTGGCGGAGGAAACTGCCAGGGAGATCACCTCGGATACCGGGCGGTATTTGGCCTTTCTCACCACCGCCGCCCACAACTTCAAGTACAGCTTTCGGGACCAGCTGCTGATCTTCGCCCAAAGGCCGGATACTACCGCCTGCGCCGAGATCAGCTTCTGGAACAGCCGGGGGCGGTGGGTGAATCGGGGAACCAGGGGGATTGCCCTTTTGGTGGATACCGATGCCCCCTACAAGCTGCGGTATGTGTTCGACATGAGCGACACTAACAGCCGCGCCGGGCAGACGGTCCCCGTCTGGCGGATGGAGGTGAGATATGAAGCCGCCGTGATGGAGAGCCTGGAAAACAGCTTCGAGGCAGCAGGAGCGGCAAACCTTCCCACCTGCCTGCTGGAAACAGCCGGTATTCTGGCGGAGGATAACATCACAGATTATCTTGGAGAATTGACCAAGGTCACGGCGGGGAGTCTTTTGGAGGAACTGGACCCGTTGAATACCGAGGTCTGGCTGAAGGAAACGCTGAAAAGCAGCGTGGCCTTTATGCTCCTTGTCCGGTGCGGCTATGAACCCAGAACCTATTTCTCCCCAGAGGATTTTTCCAGGGTCTGTGATTTCAACACCCCGGAGACGGTCTCCGTTCTGGGGGCCGCAGTGAGCAGCATAGCAGAAGTGGCCCTGCGGGAGATCGCCGCCACTGTTTTCAGCCTGCAAAGGGCGGAGCGGCAAAAGTACACATTTGCAAGCCGGGACGGTATCGGGTATGATAGGGACGGAAGAACAGCAAACCATGTGGACGAAAGGAGCAAGAGAGATGGAGTTGACATACAGGCAGGAGGGGGACTATCTGCTCCCCAACCTCAGCGCGCCGGAGGCCCCGAAACTCGGGAAGTATGGGATGCTGCGGCGGACCTACCTACGCAAGCACCGGAACGCCTTTTACACCGTGATGCAGGTGACCGGCAGGTTGGACGCCCACTTGGAGAAGATCGACCGGCAGGCGGGCGGGATGATGGCCCGGCTCATGGCCCAGATGGCCAGGGAGCAGGGAGTGACCGAGGACCTCAAAGCCCAGGACCAGATGAAATGGGTGGGGCTGATGAACAACATCCAGGCCGCGGCGGAGGAGATCGTGCTGCGGGACCTGGTTTACAGCGACTGCTAACTCTCCCCAGCGAGGAAGAACAGCGGCAAATTATCGCAGAAGCGGAGGTGCAAAAAACCTCCGCTTTTTCTATCGTTCAATTCTTTACGAATCTTTTTTTCTTTCTAACATTTCGGACAGACTATTTTTTCGTCTCCGTGTCGTCGTTCTTCCGTTTCGGTTCTTTCTTGGCGAGAAGAACGATATTGTAAACATAATCCGTCATCCATTGTTCGGAGTATCCGAGACGTTCTTTGTACTGACGGACAGCCATAGCCGTCTTGTGCACGTCGTCAGCCTTCCATACCGTTTTGGTACATACGTCATGAACCGTTTTCTGCGTCATTCCATACAGTGCCTTTTTGAAGATAGACGGCATACGGAATTTCCACTGCATCAAGTTACCCATTAACATCATCAGGTCATTCGAGAACCCCTGATACATAAATAAGTAAGATTGGATATCATTCTGTGTGCGGCAATTACGTTTTACGGATGCATCGATTTCTTTGAAGAAATTATCGTTCAGTCCGTAGTCCTGCATCAGCATTTTGCGTGAGGCGGACTTCTCACCCAGTCCCAGTTTACCGTTTTGTGTAGGCACTTTAAACAGACGTTTGAAGTTAGCCACGTCCGGCAAAAAGCGGATATTGGTGATACCAAGGTTTGTGGCGATAACTGACTGGAAATAAACCCGGGTCAGTGATATGAAATCTTCTACATTGCCGACTTTTGTTTCATCGGATTTTTTCTTGAATAAACCAAATAAGCCCATTGTTATATTAATGATTATATTATTTACAAATTACTATTTGAATGAGTGGAAGGTGTGTCCCCTGACTCCCACATGGCAATTTGTGTGCAAAGGTACAAAAACAGTTGGGTTTCACCAACATTCCAAGTCCTTTTCGATGTCCGGCATTATCTCTTTTTTGTTGGGCGAGTTGTACACTGTTGGCGGAACCGTCCAAATATCCGGTATTTTTTGTGGCTATTCGTTCTTAATTCGGAAGTAAAACTTATGATTTTCGAATACAGGTTCCACAATATCATAACGGACAAATTTGGCCAACAGATGTTCGGCGGCCCGGCGGGAAAGTCCCGTTCGGCGGCAGTAGCGGTTGAGTGAGAGTAAGTTACCTTGTTCCAGTTGGTCGAGCAAGAGTTGTTCCCGTTCGGTATAACGGATCAGTTCTCCCCGTGGACTGTCGCTTTGTTGCCATACACGGAGGTGGATAGGAGTTGCCAGTATATTTTCATCTTTGATGCGGAGGTAGGCGAGAGGCTTTCCGTTTTCGTCTTTGGCGTATATCGGTTTGTGGGGTGTTTCCTCAATGGTGGCTACTAATACTTGCCGGCCTTCCACTATATATGTCTGCATGGTATATTCCACTTCGGGGATACAGTAAAGTTGTGCGGCAGCTTCAATCATATATTTCTCTTCTTCGGAGCGTACGCCTGCTATTTTTCCGTTGTCCTTCACGCCGATAAGCAATCGTCCTCCGTCGGTGTTTGCAAAGGCCGATAATGTTTTGGCTATTTTGCGTGCGTCGGAAATTTCAAATTTGAAATCCTGTTGCTGATGCTCTCCTTCAGCAATCAATGCATGTATATAATCGGTATCTGTAAGCAGTTTCATGGCTACAAAGGTAGGTAAAAATGATGAAAAGCCTTTTTTTTAGGTATTTTTCAAAGATTATTTCAAAAAAAATATTGTTTTTATGCGTTTATTTCGGGAAACAGTGTATTTTTGCGACACATTATTAACGAAAAAATAAAAGGATTATGAAAGAATTGGTAGAAAAGGTAGCAGCTCTTTATGCTGACTTCTCAAAAGATGCTAACGCTCAGATTGAAAACGGTAACAAGGCAGCAGGAACTCGCGCTCGTAAGGCTTCTCTGGACATTGAAAAAGCAATGAAAGAATTCCGTAAAGCATCTTTAGAAGCTTCTAAAAAATAATATTAGAAGTCTGCTAAGATATTAGAAAGCAAGGAGAGGGTATATCCATTCGGGTATGCCCTTTTTCTATTTTTGGCAACCAATCTTTTAATTGTTTTTGCATGGATAGTTACTATTATTTAGGTAGAAAGGTGTATCTTTGTGTGTGGCAACCTCAAAAATTATAAATATATGAGTAATAGGATTTATCCTATCGGTATACAGAATTTTGAAAGTCTCCGCCTGGATGGCTATTTCTATATTGATAAAACAGCATTGATTTATCAATTGGTGAAATCCGGACGCTATTATTTCCTGAGCCGCCCACGCCGCTTCGGAAAAAGCCTGCTTATCTCCACTCTGGAAGCTTATTTCCAAGGGAAAAAGGAACTTTTTCAAGGACTGGCTATGGAAAAACTGGAAAAGGACTGGACAAAATATCCCATACTGCACATTGACCTGAATACACAGAAATATGATAGTCCGCAAAGTTTGGAAAGCAAACTGAACCGTACATTGGTAACCTGGGAAAAGCTATATGGAAGCGAGCCTGCCGAAGATTCCTTGTCCATGCGTTTTGAAGGCACCATTCAGCGCGCTTATGAACAAACAGGCCAACGTGTAGTGATTCTGGTAGACGAATATGACAAGCCCATGTTGCAAGCCATCGGCAATAAAGAATTGCAAAATAGTTTTCGCGAAACACTTAAAGCATTCTACGGAGCATTGAAAAGCAAGGATGGCTGCATCAAATTCGCCATGCTGACAGGAGTAACTAAGTTTGGAAAAGTAAGTGTATTCAGTGATCTGAATAACCTGGATGATATTTCGATGTGGAATGAATATATAGAATTATGTGGCATCAGCGAAAAAGAAATTCATAAGAATTTGGAAACCGAACTTCATGAATTTGCAGATGTACAGAAGATGACCTATGACAGCTTCTGCGAAAAACTAAGACAATATTATGATGGCTATCACTTCACCCACAACTCCATCGGCATGTATAATCCGTTCAGTCTGCTCAATGCTTTCAAGCGCAAGGAATTTGGCAGTTACTGGTTCGAGACGGGGACTCCTACTTACTTGGTGGAACTGCTAAAAAGACATCATTACAATCTGGAACGGATGGCACACGAAGAGACCAATGCCCAAGTGTTGAACAGCATTGATTCGGAGTCAACCAGTCCCATTCCTGTTATCTATCAAAGTGGATATCTTACTATAAAAGGATATGATGAAGAGTTCGGTATCTATCATTTGGGCTTTCCAAACAAAGAAGTGGAAGAAGGGTTCATACAGTTTCTTGTACCTTATTATACCAGCATGAACAACGTTGAATCTCCATTTGAGATACAAAAGTTTGTCCGTGAAATACGTTCCGGCGACTACAATTCTTTCTTCCAACGCCTGCAAAGCTTCTTTGCAGACACTACATACGAGATTATCCGTGAACAGGAACTGCATTACGAGAATGTACTTTTCATCATCTTTAAGCTGGTAGGTTTCTATGTCAAAGTGGAGTATCACACCAGCAGGGGCCGCATAGACCTCGTTTTGCAGACAGACAAGTTTATCTATATAATGGAGTTTAAACTGAACGGAACAGCGGAAGAAGCCTTACAGCAGATTAACGACAAGCATTACGCACTTCCTTTTGAAACAGACGGACGAAGACTGTTTAAAATAGGAGTGAACTTCAGTGCTGAAACACGGAATATTGAAAAATGGATTGTTGAATAATGATTCTGTCATTTCTATTATTTTGAATATCAGTGAAGAATCTGTAAACAATAAAAGAGTTGTTGTAAACAGATTCTTCACTCATGTTCAGGATGATAAGCTATACAATGATATCATCAAACAGATACGAAAATATCCTATCTCATATCATCCACCGGAATCACTTCCTGCATATAAATGGCATCCAGACTCCAAAGGGCGGCATCATTGGTACTGATACTTGTACATTCATCCAAAGGAGCGGGAACTTCCGGCGGAAGAACTGTTTCTATACGGAAAGGTGGAGCCGGAGTATGTTCCAAGCGGGAAAACAAATCTGTCCAAGCCTCTTCCGCCATTTTTGCATTACGGGTATGATAGGCTGCATATCCCAACAAACGGGATATACGGAAACGATTTTTCCTTAACTCCCATGCTTTCTGCTTATAACGGGCGGCAAGATCAAGCCATGCCTCATTCCATTCGGGATAATCAACCATACGGATCATTTCATTCATGACTTCAAAACCTCCCATGATAGTCATCAAATGATTTGTACTTTCTAACTTGGGATCACATTCGCTGGTAATAATCCCTGTAGCCGGATCATAACCTAAAGCCAACGGACCTGTAAAGATACGGTTGGGCAGTGCCACAATACTTTTCATCCCGGCTATAATTTTGTCACGGTAAACCGTATTGCCGGTACGTTCCCATTCAGTCATCCAGTTTCCGGCGTATGCCAACCAGTCGGGACCGATGCGGAGACGTGCAGGTGCCGTACAAGGATACTGACTGCGAGGTTGCGCCAGACGCATGGGGTCCAGCGTGTACAATTTCTGATCGGCATCTTTTACTTCGGTCATTAAATCACCGCATCGGTCGTCCGTAGTAAGATAATAGTAGAAACGATTCCAGGCAGCCTGACTGATCCGTGCTTCTTTGGCTCCACATCCCCAATGACTGACGTTGTGCCGGCTACCCAATCCTGCATTCGGACCGATATGATATACATCCACTTCCGCCGTATGACGGGTCATGGCTTCTGCCATGCGCCAGATATCAGCACGTCCGGTACGCAGGAAATTATACCATAGCCACATATTAGAAGCCAGTTCCGTGTTATCCCAAGCAAAACCTCCGATGTCATAACGCCAGGTATGGCGGACAGGATCGTATGCATGCATCACATCCCCATAATTCCAGAAACCATACCATTTGTTTTGTTCTATTGCTTTTTGATAGAAGCTGATATAAGCATCCAACCTGTCTTCCACCCGGGCACGGAAAGGAGTACTACGATCGGGAAGACTCCAAACACCAAATGCCTGCTTGGCATGCAAATAGTCAGGTACAGGCATCAGCACTCCCGGTCCGGCAAGTTGTTTAGCTTGTTCTGCAAAAGCTTTCTTTCCGCTATAACCGCCCTGAGGTATCAAGGTAAGAGTCGTTGTACGGGCAATCCCGTAAGGAGTGCTCATTCCCTCTTGCACATCTTCGTAACTGGCATTCAAGTCATGGGCCACATTATCATAATGGCGCAAGTCCATCGGCTCAGCATCCGGACTCCATATCCATGCGGTAAGAGCAGCCACCGGAGTTTTTGCATCCGAGATTTCAATAGAAGACGGATAAGACTGCCAGAAATCATGCAACTCAAGCCCCATGCCTCCGGTTATATCTCCGGCAAAGGCATAACCCTCACTACGGGTACCGGAGAAAGTACCTATCCAAGGATTATTGTCATTGGCACGTTTACGGATTGAAAATGCATCCGCTGTCAGTTGGGACAGACGATAGCTGTCCCAAGAAGCCCAATGATCAAGCAGAGCACGGTTCTTTTCGTCAAAAGCTTCATAAGGAGGAATGCGTTTTCCTTCCATCTGCTGTTGCTGTAACGAAGATTCTCCATTTCCGGTTTTACCCAATGTAAGTATGCGTCGTCCCACCAAAGGCTGAACGGGCTCGCTCCAAACTCCACCATCGGCACAAGAGAAAGCTACATGGCGATTGTATAAAGCCTCACGCATAGGAACATCAAAACGAACTCCCAAGGCGCGAATAAAATCTTTGTTCTGATCTCCGTCATATACAAAGCTATGCACCATTTTCACTTGCTCACTGCCACCATAAAAATAAAGCCGTACCACAAAGGGCAACCACTCACGACCCTTCGGACTTTTGTGTACCCCTTCCAATTTAACAAGCGCACGCACAGAACCGGCGCGCTCTACAGTCACAGATTTCAGTTCTCCTATATAATTAGTGAAAGAAACTTGAGAAGTACTTTCAAGTACCGGTTCACTTTGCGTATGGCAGATAAGCCTAGCCTTTTCTCCTACTTTCACACCTTTATATAACAGACTATCTATCAAAAATTCGCCTTGACGAGGTATATATGCTGAAATGACTCCGGTAGAGATATGAATACCCTGTGATGTTTCTGTAACAGAAACGGACTTCTTTTTATCTGTATCCGGCAGTTTGGATTTCGCTTTAGATTTCTTTACCGCCTTTTCCAGAGTCAGTTTTTCTGTTCCGGCAGGAATAACTCCAGCTATTCCTCCCCACTTTACAGAACCATCCGGCCAATAAGCCAAAGTCCAGGTATCAATAGGAATATCCTCACCACTCTCTGCAGATAGCCGTAACTTGTTTTCCGGAAAAACTTCCCCTTTATCAAAAGGCACTCCGAAACTTACGGCCTTATCCTGACGGGGAGTTTCACCAATCCATTGCAAAGGAACAGCAGCCGCTTCTTGCGATGAGCATTCATAACTGAAATTTGTAATACGAGTACGCGACAAAGTGGTACGAAAACCAAACCAGCCTTCCCGTAACGGTTCAGCATCCCTGAAATCCACCAAACGCTCACCGTCTATGTAATAACTAACCCTATTGTTCTCGTTGGTAATTTTGATGTGATACCAATGATTCGGCTTCAGCAAATGTCCGGCATCCGTATATTCCTTTAGAATAGCAGGACGGGCTTTAGGATTTGTAATACCCGACTCATCCCCATCATAACGACGGAAACGTGTAGTAGAGTTATGATTGCCACCATATCCCAAATAGTAAAGCTGTAAAGAATAACAATTCAGGAATATACCGCTACGCCATTTTTCTCGCTTCCATAAATTATCGGGATATTGAGGGTCTGATGCCATCCAGAAGCAGTTCAAATCACTCAGACGATCTCCATCCGACTCCACCACCACACATGCATCATATTCAATGGTCACTTTTCCACTCATTTTCTCTTTTCTCCAGAGAGTCAATCCCTTGGGAGATACTATCTCAGCGGTATCTCCCTGAAACGTTACTTTATAATCAGGCGATTCCGATTCAACCTTCCAGTATTTAGTAAACTGACGGGAATTTAAACCGGAAACCCTATTATCCTGTGCCTTTGACGTAAAGACAACTAATAGAAATAAAAACAGAAACAGATTTTTCATACGATGTTGTTTTGTTTTCATTTACTTTAAAAAGTCTTTTAACGGACAGTCCGTAGCTTTCAGCCCGTCAGCAATACTCCGGGCATTCATGCGGGCACCTTTCAAAGAGGTATGGGTATGGTCATGATTGAAATACGTTCCTACTACACGCAAACCTTGATTGTATCCCATATCCTGGAGCTTGTCTCCTGATATTTTATTCAAATCTATAAAATAAGCCCCGGCCGCTTCTGCCGCTTCACGCGTCCATTTACCAAAAGAACTGGTATTGCGCTCTATCTCACCATTATCAAACTTATTGCGGGGTGTATGACTCAGGACAATAGGAACAGCTCCCTTTTCTTTTACATCCATAATAAACTTACGCAAATACCAGCCGAAAGAATAAACCACTTGATAGCTGCCGGTTTTCTCCATTTTGAAGACCTTGCTTTCATTTCCTGAACCGGGTAATTCCGCACGCGCTTTCCCTGTGTTTATGTCACCTGCATCATTATGTCCGAATTGTATCAAAACAAAATCTCCCGGCTGAAGTGCATGATAGATTTTATCCCAACGCCCTTCATCTAAATAAGTACGCGCACTGCGGCCCGCTTTCGCATGATTCTCTACAGAGATCTTTTCTGTGTCAAACAGTTCGTGAATAACACTTCCCCATCCCCACATACCCTTTTCATCTTTATCGGCATTTTTCACAGTACTGTCTCCCACCGTAAACAATACAGGATTCCCCTTTTTACGGGTAGCCCCCGTAACCGTATCTTTTTCTACCGGTTTCAAATAACGAGCCAGTTCCAACCCTTTATAATTACGGATTCCTTCGGCTGCTGATTCTGCATTGACACGTGCGCCAAAAGCACTTGTGTGAATGCGGTCCAGATAGAACATATACTTTACTTTTTCTTTGCCGAATTTCTCAAATTTGCGTGCCGAGATATCATTCAAATCAATAAAAGGAACTCTCGCTTTTTTAGCTACCTGCTTCGCCCATAATCCAAATGTCTGATTCACCCGGGTGATAATAGTGCTGTCTGCATCTTCCCAAGCGTTGCGAGGAGTCAGGGACATCAAAATAGGATGAGCGCCTTTTTTCTTCACATCATGAATAAAACGACGCATATATTCCCCATACGTATATACGGTCTCTTTTGCTCCTGTCTCTTTAATAGTCACATTCAGACTGTCTTTGCCAATTCCCGGAATAGAGGCACGGGCACGGCCACTATCGTACGGACCATTGTCATTATGCCCCAATTCTATGATAACCCAGTCACCTTTACGAACTCCTTTCAACACATCAGGCCACAACCGGTTATAAAAAGTACGGCTGCTGGTTCCTCCCAATGCGTGATTTTCAACGGTTATCTTATTTTCATCAAAATACTCGTGTTCAAAATATCCCCATCCCCATTGACCGTTATTTCCATTGCCCAACGTACCGGTACGCATCGTTGAATTTCCAACAAGGAACAACACCGGATTATCCCCTTTCCGGCTGGAACCTGAAACAGGACGGGCGGAACGCGCCACATTCAAACTATCAAGTGTATTATCAACGACTTGATTCACATCCTTCATCGGAGCAGCTATTTTATTTTGAGCATGTGCTCCCAATCCTACTCCGGCAGCTAACAAAAAGCATAAACAAAGTTTGTTTCCTTTCATGACATTTATAGTGTTTTTCTTTTATTGTATTTCAAATCTTTCACAAAAATAAGATGAACGAACAAACCGGAGAATAGAAATTCATTCATTTTCCTGTTTATTCGTTCAACCAACCTTTTACCTATTGACAAATACGTATTATCCTATCTTTCTATTGCCACAAATTTTCTTTAAACTCAATTTCAACAATGCGTAACTCGTGATTGGTTTTATCGCCATTTTTTGCCTTAAACAAATCCAACTCACCCGCAGCAGGGGCAGCAACTTCTACAATTTGTCCGAAACCGTCACCTTCCTTGCTGGCACCTTTCAAACGAATGGTTATCTCATTTGTCAATACAGGTTTTACATTCAGGTGGATATATCCCAAACTCTTTTCAGTTTCACCACTCCAAATCAGTTCATCACCTGCATATATTTCCAAAGGATAGCTACGCAAACGCCAACCGGTAAGTTTCATGCAAATTTCATCCACACGGGCCGCACGTTCCAAACTATAAGTTATCCATGCACTGTTCAGTCTGCCATCATTCTTCCATTCACTCAATTCATTATCATCGAAACTTTTTATCGCTTCATCCTGGTTGGCTCCGGCAACCGCCGATAAGATATTCACATCGACTTTCGTATCCTTGTAAGAAGGAGTCAACGGAGTTTCTCCACGGGTCAGCCTGCCCTCCAGTTCATCTCCCGGAATATAATTGCTCAAGCCATTCTTCACTTCAACCGGTGCGGAAGAAAGACTGATTTCGGCAGATTGCAATCCATCAGCCTTGGCTGTTATACGAACTGTTCCCGGAGTCGTAAGAGAGCGTATCAAAGCCCGGTTGATTCCACATTCTACAGGCAAATCTTTTGAAAGAATATAATTATCTTTGCCCTGTGCTATTCCACCACGCCATTCAGCCGGTCCCTCTACGTCAAAATGTATCAGATCATTAGCCAGCGGGCAACGTCTGCCATCTTTATCCATCACTTCCACTTGAAGCAATACCATATCAGCTCCATCCGCTTTCCAGCCTTTAGGGCTTTGAATCACACTGAGTTTAATCTGTTCCGGCTTGCCGGCAGTCTGCAATTCAGCGCGGCAACATTCTTTTCCATTCTTATCATACCCTACAGCTTCCAACTTGCCCGGAAGAAATGCCACATCTTTGAAAGTATACAAGAAATGATAATCTCTTTGACCGTTTCCTAAAGATTTGCCATTCAAGAACAATTCCACTTTTTCAGCACTGGATACCACATAAACAGGTTTCACCACATCTTCTTTATAGTTCCAATGACCAACGATATGAATACGGGGATTCTCTATATCCACCCATCCGTCCCACATCACCTGATGTGCATAGAAAGGATCTTTAGGGATGCGCATGGCATCTGTCACACCACTACGACGATAATTCTCCACACCGCGATAATGTGTATTCGTATCCGAGAAGATGATTTTCACACCTCCCGAGCTGACACGGTCACCGGTACCCGGGCGTTCACGCCAATAATCAAACCAACGAATCACATTCTCAATAGTAAAGGAATCCTGATTGTGATTATAAGCACGGGCATCCACCTTTTTCTGAACCTTATTAGTCATTGCAGAACGGAATGAGTTATTTCCTTCTCCGTTTTTATGATATGGATAAGAATATTCATCCCAATATTTGCGCAGACCTTCATCACGGCAGTATTCCATAGCCCACATCGGATGATGTTTGCTCTTATTGATATAAAGCATCTCGCCACCATATTCGGCTTCACGAATATCAAGCATTTCACGGGAACCGATGGCACGGCCTCCATGAGGGTCATACTTATCACGAATCGCTTTCATTTCTATCATGTGTTCACGACTGATTGATTCGTTTCCACATTCATAGAACAAAATACTCGGATTATTACGGTTGTAAATAATGGCATCACGCATCAATTCTGTACGTTGTTCCCATTGACGGCCTTCACGATCCTTTTCTGCATCACCGGCCTGCATTGCCTGAATCAATCCGACACGGTCACACGATTCAATATCCTGCTTCCAAGGGGTGATATGCATCCAACGAACCAAGTTGGCATTATCTTCCACCATCAAGCCATTACTATAATCACTTAACCATGCAGGAACACTCATACCGACTCCCGGCCATTCATTACTGGTACGCTGTGCAAAACCTTTCATCTGAATCACCCGGTCATTCAACCAAATCATTCCTCTGCCGAAACGAGTTTTACGGAAACCGGTACGGGTAGCCACTTCATCTACTTTTCTGCCATCCACCCATAAACTGGTTTTTACTGTGTACAAATATCCGTATCCCCAACTCCAGAAATGAAGTCCGTCTATTTCTGCCGAAGCTTCCAAAGTCGCAGTTTCACCCGGTTTTACTATCGTCTGAGTACCCTCAAAACTTTTTATGCTTTTCCCGTCACGATCAAACACTTCAACCTTATAAGCGACTTTCTTATCCCGATTATATTCATTTTTTATTTCAGACTCCGCATGAACCACAGCCTTACGAGACTTCACACGGATATCTTCCGCATAGATATAAACCCCGGTAGTTTTTAAATTACTGTACAAGGGAAGTGTCTGATAAACCTTATCGGTTACATGAAGCCACACATTCTTAGGTATACCTCCATAATTGGCATTGAAATTACGGTCACTCCACTGATATTTGGTACCTGTAGCACGTTCCTTATAATTCCAATTGTTATCAATACGGACCGCCATGACATTCTCCTGTCCATATTTAATATAAGGAGTCAAATCGAAACCTACAGCCATCGCGCCATTTTCCGGTCAGCGGATTTTCCTGGTTGGTAAGCTTTCTTTTAAGCGTATAGCCTAGCCAG
>OFGI01001006.1_pt1 | contig 13324 bp, 21 predicted proteins | sample 1521751 | NCBI WGS metagenome assembly OFGI01 (sample SAMEA3504115, study PRJEB24116) | mouse gut metagenome | biome: mouse gut; feature: mouse-associated habitat; material: faeces | place: Denmark | collected 2011
ATGTCAACTAGGAACGGGCATTTATCAGTAGTTTTATATTTATGCTTTCCTTTTTTGTTTTTTCTATCATATATTGCATATATCGTATATGTCAATGAATAATATGAATCTTTTTATGCCTTTTTCTGGTAAACGGACGGAGAAAATTTGCAGCAAAGGAAAAAAATAGGAAAAAAGAAAGATCCCTGCAGCTAATCTATACAAAAATATACATGAACCGCGCAAGATAGTACATTCCTTTTTCCGTTCAAATCCGTATACTGTAACTACGATGACCGCCAGCCGCAGCACATTCAAAATTACGATGAAATCAAAAGGAGGCAGCACGATATGACGGCAAATAAATGGTTTCTTTCTTTTTTAAAAAAGTACAAATGGAATATGGCGTTCGGTTTATTACTTACTACCCTGATCTCCGTTCTCGCCATCGTGAATCCCTATATTTCAGGGCTGATCGTGGACGACGTGATCATTGGAGGGGAATTTTCCCTTCTGCCAAAGCTGATTCTGACGCTTCTTACGGTCACTGCGGTAAGGGGAATCTTACGTTTCTACTATCAGGTCATCTTTGAGACCTGCTCGCAGGGCGTACTATATGAAATGCGTGATAAAGTATACCGCAAACTTCTGCAGGAGGATTTTGCCTTTTATAATAAGAAGCGGACCGGCGATCTGATGTCAAGGCAGACCGGCGATATGGACGCCATAAGGCATTTCGTAGCATATGTTATTTATAGTGTTTACGAAAATGTTCTGCTTTTTGGCTTCGCCCTGATCATGATCTTTACCGTAGACGTAAAGCTTGCGCTCTGTATGCTGGCAGTGCTCCCTTTTACCGCGCTTGCCACTTATCTGCAGTCCAAGGCGGTCAAACCCGCTTTTCAGAGAAACCGCAACTGTTTTTCTTCCTTAAATGCCTTTGTGCAGGAAAATGTCAGCGGTAACCGGGTAGTCAAGGCCTTTGCCAAAGAAGATTTTGAGATCGGTAAATTCAATAAAGAAAACGACGCTTTCCGGGCTTCTCAGTTAGACGCGTCCAAGATCTGGATGAAATACCTGCCAATCTTCGAAATGCTCTCTAACCTGCTCACCATCATCCTGATGCTGTACGGCGGCTATATGGTCATTCAGGGGGAGATCACCGTGGGAAATCTGGTCACCGTAAACGGTTATCTGTGGATGCTGACCGTCCCCTTACGCATGGCAGGCTGGTGGGTCAATGATATTCAGCGTTTTACCACTTCCGTAGAAAAGATCTACGATACTTACATGGAAGAGCCGAACGTAAAGTCGCCCCAGACAGGGATCGACCGAAAGCATTTTGACGGAAAAGTAGAATTTAAAAACGTATCTTACCGTGCCGATGACGAAGAAATCGTAAACGACATCAGTTTTACCGTTTCCCCGGGACAGACCGTGGGGATCATCGGCTCTACCGGCGCCGGGAAATCCACTATCATGAATCTTTTGTGCCGTTTTTACGACACCACGGGCGGCGAAGTGCTGGTGGACGGCATCAATGTCAAAGATCTGGATCTTTATGACCTGCGCGACAATATCGGCATGGCAATGCAGGACGTCTTTCTGTTCTCCGATACGATCGAAGGGAACATTGCTTACGCTAAGCCCGACTGTCCCTTTGAAGAGGTCAAACAAGCCGCTATCATGGCCGATGCCAACCACTTTATCCAGTCCCTTCCCGACGGTTACGATACCATCGTAGGCGAACGGGGCGTAGGGCTGTCCGGTGGTCAGAAACAACGAATTTCCCTTGCAAGGGCGCTGTTAAAAGATCCTTCCATCCTGATTCTGGACGACACCACGTCCGCCGTAGATATGGAGACGGAAAGCTACATACAGGATCAATTGAAAAAGATCGAAAAAAACTGCACCATTTTCATCATTGCTTACCGGATCTCTTCCATCCGGGACGCGGATCTGATCCTCGTTATGGATAACGGACGGATCATCGAACGGGGTACCCATAACGAACTGGTGGCAATGGGCGGCTACTATGCTTCAGCATTTAAAAATCAATACGGGGAAATCCCCGAGGAAGTGAAAGGAGGCTCTTCACATGGCACGGAATAAATATGATGTAGACGAGATTTTGGAAGACCGCTTCGATCTCAACCAGCTAAAACGGCTTGGAGGTTATATCGCCCCCTATAAAAAGCAGATGACTTTCGTCATTTTCATCATGCTGTCGGCTTCGGCGCTCACCATGCTGATCCCCCAGTTTTTTATGAAAGTGCTGGATGAATGTATCCCTGCCGGAGATATGAAAGCCATTGGCAAATACTGCGTATTCACTTTTATCATCGCGCTGTACTCCTCTTTAAGCCTTCGGTATAAAATAAGGGTGACCAACCATATCGGCCAAAATATCATCCATAAACTCCGTTATGATATTTTTGAACATTTACAGCGGCTGCCCTTTTCCTATTATGACGACAGGCCCCACGGAAAGATCCAGGTGCGTGTAGTGAATTATGTAAACAGCTTGAGCGACCTGCTTTCCAACGGTATCATCAACACCATTACCGACCTTTGTAACCTGATCTTTATCTTGATCTTTATGCTGCTCATCAACGTAAGGCTGACCCTGCTCTGCTTATGCGGACTGCCGGTGCTTGCCGCGGTAGTCGTACTGATCAAGAAAAAACAGCGCCGGGCATGGCAGATCCAGAGCAATAAGCAGTCCAATTTAAACGCCTATATCGCGGAAAGCATCAACGGCATAAGAGTGACTCAGTCTTTTACCAGAGAAGAAAAAAATACGGATATTTTCAACCATTTAAGTTCGGGTTACAGGCAGTCCTGGATGCGCGCCGTAAAATTCAACTTTTTAATGGGCCCCAGTGTAGATATCATTTCCGCCATTACTACGTCTTTCGTCTATGTACTCGGGATCTACTGGATGACAGGCGGCGGCCAAAACGGAATTACCGTCGGCGTACTGACCGCGTTTACGGCTTATATCAGCCGTTTCTGGAACCCGATCAACACACTGGCAAGCTTTTATAACTCCCTGCTTACGGCAATCTCCTATTTGGAACGTATCTTTGAAACGATTGACGAGGAAGTGCTTGTAAAAGACTTGCCGGGCGCCTCCGAAATGCCGCCCATTGTGGGCAAGATCGAGTTCCGGGATGTAAGCTTCAGCTACGAAGAAGGCCATCCGATCTTAAACCGCATCCGATTTACCGCCTCTCCCGGCGACTCTTTCGCCATTGTAGGCCCTACCGGCGCGGGAAAAACTACGATCGTAAACCTGATCAGCCGTTTTTATAATGTGGATTCGGGAAATATCTATATTGACGATATCGATATTTCCAAAGTTACCATCCGCTCTCTCAGGACGCAGATGGGCGTTATGATGCAGGACAGCTTCATCTTTGCCGGAACGATTATGGATAACATACGTTACGGAAATATGGAGGCTTCGGACGAGGACGTTGTCCGTGCCGCAAAGACAGTCTGCGCTCACGATTTTATCATGGAAATGGAAAACGGATACCAGACGCAGGTGAACGAAAGAGGCAGCCGCCTCTCGGCGGGTCAAAGACAGCTTATTTCTTTTGCAAGGGCTTTGCTGGCAGATCCGAAGATCCTGATCTTGGATGAAGCGACTTCCAGTATCGATACGGAAACGGAGATCGTCCTGCAAAAAGGATTACAAGAGTTATTAAAAGGACGTACTTCCTTTATTATCGCTCACAGACTTTCCACTATTAAAAATGCCAACTGCATTATGTATGTGGACAAAGGAGATATTTTGGAGCGCGGAACCCATGAAGAACTGCTGGCTGCAAAAGGCGAATACTATAAGCTTTATATGTCGCAGTTTGACTTTCTGAAAGAAAAACAGGCAGTCTAAAGAAGAACTGCCGGAAATCATTTAGGATACAGGAGGCCCTCATGATCGATCTGCAGGATAAAAACACCTGCCCTACGTTAAAGGAAATAGGACAATATATACAAAACCCTGTTTTATGCAGTTCTGTTCGGAAATAAAGCACAGTTCCTGCAGTTTGGAAAAAGGCTGGAAAACCTTATGTACGATCTATCCCAGAGAACTCTGCTTTACGGTTATGGTCATAGTCGGGCAAAAAGAAAAAGACGCCGTTGAAAAGATCCTGCCGGAATGTATGCCGGAATTACAGATGATTTATAAACAGACGGAAGAAAGGAACGGACAACGCTGGCTCATGGCAGACTTGGAAGATGACGATTCTTTATACCATGACCTCTTCCGGTTGATCCGGATCCGCAGCCCCCCTGAAATACCTTCAGGCGCTATCCTGTCACATCATACGGAATAGCGCCTGTTATTATATTCTTTCATTTCCTTTTATGATGCTGCCTTGCGGCATCTCACATTCCCTTATCTTACCCTGTTACAGACCATGTCTTTTTATGATCCCCAGCCCAAGCGGGTACGGGCCGGTGTGTACTCCTATGGTTGCTCCTATTTGGAAAATAGGGATTTCTTCTACTTTCTGCCCCTTGCTTTCTATAAATGCCGTCAGTTCTTTTTGAAATTCGCAGGCCTCCTCATAGTCATATCCAAAACCGACCGTAATACTGTAGTCCTTCATATCGGCCTGAAATTCCTTCATATATTCATCCAGCAGCTCTATCACTTTTTCCATGGACTTTTTTCTGCTTCTTGTAATACCGGACGGATAGATCTCTCCCTCTTTTAACGTGATAAGCGGTTTGATGCCTAGTACCGATCCTGCGATCCCTGTCAGCTTTCCAATCCTTCCGCCATGTTTTAAATATTCCATATTGCCCACCGTAAAGAAAATGCGGCCGCTGCTCTTGATTTCCTCCAATCTGGCAACCGTTTTTTCATAAGGAATATTCTTTTCCCACATAGAGACCGCTTCTAATACAAACAATCCCTGCAATACCGTATCCACCGTGGAATCCATGACCGTGATCTCTGCGTCGGGATAGGTTTCCAATACGATCTCCTTCGCCCCTAGCGCTGACTGTAAAGACCCGCTGAATTTAGTCGTGATACAGATACATATAACCGCCGTATCCTCCTTGACAAGCGGCAGAAAAACATCCACATAATCCTGCACGGAAGGCATGGACGACTTAGGAAACGTCTTGGGATCCTCCACCATTTTACCGTAAAAGTCACGGACGCTGATCTCCTCCATTTCTTTCAGATAATGTTCCCCGTCAAAGGAAACATAAAAAGGCACTACGATAATATCTTTCTCCTCTGTCAGCTCTTTGGGAAGATCGCAGGAGCCGTCCGTTATGATTCTATACTTCTTTTGTTCCATGAAAACACCTCTTAAACTGTCTATATTCTCTCTAACTCCCATCTGCCTGCTTCAGCAGACATACAAATCAGGATCATGAAATTTTATATTTCACGCTGACTTCCATATTTTATTATCTTTTAGTTTTCCCTGCATGTCAAGAAAAAAGCCACATATAATTTATAAAAATACCATAAAATAAGACTACGTTAATCATTTGACGTAGTCTTTGAAACTATATTGTATGTATTTCATATTCATCTGCTATGCACTGAAAAATCCTTTTTTAACTTTTTCCGCACACATCTCTCTGACCTTTTCCAGCACATCCGTTCCGACATATTGGGCTTTCATGGAAAACCGCCTGATATCTGCCTGCCATCCGGGATACTCCAAAGATTTTTGCAAAAACTGCTCCAAAGTCACGATCACGATTTCACCGTCTTCTTTTGTCGCTCCGCTATCTTCTCCTGTTTCCCCGTTTTCTCCTTCTTCGTCCGCCGCGCCGCTTACCGGCCCCTCATAAAGCACCTCTTCAATATCCAGTTTATTATCCGTGATAAACCAGTCCAGCCACATTTGGTATTTTAACGTTCCGTCTTCCTTCATAAGCTACCTTCTCCTCTCTTCATTACTACCATTTTAACACACGGAATAGGCAAAATCAAATATCCTGTCAAATTAGGATCGGACAACTCTTGCCCCGTCCAAGCGTTTATTATAAAATAAAAAGCAGAAAAATAATCAGAAAGGCGGTTTTCATTATGCGCTATACTAATCCCATTGTAAAAGGCTTTTATCCGGATCCAAGCGTATGTTTTGCCAATGGAAAATATTACATGGTATGCAGCTCTTTCCAATACTTTCCGGGCGTTCCCCTGTTCGAAAGCGGCGATCTTGTCAACTGGACGCAGATCGGACATGTACTTACCCGTAAGACACAGGTCATGTTAGAAAAGATAGAAAGCTCCGGCGGCGTATTCGCCCCCACTATCCGTCATAATAACGGTCGTTTTTATATGGTAACCACCAACAATACCACCGGCCAGAATTTCTATGTCTGCACGGACGACATTTACGGCGAATGGTCGGAACCCATTTATGTAGATCAGGGCGGCATCGACCCTTCCCTGTATTTCGAAGACGGCAGGGCCTACTTCATGAGCAACGGCTGCGACGATTACGGCGTAACCGGAATTGCACAATGTGAGATCGATATCGAAACAGGTAAAAAGCTTTGCAAGAGCCGTTCCGTCTGGCAGGGAAACGGGGGACGATTTTTGGAAAGCCCCCATCTGTACAAAATAAATAACACATATTATATTATGGCGGCCGAAGGCGGTACGGAATACGGACACATGATCACATACGCAAGATCTTCTTCCGTATTCGGCCCTTTTGAAAATTATCCCCATAATCCGGTGCTGACCAACCGCAACAAAGCCCCTTATTTCATTCAGGGTATCGGCCACGGAGACCTTATACAGGATAAAAACGGCGAATGGTATATTTTAAGTTTAGGTTTCAGGCAGCAAGGCGACTGGATGCCTTACCATCAGCTTGGCAGGGAAGTCTTCCTTACCCCCGTCTCCTTTGACAGCGACGGTTGGTTCCGGGCCGGAAACGACGGCACTACGGAAGAAAGTTACGAGATCGCAGGGGATTTCATACAGGAAGAAAAGAAACGCTATACCTTCCTCAATACCGACTGGAATAAAGACTGGTGTTTCCTGCGCCACCCTTATATGGAAAATTATACGTTTTCGGAAGCTAAACTCATTCTTCACGGGTCGGATATCACTTTAGATGAGGCGGATTCTCCTACTTTTATCGGATTAAGACAACGGGATTTTACGTTAGAGCTTTCTTTTGACATACGAAGCGATTGTAAAGAGGCCGGCATAACGTTTTACATGACGGAGGACGAACATTTTGACCTCGCGCTCCGCAAAGATCAGGAAGGGTATGCCGCCGTACTGAAACTGAACATCGGCGGAGTCAGGCATACACAGACAGCGATTTCCGTCGCAGGCAATACCGTCAGACTGCTCGTGCGCTCCACGCCTTTGGAATATCATTTTTTCTTAAAAGACGGCGGCAACGAGACACTCCTCGGGACCGGCAGATCCAAATACCTTTCCAGTGAAGTCGCAGGCGGCTTTACCGGCGTGGTGATGGCGCTGTATGCCGTTGGAAACGGATCCGCTGAATTTGAAAACTTTTCATGTACTTATCAATAAAAAATAGAACATTGTTTATGGAAATCATTGTCCTGCTGCCCTTTTGGTCAAAAGCTGAATGATACCATTTCCCATTTGGCGGGGATCTTTCTAAAGGATACCCTTCTCAGGAACATCCTAAAGGAAAATTCCCCGCCTTGAATTCAAACATGCTCTAAAACAGTGTTCATGAAACCTTACACGTTTTCGATCTTTGCATAAGGAGACAGCTCCAACCGTATATAATATCCCTTGTCATGGTCGCAGACCGGACATTTCTCCGGTACTTTTTCCCCTTCGAAAATATGCCCGCAGTTCAGGCAGATCCATCCGGTCTTGACATCGGATACAAACAACTTGTTCTGTTCCATCCATTCCGCAAATTTACCGAAACGGTCGCCGTGATATTTTTCGATTGCCCCGATCATATGGAAAGAAGCTGCAATTTTATCAAATCCTTCTTCCCTTGCCTTTTCTTCAAAGGCTTTGTAAACAGAATCATGCTCTTCGTATTCGTTATGCTGCGCCATACGCAGAAGTTTCGAAATATCTTCCGTAATATCGACCGGATATCCTCCGTCCACATGGATCGTTTCACCGCCCATCTCTTTTAAATGCTCGTAAAAGACTTCGGCATGTTCTTTTTCCTGATTCGCCGTATAAGTAAAGACGGCCTCGATCACATGCAGTTTCTCTTTATGCGCCTGTTCCGCTGCAAAGGTATAGCGGTTCCTTGCCTGACTTTCTCCTGCAAAAGCCCTCATCAAATTGTCTTTTGTTTCACTGTTCTTAAATTCAACCGGCATACTCTTCTCTCCTTCACGATTTATGTCCTTACCGCTTATGCCGTTTCCAAAAGATAGCCGGACTAAGCGATATTGTATGCTTAGTTTTGTCAGTTCTGCAAAAATTATGCAGCATTGTATCAAAAGATAAGACTGTTTGTCCTAAATTCCTATATCATACAGCATTTTTTGAGCATAGACCCTGCTCCTTAATTCTTTTGCACCCGTTTCACACTGGCGGCCGCTTGTAGAGTCCACCGCGTCTTTCGCCGCGCTGCGGCACGCTCTTTTTAATTGCAGTTCATTACCTTCCTTTTTGTCAATCTGCCTTGTGCCTGCAGGGTGTTTCCGTAATATCCGTGATAAATTTTTCTGTAAAGGACATCGTATCATCGTCATAAAGCGGCAGGCCCATATGATCTAACATCTCTATTACAAAACGGTATTTGTGAAGTAATTCTTCCTCTGCGGCAGGGAATACCGAAGGCATAAGCCAAAAGTTGATAAGCGGCAAAAACCCGGAAAGCTCCTTTATATATTTCGTCTTGATAGAGCCGTCCCTTTTTCCCTCCTCCAGCAATGACCTGGTTTTTTGCAGACCATTCAAGTCATCCCTCCCCTTAACTGCTTCAAATGGGTTGTCCGCGAAAAACATCTGATTGCCCAATGCGTACATCACTTCCTCCTTGCTTTGAAAATACTATTCTTTCGTTTTCGCAATAGGTTTGAAAGTTTTTTCCCACAAGTGTATTCTTCCAAATAGCGTTTTAAGAAATCAAAAGAGCCTGTCCGGCGATATTGCACTGTGCTTTTCGGAATGTTTTGAAGTTTTGCCGGCTCCGCGTTTCCGTACCTACACGATAGCTGCAGCATGCCCTTAGCGTGCTGACGCATCCGCCGGAGCCAGATATGATTACATTCATGTTCTGTTCCCCTCCTCCGTATCCGTATCACTTTCCATATATCTTCTGTAAGTCTTTAAGCCTGCATTTTCATAAAATGCCAATGCACCGTCATTAAATTCCCACATATCAAGTTCTATTCTTTTAAAGCCGCGATTTTTTGCATCTTCTTTAATAAAATCAATCATGGCAGCAGCAATACCCTTCCGCCTATGCTTTTCATCTACCCCGAATTCCTCTATATGGGAATATCTCCGTTCCTTATTATAAGGAGACTCCGGTCTCACTATATACTGAACCACAGCAAATCCAACTATTTCATCCTCAACGGCAGCAACAATAACCCCGCTGTTTTCCTCGTCGAATCTGGTATATACAAATGGCTCTATGAACTGCCATCCATCCTCGCGAAATATATCCGGGCGCCCCTTAACATGGACCTCATTGACCTGTTTGCGGATGTTATTTACAGACTCAAGTTCTTCTCTTTTTGCATATCTTACAATTAAATTTTCCATATACAGCCTCCGTGTTAAATTCAATCCCATTCCTTCCGTATGTATCCATAAATCATATATCTTTTCAAAATCTCCGGTCTGCATTGTCTGATTGTCCTTATCAACATTTCTCCTAACCCATCTTTCTGAATTTCTCCAACCGATAATGCTGCCCGGCATCCAGTTCTTTTATTCCATTTTTATAAAATGCTTTCCGTAGGGCTTCCCCAATAACTTGATATGGAACCCACCCCTACAATCTTATCTTCATTCCAAAATACATACACATACGCATATTCCGCCACACCCTTGAACCAATTCGCATCATGCGTGGCAGAGAGCGCCTCTATAGCTTTTTCCCCGTAATCTTTCACATTAACTTCTCTAAAGTTTCTGAGAATTAGATTCACAATTTCTTCCGTATCTTCTTCCTTATAAGGTTTAGCGATGACTTTTTTACCATTTAATAATTCCATAAAAAACTCCTTTCCAAACGAAAAATGCGCCAAACATACAATATGTCCAGTGCACTTCTAAAACTATCGGAGTTTCCGCCAATTTTCACTTTTCCCAAAAACGGTATAGCGTCAGCAAGAATTATTTGGGCTGGCTGATAGAACGGGAAGTCCCATGCATTCCATTAGTCATGCCAATCCGCCTCTGATTCCCACTGGCATTCTGTAATCTGCATATCTGAAAATGTTGCCTTGTATGAACCTTCTGTCGGGCTGCAGGCATATATTCCATATGTAATTTTTTCTGTCCCCTCCCACATATGGAAAATCCGCATCTGTCTGAAATCAATGCCATCCTCACTGCATTCAATGCAGTAGTCGCTGTCCCTGCGTGAAAAACGATACCACATACTTTTAATATCAGCGGATATGTCTGTCGTCGCCCAGTCCGAATATCCATGATTCGTGACAACACTTCCCAGCCGCTGTATTTTTTCATTTTCATATTCTATTGATGCTTTAAACCAGTTATCACTATTTAAATACATAACCACACCGCACTGGTCAAAACGGCAGGCACTCTCAAACTCTGTTTTAACGATAAAGGAAAAATACTTATCGCCTGTTTCAATCTGAAACACTGGGGCATTATCATTTTGAAAACCATAATAAGTGCGTGCCCATAAGTCAGTCCCCCTTTCCGTAATAATTACCACGTTGTCCTCGCTAATCTGTACCTGTTTCGGTTGACGTGTCCATTTTGGACTGCATTTCAAAAAATCCATCTTTTTTCCTCTCTTTCTCTTTTTATTGTTAATAGGCAACTATTTTAATACCTATTTTTCCCTCCATATTATGAGAATTCTCTCCCCATACCGGGCTTGTCGGTTAATACCGGTTTTTAAGTTCTAACTCCTAAAATAAGAATCTCCAGAGAAGATCTCTGTCTTTTTCTTGTACCTTACGCAATTCAATCATACTCTTCTTTATCTTATCCCTGTGTAAATTGTCTCTCTGCAACCAATTTTGTCCAACCATTTACATCAGCCTCAGAGATAACCTCAAAACCATTCTTCTTCCAAAAATGCGTCGACTGTGGATTCCCTTTGTCTATTGCAAGACGAACCGCAGTCTTCCCCATACTCTGCAAATATGTAACCACATCACTAATAATACCGGTTCCTATCTGCTTTCCCTGATACTGCGGATTCATCATAAAGAAGCCAATATATACAATCTCAGGTTTCGGATATCCATCAATCAGATCCATAATAGCAATCAGTTTCTGATTATCGAAAAAGCCAAAATAATATTTGTTTGACAAATCTATTCCCGGCGGCGTTGCTTTCATGTCATCAAGTATATTTCCTTTGGTCGGGCGTGCTTCGGTATACTTGTAAAATATTGCATTCTGCTTGCAGATTTCTAAAATCATATCTACATCGGATTCCCCAAAGATACAAACCGAATAACATCTGCTGAACTTTGAAATATCTATCATAGTGTGTACAACTCTCCATTATCAATAAGAAGGAGCACTTTGGTTGATTCACCGCATAGTTCCTTCAGCTTCTGTTCCCGGAGCCGTTCATATAAATATTTTCCCGCACCCCAGTCACTCTTTTGTATTTCAGCAAGCCAATGGTCCTTATTATCACCGGCAAAGAAATCAATCGTTTCCATACTATCTTCTCCTTTATTTGAGCTTCAGCATACTTTCCACGATTTCCAATGTATCTTCAACGGTCCTATTATCATCACGCAGTAACACCTTGAATCCGGAATAAAGAAATTTATCATATACTTGTTTGGAATTGACCCTCATCAGCATCTCTCTGAACTCCCTGAGCAAAATTAGACATTTCGTCTTGAGTAGTAGAACCCACTCCATCCGCACGCCATTTACCTTGAACAAGAAATAACTTTTTCTGTGTTTCATCCAAATATATCGCATCAATCCCCATATCGTGGTAACCATCTGTAACCTGAGCACTCGCCTGTGTCACTTCAAGCCCGGATGTCATAATTAATGCAAATGCAGCTAAAGCTCTTGTTTCAAAATGCCTATTTGTATCATTTGGAAAGTCAGTCATGTCAACTTTATTTTCCCTCTCAATTATACCACACTTCTGCTTTATCTGTGCAATATAAAGACTACTAACCTTTAGTCCGCTATGCTCCAACACATATCCTTGATTTCTTCATAAGCTGCTTTACTCTCCGCCGCCGTCAAATCAAGTTCATCCTTCTCTAATTCCACATTGACATGCTTCAACTTATTTGATTTAAGTTTTGAAAGCAACACGATACTTTCCACATCATCCGTTTATAGATAGCCTTATCCTTTAACGCCCCATGCACTCCCATAAGCCCCTAAAACTGAACTTTTTTCAGGAAGTTCAGCAGTTTACCGCCCATAGAATCCCATAAAGTACGGTGGCACGGTGGCAAATGGGTGGCAAATGCCACCATATCAGAAACCAGCACCACCGCCACAAAGCAGATCCGCAATTTTATCTTCCCCCAGTTCCCGGATCGCCTGTATTGCATCATCAAACATCACCATGCCCGGAAAATGCAAGTCTGTATCCGGCACTTCATCCAATATATCCATGATCCGCTGCATATTATCAGCGCTGTTCAGTTCAGATTCAGGAATATACATCCGCATTACTTCACCCCTTCAATAAACCTTTTCCAGATCCAGATAACCCATATCATAAACATCTTTCTTTGCAGAAACACATTTATTGATCATGTCAATTATTTCTTCTTCCGTGTGTCCACTCATGGGAACAGTCGGGAAAGAATCATCAAAGGCTTTTTCATATAAATCTAACGCCTGTAGAAGTTTTTCACCCATTTAGTTCACTTCCTGTCTTTGAAAAATTCAGCCCATTCAGGATTTTCTTTGTCAAAAATCTGCACCTGTTCAGCGGTCAGGTTATGCGGATAATCGGAGAAAAGGTTAAATTCCTGCTCTTTGTCAAAACTGAATATCCATTCACCTACAGCATCCGGCGTATCTTTCCACCAGACAAGATCAGATTCATTATTTTTGTACCAGTTATTTGACACTTCCAGCAGCCCCCCTGTTTCTCCCCTCTGATAACTCATATAAGCCCCATATAGCCTATTTTAGCCTATCATTGGATATAACACAAGAGGAACAGAAAACACC
>OFGI01001016.1_pt1 | contig 13232 bp, 12 predicted proteins | sample 1521751 | NCBI WGS metagenome assembly OFGI01 (sample SAMEA3504115, study PRJEB24116) | mouse gut metagenome | biome: mouse gut; feature: mouse-associated habitat; material: faeces | place: Denmark | collected 2011
TGCAAATGAGCTTTGCGGGGGCCGTGATGATTTTGGCAATCACCATCATACGCGCTCTGGCAATCAGCTTGCTGCCCAAAAAGACTTTCCTGGCACTTTGGGGAATAGCGGTTGCGCGGCTGCTGCTCCCGTTCTCCCTCCCCTCCATGTTCAGCGTGTATTCGCTGATAGGCAATCATACTTCCGGGATTGCCGCAACAAAAGTCCCACAGATTGACAAGGTGTTGCCGATTGATACGTCAGGGCAAATGGCTGCTATGCCCGTTAATGTCGGAAATACCGCAAGTATCATTTCCCTTTGGGGCGCGGTTTGGGCCGCTGGTACGCTGATCTGCGCTGTGGTTTTTGTGGTAGCGTATTGGAAGTGCCGACAGGAATTTCAAACTTCCCTGCCCGTAAAAAACGACTTCATCAAAGACTGGCTGAACGCCCACCAACTGAAACGTGCGATTTCCATTCGACAGTCCAGCCGATTTTCCGCTCCGCTGACTTACGGCGTATTCCGTCCCGTGATTTTAATGCCCATATCCACTGATTGGGAAAATACAAAGGCGCTGCAATATGTTTTGACGCATGAATATGTTCATATCCGGCGCTTTGACAGCATCACAAAATTGGTGTTGATTGCGGCGCTGTGTGTGCATTGGTTTAATCCCTTTGCTTGGGTGATGTATGTTCTTGCCAACCGGGACATTGAGCTGTCCTGTGACGAGGCGGTTGTCCGCCTTTTCGGAGAAACAGCAAAGGCGGCCTATGCGAGGGCGCTGATCAGTATGGAAGAAACACGGAGCGGCCTGAACCCATTGAGCAACAATTTCAGCAAAAACGCAATAGAAGAAAGGATTACAGCTATTATGAAAATCAAAAAATCGTCCGTTCTCTCTATCGCCCTGGCCCTGGCATTGGTTGTTTGTGTAACGACAGCCTTTGCAACTTCAGCGGCGACAAAAAATAACAATTCGCTTTCCGTCCCCTCAATCATTTACAGAGATAACGCTACTAACAAAACGTCTGAATCTGCTTTGGGAGCCGAAGATGGTTATCAATCATTGTTAGCGTTAAAATCAGCAGACTACCACAACCAGACTGTTGCCAATTTTGACAAGGCCCTTTTGGATTGGGGAAATCAACATCCAGAGGAACACGAGGATATTATCCAAAACGATATTGCAACATATTGCTTCCCCACATACCTCACAGAAGAGCAGAAAAACTTTTTAGCTTTAACCATAAGAGCGTCAAATATTGAAAACGCAATATTAGTAAAGAGCTATTATGGCAGTTCAGTGATTGATCCTGATTTGAGTTTTGAACTTGCAAGAGAAAGCCAGGAAACTGACCCGCCCACATGGGTAAGTTTGATGTATGGCGTTTCTTATCACCTTGATCCTCAAGTAGTCACAGTCGGAGAACGGGACACGGCACTTGCAAACGCAATCAATGATATTCAATCTTTTTGGTATGATACTAGGGCTTGTTTGAAAAATAAATATTGCACAAATCGATGGTAAGTGCGAAAATAGAGGAATGAAGAGATATGAATTGACAAAAGGACAATGGGAACGAGTGAAAGCAGTGCTTCCGCCCCCAAAGACAGGGAAACGAGGCCGGCCTCGGAAAGATGACCGAAAAATGCTCAATGGAATGCTATGGATTGCCCGCAGCGGAGCGCAGTGGCGGGAACTGCCGGAGGTGTATGGCCCCTGGCAGTCCGTTTATGCCCGATTTGCCAAATGGCGGGATGATGGTACATTGGAAGCGATATTTCACGCCTTGTCCGAAGATGCGGATATGGAAAATCTGAGCTTGGACTCTACTTGCGTTAAGGTTCACGAAAGCGCCAATGGAGGGGGAAAAAACGGCGAATAAGGCAATTGGGCGAACCAGAGGTGGGTTAAATACAAAGCTGCACGCAATTGTGGACGGGCTGGGGAACCCGGTTGAATTTATGCTGTCTGCGGGGAATGACCATGATTCAGTCCATGCCGTTGAACTGCTGGAAAAGGTCACGATCAGAGGTAGTAATGTATTGGCAGATCGTGCTTATGGGGCAAAGAATATTCGAACTTACATTTCAGAACAAGGAGCCTGCTATGTGATCCCGCCGCAGAGCAATGTTTCTGAGCCATGGCCGGTAGATTGGTGGTTATACAAAGAGCGCCATTTGGTTGAATGCTTCTTCCAAAAGCTTAAATGGTTTCGCAGAATTGCCACCAGATATCTGTTATGGTAATTTGTTTGCTCGCGGCATTATACCATTTTTCGATTGTTTCATTGCCTACTTCAAGAGCAAAAATCTCTGCCTCAGTTTTAGGAAAAATGCTTTTTAATAAAGCTCTTGCACTTATCTGCATAGCAACAAGTTCCTCTTTGATCTGAGGATTATTTTGTTCGTTCAAATTATGAACATACCAAAAATATATAATACTTATGGAATTACTTTCGAGAGAAGATTGAAGTAATCTGACCTGTTCCCTAATTCCTTCGGGAACATTGTCAGGATTTTGTGCAAACACCCATGTAGCTGCGGTATTAAGATCACTGGCTTTATTTCCTGGAGCAAGGTCCTCCTTTTTGGGCGATTGCCGCATATAGCCTTGAGCAATTACAGCGACGCCTGTATCCTGATCTACATAAATTAGATCGCATTTTTTGTCATTTCCGCCATCAGTCAATGCATCGCTTGCAACAGAAATTATGTCTGAAACTTCAAATCTAAGCTGTAAGGCATAGAGCATTAAGGCATTATTGCCATACTGAGACATTAAATCTGTTCTGGCCTGAAAATCCGCTGTATAATTCACATTTACACCCTCTATTTAACTATGATCGGAGTATTTTGATGCTATTACTTGTGAAATTGCTATCTTCCATTCAGGGGCTTCACACTGGTGTCGATATTTTTCACATTCAGATATTAGGTTAATAACCTGTGTAGGTGTAGCACATTCTGCTGTAAACATCGCCTTAAAAAAGGCACTAAACTGCATTAAAGTAAACGGCACAATACACAAATTAAGTCGTCGATCATCTTTTGTATACCAAACGCCAATTCGGAAGGTTTCAGCAGTATTAGAATCAATCCTGTTGGCAATAAACAAGCCATATACCGGTTTATTATACTGCTGCATCAGATCAGCCACATGGCGGCGAACTGGCTCACCCTCCATTGCCTCCTGCCTGGAACTTTCGGAAAGCGTAACTTCAATGACAACTACACAATCCTCAAATTCCGCAACCAGATCGGGGCCATTTCCCGGTGCTGTACTGACCGGCATAAAATCTTGGTCGACCTTGAAACGGCGGACATCATAGGGCTTATTTGTCAGTGTATCAATCGCCAGGAGTGCCCTCCAGAGGCTCCACTCCAAGTAGGCAGGCGCTTCGGTTTTTGGAACGCGAATTTCTTCGTCCTCACCGATGCGCATACGCTCTCTGCGAGAGGCAATCAAATCCATGTAAGCGGCGATCTCCTGCCACTGATCGGCCTGCTGTGCTGCATAGACTTCTTCTTTCTTTTCGGCAATCAATTCTTCAATCTCGTAGCGGACCTGATTGATATGTGCCGGAGAGTCAAGGGGCTTGCCCTCGATAGAATAGATGATACCATATTGTTGTATCTGCGTCAATAAATCGGACAAAACCTGATGGGCAATTGCAGCATTATCAGTGGGGAGCGGCATTCCATTGCATAACGAGCGGTATAATTCCAGTAAAGGCTTATCCGATAAAAGTTCCTTTGTCAATTCAACGGCTAACGTGTGTTTTTCTGGAATCAAGGCAATGCCCTTACCTTTGGACTGTACTATACCAGTGGCCTTTAGGTATCTCATATTCATATCGGCATAATCCCGGAACGTACTTGCAGCCCTCCCAATTTTCTCGGCTGCGAGATCGTACTCCCCGCGATCAAACGCTCGTTTTCGGGCACTCGCATTTCTCCTGTGCCTTAACTCCAGAATCCGGTCAACTGTACCTGCCAAACCATCAACCGGAGTAGTTGTTTGAACAATCAGCGCCATCTCCAGGAAATTAACAGATACGTGCTCACCACGGCTTTCTAGTTCCAGAAGAATTGCCAATGTCCAACACAAAGGAGAAAAGGTATGCCCGTTTCCAGTGGGAGATAAGGGCGTCACCATTGCACGCAAATAGCATTCCTGTATGGCGGCGACTGTTTCAGCCTGCACCAAGTTCCAGCCTGCTGGTGTAATCATGTCGAGCTGCCCCAGATCAGCTTGTTCGAAACCCATGCTGGACTTTATTTCGGGATAGATAAACCCCAGCTTTCCCATCGCGGAACGCCATTTTCGACCAACACTATGGGTGGAATCCTCACCAAGTGAAACCACACCGCAATGTCCCAATAAGCGGCGGAAAGCAATGTCGCCTTCACCTCTGCGGATGTTGCCTTGAATGGAGGATGTTGAGTATGCAGTAAGGCCATCTTTTATTCTCATTGCACTTCTTACTGATGTATTGCCAAGCTGCCAGAACTCCACGTTTTACATCTCCTTAATAACCCAGAAACAGGTATTCTTGCACAGAATTTCTATGTGTCTTTGCCTCGCTTTGGTTTCCAAAAGAATACCTATAATCCACAGGGATAACTTCAACGCGCTGCTTATATTTCGACATAATTGCAATCATTTCATCCTGCGCTGGGAGACTATTGGATGAATAAGAAACAAGCAAGATGCTACCAGCAAACTTCTTGAACAATCGATCAAATGCATCTGCGGCTCCGTTGCGTGTAGAAAAAGGAGTTGGATATGACTTGAATTTTTTTGTCATTGTATGTTGCTGAATTTCAACTCCCTGCCAATCTCGTGCCAGCCCTTCAACAAAATGGTATCTGCGAACATATTCATTATCAGAAAGCGGAGAATAGTAAGGAGGGTCAATATAGACAAGATCAGCTTTTTCCACACGAAGTTCCATCGCATCACCATGTCTGGCCCGATTTTGCTGCCCATTGTCAAACACAGCTCTATTAACAGCCTCAACAGCCTCTAAAAACTGCTGTGCAAGTGTCTTTTGTAAATCTTTACGCCCATCGTTGTACCGTTCGCCTGTATAAGTAAAAATGCCCCGCGGACGCTTCTTGGTACAGGCCCGAATAAGTGCCGTCATAGCAATTGCGTGTTTATAAGGGTCTCGAATTGCGGCAATGTTGATACGTAATATATCAATCAGATCATTTTCTTCGTCCTTGTAATAAAGCCCCTGAAACGTCTCCGCAACAAAATGATCGGATTCTCTCTGTTCAATCAACAACTTTTCTGCCTCTTCTATTGGCAGGATAACAAAATTATTCTCAATCATGGCTTTTGCAAAGGTTGCAGACATTGCCATATAATCATTGCTAATTACACTCTTGCCCTGTGCCTTGAACATATATCCTACAATTCCAGAACCAGCAAACAGATCAACAGCCGTGTCAAACTTGAACTGTGAAGCAACGGACCATATTTCGGTAAGCAACTTGCTTTTTGACCCCATGAAACGAGTAGGAGGATACGCGCTTACCTGTTTAGGCAGAGGCTGCGGCATCAGTTTTATCAGCGTTTTTTTCTTTGGCGGTATTGTTACAATTACGTCTTCACCTTTCCTGCTGTTTCCACGACAGGAGATGTACCGCTTTGTATGTACGACATCAATCGTGAACGATGCGTACAATTCATGGACTAATGGATGATTGGAGTTCGTCAAGATGATATGACAGCCACGTTCATGCAGGCGCATGATAATCTTCGCCAATTCAACATGGTCTTCTTCATAAAACTGTTCCTTAGTATATCGCTTAAAATCAGAATATTCCGAAACCGGCAGATATGGAGGGTCAAGGAAGATAAAATCTCCTTCCTGCGCATAATGTTCTAATACCAAGAAATAGTCACCACATAAAATTTCTGCTTTCTTCAATGCGGCAGAAGCAGCATATAGCGCATCTTGATCGCAAATCTTTGGATTTACATATTTCCCGTAAGGAACATTAAATTCTCCTTTTTTGTTTACACGATATAATCCATTAAAACAGGTTTTATTCAAAAAAATCGTTCTTGCCGCTGCCTCTGATTTGGGAAGAGTTTCCCACCCCTGACTACGGGCAGCATAGAACATCTCCTTCGTGTTTTCATACTGCCTAAGATACTGTATGACCTCATCTACGTGATCTGCAACCTGTCGATACACATTGATGAGTTCTGGATTACTGTCAGCTATGATTGCATTCTCAGGCCGCAAAGCAAAGAACATTGCCCCACCACCTAAAAAGGGCTCAATATAACGGCCGTATGAGGATGGGACTTTGGGCAGAAGATCACTCAGCATCTGCGTCTTGCCGCCAGCCCACTTCAAAATTGGCTTAGCCTGTATGACTGCGGATTTTTTAACCGCTTGCTCTGTCAAAATCTTCACCCCCACTGTAAGATTCTCTTCTAACTTATCTGCTGACAGTATACCACATAAGGCTATTTTTCGCAATATGATTGTAAGGTAACAGCCTAAAAAAGAAAGTACGGCAGGTTTTGCCTACCGTACTCCGTTCCGATTACTTTCCTGCCTGTATTCCCCGCTCTTTTGCCCAGGCACTAGCCTTGCTGCGCCGTTCGTTGCTATACGGAGCAGTCAACCGGAAACTCAACCGACCTTTCTCAATCTCGAACGTAAGTCCACCCTGCCCATCGTCATCCGTCTGCCTACACAGGCCGGGGTACTGCTGTGCATATGTTCCCAGCCGCTTCTTCAAGTCTGTGTTGTGGGTCTGCACCTCAATGATGCTGCTCTGCTCATCAAAAAAGATGCCTGTTGTCTTTTGCCGCTTGGTAAGTCCTGTTCGCATGAAACCTCCTGGTTTTTCAAAATTTTCTCCACTTCTTGAGACGAAAAGGAAAGAGAATTTTTCGGTGGGAAGCGTCCCAACGAAGTTCCATTCATTTGAAACGCTCCCATTCGATTTTTTCAAACTTTCCCGGCTCTTGACAGATTACCGCTCAACGGCACTTTCCCTCTGCTGTTGGACCCTGGGTGGCTCTGCCTGCTCCATATGGAGAACCTTGGTAATAAACGCCATCACCTGCTCCGGCGCTTTCTTGATAGCGGCAAGGAAGTCCTTTGCCTGCTCCTTCAATTCTTTATACCGTCGTTTCCATATCTGCGCATCACGCTGGGCGGATTTCAGATCACGTTGTAAGTCTTTGATAGTGGTATCCGCAGCAATCCCCTTTTTGGCAAGCTGTTTCAAATCCGTAGCCTCCTGCTGGGACAACTCCACCTTGCCCATCAGCGTTTTTCGGCCCATACTATCGATCTCCGCAAAGGTTGCCGCCGTTCCCTTCTGGACCTCAATTTTTTGCTCAACCTTCTGGAGAAGCGCCTCTTTTATCTCTACCTGATGTTCCAAAACTACCAGATGCTCCTGCTCACGTTCTGCCTTGAACTGTGCCACAGTCAGATGTTCCTCCGTACTACCGCGCTCTCCACGCTCCACATCTGTGTAGCCAGCGGCCCTCATGGCATTGAAGAAATCATCCTGGAGGATGCTGTATGACTTCCGCAGAACCGGCTTACCATTTTTTTGAAGGATTGGCTTGCCTTGCTCGTCTATCGCTGGGTGTGACTTCCACTTTTTGCTACTGCTCACTTGGGTGATCGTTTCTTTGACGGTGCCAACAAGGGATTTGTCTTTGCACTGTTTCGACCACAGCACCTGCTTCTCCACCACAGGGATGTAGACAACGTGAAGATGGTAGTGGTAAACATCCCGTCCCAGTGCCTCCGACATAGCCCGGTTGCGCTCGTCGGCGTGCATGACCGCCGATAAGATAAATTGCTCTCCGCCCACAATTTCTATTACATGATCTGAATGGTACAGTCCTCACTGACAGGAAGTGGCTATTGTTTATATTAGAGCAGTTGGTTTCAAACGCTGCGAAATATACAGAACAAGGCTGTATTTCAATTTATCAGCCTACACCGTTGCAAATATGTGTTAGTGATACAGGTATAGGTATAACAGCCGAGGATTTACCACGGTTGTTTGAAAAGGGATATACAGGATTTAATGGGCGTATTCATCAAAAATCTACGGGCTGCGGTCTGTATATGTGCAAAAAAGTTTCTCTCTTGTTAGGATATACGCTTTCTGTTTCGTCACAACTAAACATTGGAACAACAGTGACAGTCAATCTTCCAGCGGACGAGTTTTCTGTTGCAGATTAGCAACCTTACAAACCATGTAAGGTTAAAGCGGGAAATGTCACCTTAACCTATGGCAGACACTTCCCGCTTTTTTTATAATATTCGCGTGTAGGGTACACACACAGAAAGGAGATATATATGGATAATCAAAAGACGATCTTACTATCGGTTGAACATCTGCGCAAAATTTACAACAGCCGATTTGGAAGCAATCAAGTAGAAGCATTAAAAAACATTTCATTTAGTGTAGATCAAGGGGAGTTTATAGCTGTCATGGGCGAAAGCGGCTCCGGCAAGACAACGCTGCTCAATCTGTTGGCTGCCTTAGACCGTCCTACCGAGGGAAAAATCCTGCTTGCGGGAAAAGATATTACGCAAATCGGTGATAGCAATATCTCACGGTTCCGGCGTGAAAACTTGGGATTTGTCTTTCAAGATTTCAACTTGTTAGATAATTTTTCCCTGCGGGATAATATCTATCTGCCCCTTGTGCTTTCCAATACTCCAAAGAAACAAATGGAAAAACAGATAGAACCATTGGCGGCGCAACTTAAAATTTCTGATATTTTGGAAAAGTACCCATACGAAGTATCGGGTGGTCAAAAACAGAGAGCAGCCATTGCCCGTGCATTGATTACTGCTCCAAAACTTGTACTTGCGGACGAACCTACCGGGGCGTTGGACTCCCGTTCTTCCGCACAGGTTATGAAGATGTTTACGGATATACACAAAACAGGGCAGACAATCCTTGTAGTAACACATAGTGTTAAAACTGCCTGTCATGCAGGGCGTGTCTTATTTATCCGTGACGGACAGCTTTTTAATCAACTGTATCGTGGAAATATGGATAATGAAGCCTTTGGGGAAAAGATTTCTGACAATCTGAAAATCCTTTTACAAAAGGAGGAATTATATGCGTAACTTTTATATCCGGCTTGCAGTTTCTAATATTAAAAAAAACAAGCCCGTGTATTACCCGTTTTTTTTGACAAATATTCTGTCTGTAATGATTTTCTATGTTATGGCTTCAATCCAAAACCAGACGATCATTGCTACACTACCCGGAAGCTATATATTTGTTCAGTTTCTTAAAGTGGGTGTTGTTATGACAGGAATGTTTGCGGGAGTATTCCTCTTATACACAAACGGACTGCTCATACGGCAGCGAAAAAAAGAACTGGGGTTATATACAATTTTCGGTTTAGAAAAAAAGCATATCGCAAAAGTGCTTATGCTTGAAAGCCTGTTGCTTACAACCACCGGACTTGTGGCGGGTATCGTTTTGGGTATCGTTTTGGGGAAACTCTTTTTCCTTGTTTTGCTGAAATTGCTGCACTTAGATAGCGGGCTTACATTCCAGTTTTTAACGGAAGCACTTATGCAGACAGGTATTTGTTTTATAGTGATCGGTGTTTTCATCTTGTTTTACAACTTGTTTTCTGTTATGAAAGCGAAGCCTGTTGAACTGTTGTATGCTGCTCATAAAGGGGACAATTACCATTCTTTTGTATGGGTAAAAGCCTTTTTAGGAATTATATGTATTGGGGGTGCATATACACTGATTTTCACTACCCCCTCACCTATTGACATAATTGGGCGGGTGTTTCCTATTGCATTGTTAATTTTGTTTGGAACATTGTTTTTCTTCTCGTCCTGCTCTGTCGTTCTTTTGCAAGCTCTAAAAAAGAATGACCGCTACTATTATAAACCACAGAACTTTATTTCTGTTTCCGGTCTTATTTACCGATTGAAACAGAACGCAAAGGGACTATCAAATATCTGTATTTTAAGTACGGTTGTTATGGTTATTGCCACAACAACACTGGCGTTATATGTCGGACAAAAGGAAATGCTCTCTTTCCGTTTCCCAATGGAAACAAAAATCTCTGTTTCTGACATAGCTGACGGACAGCCAACTTTGCCGCAGCTTGTTCATCAAACAGCAGAGCAATATGATGTGACGATAAGCCGGGAAGCTGATTACAAAGTTACCTATATCAGTGGTGTTTACAAAGACAATACCGTTTCTGTTTATCAGCCGGATATTACTTGTGGTGTTTATCTGATAACATGGGAAGATTATAGCCGCATAGCAGAAAGTGCAGAACCGCTTGAAACTGATGAGGTTTTAGTATTTTCTTCTTCAAGAGATTTAGGTGTTTCAGAAGTGAATTTTGATAGTTTGAAATACCGGGTAAAAAATGAGTTATCGGAATTTGCTATACAAAATAAAAGTATTTTGTCCTCTGAAACGAGATATTTCTTTATTTGCCCGACACAGAAAGACATAGATAATATTCTTGCCGAGCTGTCGCCCGCTGAAAATAAATTCAAGCAAACATATAGCATGATGTTTGACGTGGCAGATACAAAGGGAACTGATTTTAATGCTGTTTTACAAAATCAAGTAGTTTCAAATTATGCCGGGGCAAAATATGAAAATGCAGAAAGCGAAAGGCAGAGTGATAATTATACCTATGGGGGATTTCTGTTTATTGGACTACTACTTAGCTTGCTATTTATGGTTTTTCTGACCTTGGTTATTTATTACAAGCAGATTACGGAGGGATATAGTGACCGATACAATTTTGAAGTCATGCAGAAAGTAGGGCTTGACCGAAACGAAATATCGGCAATAGTCCACAAAGAAATTCGGACTATGTTTTTCTTCCCGCTGTTTATGGCGGTTATCCATTTGGCTGTTTCACTTTATGCAGTTGCTATGCTGCTTTCCACGCTGGGGCTGACAAATATTTTGGTACTTTTGCTCTGCGCTATTTCAATATCTTTGTTGTTTGTTTTTATCTATATAGCAATGTATTTCAGCACCGCAAGAACCTATTACAGAATAGTGACAAACTGATTGAAAGGAGTAAATATGAGTTTTAATTTTGGAATTATTTTTGCTGTTATCTGCATTATTGGTGGTTTGCTTATGTTTATCTTATATAAGCCGTTTTGGTGGCTGATGAAGAAAAAGGAAATGCCCGATCATTACAAATGGTATTTGCGTATACCGGGAATTTTGCTTATCTTGTTTGGCATTGGCATTGTCGCCATAAGTATTATTAACGATTTCATGTTTTGATTAAGGGGTGCAATCCCTCAACAATAAATGGTACGGGGAAATGAGAAAAAGGCTCACTAAAAAAACAAAGATAATATTCTGTATGCTAAGTGCTATAATTTTTGCCCTACTCATTTGGACGATATGGGGAAATACGGCGTTGACAGTGAATAACATAAAAATTTCAAGCAGCCGTATTCCCGCCGTATTTTCCGGGTTTCGGATAGCACAGGTATCAGATTTACACAACGCAGAATTTGGGAAAGGCAATAAAAAGCTGCTGGAATTGCTATCAGAAAGCAAGCCGGACATTATTGTAATAACCGGGGATTTCGTGGACGCAGGACATACAGATATTGACGTGGCTTTTGATTTCGCAAAAGTGGCGGTTAATATTGCGCCTGTCTACTATGTGACAGGGAACCACGAAGCAAGCCTGTCACAGTATGACGAACTCAAAACGGGGCTTGAAGCGATTGGCGTAATCGTGCTTGAAGATGAAGCAATACAATTAAAACATGAAAAAGAAACGATAACGCTTATCGGGCTTTCTGACCCTAATTTCACATTGAAAGGTGATATGTTCGGGGAAGCCCCGGCTATGGTTAGCACAAAGCTGAATAGCCTTGTTGATGATGAAAGCAGCTACACTATTTTACTTTCACACCGGCCAGAACTATTTGAGAGCTATGCACATTGCAATATTGATTTGGTTCTAAGCGGACACGCACACGGCGGTCAATTCCGTCTGCCATTTATCGGCGGGCTGATTGCCCCCGATCAAGGGATATTTCCAAAGTATGACGCAGGGCTGTTTACAAACGGCAGTACAAATATGATTGTTAGCCGGGGATTGGGTAACAGCATTATTCCTATCCGTTTTAATAACCGCCCGGAAGTCATTGTAATTGAACTTCTTAACACGGATTTGTAAGAACAGCTTATAGAAAACTGAATGATAAAGTGATCTGCCGCACGACGGCAAAAGAAAAAAAGCCGTCGTACAGCAGAGGTATTTTCACACGCCTATTCATACACGGCGGCTTTTGAGAGATCAAAGCCGCCGTTTCTTTTTTATCTTCTCAAGGAATGACGCGGTTTCACTGTTAAAAGCGGCGGCTAAAGGAGGTAGCCGCCATGAAGCACATACCGTATCGACAAAATCCGACGGTCATTGACATATCAAAAAAAGCCCGTCCACCGCCGGGGGAAATTCTACCCATGAATATGAACTGTCTAATCAACTGAATACTGCTTACAATTCCTTTACGCTCGTCTGCATTTTACAGACGGGCGCATTTTGTATTTTCTCAAAACTTTTTTTGAGAAATTCCCCGAAATCAACGTCCAATTTTAATTTTTATGGTTTGAGGGTTTACGAAAGGGGACATCAGAAAAAATCACCCGCTTTCGCGGCTGCGAAAGGAGGTGAGAACATGAACGAACCTAATCGTACCCAATGGCAAATCCGTTGTGCTTTTAATGGCTTTTGCAAGCGGGCGTTGAAGAATGAAGCTATGAACGCCCACAGGGACACAAAGCAGCGGCAATTACGCGAAATTACTTTTTCCGATCTGTCGCCGGAGGAAGAAAACAGGCTTTTCGTCTGCGACGAGTATTTTGCAGATGATGAAGCGGAACAGTCTTTCGTTATCGGCGGCAAGGAAATTACTGCAAAGCTACTTGCCGAAGCCCTGCACAGTTTGCCGGACGAAAAACGGGAAACGGTACTGCTGTATTATTTCTTTGATATGAGCGAACGGGAAATTGCGACATACTGCAACATTCCGAGGACAACAGTACAGACCCGCCGGACAAGCTCTATGAAGCTGTTAAAACGCTATTTGGAGGAACACGCCTATGATTACAAAGGGTAGCAACAATGAAAACGCTGAAAGCGGCTTACTGCCTTACCCGGTAATCATAGCCGCAACAAAGGGCGACCCGGAAGCTATGGCGATTG
>OFGI01001017.1_pt1 | contig 13222 bp, 11 predicted proteins | sample 1521751 | NCBI WGS metagenome assembly OFGI01 (sample SAMEA3504115, study PRJEB24116) | mouse gut metagenome | biome: mouse gut; feature: mouse-associated habitat; material: faeces | place: Denmark | collected 2011
AAAAAGCAAAAAATATAACTAGAAAATAATTTTACAGCAATTATGTATAATTATATATATATTATTTATCAGTAGTTTACTTGATAAGATGAGTTTTCTTATAAATTTGTTTTTTTTAAGGTTAAATAATTATATCTATTGTTTTATTTATAAAAGTATGGTATAAGAATAGTATATCGGTATGTGCCTATACTGATATGTATTATAATTCATAGTAACCAAGTATTTATCTTTGTGTATTACAGCTGGTATTTTACATGGTTTACCCATGATAAGAATATATCATATTTCAAATTAAATAAGTGCAAACGCACCATGATAAGATGTGGAATGCACCAGGGGGTTTGTATGATCGAACGTAGTTTATTATCCGCCGGAATATCTAGGCGGGATTTCATGAAGACAGTTTCAACAGCAACTGCAATCATGGGATTACCACTTGCAATGGCTGAAGAAGTTATTGCACAAGCAGGCAGAGAAGATAAGCGTCCGCCTGTAATATGGCTTCATTTCCAAGAGTGCACTGGATGTTCTGAAGCATTATTAAGAGCTAACCATCCTAGCATTGCAGAAGTTGTTCTTGATATAATTAACCTTGAATATCAGGAAACATTAATGGCAGGTTCTGGTGATCAGGCTGAAGCATCACTGCATAATGCTATTGAAAAGCATGCAGGTAAATATATACTTGTAGTTGAAGGCTCTATACCAACAGATGATATGGCAGTGTGCTGTCAAATTGGCGGCAAAACAGCAGTAGATTCTTTTAAAGCAGCTGCTGCAAAAGCTGCTGTTGTTGTATCTCTTGGTGCATGTGCATGCTCTGGTGGTATTGTTGCTATTGAGCCAAATCCAACTAAGGCAAAAGGTGTAATAGATATTCTTGCTGGTGATATGCAATGGTCTGATGATGATTTAAAAAATAAATATATTTCACTCCCGGGCTGCCCACCTAACCCACATAATATATTAAGTGTTATTTTATATGTTGCTACATTTAACAAACTGCCAGAAAAAGGCTTAAAAATACCATCTATTGCAAACCTTTCTATGAAAGATGAAAGAGCACACCGTCCAACATTTGCTTACGGCAGATTAATTCATGAACACTGCGAACGCAGACCACACTTTGATGCTGGACGCTTTGTAAGAGAATTTGGTGATGAAGGTCACAAAAATGGATGGTGTTTATATCATATGGGATGTAAAGGTCCTGAAACTTATGCAAACTGTTCAATAATACATTTCAATGATGGTGCTGCATGGCCTATTGGTAACGGCTGCCCATGTATAGGATGCACAGAAGGAACAGTTTTATTTAAAGACAGCTTATTCTCATTAGCTAAAGTGGCTCAACCAAAACCACATTCAAATATAATTGAAACACAAGGTAGAGGTAAAGAATCCTCCGTTGCACAAGCAGCTGTAGTTGGCGGTCTTGTTGGTGCTGCAATAGGTGCAGGAGCAGTATTTGCAAGTAAACTTCCAAAGGAGCCAGAGGATGAAAACAAATAGACGCGATTTTTTAAAGGCAGCAGCAGGCTCTGCAGCAACAGCAGGTGTGCTAACTTTAGCTCCGTCTTATGCAGTAGCATCAGATGAGGGGGAACCTTTTGCTAAAGATACTATGGTTAAATTTTATGATTCAACTGTATGTATTGGCTGTCAGGCCTGCGTTGTTGCATGCTATGAAACAAACTTTGTAAACAGAGCTGATAATCTTAACAAACCAAAAGAGGAACGCAATTTTATTGAAAATAATGATGTTATTCCTGTTTTAGCAGAAGAAGACCAGTTTAATCCACAAGCTCCGTGGATACGCGTGAATGGTCTTGATTACAGACTTAGAACTATTATTAGAAAATATGTTGATGAAAATGAAAAATCTCATTTCATTAAACAGAACTGTATGCACTGTAAAAAACCGGGCTGTGTATCTGCATGTCCTGTAAGTGCATTACAAAAAGATAAAGATGATGGTGTTGTTACTTATGACCCTAACCGCTGTATAGGCTGCCGTTATTGTCAAATGGCATGTCCATTTAACATACCAGCATTTGAATGGCACAGAGCAAATCCAAAAATTACTAAATGTGATATGTGCCGCTCAACAATTAACCTTAAAACTAATGATTTTGATATTGATGCAGAGGGTAATGCTGTATATAAAGATAACCCTAAAAAAGGCACTGCATGTACAAAAGTATGTCCTACTGGTGCTGTATTATATGGCAGAAGGGAAGATATGCTTGCTCTTGCTCATGACCGTATTAATAAATCAAAAGAAAAAGGCGAAAACAAATATTATGAAGATACAGCTAGAGGCGAATCTGTTCTTGGCGAAAAAGTTTATGGTGGAACAGGCGAGCTTGTGATTTCTGCTGTTGATTTCAGAAAACTTGACTTCCCTGTTGATAAAATAGGTGATAGAGCAACTGCTTATAAATCAGAAGGCATTCAGCATACAATTTATAAATATGGTATTGCTCCAATAGCCCTTTTTGCAGCATTATCTATAGTTGTTCGTAAAAATGTTAAAAAACATCACGAACATGAGGAGGACTAATAATGAGTAAGCAAAGAGAATATGCAATCCATAAAGCCCCTATTCTTACTCCTGCATTTTTTATTGTATTAGCAGTGATATGTATAGGTATGGCTCTTGTTGTTTACAGATACTTTGTAGGTATTGGTCCTGTATCTAACCTTTCAAACGGCTACCCTTGGGGTATATGGCTTTCCTATGATGTGGCGACTGGCTCTGCAATTGCCTGTGGTGGTTATGTATTAGCAGTTACTGTATATATCATGAATAATTTTAAATATCATTCAATGGTTAGGTCGGCAGTTCTCGCAAGTATGTTTGGATACAGCTTAGCAGGTCTTTCAGTTATGGTGGATATTGGTCGTTACTGGAACTCTTACGGCTTTTTTGTACCTAGCAGAATGAACCCTAATTCAGCACTTTTTGAAGTTGCACTTTGTATCATGGCATACTGTGTGGTATTAATACTTGAATATCTCCCTGCAGTGTTTGAAAAATTTGCAGACAGCGATAAAGCAAAATCTCCAAAACTTGTGGAATTTGGCAAAATATGGGAAAAAAGATTTTCAACAGCACTTTTTGTTATTGTTGCAATAGGTGCTACTCTGCCAACAATGCACCAGTCATCATTAGGAACATTATATGTATTAATGGGCTATAAACTTGACCCAATGTGGCAGACTGGCTTTTTACCACTGTTATTTTTAAGCAATGCTTATTTAATGGGCTTTTCTATAACAGCTTTTGAAACTGTTCTTTCTACAAGATTATTAAAACGACCATTTGAAAAAGAAATAGTAGACTTATCAAAAGTTATCCCTTTTGTTGTGGGCTTTTGGCTTATAGTAAGGGTTATTTCTGTTACTTTAAACGGCGGCTGGTCAAATGCTTTTGCATTTTCTACTCAGTCAATATGGTTTTGGCTTGAACTTATATTAGTTATAGTGCCATCACTTATGATTTTAACATGCAAATACGCTAGAAGTGAAAGCGGTATATTCTTAGTTGGTATGCTTCTTTTAATCGGCGGAGGTATGTATAGGATTGGTGTATATAATGTAGGCTTTAATCCTGGAGCAGAATGGAATACATATTTCCCAAGTGTAGCAGAATTTTTAATTACTTTAAGCTTTATTGCCATAGAAATATTTGGATATATGGTGCTTGTTAAATTAACCCCTGTGCTTCCAAATCTGGAAAACCATGGGCATCATCACTAGGCTTTTTAGCCTGTGAAAAGCATATATATAGTATGCTTAAAAGGGCTTGTAAGCCTAAAAAGATTATAAGAAAAGGAGATTTATATGCCAGTTAATGGAAATAGAATTACAGTAGACCCGATTACAAGGATTGAAGGTCACTTGCGTATAGATGTAGAAGTAGAAGGCGGTAAAGTTTCTAACTCTTGGTCATCTGCTCAAGCATTTAGAGGTATTGAAACTATTATGAGAGGCAAAGACCCACGCAGTGCATGGGCTATGACTCAGCGTTTCTGCGGCGTATGCACAACAACTCATGCATTATGCTCTATTAGAACAGTTGAGGATGCTTTAAATGTGCCTGTTCCTGTTAATGCCCACATGCTTAGAAACTTAGTATCAACTATGCAGTCTTTACAAGACCATATAGTTCACTTCTACCACTTAACAGCATTAGACTGGGTAGATATTGTAAGTGCATTATCTGCAGACCCTGCAACAGCTGGTAAAATCGCAGAAAGCCTTGCTGCTTATTCCCCAATAGGCAAAGCATGGCCGACAAACTCTTTTAATGCTATGAAAAATGCTAAAGATCGTTTAGCAGCTTTTGTTGGAACTAAAAATTTAGGTATTTATGGCTCAGGTTACTGGGGTCATAAAGATATGAGACTTACTCCAGAAATAAACTTAATTGCTTTTGCTCACTATTTAGAAGCATTAGAATATCAACGCAAAATTGCTGAAGCTGTAGCTATTATAGGCAGTAAAAATCCACATATCCAAAACTTAACTGTTGGTGGTGTATCTACTGCAATTAATTTTGACAGTATGGCTGCTCTTAATATGGAAAGAGTTCAGTGGATTAAAAAACTTCTTGATGATACAGCTGATTTTGTAAGATGTGTATATATTCCAGATGTTATTGCAATCGCTGGTGCTTATAAAGACTGGTTTAACCTTGGTAAATGTTCGCCTAACTATATCGCAGTGCCAGACATACCAATGAACAGCGAATTAACTGAATTTGGTTTGAAAGGTGGCATAATTATTGGCGATAATTTTAGAGAAATTAAAACTTGGAAAGATGAAGCATTAAGAAAGGGTATTACAGAAAACACTACTCATGCATGGTATAAAAACCCACAAGATACACTGCACCCTTATGATGGAGAACAAATTCCATCATATACTGACTGGCAGGAAAATGGCAAATATTCTTGGGCAAAAGCACCACGCTTTGAAGATAATGTTACTCAAACTGGTCCAATATCTCAAGTATTAGCAGGCTATATGGCAGGCGACCCACTTGTTAAAAAATATGTTGATTTTGTTGCATCAAAAGCTGGTGTAACTATTCCACAGCTTAATTCTGTAATGGGCCGTAATGCAGCAAGAGCAATCAGGTCCTTATTAATGGTTGACCATGCATATCTCTGCTTAGAAAAATTACTTGATAACTGCAAAACAGACCAAAGCTATGTAAACTATTTAAAAGAAGTGCCAACTGATAAAGAATACATTGGTGTTGGTTTCAATGAAGCACCACGCGGTATGCTTTCTCACTGGATTAAAATTAAAAATGGTTTAATTGAAAATTATAGTGCAGTTGTTCCATCTACATGGACAGCAGGTCCAAGAGATGACAAAGGCAGAAAAGGTCCTTATGAAGAGTCATTAATGAACCTTCCTGTTGCAGAAATGGATAAACCACTTGAAATCATACGCTCAATTCACTCTTTTGACCCTTGCATAGCTTGTGCAGTTCACACTATTGACCCAGAGGGCAAAGAAATAGTGAATGTAAAAATAAGATAATTATTAAGTATTAAAAATATAAAAGGTACCTTTTTAAAGGTGCCTTTTTTTGTAATTATGGATTTACAAAATTATATATACTGCAAAAGTGCATAATATATTTGATGTATATATTTTTAGATACTTTGAACTTACCCAAAAAAGTTGGACGAGCCATATAAGGAGTGTATATGGCAAGAAAATACAGCTATGAGTTTAAGAAATATCTAGTAACAGTCATAGAAAATGGAATAATGAGTGCCAGTGAATTATCAAGATGCTGTAAAATTCATAAAGGAGTAATATGTAATATCTATAACAGATATAAGCATTCAGGCGAATCAAGTTTACATCATAGCTTTACCCGCAATGAATATAGTAGAGATTTTAAATTAAATGTGTTAACTTATAAGGCATCAAATAATTTAAGTTATGAGCAGACAGCACTATATTTTAATATACCATCAGCATCAGTAATATATGACTGGAATAAGTTTTGCAGTAAGTTTATTGGAGATAATATGTCAGATAAGAATATCCCGAACAGTAAAAAGAGTAAACACTCAAACTCTACTGATATTAAACTCACTAAATCAGATGATAGTGAAGAAGTAAGACAATTAAAAGAGAGAATATCAGAGCTTGAAAAAGAGCTTTATTACAAGTCAGCGGAGAATGCATATTTAAAAAAGCTGGAAGCCTTAATGCAGTCAAAGGAACAGAGAGTTCAACAGAAAAAGCACAAATAATAACTGCATTAAGGCTGTATTACAGTTTGGATATCCTGTTGTCTGTGAGTAATATGAAAAGAAGCACTTACTATTATAATGTTAAAAAGCCTGCTGCATTAGATAAATATGCAGAAGTCAAGACATCTATATTAGAAATATATGAAAAATCTAACAAGACTTATGGTTATCCAAGAATATCAAAGGTATTAGAGAAACTGGGTTATACTTATGACAGGAAGACAGTGTATAAATTGATGAAAGAACTAAAAATTTCATCACTAATCAGGGTTAAGAAAAGGTATAAACAAGGCAGAGTAAGTCATATATGCAGCAATAAATTAAACAGAGCCTTTACAAGTGAGAGACCATGTTTAAAATGGGTAACAGATGTGGCAGAGATAAAAATTAATAATGAAAAGGTGTATTTATCAGCAATAATGGATTTGTATAACAGAGAAATAACAGCATACAGTGTAAGCAAATATAATAATGAAGAAATGGTAATAGATAATTTAAAACAGGCAATAGATAAAACAAAAGATACAACAGGGTTAATGATACATTCAGACCAGGGTATATTATATCAGGCTAATCAATTTAGAAAGTTATTAAAGGAAAATAATATAGAGCAGAGTATGTCAAGGCGTGGCAACTGCTATGATAATGCTGTTATGGAAAGTTTCTTTGCTACTTTAAAATGTGAATTGGTTTATATTAACAAATTCAAAAATATAGAACAGTTTAAATATGAACTTGAAAAATATATTGATTTCTATAATAATTACAGAATAAAAGCTAATGGACTTACACCTTTACAGGAAAAAGAAATTTATTTAGTGGCTTAGTTCAAAATTTTTGGGTAAGTTCATACTTCGCCTAAAAATCAGGCTCAAAATGACTTATAATGTGAAAGCTGTATTATATAAACATTAGCAAAAAACTAATATTTTTGTTTGATTTATTAGTATAACTATGCTAATCTTTGAAAACAAAATCTTATAAGGCGAATTAATGAGAAATTATTTATTTATTTTATCATTTATAACAATTACAATTATAAATGGTTGTACTTATACTAATCTCACGGAAAATCAAATATATAAAAGTAAACAAAATTATAAATGTGATATTATCATTGATAATTTATATACAAAAGATAATCTTTCTTTTTCTAGCTTTGCAGACGAATTAGCCTATTTTATGATGCTATCATCATTAGATATACTTGTAAATAAAATGTTGCCTGTATTAGATAGAGAAAATATTTCATTCTTACCCATTAAAGATAATATAACAGGAACAGCATGTTTTGAAACAAACAGTTCAAAAGTTTATGCTGATATTATTAACGGAGTAATTCACGGAAATATAATAGAGAACAATAAAACAAATGGCAAACTAACAAGTATTTGTAAGGTGAATAACGGTAAAGTAGATACATACACACACTATGCAAGTGATAGTCAATATTCAATAGATTATGAATTTAAAACAATGAGTCATTATATTAAAAATCATATAAATATGTATACTGATTTAGAACAAAATACAGCTGAATATTACTATGATAATGGCAATTTATTCTTAGAAGCAAAATTTAAAAATAGTATAATAGATGGTATAGCAAGATACTATTTTGAAAGTGGAGCATTACAGGAAGAAAGACATTATAAAAATGGTCTTAGGAATGGAAATACTGAGCGATATAGTGAAAAAGGTGCATTATGGGCTACAATAACATATAAAGATGATAAACCAGTCAGCGGTATTTGTGGAAACGGTAGAAAATGGACAAAAGCTGAACTTCTAAATTGGGAAAACGGAGTAGAAGTTACCTGCGAATATTACTAAATTATGTTCTTTTTATCACTCATGATGCAATGCATCTATTGGGTTTAGGCGTGATGCTTTTCTTGCAGGCAGGTAGCCAAAAACTATGCCAATAAATCCTGAAAAAATAAAAGATACTGTTGCAATTTTTACATCAAATGTAAATGGGATATGCAGTTTTGCAGAAAGCAGCAGTGTCATAAAAAAACCAAATATTATGCCGATAAACCCGCCAACAGCACTAATTGTTGCACTCTCTACTAAAAACTGTAAAAGGACTTCTTTTTCTAATGCACCAATTGCAAGCCGTGTGCCTATCTCTCTTGTCCTTTCTGTTACTGATACAAGCATAATATTCATAATACCAATGCCGCCAACAAGCAGACTTACTCCTGCCACTGCACCAATGAATACTGTCAGACTACCAATAGATTTTTCTACCGTCTCCTGTATTTCTTTTGTGCTTTGTATTTCAAAAGTATCTTTTGATTTATCATAAATATTACGCATATGTCTTAATATTACAGCAATCTGCTCTGATGCTGCCTTATAATCAACATCTTCATTCAAAGATACCATTATAATTTTAATATTATATATAGGATTACTTGGGCTTATGCTTCTTTGGAATGCTTTTAATGGCATAAGTATTATATCATCCTGGTCATTTCCTCTGCCACCCTGTCCCTTGCTTTCTAAAACACCTACCACATCACATACTACTGAGCCTACTTTTAATCTAGTGCCAGCAGCAGGGGTGCTGCCAAGCAGATTTTTACGGACACTCTCCCCTATAATACATGTATTTGTGCCTGCTATATATTCTTTATTTTCAAAACTTCTACCCTCTGCTATTTTCCAGTCAACTGCAGTAAAATAACCCTCTGTTACACCTGATATAGAAGTCTGCACATTTTTATTCATATATTTTGCAACTACTGATGACATATTAGTAGGAGCAACAGCCTTAATCCCCGCCACTCTGTCTTCAATGGTTTCTACTTCTTTCATAGTAAAATAACGGCTTTTTGTTGTGCCGCCCGGATTTAAATGCGGCGGAGCATGTATCATTAAAAGATTACTGCCTAAACTTTCAATAGCTGATTTAATCATAGCCTGTGTTCCATTACCTAAATTAATCATAATAATAACAGCACCAACACCAATAATTACACCAAGCATGGTTAAAAATGCTCTTAAATAGTTTCTGCTTATCTGCCTTAAAGCCAAAAATACAGCATTAAATATCATCTTAAAACAGCCTCCGCTGCATTTACTTCTCCATCTCTAAAATGCACTTCTCTTGATGCATACTGTGCCATTTCAGGCTCATGAGTAACCATTAAAATAGTAATGCCTAACTCTTTATTTAAATTAGAAAGTATATCCATAATCTCAACACTTCGTTTTGTATCTAAGTTTCCAGTTGGTTCATCAGCAAGTAAAAATAATGGGTTTGATGCAATAGCTCTTGCTATTGCCACACGCTGCTGCTGTCCACCTGAAAGCTGGGCACTTGTATGCTTTTCCCATTCTAAAAGCCCTACCATATTAAGAGCCTGTCTTGCTTTTTCCCGCCTTTGCTTTTTAGGCATACCCCTATATAATAATGGAAGCTCCACATTTTCAAGAGCAGTAGTTCTTGCCAGCAGATTAAAGCCTTGAAAAATAAACCCAATATAGTTTCTTCTTAAAAGTGCTGTTTCATTCCTGTTAAGTGAAAATACATCTACACCATTAAAAAAGTATGAGCCTTTTGTTGCTTTATCAAGACAGCCTAAAATATTAGCCATAGTAGATTTGCCACTGCCTGACGGACCCATAAGTGCAACAAACTCACCTTTATTAATATCTAAATCAATACCTTTTAATGCAAGGAATGAATTTGCCCCACTTCCATATACTTTTACAATATTTCTCAGCTTAATAAAATCACTCATATTCTTTTCATACTTGTAATAATATCATCTTCACTACTGATGCCTTCAATAACCTGTATATTTTTACCATCGCTTACACCTGTAACAATATGCCTAAGTTCTGGTTTCCCATTGACAAGCACATAAATTGAAGCGTTTTTTGAAATATCAGTATTTACTTCCTTAGCAGACTTTGGTCTTCTTCCCGGTGGACCTTGCAGCATAGCAGGTCTTTTGCCAGCTTCAGATGTATCTTCTATAAGTGGCTGGAAAAATAGAGCAGCAACAGGTATAAGCACAGCATTTTCTGCACTGTCTGTTTCAATATCTGCTGTTGCACTCATTCCTGAACGAAGTTTTAAATTATTATTATCTATATAAATAGTTGTTTCATAGCTTACAATATTATCATTTGACTTTGTAGAGCCTTTATTTACCCTGTATATTGTTGATACAAACTCATCATCTGGAAAAGTATCAACAGTAAAGCGAACTTTTTGATTTTCTGCAACTTTTCCCACATCTGCTTCTGATATATTAACAACAAGCTTCATTTTTTCTAAATTTTCTGCAATTACAAAAAGTTCTGGTGTAGAAAATGATGCTGCAACAGTCTGACCTGCATCTATACTTCTTGTTAGGACAACTCCATCAATAGGGCTTGTAATAATTGAATTTTTTAAGTCAATTTTTGCACTATTCAAGTTTGTTTCCGCTTCTAAAATAGATGCTTCTTTTACATACATCTCAGCCTGAGCCGTAGAAAATTCCATTTGAGCATTATCCAGCTCAGTTCTTGACGGTGATTTACCACCAGTAGCATCATAAACATGCTTTAACCTGTTATAATTTAACTTTTTATTATTATACTGCACTTTTGAAGCATTAAATGATGCTTTTGCAGAATTAAGCTGTGCTTCATATCGTGCTATTGTCTGGTTTATTGTATCTGGGTTGATAACTGCTAAAATATCGCCTTTTTTCACTGCATCATTTTCTTCTACAAATACAGCAGAAATTGTGCCTGAAACCTGACTGCCTATTAATACTTCATTAGTTGCAGAAATTGTGCCAGTAGCACTTACAAGTGATGCCACATTGCCAATGCCTGCTTTTTCTGTAGTATAAATATATGCAGGGCCTTTATCTCTGAATATATAATAAAAAATTGCAGATATTATTAAAACAACAATAAATAAAGTAATAATAATAGATTTTTTAGTCCTTTTAGGACGAAGTGTTTTATACATTTCTTCTGTAGTAAGCATTATAATTCTCCATTTGACTGCTTTGGTGAAAAACTTCCGCCAAAAGCTTTATAAAGCATTATTGATGACGAAATATTTTCATACCATGCAGAATAAAATGATATATATGCATTTAAAAAATCATTTTGTGCTTTTAAATATTCCACATCATCTATTAAGCCTGCTTTCCAGCGAGATTCTAATATATCCATGGATATTTTTGCACTTTCTAAAATATCTTTTGTATTGCCGTAAGATTTATTAGATGAAAGCATAGCAAAACTTGTATTCTCTATATCACTTACAGCAGTGTTTATTGATTTTTGCAAAGATAACTCTGCCTGATTTACAGTTTCTTCCTGTATTTTAAGCTGAGCATAAAGCTCCTGTCTGTTTAATAAAGGTGCTGTAAGAGACATAACAATCTGCCAGATAAAATCACCAATACCAGTTGATGATGCAAGCAGCTGCCCTAAGTTTCCATTAATAGAAAGGCTTGGAAGCAGAGACATTTTTTTATTATAATGGTTATAAAGTTCACTGTTTAATGTATAAACTGATGCTCGGACATCAGGTCTGTTTAATATTACATCCATTGGTATATCATTTATTTTTGGAATAGTTGGAGCAAACGATGTGTCATATACCATATCTATTGTAATATTTATATCTTTATTATTAATAAGTGCATATAGTGCATTTTTATTTTGCTCCACTTCCACCTGATACTGCTGAACACTATTCTGAGCATTTAAATAATCCATTGATGCAGAAATATACTCTGATTCATCCATAAGACCTGAATTCTGCATCTGCGTATAAATATCCACTATTGTTTTATGATTTTTCAGTATTTGATTTGCAAAAAAAAGCTGTGCTGCTGATTTTCTAATGGAAAAATAATATGATGCAGTATCTGCTGCCAAAGTTACCTGACCATTTACATAATTTTCTTCTGCATATTTGATTAATTCCTTTTTAGATTTTCTTAGAGCATCAAGTTTACCATAAATATCTACTTCCCATGATAGACTAAGGCTGCCGTTTAAGCCGTCACTATTTTCTCCATAAGAATAATCAAGAGAGCCTGAAATCTTTGGTATCATAGCACCTGTTGCACTTTTTAGCTGATAGCGTGCCTGCTTTATTTTTGAAAGAAGTATAAGTAAATCAGGGTTTTCTTTTGATGCAGTATCTAAAATTGAAATAAAGCTGTTATCTGGAAGCATAGATTTTATCTCTTCCAAAGGCTCTTTATATGATGATATTGTTTTATTGTCATTTAAAGTGTATATGGAGCCCCCCCCCACACACAAAAAATAGCTTTTTTGTGGGGACCCCGTATTCGCTCAAGATGACAGAAACATTATTGCTTAACATAATATTGATTATGTCATTCTGAGCGAAACGCAGTGCAGTCGAAGAATCTCAAACCTAGCGTGCTAAGTAAATAAGTTAACATTTCATCATTATATACAAGCTTAATTGGAGATTTCTCCCTTCACCCCACTAAAAGGTTATTTTGTGGGGACCCCATTTTGTACTTTGGTTAGACTTAATAAGGTAAAGTTTTATTTACTGAAATGTTGTTCCTGTCATGTTGAGCGAAGTCGAAACATCTCTGACTATCGCTCATTGCGACTTTTAGAGCGATTTTCTTTTTACAAAATCAGCTCACTTGCAATCGAATTCGCTTTTTCCGACCAAACGCAAAGTTCAACTTCGTTGTGCTTTGGTCGGACTTAATAAGGTAATATTTTGTCTTGCTCAACAAGCAACATTTGAGATCTTTCGACTTCGCTCAAGATGACACTATCAATGTCATGTCGAGCTTGTCGAGAAAACTCTGACTTCGTTAGAGGTAAGCCAAAATAATTCTAATAATAACACTAAATATTTAACTAAAAAATCAGCCGAAAATGTTATGTTTTCGGCTGTTATTTTTTGTGTAAAGTGC
>OFGI01001021.1_pt1 | contig 13185 bp, 10 predicted proteins | sample 1521751 | NCBI WGS metagenome assembly OFGI01 (sample SAMEA3504115, study PRJEB24116) | mouse gut metagenome | biome: mouse gut; feature: mouse-associated habitat; material: faeces | place: Denmark | collected 2011
TTCCTGGGACTGGGATATTACAACCCCGCCTATGCCGGAACGACGGGAGATCTGAATATGCTCGGATTGTTCCGCCAACAGTGGATCGGCATGCCCGGAGCCAGTACCTCTTTCTTTGTTATCGCCGATATGCCCTTCAAATTAGGCAGTACGAACAATGGAGTCGGACTGGTTGTCAACACGGAAAGTATCGGATTATTCCAGTATACAAAAGTAGGGGCACAGTATGCCTATAAGCAGAAATTATTCGGAGGAACTTTAAGTATCGGGTTGCAGGCAGGCATATTCAATGTCGGCTTTGACGGGACAAAGATATATATCCCGGCAGATAATGACTATCACACTCCTGTAGATTCAGACCCCGCTTTGCCCTCAACAGCTGTGCAGGCAATGGCGATCGACCTGAATGCCGGTATTTATTATTCCCACAAACATTTCTATGCCGGTTTCGGAGCCACTCACCTGACAGCCCCCGAAATGGCACTGGGTGAAACGACTAATTATTATATCCCTATGGGATTAAATTTAGTAGGCGGATACAATATTCAGCTCAGGAACCCGTTGTATGAATTACAGCCCTCTGTATTCCTGAAAACAGACATGCAGAGTTTCCAGGCGGACATTACCGCCCGAATGGTATATAATAAAATGTTTAACGGAGGTCTTTCCTGGCGTATAAACGAGTCGGTAGTAGTATTATTGGGAGCCACATTCGGCAGATTTCAGGTTGGATATGCTTACGATTTCCCTACCACGGCCATGTTAAAAGGGAGTTCCGGTAGCCACGAAGTGTTGGTGCGCTACCAGTTGAAGTTGAAGAAGACAAAAACAGGAAAGAACAGACACAAAAGTGTACGTATATTATAGTATATGAAAAAAGTATTATTAGTACTTATGGCAGTAGCCTTGCTTACCTCATGTGGTAAATCCCTTTCCGGAGCGGGAGGAGAAGTTACCGGGGTAAGATCTGTGGCTTTTAACGAACCTTCGCCCTACGGCATGGTTCTGATCAAAAGAGGTTCGTTCGAAATGGGACCGGCAGACAAAGACTCCTTATGGGGAATTAACCCTGAAACAAAGGGAGTTTCGTTTGACGCGTTCTGGATGGACGAAACGGAAATAACCAACGCCAAATACCGCCAGTTCGTTTACTGGGTGCGCGACTCCATTATCCGCGAACGCCTGGCCGACCCGGCTTACGGTGGCAACGACCTGTTTAAGATCACGGAAGACCGTTACGGCGAACCCGTCACCCCGCATCTGGACTGGAGCCGTCCGATCCCCTGGAAACGGGCGAACGAAGATGAGCTACGTGCCATCGAAAGCGTTTACTATGTACACCCCATCACCGGCGAAAAACGTCTGGACGAAAAGCAGATGGTCTACAAATACGAATGGTATGACTACACCGGTGCCGCCCTGCGCAAAAACCGCCTGGATCCGGGCGAACGCGTACGTAACACCGATATACAGGTCGATATGAACGAGGTCGTTATGATCTCCAAGGATACCGCCTATATCGACGATGACGGCAACATCATCAACGAAACCCTTACCCGCCCGCTCAGCGGTCCGTGGGATTTCCTTCATACCCGCATCGTAAACGTTTATCCGGATGAAACCTGTTGGGTGAACGACTTCAATAATGCTTACAACGAGCCATACATGCGCATGTACTTCCAGCATCCGGGATATGACGATTATCCTGTCGTAGGTGTCTCCTGGGAACAGGCTACCGCATTCTGCGTATGGCGTACCGATATGTTCAAACAATCGTTGAACTTCCCGGCCGGACAAGCCATCGAGCCGTTCCGCCTGCCGACAGAAGGCGAATGGGAATATGCCGCCCGCTCCGGAAAGAACGAAAACAAATACCCCTGGTCGTCCGACGAACTTCAGAACGCCAAAGGTTGCTTCATGGCAAACTTCAAACCCGGAAAAGGGAACTATACCGAAGACGGTCACCTGATTCCATCCCGCGTAGGCTCTTTCGCCCCGAACCAGTTCGGTTTATATGACATGGCGGGTAACGTGGCAGAATGGACTTCTACCATGTATTCCGAATCGGGCCCGAGCCAGATGAGCGATATGAACCCCGACCTGCGCTACAATGCAGCCAAGGAAGACCCGTATGCGATGAAGAAGAAAGTCGTACGCGGCGGTTCATGGAAAGACGTAGCACAATTTATCCGTTCGGATATGCGCACCTTCGAATATCAGAACGAAACCCGTTCCTATATCGGTTTCCGTTGCGCACGTACACAGATCGGTTTCTCCCGTTCAAAAGGTAAAAAATAATATAAGAAACATACAACATTATGGGAAAATATAGAAGATATAAAAACAGAATTGAAATGTTCCTTTCCAGCGACATGGGAAAGAGAGTACTGAACTTCTGTTACAGCTGGGGAGCATCTATCGTAATCATAGGTGCCATGTTCAAGTTGCTTCACCTGCCGTATGGTAACCAGATCCTGTTTATCGCCATGACGGTGGAAGCATTGGTATTCTTTATCTCCGCTTTTGAACACCCTTCAAACGAATATCATTGGGAAGAAGTATTCCCCGTACTGAAATCGAAGAACCCGATGGACCGTCCCGACTTTGCCGGCACAGGCATGTCCAACCTGATCAACTCATCGGACAATATGGATGACGACAATACCTCAGGCGGCATAAACATCCATGTAGGCAACGGCAGAAAAGCAGGTGTCGCAGGCAACCTGGGCGGAACCTCCGTACTGAGCAACCTCGATGTCAGCGAAGAAGATACAAAAAACCTGTCGGAAAGCATCAAGAAACTGAGCGGTGCTGCCGAACAGATCTCCAAGATGGCGGAACTGACCGAAGCTACCCAGAAATACCTGGAACAGCTATCCGGCATGTCCGAAAATATGGAACGTTTCAGCCACGTCACCAACTCGCTGACCAACGTATCCGACACATTGCTTAACTCTTATAAGAGCATCACAGACAACTCTGACGGTATCAACCAGAACTCACGCGGCTACGTGCAGCAGATGGAAATGTTGAACCGCAACATCTCCGGTTTGAATACTATCTACGAAATACAGTTAAAGAGTATCAGTTCGCAGATCGAATCGATCGAACATATCAACGGCGGCCTGAACCGCATCCGCGAGATGTACGACGGTTCGGTAACCGACAGCTCGGTCTTCCGCAACGAAACGGAAAAGATGACCCGCCAGCTGGCCGAACTGAACCAGGTATACAGCCGTTTGCTACAGGCAATGACGGTCAATATGGGTCCGGCAACCGCTTACCAGCAGCCTGCCCCCCAGCCGCAACAACCCAATTACCAGCAACAGCAGCCTAACTATCAGCAGCCCTACCAGCAACAACCGTACGGCTACCAGCAGCAGGCTCCGTATACAAACAATCCCGGACAGCAATCCGGCAGATAATAAACAAACGAAACTGAAAGAAGATGTCCGGAATAGCAAATAATCCCAACTCGCCCCGTCAGAAGATGATCAACCTGATGTATCTGGTGTTCATCGCAATGATGGCACTGAACGTGTCGTCGGAGGTTCTCGACGGTTTCGAGCTAGTGGAAGACAGTTTACGCACCTCCATCAGCAACTCGGCTCACCGAAACGAGATCGTGGCAGGCGAACTGGATACCTACTACCAATCCAACCCCGAAAAGGTAAAGGAATGGTACGACAAGGGTAAACAGGTAAAGTCCGCTTCCGACAGCCTGTACAACTACGTACAGGACCTGAAGCAACGTATCGCGGTAATTGCCGATGGGAAAGATGCCAACGTAAACAAGATAGAGCATAAAGACGACCTCGAAGCCGCTTCACGCATCATGCTGGGCCCGGTTACCGGAGAAGGAAAGAAGCTGCGCGAAGCCATCGACGCTTACCGCGTGATGATGGGCGAAATGGTACAGGACAGTGCCAAGACCCGCATCCTGGAAGCAAGCCTGAGCACCACACCGCCTCACAAGGCAGGGATCAATACCCGTACCTGGGAAGAAGCGTTGTTTGAAAATATGCCGGTTGCCGCAGCCGTAACATTACTGACGAAACTGCAAAGCGATATCCGCTACGCAGAGGGCGAAGTGCTGAACAACCTGTTGAACAGTGTCGACGTAGGCGACTACCGCGTGAACCAGATGACTGCACAGGTCATACCGGAGAGCCAGATTGTCATGCGCGGAAGCCAGTACAAGGCGAACATCGTCCTGTCTGCCGTCGATTCAACCAAACGTCCGGCCGTATTTGTAAACGGCAAGCAATTGCCGGAAGACAGCCACGGACAGTTCACCGCCATAGCCGGTGCCCCGGGTACTTACCCGATCAAAGGGTACATCGAGATGCCCAATAACGACGGCACCACCATGCGTCAGAACTTCGAAAGCGAATACTTCGTAACGGAACCGAGTGCAACCGTAGCCCCGTTACTGATGAACGTATTATATGCCGGAATCGCCAACGAGATGCGTATCGCCGTACCGGGCGTACCGAGCGGAAACGTAACGGCCACCATGACAAACGGAACCCTGACACGCAAAGGCGATATCTGGGAGGCCCGTCCGTCGAAGGTCGGCACCGACGCTGTTATATCCGTCAATGCCCGCATGGCCGACGGCCGCAGCGTGGAAATGGCAAAGAACACCTTCCGCGTACGTGCCCTGCCCGACCCGATGCCTTACATCGAGTATAAGGACCAAAACGGCAATATGCGCAAGTTCCGCGGCGGAAACATGACCAAGCGTAATCTGATCGAAACGGAAGTGCTCCAGGCAGCTATCGACGATGAAATATTGAATATAAAGTTTGACGTACTACGTTTCGAACTGTTGTTCTTCGACTCCATGGGAAATGCAATACCTGAAGTTTCTCAGGGTCCCCGGTTCTCGGACAACCAGAAAGACAGGATACGTCGTCTGACAAGAGGAAAACGCTTTTTCATCAGAGGTGTAGTAGCCAAAGGACCTGACGGCCTGGAACGTACCCTCACCCCGATCGAAGTCATTGTAAATTAAGTAGGGGCGGTTCGCGAACCGCCTTCAAACTAAGAATATAAAATATGAAACGTTTTTATTACATACTGGCAATTGCAAGCGCCCTGTTCTTCACAGCTACCTCCATACAGGCACAGGAAGAAACAGGAAACACCCAGCAACGGGCAAGAAGAAGCCCGCAGGCCACCCGCGGAGAACGGGCTAATGATAAGAAAGACACCGGTATACCCGAACTGACCGTGCGGGCACAGGATATGAACGAGCGTATGACACAGGAAGTGGGCAACGCCCGCTGGATGCGTGTCATGTACCGGCAGATAGACCTGATGAAAGAGAAGAATGCTCCTCTGTATTATCCGGTCACCCCGATGAACGGACAGATGAACCTTTTCTCCATCATCTTCAGTCTGATCAGCGAAGGAAAAATAGATGCATACCAGTATGAAGACGGTTACGAAGATTTCAGCGACAACAGCAAGATCAACCTGAAAGACATGCTCGACCGCTTCGGCATCTATTATGAGGAAGTACCCGGACAAGGTAACCAGGGAACCACTTTCGTGATCAACGAAAGCGATATTCCTTCCGAAACCGTCCGCTCTTATTATGTAAAGGAAGCCTGGTATTTCGACCAAAATAACTCTGTATTCGATGTAAAGACACTGGCCATCTGCCCGATCATGACCACTTCAGGTGATGTCGGCGAGTTAACCATGCCCATGTTCTGGATTCCTTACGAAAGCATCCGCCCGTATATCAACACGGCATTTATCATGACATCGAACATCAACAATGCCATGACCTTCACGCTCGACGACTATTTCCGCCGCCGTATGTTCGAAGGCGAGATCTATAAGACACAGAACCTGATGAATCAGCCGTTGATGGCTTACTGCCCGACTCCCGATTCCCTCAAGAAAGAACAGGACCGCATCGAAGGCCAGTTGGTTGCCTTCGAAAAGTCACTCTGGTTCCAGCCCGACACTACTCAGGTAGAAGACCCGAAAGCGGCTAAAAAAGCAAGAAAAGCATCAGCCCGCGGACAAGGCGGAGCCACTACCGAAAAGGCTGTTAAAGAAACCAAAGAAAAAACAGTCCATACGCAACAACGAATATTATAACACCCAGATATGCTTTGACCAGCTCTATCAGGACAGTCTACAGGGAAAACGCTTCACACAACTGATGGATATCATAACCAGTGAAGAAAATATCATGCTGGCATACCGCTCTATCAAGAAGAACAAAGGGAGCAAGACAAAGGGTACAAACAATTCCACCATTGTCCAAATGGGAGAAAAAACCCCGAATGAATTGATTCTCTATGTTCGGAAAAGACTGCAAAATTTCCATCCTCATGCGGTCCGTAGGGTAGAGATACCAAAACCGGATGGGCGTTTACGCCCTCTGGGAATACCCACAATCGAGGACCGAATCATCCAGCAATGTATCAAACAGGTGCTAGAACCAATCTGTGAAGCAAAATTCTATAAGCACAGCTACGGATTTCGTCCGAATCGCAGCGCGCACCACGCCATTGCGAGAGCAATGTTTCTGGCGAATCAATCAGATTTTCATTTTGTAGTTGATGTTGATATCAAGGGATTCTTTGACAACGTCAATCACGGAAAACTGTTGAAGCAGCTCTGGACGCTGGGCATACAGGACAGGCAACTGCTATGTGTCCTATCCAGAATGCTGAAAGCGCCCATCGCTGGAACCGGCATACCAGAAAAAGGTGTACCACAGGGCGGAATCCTCAGCCCGTTATTGGCGAACGTCGTCCTGAATGAGCTGGATTGGTGGATATCCAATCAATGGGAAACATTTCAGCCTCATAAGCAATATAGGGGTCCATCGGAGCGATACAGGGCATTGAGAGCCACAGGCTTGAAAAAAGTCTTCATTGTTCGGTACGCTGATGACTTCAAGCTCTTTTGCAAAACAAGGAGCGAGGCGGAGCGCATTTATATCGCAACACAGAAATGGCTGATGGAGCGATTGGACCTGGAAATCAGCCCGGAGAAGTCCAAAATCGTCAATCTGAAGAAGCGGTGGTCGGACTTTCTGGGGTTCAAGCTGAAATTGCGTCCCAAAAGCGGGAAATGGGTGGTCAAGTCTCAAATGACAGAAAAGGCGTTTCTCAAGTGCAAGGATACCATCCGAACGGCAATCCGGCGGATAGGCAAAAATCCAAGTACGCCCAACGTTATGCAATTTAATGCCACCGTGCTGGGGCTGCATAACTATTACAAGGTCGCAACCTATGTGTATACCGACTTTGACCGCATTGCCTTTGATGTCAGAAAGAGCCTTCTATGCAGGACAAAAAGATACCGAAGTGAAACGGGCCTGAAAAGCCAGGCATTTCAGCAATTTTATGGAGACTTTCACGGCAAAATCTTCTATGTGGCAAAGCTTGCGCTGTTCCCTATTAACGGAGTCAAAACCAAGCCGCCGTTGTGTTTTTCGCAGGATATATGCGACTACACCAAGGCAGGCAGGGCAAAAATCCATGCGCTGCAAAATGCGGTAAATCCCCGTGCGCTGCGGCAGCTTATGGAAAATCCATTACAGAGGGCAAGTACAGAACTGAATGACAACCGGATATCTATGTTCGTTGCGCAGCATGGCAAATGCGCAATCAGTAAGGAGCCGCTGGCAGTGGGAAACATTATTGTTCACCACATTACGCCAAAACAGGCAGGCGGTGGAGATGATTATGCAAATCTTATCCTCGTTACGCCGGATGTACATCAGTTAATTCATGCCACAGAAGAAGAAACCATACGAAAGTATCTCAATAAGCTGGAATCCTGCAAGTTGAATATGGTTCGACTGAACAAACTGAGGGAATTGGCTGGCAACTGTAAAATTGCAAATAGGTAAACATTGATGGGGCGCCGTGTGATGGGAAACTATCGCGCACGGTGCTAAGCGGGGGAAAATCTGGAGATGACTTCAAAGGATTACCTATCGCAAAACCTCGCCCGGAACTACGGCGCCGTGGCCTCACAGCACTACGGCTACAAAGTGGCGGTGATCGACCTGCGCAACCCTACCAGGTCAGACGGATACAACCTCCTCACGCTCATCAACCGCTACATGGATATCTGCCGGGAACAGCCGTCCAATCTGGCGGCGAGAGCCAAGGCGGAGAAGTACGCCAAAATTTTGGCAAAGACCATCATAAACCCGGAGGGAGACGCCTCAAACTACGGGCAGAATGCGTTTTTCTATGACGCCGCCGAGGGACTGCTCACGGCGGTCGTTCTCCTGCTGGCGGAGTATCTGCCGCCCACGGAGGAGGCTCCCCAGGAGCGGCGGCACATCGTCAGCGTGTTCAAGCTGGTGCAGGATCTGCTGGAACCTGCCACGGGTGCGGATAAGGGCAAAAGTCAATTCCAGGTACTCATGAGCAAGCTGCCGTCTGAGCACAAAGCCAGATGGTTTGCAGGCGCAGCATTGAATACATCCGATCAGGCCATGGCATCCGTACTGTCTACTGTGCTGTCGCGATTGAACAGTTTCCTCGACAGTGAACTTGAGCAGGTGCTGTGCTTCGACAGTGCCATTGATGCGGAGAGTTTTGCCAGCAAGAAATCCGCTATATTTCTGATTCTTCCGGAGGAAGACCCCAGCAAAAACTTTATGGCGGGGTTGATGATCCAGCAGTTGTCCCGTGAGCTGTTTGCCGTTGCGGACGAAAATGGCGGAAAGCTGCAAAATCGTGTGGTATTTTTCTGCGATGAGCTGGGTACCATGCCGCCCTTTGACATTCTCCCATTGTTCTCCGCAGGCCGCTCCCGAAAGCTGACGCTGGTGCCGATTATCCAGAGCCTTGCACAGTTGGAGAAGAATTACGGCAAAGAGGGCGCGGAGATCATCCAAGACAATGTGCAGGATACGATCTTTGGCGGCTTCGCCCCCAACAGCCAGACGGCGGAGGTACTCTCCAAAGCCTTGGGAAATCAGACAGTGCAGGGTGGTTACATCAGCAAGGCGAAAGATGGTGTCAATCAGTCGCTCCAGATGATGGGACGTCCGCTCATGACCCCGGATGAGCTAAAAGCCATACCCAAGGGCTCGTTTGTGGTGATGAAAACCGGGACGAACCCCATGCAAACGCGGCTGCGGCTGTTCCTTGACTGGGGCATCACCTTCGGAAAAGCATATCTGATGCCGGATCGTGGTCAGCGGAAGGTCTACTATGCGGATAGGAAGGAGTTGGAGGAAGCGATTCTAGAAAAGCATCCGAAATCCGGTCCGGAGGCTACTTCCCAGGCTGCGCCAATGGGGTCAGGGCCACATCATCCACGGCAGGCACTGCGGCACGCAGAGGGGAATCCCTCCTCTCTGCGGGAGTGAGGTAGGGATGATGGGGTACTTTAATTCTATTTATTCCTCCGATCTGCCCCACCGGGCGATTGCAGTGTATATGTATCTCAAGGATCGCACTAACAAAGACGGAACCTGTTGGCCCTCCGTCCAGACGATAGCGCGGAAGATGCATCTCTCCCGCGCCACCGTGCAGCGGGCGTTAAACGATCTCTATGCGGCTGGCTATCTGTCAAAGGAGAGTCGCTGGCGAGAGAACGGTGGATGCACTTCCAATCTTTACAAAATCTGCGATAACTCATAGGCTTATAAACAGGACGCATTTCCACCAAGGGAGAAATGCGTCCTGTTGCTGATCCAGGGGCGGCCTCACAGCGCGGCACCAGGAAGGACTCACTTGAAGGATTTAGAACAGAGAAAGAACCAGGAACGGGGGCGACAAACGTGTGTTTGGTTTTCCGCTATTTAGCGCGTCCTACTTTTGAACGGATAAATAACTATTGCTTCCGCATCTCCGATAGATCACCTCTGCCAGCGCACTCATAATCGCGTTGTACTTATGCTGGTCCTCAAACAACGTGGTGTACGTCTCCTGAGATTCCATATAACTATCCTGGGCCGCATCACCGAACGCCTTGGGGAAGATATATTCCCTTGGCGAAACATGATAATGAGTCCGGAATGTCCTCAACATTTGCCTGTTATTGAGTTGATGCGCGAGGCTGCGGAGAAGCTGGGATAAATAGACGCCATCGGACAAAGCCTAGATAGTGTGCATTAGAAAATGGGCTGAGGTGCGATAACCTCAGCCCATTTTCTAATGCTATTTCTATCTTACTGTTCTTCCATTGCCGCCTCGGCATATTTAATCTCATCGAAGGCTTTCTTCGCAACAACACGCCTAAACCGCCGCAGGCACAGCACCAGAGCCATAATGGATGCCAAAACATCTGCCACTGTATGCGCGGCGGCAATACCAGTGAAGCCCTGCCACGCACTCAACACATAGAGGGAAGGGATGAGAATTGCTCCCTGCCGCAGTATGGACACCAGCGTAGCTGTCGCCGCGCTGCCAGACGCCTGCAAAAAGTTGCTGCTCAAATAATACAGCCCCAGCAGTGGTCCAGCCAGCAGCAACCATATAACCAACTGCTCCCCCATGGTAGCCGCTGTTTCTTCCCGCAGGAATACTCGGATCAAGCTCTTACGGATGAGACAGCAGATCACGGTAGAAGCAGCCCCCAGAAAAACTGTCAACAGAGCCAGTTTTTGCAGAATCTCCTTGAGTCGTGACAAATCATTCGCTCCATAGTTGTACGCCATTAAAGGTTGGACACCCATGCAGACGCCCATCTGCACCAGTGTGATCAGCATCGTTACCTTACCGGCAGCGCCCATAGCGGCAAGAGCTTCTGTTCCGTATGGATTCAGCAGCCGGTTGGAGAAAGTAGACGCAAAACCGGACAGAACGCCGCTGACCGCATTGGGCAGTCCTAACGCAAAAATATGTAGTAACGCCTGTGGCTCTCGCAAGGCGAAATGGGGATGCAGCGTAAGGATACCGGATTTGCGGAACACATACCACAAGTAGATGGAAGATGAGAGCATATTGCCCAGAACTGTGGCAGCCGCCGCCCCGGTCACACCCATACCAAAGCCCAGGATCAGCACCGGGTCCAACAACAGATTGAGTATCGTCCCGGCAAGGTTGCCCAGGAACCCGATTTTGACTGCTCCATCTGCCCGCAGCAATGGTGCAAACCCGGTACCAAAGAGCATAAAGGGAGTCCCTATAGCCAGTACACGCAGATAGGTTGCAGAGTGTTTCATCATTTCTGGTGTGGCGCCAAGTACAGGCAGCAGGGAATTGGCATACCCCAATAAAATAAGTGCTGCCGCTGTGCCGAACAGGATGCAGAACCATCCGCACAAGCTGGCGCATGTTTTTGCATGATCAACTTCTCTTGCTCCGGCTGCCTTTGCAATGGCCGCGCAGCCACCGACACCAACCATGGTAGCTGCAGCAGTAACCAGCGAGAAGATTGGACCTACTACCGATACCGCCGCTACTTGTACATGATCATGCAGCAGTCCCACAAAGAACATGTCAGCCATGTTGTAAAGCAGCATCACCAGAATAGACAGGACGGACGGTATGGCCAACGTCAGGATCGCGTTCCACACAGGTCTTTCTTTAAATAGTTCCTCGTTCCGCATACCGACCGTCTCCTGTTCAATATCGCTCTAATGTGCTTATAAAGCATCCAATTCTGCCAGCATCGCCTCCACAACCTGCTCCGGCAGTCCAAGTATAGGAGCAAGCGCCTTAAACGTCATGCCATAAGCAGGCTTAGCCTGCTCGTTCGCTGAGAAGCCGGGCAAATACTTTTCTACAACCGCAGCACCTGCCTCGTTTTCCAGGATGGCGGCGATGGTACTTTCCGCCCCCAGCTTTTCGCCTGTAACCAATTCCGGGTGTTTCCAATTTGTGATGTTCTGGTGCCCGGCGCTTAACGCGCCATCCACGGGGATAGCCGCGCCGGTGATATATCGCGCCATATCACTGGCCAGGAAAAGCGCCAGATATGCACATTCTCTGGGGTCGCCCATCCGTCCGGAGGGACAATCGGAAGCAAAGAAATCCATGGCCTGCTCCGGTGCATCGCCAAAGATGCTGGTTTTGGTATAGCCGGGGCAAATGGCGTTGACAGTAATTCCATATTTGGCGTAGTCCAACGCGGCGGCGCGGGTCATTCCGACTACGCCAAATTTGGTTGCGGTATACAGTGCCTGCCCGCGCTGCGGCATCAATCCTGCAATGGATGCAACATTGATTAGGAAGCCTCCCTGGCTGCGGGCCTTGAAAATAGCTTCTGCGCCGTATTTCATACCGGCGAATACTCCTTTGCTGTTGAGAGCGAAGATCTTCTCATACTCATCCAGTCCGTACTCATGCAAGGGGGTACCGCCCATGCCGATCCCGGCATTGCTGACGACGCCGTCCAGACGGCCATAGCGGGATACCGCGGCATCCACCAGTGTTTTGATCTCCTCCGGACTGCTGCAATCTGTGCGGACAAAGATGGCATCGCCACCCTTTTCGCAGATCTCATCTGCCACGGCCTGTCCCTGCTCCTGACTGCGGGCGGCGCAGACCACATTCATTCCGTGTTCTCCAAACACTGTGGCAATCGCCCTGCCAATTCCGCGGCTTGCGCCGGTAACGATTGCGACCTTCCCCTTTACGCTGCTGAAATCCATTGCTGACATCCTCCTAATTTTAGTGTGCAGATGGTCAAATATCGTGCATCTGTTGCTTTCTTCTGCTGCTTGTACTATACTGGACAGCACAGCGACAAATCAAGAAACAATCTTTTGGCATCTGCTAGATAATGTACACATAAAGCAGATCTGTTGATGAAAGGGACAGGATCATGAAAACTGATGCCCGTGTGCGATACACATGCAAAGTCATCCAGGATGCCTTCCTGGACATATTGAAGGAGAAGCCTATCTCCAGAATCACCGTCAAAGAGGTCTGCGACAAGGCGGAGATCAATCGGGGAACCTTCTATAAGCACTATCAGGACTGCTATGACCTGTTGGACAAAATTGAGGAGGAGGGGCTGCGGGAGTTTGAGAAGATGCTTGCCTCCATCGAAGCCGCCGGTGCGCAGGCGGCGCTGACGGCCATATTAAATACCCTGCGTGATAACAGCACACTGATCCAGGCTCTGAATACGCCAGCGAGCGGGCAGCGATTTATCCAACGGCTGTCAGGACGTTGCTTTCTCTACATGGAACAATGGCTCGGTCCTGTGCAGAAAGATGACCGTTCCATGGTAAGGCGG
>OFGI01001022.1_pt1 | contig 13177 bp, 7 predicted proteins | sample 1521751 | NCBI WGS metagenome assembly OFGI01 (sample SAMEA3504115, study PRJEB24116) | mouse gut metagenome | biome: mouse gut; feature: mouse-associated habitat; material: faeces | place: Denmark | collected 2011
TGAAGTATAGGTCTGCCTTTTGGCGGTTCTTTTCCTTCAGATAAAAGCTCCTGCTGAACTTTTTTAAATTCGCTTTTATATACTTCTTCGTTTGGCATAAAGTCAGAATCTCCAGCATCTTCAATAATGACTTTTTTAAGCATTTGACGAACAATTACTTCTATATGTTTATCATTAATGCTAACACCTGATTTTCTATATACTATCTGTATTTCATCTACTAAGTATTTAGCAAGTGCTTCTTCACCTAATACAGCTAATATATCATGCGGATTAATGTTACCGTCAATTAATGCTTCACCTGCACGAATATAGTCGCCTTCGTGAGCATTGATATAACGCATAGTGTTTATGCTGTATACTTTTTTATCCCCAGTATTTTCGTTTTCAATAGTAAGTTTTTTCATACCGCGGACAGCATTTTCTATTTTAACTATACCATCAATTTCTGCAATAATTGCAGGGTCTTTTGGTTTCCTTGCTTCAAAAAGCTCAGCAACACGAGGAAGACCAACAGTAATATCTTTAGTTTTTTGTGCTTCTCGTGGGATTTTCGCAATAATATCACCAGGATATACTTCATCGCCTTCATTATATGAAATAATTGTTCCAGGTGTTAATTCATAACGATAAACAGTTTTATTATCCGCATCTTTAATAGATATACGCGGTCTGCGTTTTTCCTTAGAGTTAGCAACAACTACTTTTTGAGAAATATTTGTTGTCTGGTCTACTTCTTCTTTTAAAGTTTCGCCTTCTGTTAAATCTCCATAGGCAACTGTTCCTGCAAACTCTGTCATAATAACAGATACATGGGGGTCCCAGTCAAACAAGAGCTGACCTTTTGTTACAGTATCGCCTTCTTCTACACGGATAACACTGCCATATCCAGGAGTATATTTTTCTAATATACGACCGCTTGCGTCTTTAATCATAATAGAGCCGTTTCTGTTAAGAACAACTATTTCGTTTTTCCTGTTGCGAAGAGTTTTCATACCTTCAAATGCAACAGAACCACCCATTCTTGAGCTCATAGATGATTCTATACCACCAGCAGACGCAATACCACCAATATGGAATGTTCTCATTGTAAGCTGTGTTCCAGGCTCACCAATAGACTGAGCTGCAATAGTTCCTGCGGCTTCACCCATTTCTATCATACGGCGTGTTGCTAAATCTAAACCATAACATTTTTTACATATACCAAATTCACTGTCACATGTAAGTGCTGAGCGAACCATTACTTTATCAATACCAGCTTTTTCTATTTTCTCAATAACTTCTTCATCAATAAAAGTATCTGCTTCTACTACTAACTCATCAGTCAATGTGTCAAATAAATCTTCTAATGTGTATCTGCCGTATATCCTTTCACCAAGTGATTCAACAACTGAAGCACCTTGGAATAACGGACCAACTTCAATACCTTTAATTGTTCCGCAGTCATCTTCTGAAATAATTAAATCTTGAGCAACATCAACAAGACGGCGGGTAAGATAACCAGAGTTTGCTGTTTTTAATGCAGTATCTGCAAGACCTTTACGGGCACCGTGAGTTGAAATAAAATACTGGCTCATTGTTAAACCTTCACGGAAGTTAGAGTCAATAGGTGTTTCAATAATCTCACCTGATGGTTTAGCCATCAGACCACGCATACCAGCAAGCTGAGCAATCTGAGCTTTAGACCCCCTTGCACCAGAGTCACTCATAACATAAAGAGTATTGTAATATTTTTCTCTTTTATTTTCTTTTGAAGCATCGCCGCCTAAGTTTTCAATTGTTTTTATAAGTTTATCAGTAATTTTCTCGTTAGTTTTTGACCATACATCAATTATCTGGTTATAACGCTCACCCTTAGAAAGTGCCGCTTCTTCTCTGTAATGTCTTTCAATTTCCTGAACTTTACCATAAGCCTCTACAATAAGTTCATTTTTCTCTTTAGGGATAATCATATCATCTATACAGATTGAATATCCTGCAATAGTAGAGTATTTAAATCCTAAATCTTTTAAGTTATCAAGGAATGTAACACTATACCAGTTGCCTAATTTTTTATAAATATAGTCAACAAGTTTTCCTAACTCTTTTTTACCTAAAACTTTATTTACCTGTTCAAAATCAATGCCTTCAGGAACAATACCGTAAAGAATTACACGACCTGCTGATGTATCATACATTTTACCATCAATTCTTACTTTAATTTCTGCCTGCAGGCTTAATTTGCCATGGTCAATAGCAATAATTACTTCTTCTGGAGAAGAATATATTTTACCACTGCCAAATGCATTTTTTAATGGACGAGTTAAATAGTAAATACCTAAAACCATATCCTGTGTAGGAATAGCAAGCGGCTGCCCGTTAGCAGGCGATAAAATATTGTAAGCAGAAAGCATAAGTGTTCTTGCTTCAAGCTGTGCCTGAAATGATAACGGCACATGGACTGCCATTTGGTCACCGTCAAAGTCAGCATTAAATGCAGTGCATACAAGTGGGTGAAGCTGTATTGCTTTACCTTCAATTAACTGTGGTTCAAAAGCCTGAATACCAAGCCTGTGCAGTGTAGGGGCACGGTTTAATAATACAGGGTGTTCTCTGATTACTTCCTCTAATACATCCCATACTTCCTGTCTGCGTTCTTCTACCATTCTTTTTGCTTGTTTTACAGTTGATGCTATGCCTCTTTCTTTTTCAAGTTTATAATATAAAAATGGTTTAAATAATTCTAATGCCATTAATTTTGGCAGACCACACTGGTGCATTTTCAAATGCGGACCTGCAACAATAACTGAACGGCCAGAATAGTCAACCCTTTTACCCAAAAGGTTTTGACGGAAACGACCATTTTTACCTTTAATCATATCTGATAATGATTTTAATGGGCGTTTATTGCTTGAACGGATTATTCTGCCTCTTCTGCCGTTATCAAAAAGAGCATCTACTGCCTCTTGAAGCATCCTTTTTTCGTTGCGGATAATAATTTCAGGAGCATTTAACTCCATAAGTTTTTTAAGACGGTTGTTTCTGTTAATAACCCGTCTGTATAAGTCGTTTAAGTCACTTGTAGCAAATCTGCCGCCATCAAGTGGAACAAGTGGGCGTAATTCTGGCGGTATAACAGGAATAACATCAAGCACCATCCATTCTGGGCGGTTGTTTGATTTCCTGAATGCTTCCACTACTCTTAATCTTTTAGCAAGTTTTAAGCGTTTCTGCATACTGTTAGTTTCTCTTAATTCGCTTTTAAGTTCAATTAAAAGTAAATCAAGGTCTACTTTTTTCAGTAAGTCTTTTACAGCTTCTGCTCCGATTTTAGCTACAAAGCCATTTGCACCAAAATCTTCAACAGATTTTCTATACTGCTCTTCTGTTAAAATCTGCCTTTCTTTTAAGCCAGATGATTTTGGGTCAGTAACAATGTATGACTCAAAATATACTACCCTTTCAATATCTTTAATTGATAAGTCAAGAATAGAGCCTATGCGTGATGGAGTTCCTTTAAAAAACCATATATGGCATACAGGTGATGCTAAATCAATATGACCCATACGAACACGGCGGACTTTTGACTGGATAACTTCAACACCACATTTTTCACAGACAATACCTCTGTGTTTCATTCGTTTATATTTACCACATAAACATTCCCAGTCTTTTACAGGACCAAATATTTTGGCACAAAAAAGACCATCTCTTTCAGGTTTGAAAGTTCTGTAGTTAATTGTTTCAGGTTTAGTTACTTCCCCTGATGACCAGCTTAATATTTTCTCAGGAGATGCAATTTTTATGCGTATAGCATCAAAAAACACTGAACTCTTATTCTCTCTAATACTTTTTTTCATAATATTAAATTTACCTCATTAACTGAAGTTTACAAGCATTTGCAAAAACTCGCTGCACAGCTTATCGCTATGCAGGATATTCTAATCTATTCACCTTTGTCGTCTAAAGGTTCATTGTCATAATCGTCATCATCTGCCTCTATATCAAGACTGATGTTTCTAACAACATCATCACTGCTTGGCACATCATCATCTCTTATACCAGCACTGATATTATTAAGCTGTTCGTTTGTAATAAGCTCATCGCCTGTAAGCAGCTCAATATCAAGCACAAGCCCCTGCAGCTCTTTAATAAGGACATTAAAGGACTCTGGCATATTTGGAGTAAAACTGAAGTCGCCATTTACAATAGATTCATAAACTGCTGTTCTTCCTTCCACATCATCTGATTTAACAGTAAGCATTTCCTGTAATATATTTGCAGCACCATAAGCTTCTAATGCCCAAACCTCCATTTCTCCAAGTCTTTGACCGCCAAACTGAGCTTTACCACCAAGTGGCTGCTGAGTAACAAGAGAGTATGGACCAGTAGAACGAGCATGGATTTTTGTATCTACTAAGTGGTGCAGTTTTAACATATACATTACACCAACAGTAACTTCCTGGTCAAACCTTTCACCAGTTCTGCCGTCATATAAAACTGTCTGACCGTCGCTTTGAAAGCCTGCTTCTGTAAGCATCTTTTTAATGTCTGCTTCTTTTGCACCATTAAATACTTCTGTTGCAACATGTTTTCCAAGTTTTTTAGCAGCCCAGCCTAAATGTGTTTCAAGAATCTGCCCAATATTCATACGAGAAGGCACTGAAAGTGGATTTAACACTATTTCTACTGGTGTGCCGTCTGGTAAGTATGGCATATCTTCTTCTGGTAATATACGGGAAACAATACCTTTATTACCGTGGCGGCCTGCCATTTTATCACCAACAGATAAACGCCTGCGAATAGCAATATATACTCTGACTGATTTTAATACACCAGCAGATAATTCATCGCCTTTTTCTATTTTTCTGCGTTTATCCTGAAATTTCTCTTCAGCATTTTTTTTGCCTTGTATACATACAGAATCTGCTGCAGCATATTCAGCATCAAATTCTGCTTTTCCTTCAATATCAAATTTTGCCATTTCCCTTGCTGTTATTGGAGCAAGGTTTTCTTCAGTTAATACTGTGCCTGCACTTAAACCTGCACAGTCTGATTTTAATGTTTTGCCTATAAGCAGAGAAATAACTCTGTCTTTTCTAGCATTTTCAATAGCAGAAACTTCTCTTGTATATGCAGCAGCAATACGCTCTGCTTCATGCTGCTCTATTAATTCAGTTCTGTGGTCTTTGTTAATATCACGGCGAGTCATAACCTGAACATCTAATATAGTTCCTGATATACCAGGCGGCACTCTTAGTGATGCGTCTTTTACATCACCTGCTTTTTCTCCAAAAATTGCACGGAGAAGTTTTTCTTCAGGAGTTGCCTGAGTTTCGCCTTTTGGTGTTACCTTGCCAACAAGAATATCGCCTTCTGATACTTTTGCACCAATTCTGATAATACCACTTTCATCTAAATTTCTTAATGCTTCTTCAGAAATATTTGGTATATCTCTTGTGATTTCTTCTGCACCAAGTTTTGTATCTCTTGCATCTATTTCAAATACTTCTATGTGTATAGATGTGAAAGCATCTTCTTTAACAAGTTTTTCTGATACTAATATAGAGTCTTCGTAGTTATAACCCATCCAAGGCATAAATGCTACAACAATATTTCTTCCAAGTGCCAGCTCACCCCTGTCAGTAGAAGCACCATCTGCAAGTGTATCTCCCATTTTAACTTTCTGACCAAGAACAACACCCGCATTATAGTTAATACATGTATCCTGATTTGAACGGCGGTATTTAACTAAATCATGAACATCTATACCAAAAGAACCATCTTCATTAACATAGCGGACAATAATTGTATCTGCATCTACATAATCAACAACACCATCATGGAGAGATATTAATGCAGAGCCTGAATCCACCGCAACTTTTCTTTCTAAACCTGTTCCAACAATTGGAGCATCAGTTCTAATTAACGGCACTGCCTGACGCTGCATGTTTGAGCCCATTAATGCACGGTTCGCATCATCATGTTCTAAAAAAGGAATAAGAGCTGTTGATACTGAAACAATCTGCATTGGAGCAACATCCATTAACTGCACCTGCTCTTTTGGAGCATTTAAATTTTCACCTACATAACGGCATGCTACATCGTCTGTTAAAAAATAACCATTTTCATCAAGCGGTGAATTTGCCTGTGCAATATAATAATCTTCTTCCTGCAAAGCATACATATATACTACTTCATCTGTTACTCTGCCATTTTCAACTTTTCTATATGGTGTTTCAATAAATCCAAATTCATTGATTTTAGCATAAGTAGTAAGAGAAGTAATCAGACCAATATTTGGACCCTCTGGGGTTTCAATAGGGCATATTCTTCCGTAGTGAGAAGTGTGAACATCTCGCACTTCAAAACCAGCTCTGTCCCTGTTTAAGCCACCGGGACCTAATGCAGAAAGACGGCGTTTATGTGTAATCTCAGATAATGGGTTATTTTGGTCCATAAACTGAGAAAGCTGATAACTGCCAAAAAACTCTTTAATTGATGCTGATAATGGTTTCGCATTTAATAAATCCTGTGGAGTAGAGTCTTCTAAATCCTGAATACTCATACGCTCTTTAACAGTTTTTTCCATTCTTGCAAGACCTATGCGTATGTGATTTTGCAGCTGTTCGCCAGCAGCTCTTACACGCCTGTGCCCCAAGTGGTCAATGTCATCTATATGCTCAACACCAAGACGAATGTTATTAAGCACTCTTACAGTTTCAACAATATCTTCTTTTGAAAGAATTACTTTATCAAGAGCAACAATATCTTCTGAAATTTTAAGCCTTTTATTAATTTTTAAACGACCAACACGAGATAAATCATAACGCTTAGGATTAAAGAAAAGGTTATTAAACTGCACTGCTGCTGTATCATCTGTTGCAGGCTCACCTGGACGAAGTTTTTTATAAATTTCTATTAAAGCTTCTTCCTTAGTTTTTATTTTATCAATAGCCATAATGTCTCTGATAGCTGCATCAGATGTCTGTCTGTTGATAAAAAGTATAGAAAATTCTTTTATTCCAAGCCCTGTAATCTGCTCTAAAAGTTCTTCTGATACTGCTGTATTAGATTCTGCAATAATTTCACCATTAGCATCATCAATAATATCTTCTGCTAAATATGTATCTATTAAATCTTTTGGTTCAACTTCATATTTTGTAAGACCTGATTTAATAACTTTTTTGAAAGCACCTTTTGTGATAGATACATTTGGTTTAACAATGTATTCACCTGTTGCAGGGTCTTTAATACCCAAAGTAAGTTTTTGGTCAGTTATTACATGGTCTTTATTAAATTGTCTAATAAATTTACCATCTTCAATAGTTATTTTATCTTTTTGGTAATATGTATCTAATATATCCTGATTAGTTAAGCCTAATGCTTTTAATAAAACTGTTACAGGGATTTTTTTCTTTTTATCAATACGCACATACATTACATTCTTAGAATCAAATTCAAAATCAAGCCAAGAACCTCTGTATGGAATTATTCTAGCACTGTATAAGTGTTTTTCAGAAACACTTTTGCCGGCAGTTAAATCTTCAAAAAATATACCAGGAGACCTGTGCAGCTGGCTGACAATTACTCTTTCAACACCATTTATTACAAAAGTCCCCCTGTCAGTCATAAGTGGAATATCACAAAGATATACATCACTTTCAGTTGCTGATAAAGTTACTCTTTCTCCTGTTTCTTCATTAACATCATGAGTAGAAAGACGAACTTTCACTTTTAATGGTGCAGCATAGTTTGTATTTCTATCAATAGACTCCCGTGGAGTATATTTAGCTTTCTCAATAGTATAACTAACATATTCAAGCACAGAAGTATCATTAAAATCTGTTATGGGAAATATTTCACGGAAAACTTCTTCAAGTCCTTGAAACTTGCGTTTATCAACAGGTATATCCTGTTGAAGAAACTCAGCATAAGATTGTTTTTGAACCCCAATAAGGTCTGGTATATCAATTACTTTCTTAATTTTAGAAAAATTGATACGCTCTATTGTTTTTTTTGTATTAAGCATCCTTTTCTCACCACCAATGGTTCGTGATTTTTTGAGCAAAACAGGGGGAAGCCCATGCAGAGCGACCCCCTCTCAATATTTTAGCACATAAAGTGTTTTATTTACAATAAGTTAGAGTTCTAAAGTTAATTATTTAACTTCAGCTGTGCCGCCTGCTTCTGTAATTTTTTTAGCGATTTCTTCAGCTTCAGCTTTAGCAATGCCTTCTTTAACTGGTTTTGGTGCTTCATCAACTAATGCTTTAGCTTCTTTTAAGCCTAAGCCAGTGATTTCACGAACTACTTTAATAACTTGTACTTTTTGAGCACCACCGCTGGTTAAAATAACATCAAATTCAGTTTTTTCAGCTGCTTCTGGAGCTGCTGCACCTGCTGCTGGAACTGCTGCTACTGCTACTGGTGCAGCTGCAGAAACACCAAACACTTCTTCTAATTCTTTTACAAAGTCTGCAAGTTCAATTACAGACATATTTTTTAAAAATTCTAAAACTTGATCTTTAGTTACAGCCATTTTGAGCCTCCAATTTTACTACTGTTCATTTTCTTTTTTAGTTTTTAATGCATTAAGCACATTTACGAGACCGCGTGGAATATTCGCAAGCACGGACACGAAATTCGTAATCGGCGCGTTCATGCTGCCGAGAGCTTTCGCCAAAAGTTCTTCTCTGGATGGCAAATCAGCAAGTTTTTCAATGCCGCTCTGGTCAAGTGCCATACCATCAAAATAACCACCTTTGATAGCGAAAAATTTAGACATTGCAGCATCTTTAGCATATTTTTTAGCTAATTTGGCAGCCGCAGCAAAGTCTTCTTTAACTACTACAAGTGCAGTGGGCTCTACAAGAGTGTAGTCAATCTCAGTAATATTATCAGCGTTTAACGCTTTTTTGAGAAGTGTGTTTTTAATAACACGATAGTCATTACCAGCTTCTTTAAAGCTTCTGCGGATTTCATCCATTTGGTCAAATGTAAGACCTTTGTAATTAGTAATAATTACACCAGCAGACTCTTTTATCTCAGCTGTAATACTGTTTACAAGTTCTATTTTCTGCTCTTTACGCATTTTCAAGGTAATCACCTCATAAATTACAGAGCCGGTTGAATATATAAAGATAAGTTTCCACAGGACTTATACTGCACACTGAAGGCAGACCCTGTTTCTTCAACCCGCTTTTTTTCATTGTAATAAATCAATAATAAATTAATTAACCTTATAAAAAGTTAATTTAGAAATTTTTAGGGTCTACTTTAACACCAGGACCCATAGTTGTTGAAATATTAATGCCTCTTAAATAAATACCTTTGCTTGATGCAGGTTTAACTTTTACAAGTGCATCAACAAGAGTTTTCATATTTTCAACAAGTTTGCTAGTTTCAAAGTTTTTTCTACCGATAGGTGCATGAACAATACCTGCTTTATCAACTCTAAATTCCACCATACCAGCTTTCAATTCTTTAACTGCTTTTGCTACATCATTTGTAACTGTGCCTACTTTTGGGTTAGGCATAAGCCCGCGTGGTCCCAGCACTTTACCAAGTTTGCCCACCTTAGCCATCATGTCTGGAGTTGCCACAACTTTATCAAAATCCATATAGCCACCCTCAACCTTAGTGACTAATTCATCTCCGCCAACAATGTCAGCGCCAGCTGCTTCAGCTTCCTTAGCCTTGTCGCCTTTTGCAAATACTGCAATACGAACAGTTTTGCCTGTTCCGTTAGGAAGAACTACAGCACCCCTAACCATTTGGTCAGAGTGTCGTGGGTCTACACCTAATTTAACTGCAGCATCAACGCTTTCGTCGAACTTGGCAAAGGCTGCCTTTTGTGACAGTGCAATAGCTTCTTCTAAATCATATAATTTAGTGCGGTCTATTAAACCAAAAGCTGCTGCGAACTTTTTACCTTTTCTGGACATTTCCGTGCTCCTCTTGCCAGTTTTCTACATTAGCCTTCAATCTCATAACCCATACTTTTAGCTGAGCCAGCTATAATTTTTATAGCTTGGTCCATATCTTTTGTATTGAGATCAGGCATTTTAATTTCTGCAACGCGTTTTAAACTCTCACGAGATATAACGCCAAGTTTTGCTTTACCAACATTACTAGAACCTTTTTGAACTTTCATTTCTTTTTTGATAAGTTCAGTTGCAGGTGGCATTTTAGTAATAAATGTAAAGCTGCGGTCTTCATATACTGTAATAATTACAGGAACAGAAGAATCACCTAAATTTTGAGTCTGTGCATTAAATGCTTTACAGAACTCCATAATATTTACACCACGCTGACCAAGTGCTGGTCCAACTGGTGGTGAAGGATTTGCTTTACCAGCAGCAATCAGCAGTTTAATCTGCCCTAATACCTTCTTTGCCATTTGGCACCTCTAAAAATTATCGTCTTAAAGACTAATTTAATTTAAAACATCAGGTTACTTATCTTTGCGTTTAACCTGTAAGTAATCAAGCTCAATAGGTGTTTGACGACCAAAAATGCTAACTATAACACGAACTTTCTCTTTTTCTGGTATAACTTCGTCAACAACACCGTCAAAACCTTGAAATGGCCCATCTATAACTTCTACCACATCATTTTTAATATATGTTGATGCAATACGCGGTGCCTCTGATTTTGCAAGTGCAAGCATTGCATTAACATCATTTTCTGATATAGGCACAGGGTCAACACCACCAACAAAGCCTGTAACTTTTGGCAGACTTTTTACAACATGCCATAAATTTTTATTCATTTCCATATTCACTAATATATAGCCAGGAAATGTTTTTTTCTTACTAACTTTGCGTTTACCGTTTTTAAGTTCTACAACATCTTCTGTAGGGATTAAAACTTCGCCTATTTCTTCTTCTAACCCTTGAGTCTGCACTTTATTTTCTAAAAGAGTTTTAACATGCTTCTCAAAGCCAGAATATGTGTGAACTACATACCATTGTTTTGCCATAGAATTAACCTATTATCTGCCCAGCAAGTCTTGACACTATCGCATCAACAACTCCCAAATAAGCAGTAATCAAGCCTACTACAACTACAACAACTATAGATGTGGATATAGTTGTTTCTCTTGCAGGCCAGTTAACTTTTTTAAGCTCATCCCTGACCTGATTGTAAAATGATACTGGATTAAAACTTTTCACAATAAGCCTCTCTTAAAGCTGATGGCAGACCAAGAGGGATTTGAACCCCCAACCCCCGGTTTTGGAGACCGGTGCTCTGCCAATTGAGCTATTGGTCTATATCATCTAAAGCTTCCTGCCACCAATATGGCAGCTAAAGCATATTTATATCTTTAGCTTTTGCAAAAGATACTCGGGCATAAATACTGTATTTCTAATATCAGACTTATACCATTATTCCACAATGGGAATCTTAATGTGGTAACACCACTAAAAACTTAAATCAATTATCTGCTATTTAGTTTCTTTATGCAGAGTGTGTTTTTTGTCAAACTTGCAGTATTTTTTGATTTCAAGTTTGCCAGTCATAGTTTTCTTGTTTTTAGTAGTAGTGTAATTACGACGCTTACATTCGCTGCAAGCAAGAATGACAATTTCTCTCATTGAACCAAACCTTCTTTTTTTTAGCGCCGTCATACCATATAAGGCTCCCGGCTCCCGCTCGATTTGGAGCGGTAATCATTATGCTTATACACTTACATTAAAAATAATGCAAGTATTTTTTTAATATTTTTAAATTGGTGCATAATAAATCTGCATTCTATCTTTATTCAAATAAAAGCCCGAACCCGGAATTGAACCGGGGACCTCGTCCTTACCAAGGACGCGCTCTACCGCCTGAGCCATAGCAGCGAACAGCCGCAAACGCGGCGTTTGGCAGGGGCAGAAGGCTTCGAACCCTCGGCACGCGGTTTTGGAGACCGCTGCTCTACCAACTGAGCTATACCCCTACATTTGGTTCCGAGCCTGGGCAAGACCCTGCGTTTTGCCTGCTGTCATCTTGTCCGCCACCCGATAGAAGGGGCGTCCGGTCAAGTCAACGTTAATTATTATAGTGTATTCAGGGGGAAATGTCAAGTATTTCTTTTTAAAAATCGAGGGAAATTCCGGGGAAGGTGTCGCTCATTTCTGCACCGAGATATAGACCTTCTCCCCCTCCTGACCCTGTCCGCCCCAAAAGTAGATCCGGTCCCTGGCAAAAAGGCTGTACCAGAGAAAAGGCGATACTTTGGTAGGAGAAAAAGGATTCGCTTCCCTGGGGGCATCGGGCAGGATGGGAAATTTAAAATCCTCCCTCACCTGCAACAACAGGACCGGTTTCTTGTCCCCGGCCACCGAGGCCGGTCTTTCCGCCTGGCCCATGATCCATACGGGGCGGCCTTCTATCACCATATCCCACCCACTATCGGTTTTGTCCTCCTGGGTGATGGCCATAGACCGGAAAGCCACCTTCTCTTAATAGCCCTCCACCAGCACGGCTTTTGCCATATCAAAAATCAATACCCGGAAGTTCCGCATCAAAAATCAATACCCGGAAGTTCCGCTGATACTGATTCAAAAAATCTGCCGTCACATCCACCTTGTTCAGACTGGGGCCATCCGGCAGTTCCGGGATGCAGTACCGGTCGTGCCATTCCTCCACACAGTAGAACACCGCCATAGACTTGCCCTCCCATTTGTGCCCCTGGGGAAAGGCTACCTGGAAGAAGAAGGCCAGTTCCTTGCCACAAAGCCGACAGCTGGGGAGAGACACATCCGGGGGCAGCTTGGGCTTGCCGCCAATAAAGGTATCCTCCTCCTCGGTCTGCCGCCTGTCGGATAACGGCTCCAGCTTCCAGCTTTTCATCTTCTCACCTCAATAAAAAATAAGCGATGTATGAGCAGCTGCCCGTACATCGCTTGTTGTGCTGGCAAAGACCTATCTTCCCGGGCAGCTTCCCGCCAAGTATTTTCGGCACTGGTGAGCTTAACTTCCGTGTTCGGGATGGGAACGGGTGGGACCTCACCGTAATAGATACCAGCTTGATCTGTTCGCCGCAACCTAAAAAATGCGATCCGCTTTTTCTCTTCACAAAGTCAGGAAAACCATTTTTTGCAGTTGCGGAAGAACAAAACAGAGATAAGAGAGAACCGCGTTTGCGGCTCTCCCTTAGTGCCGGCGAAGACCTATTTTTCCGGGCAGCTTCCCGCCAAGTATCTTC
>OFGI01001031.1_pt1 | contig 13026 bp, 20 predicted proteins | sample 1521751 | NCBI WGS metagenome assembly OFGI01 (sample SAMEA3504115, study PRJEB24116) | mouse gut metagenome | biome: mouse gut; feature: mouse-associated habitat; material: faeces | place: Denmark | collected 2011
CCGGGCCAGCCGCACAGCATGACAAAGGACCCCCGGCACGGTGCCGGGGGCCTCGCTGTTGCCCCTACCTCCGCCATGTGGTAGAATTTTGGCGGGAAAGGGGGTGATAAAATGGGCGGTCTGATCAAGTACACATTGTATCTTGAAAATGTTCCTATGGAAACCAGAGTGTCGCTATATGATACGTTTGACCCGGTTTCCTGGACGGGAGTATCTTGCAATAAAGATATTTCCGTTATTGAGTTCTTCCTGTTAGCGAATGAATATTTTGAAGATTACGCGAAACTCCCCCAAAACTGCCGCATTATTGTCCAGCCGGATCATCCTCTTGGAAGAACTTAATCCTATCTGCCGCCGGGTCGTACTCCATTACGGCCCGGCACTTTTTTTCTGGCAACAGAAAACTTACCAGCCAGGGCAGCAGGGCCTCAAATTCCGTATAAGATGGATCCCCGGTCCTTTCGATCCGGTCTTTCCGCTCCGCCTCTATCCTGCGGTAAAACTCCCGCATAGTGGTTTCATATACTGCCCGTTTAACGCTGATATTTGTAATGGGTCTTATTCTTTCTTCCTTGCTACCCTCCATATCTATTTCCCCCGGCTCTCCAGGCGGGTGATCTGCTCCAGCATTTGCCGGAATTTATCCCACCCAAACATGGCCGCAAAGGCCACGAAAAAGCCCAGGCCGATGGCGGCGGCCACCATGTACCAGACAATGTGGACGGCCAGGATCCGGCACACGGCGAAAAACGCCAGCAGGGTCACGGCCATGGCCACGATAAAGGCCAGCAGGTTGGTGGGCACCTTGTCCCAGGTCAGTTTCTTGACCACCTCCACAATGATATTGGTGATCACCATAAGGATCAGCACCGCCAGCAGGATGGCCGAAAGAACGGCGGGAATGTACTGCAGAATGGTTTCCATGGTTATGTCCTCCCTAAATTTTTATTTCACAGCCCCGCCCATGGCGCACAGCAGCGCGTCCAGGCTGGGGAATGTGCTGTAATTGGCCAGCCAATAGTCCGGCGTGTCGATCACGCCAGCGGCCACCAGGGCACCCACGGCGTTGGCCACGGTGCTGGAGCGCGGCCCGGCCTTGGTGATCTTCTCCGCCGCCTTGACCAGCAGGCGGTCCAAATACTTGACCTTGCCGGACGCGGCGGCCTGCTGCCAGTAGTCCGGGGAATTGATCACGCCCAGCTTGGCCAGCTTGGCCACAGCTGCCGCCGCCTCGGTCAAATAGATCACCTGGCCCACCCGGATCAGGTTCTTGTTCTTGATCCCGTTGATGGCCGCCAGGGCGTCCACAGTGGTGCCATAGCGGGCCGCGATCTTCCCCAGGGTATCACCCGCCACGACGGTGTGGGCGGCTCCCTGGACCGCGCTGGAGACCCCCGTGTTGCCGGTGCTGTTCCCGCCCAGCTTTTTGGCAATCGCCGCAAAGTCCGGGCAGATAAACCCGCGTATGTATCGCCCATTGATCTTCATGGTGCGCTTGCCCACCTTGCCGCCGCTCATGTTTCCCTCTGTGACCACAAAGGACCCGGCGGAAACCTTGGTCACGATCCCGATATGGTCCCCGGCCCCGGTGCAATCGCCCACGCCGTTGTCCTGCCAGTCATACACGCAGGCGTCCCCGATCTTGGGCGTGTGGGCGTCGTTCTCCACCCAAATGCCCAGCTTTTTGGCCACAACGGTGTATTTCTCCACGCCGCACTCGGTCCCGGTGTACTTGGCGATCCCGGCCCGGATATAGGCCGCGCTCACCGTGGTGGCACAATAGGCGTCTTTCACCTGGACCTTGTACCCCCGCGCCAGGGGGCGGTAATTGTTGTATACCTCTAAAATGTCCAGGTGCTTGGCGCTGCCCTTGGTGGCCCCCACCCATGCGTTGATGGTGTCCGCCACTTTCTGGCGCAGTTGGTTCTCTGTCATTTGTATGCTGCCTCCCTTACAGGCCCACGTCCGGGGGTTCCTCCCGCTCGGTGGGCGTGTCCATTGGCGCGGCCTGGTGGCCGCTCCCGCTTGTTTTGGCGGCCTCTGCCGCCTTGTCCTTGTTGGTCTTGATCCAGCCCATGACGCCGTTTTCCAGGCCGCAGACGCCGAACACGCAGGCGGTCAGGGTGGCCGGTTCGCTCCCTGTATGCCAGAACACGGCCAGCGCGGCCACCGTGTAGGCCACCAGGATCACCGCCTCCAGGATCAGCACCTTGTCCATGACGCCCATTTTTCCCTTGTCCCCGCCACCGTCCGGCTGGAGGCGGCGGGGACGGTACAGGCGCGGCCCCACAATCCGGCACAGCAGGACGCCCAGGGCGGTCCCTGCGGCCATGGCCAGCGCGGCCACCACCACGGTGCCGGTCATGCCGCCACCGTCAGCAGGTAAAGCAGGCCAGCCCCCAGCGCCCCGGCCAGCACACCCACCAGGCCATAAAGGAACTTGTCCACCATGCCGTCCCACCGCTTGCCCGGTTTCTTTTCGATGGCGTCCACCTTTGTCCCCAGGGCGGTCACGTCGGTTTTGATCTCCGCCATGGTTTCGGTCTGGTGCCGCTGCTCCGTGGCCATGACCTCCACGGCGGTGGCCAGCCGGTTCAGGGTGTCCACCTTTTCGTCCATTTCATCCAGCCGGTGGGTGTTGGATTTGCTCCGGGCGTCCACCTCCGCCAGCTTTACCGCCATTTCCTGCTCATTCATGCCTCACACCTCCAATTTTTCAACGGGGGCGCCGGTGGCCTCCGCGTATTTTTGCCGCAGGGCGGCGATCTCCCCCGCGTGGGTCAGGGCGTCATACTGGGCCAGCTGTGTGGCCTGGTCCTGTATGATCAAATTCTGCTGGTCGATGATGGCGCACAGGGCCGCGATCACTTCCACCTGGTTCACCGCCGCCGCGCCCCCTTTGCGCCCACGCCGATCAGTGCGGCAATATGCCGCAGGTCCTCCACGTTGGCCTCGAAAAAGTCATGGGACCACACCCAAAAATCCGCGTGATCCGCCCGCCTGTACCGGCAGGCCATGGGATCCGCCCACAGCTTTGCCCACCGCTCCCCGTGGCCCTTGTCCCGCTTGGACACAGCGGCAATAATGGCGGCGGTCAGTTTGCCGCGCTCCAGCCCGTGGCCGTCGATGTCCCTGGCGAAATATTTATGGGCGCTTTCGCTGGTGGCGGCGCACAGGCGCAGGCCGTCCCGCTCCAGGAAACCGTCCACGGCCTCCACGGTGGTGCCATAGGGGATATTTACCGGGCCGCAGATGGCATTAAACCGCGCCCGCCGGGCCGCTATGTATTGCACCCGCTCCATGGCCTACACCTCCGCCACCACTTCCGTCCAGCCGTACACGCCCGGCTCCCACACGTTTCCGTCCAGGTCGCTGGTCCAGTGTTTTCCGTTCCGGCTCACCTTTGCGCCCTTGGCATAGGCGTCCTGCGCTCCCACCGGCTGGGACCACTCCGGCCATTCCTCCGCCGGGTCTGCCACCCGTTTCCACAGGCTGGGGGAGGCGTCCGGGGTCCAGTCCGCTTGTGAAGTGTGATCCTGCAGGCATTGGTACAGCTGGCCGTCCGTATACCGGCGAATGTTCCCGGCCTTATAGGCCACCGGCACCGCCCAGGGGGCGAAAAGGTCCGCGTGTTCCGCCGCCGTGGTGGCGTCAATGCTCCCGGCCTCCGCCAGCGTAACAAACATGATCCCGCCGGTTTCCGCCGCCCTGGTGATCTCGCTGCCCGCGTCGGTTTCCTCCAGCATGACGGTGGCCACCGCGCCCTCCATGTCCGGGCGGCCCAGCAGGTGGAAAACCTGGCCGCCGTGGACGATCCCAGCCGCCTCCGCCTCCTGGCACAAGGTAAAGCACCCGTTTTCAGCCCTGCGGACATAGCTGGGGGCCTCGGTCATGGCCACGGTTTCCCCGTCCCTGGTGATCTTATACATGGTTTTCTCCTCCTTTGAATGTGGCATGAATGATCCGGCGCAGGTGCATGACCCGCCCGTGGTCGTCGAAATTTTCATAATAGGCGATATGCCCCTGCAGCTGGTCCTCCGCCTGCGGGACGGTCATTTCCCCGGCGTCCACCCGCTTTTTGTAAAGCCTGATTTTCCGCCGTGCCGCTTTCATTCCGTCCCTGGCCCCGTGGGTGATCACCCGCCCAGTTTCGGTCAGATAAAACTTGCATTTGCAAAAGCGGAAAGGCTTGTCCAGCGGCACAATATGGCATTTGTTCCGGTTGACCTGCAGGCCCATGGCCTCCGCCCGGCGGATCGTTTCCTCCATGATCTCCTCCGCCTGGGCGGGGCTGTCCAGCACCGTGGCATAGTCGTCCATGTAATGCCCCGCGCCGTGAATGGACTTTTGACATTTCAGCCAGTTGTCCAGGCTGGAGGGCAGGGCCACCATTTCCTGCTGGGACGGCTCCACGCCCAGGGGCATACCCACGCCGCCCGGAACAGACGCCACCACGGTGTCCGCTATGGCGCGGATCTGTTCGTTCAGGATCAGGTCCCGGTGTCGCTGGTAGATCAGGGCGTGGGGCGCGGACGGGAAAAAGTGGTGAAAATCCATCAGGAACACGGCGCCCTCCCGCCCGTTCTTTCGGAACTGTTCCCGCAGCTGGTCCTCCAGCAGCTTGTAATGGAAATGCAGGCCCTTTCCCCTTTGGCTGGCCCCGTTTGCATAGATCATGCTGGGACCGTACAGCGGGATCAGGACATTATTGCAAAGGGTTTTGTGGATCTGGCGGTCATTGATGTGCGGCGCGTCAATGGGGCGGACCTTGCCGCGCTCCCGCAGGGTAAAGTGGACATATTTCCCCGGTTTCCATTGGCCGGAAAGAACTTCCCGCCGCCGGCGGGCGGTGCCCGAAAACAGGTGGCGCTCAAAGTTTTGGGTGGACTGTTTCCACCTCACACCGTTGCAGCATTTCAGCCCATACCGGAACATATCCCGAAAACTGAAAACCTCCGCCAGTGTGCCCAGGCTGTCATTTCTGGCCTGTTTCCTGGCCTGCCGGGCCGCTTTCCGGCGTTGGTATCGCGCCTCCCGGCGCTCCTCGCTTGTCATATATTTTTATTCGCTCCCCAGATAGTTGTCTTGTAGGTGTGCGTCTAAACTACTTTGACCCGGCACATGAAACGGGGTAAAGCACAATCCCCCGCCATGCAAGCAGCGTCCGTGCAAGGCCGCCAGGGGCAGTTTTAGGCTTTCGCCAGGGAAGTATTTCTCCTTTTATACGGGTCCGGTTCACCTCATTGGTTACTGCATTTGACCCATGGTATAAAATCCGGGCGCCGCGCCCCAGGAATTGTTCGCGTTGTTGTTGTTGGCGCTGCCGTTGGTGTTGACAAGGCAGAAATTGTTCGTGTTGCCAACGTAGACGGAACGGCACCAGTGATTGGCAGCAGTCCCGTCAAGGGCCGCCCTGCCACACGGCACGTTTTCAGAAATACACCCATGACAAGCTATTTATTTTTTCTTCTCCTCCGCCGCAGTTCCGCGTCGCTTTGCATAGTCCCTTTTATCAGGTCGTCCTCCGTGTCGATCAGTTCCCCCAGGATTTGGGCCATGGTTTCCAGGCGCTCCTCCGCCTCCTTTTTGGGGACCTTGTTTCCTTTGGCGTCCGTAAAGCACCCCTGCGGGTTCTTCATCATAACCATGTAACAATGGCACAGCTGCACGTCCAGGGCCATTAAAGCGCCCCGCGCTTGCAAAAGGTCCCTTTCCCGCAGGTCCAGGCGTATGTCGTTAGATGTAAAATAACTCTGCGCCTTTTCGGTGTAACTCACCAATTCCGCCGCCATTTTTATGGTTGGCTCCGCCAGCAGGCGGGAATACCTCGCGGAAAGACGGCTTAAAAAATTTATCGTTTCCGTGTAAATCTCATTGGCCGTATTCACAAATTCCGCCTTGCTGGTGGTTCGCTTATTTTTCAGGACGGACACGGTTTTCTCCTCCTTTGGGCCTCTGCTCCATGCCCCCCTCTCCGCCCATTTTCATGGGCGGGATGGGGGCGGGATTCGCTGCGGCGGATTAGACGGCAAAGCCGGGCGCCGCGCCCCAGGAACGGTTCGCGGTGTCGGTGGTGGCGCTGCCGTTGGTGTGGACAAGGCAGAAAAGGTACGTGTTGCCAACGTAGACGGAACGGCACCAGTGACGGGCAGCAGTCCCGGTTTCCCCGTGCTTATACTTCACCTTGCTATTGCCCGCCTTATAGTAGGCATATTGCAGTTGGAAATTCTTTTCCGCGCTGTTTGCGTAGGTCCTGGCCCCGTGGTATTCAAACTCCGCCAGCAGGAAAAGATAGTCCGTTGTGCTGGTGACATAGCTGGCATTGTCAGGACTTCCGCCGGTGTTGTCGCTGTACTTGGTCACGGACTTCATAACGGCCCGCAGGTCGGACGGCAGGGCGGCCAGCAGGGAGTTGGCCGGGGGGCTGGAGGGTGTCCCGCTGTTTCCCAGCAGGGTCTTTCTCATATAGCTGCCATTCCACCCGCCGCTGTTGCTGTTGTTGGGGTTCATGTTGAAATAGCCGTTGCTGCCCTGGCTGCTGCCATACTGGTTATCACACAAGCAAACGTCTTTCCCGCCGATCTTGCCGATCTGGAAGTGGATCCGGTTGGTGCCCTCCCGGCTGCTGTTGTGGTTAAAGCCAATAATAAAGGCGTCAATGGCCAGGTTGGAAAAAGTGAAATTCCCCACCTTGCCGTTGATGGTGATCCGTTTGGTGTCGCCCAGGCTCCAGTAATTTTCACCCTGGCCAGCGTCGGAAACTTCCTTGATGGTGGCCCATGTATTATCATTCAGGGAGGTGGTGGGCAGGGTCACGGACACGCTGCAGGTCCTGTTTGCTGGCGCGGTGTGGTTGGTTCCCTCTGCCACCTTGACGGTAATGGTGGCGGTGCCCTTGGCCTTGGCGGTCACAGTCACGGTGGTGCCGGACACGCTCACCGTGGCTACGTTGGTGTTGCTGGAGGAGGCGGACACGGCCCCGTTTCCCGCCCGCGTCACGGAAATGGTGCCGGACATGGTGCCCGTACTCAACGCCAGGCTGGACTTGTTCAGGCTGGAGGATCCCGCCGCCTTGCCGATAGACCAGGCCACCGTCTTGGCCGCCGTGGTGCCGTCGCTCCACTGGTAATTGGAAACCGGGGTAAAGGTGGCGTTGTAACTGCCCGCGTTGGTTCCGCTGGTGGTCCCGCCGATTGTCAGCTTTGCGGCGTCGTGCCCGCTCCAGACAGGGGACTGGGCTGATCCGTTATAGGTCAGGCTCCCGCTCTGCGCAGGGATCCCCATGATAATGGCCCGCCCGATGGTCCAGGTCACGCTCTTGGCGTCCGTGGTGCCGTCCCGCCACTTGTAGCCCTCCACGGGGGTGAAAATGGCCGTATAGGTCCCGGCGTTTGTCCCCGTGGTCTGCCCGCTGATAGTCAGGGCGGTGGGGTTGTAGTTGTTCCAGACGGGTGCCTGCTCCGCCCCTGTAAAGGTCAACACGCCGCTTTGACTGGGCACCGCGTCAATGGTGCTGGTCAGGTCTGTAACGGCTTTCTGCGCCGTTTCTGCGGCCTCCTGGGCCGCTCTGGCCGCTGCCATGGCCGCCTCCGCGTCCTCCAACGCTTTCCGGGCCGCCTCCAGGGCTGCGTCCGCCTTTCCGTCCGCCGCCTGCGCCGCCTCCAGGGCCTCCCTGGCGATCCGCAGGGCCTCCGCCACCGCCGCCGCCAGGTCCGGGTGGGCGTTTTCGTCGGTGTTGTGGGCCTCGATCAGCCCGGCCAGGGCCGCCTCCAGTTCCGGCTTGATGGTTTCATTGAAGTACAGCAGCACGTCCTCCGCAGTCATCCACGCCCCCGCCGGATAGGTCAGGGTGGCGTCCACCCCGGACGTGACACGGATGGAAATGGGGAAATTCCGCACGTCCGGCGCGGTCCCCTCCACATAGGCCGCTATGGGCTGGCGCTGGTGGCCCAGGCTGGCGTAGTAGATCATAACGGGGTCCCCGGTGTCCGGGTCCTCCGCGTAGACGCCGAAACCGCCGATCCATTTGTCCTCTTTCAGCCCGCCGTCCAGGTCGCTGCGGAACTGGACGATCATGCCCACCTGGTTGCCTTTGACGGTGGGGACCGTGCTGGTGCCCGCCGGTCCCGGCTCCAGGGGGGCGATCAGCTGGCGGGCGGTTTCCTTGTCCTCCACCGTCCCCAGGTCCATGAACACGCCGGACAGTTTCAGCGTTTGCCCCGCCACCATTTTGGCCAGCAGTTGGTTTCCGGCCTCGGTGATCACAAAACCGTAAAACATTTTTTCCTCCTTACTCCGCCGCCGGTATGGTGGTGGCGGTAAATGTACTAAATGCGCCGCAGGCCACGGCGTCCGCGTCCAGGTCCACGCCGCCCTCCGGCAGCGTGGTTGTGTTGATGGACCCCACCGCGCCGATCAGGACGGCCACGGCGTTGTGGTCGTAGTCCATGGGCGCCTCCGGCAGCGTGGTCACGGAATAGCCCGGATCCAGATAGCCGGCAAAGGTCAGGATCTCCTCCTCAAAGGTGGAAATGGTAATCACTTCATCCAGCCAGCTGGAAAGGCGTTTCACGTTGGCCAGCACCCGCCGGAACTCCGCCAGGTCCGTGGGATCCACCTGCCCGCCGTCGCCCACATACGCCCGGAAATGGTGTGGATCCCCGTCATAGTCGAACCATTCTTCTATGTAGCCGCTGCCGAAAATGGTTTCTATGATCTGGTTACAGGCCGCCGGGGTGCCCATGCGGGCGTAAAAGGTCAGGGTCCCCTCCACCAGCGCCCGCTTGACTTCAATGGGAAAACTTTGGTTATAGGCCGGGGTCCGCAGTTCCACCGCCAGCACGTCCAGAATTTTCTCCGGCATGGAGGCCACGGCGGCGTAAATATGCACCCCGTCCGCATAGGCGCAAAGTTTTTCGATCTGGCGGCCCAGGGCATAGGCAAAAGCCTGGGTTTCCAGTTGGCTGGCCATGTTTCCCGGCATAATATCCGTGAAACGGCTGCCCCGTAGATCAATCATCCTCCAGCCCCCCATATTGGACGGCCTGGGCCGTCAGGGCGGCCACGGACTTGGCGCCCACGATCTGGTTGGCTGGGGCGGTCACTTCCACCCGCTTGGCCCCCGCCGCCATGACCATTTCCGCCAGCTTAGACGGGTTAATGTCCCGCCCTATGGCCCGTTGCCACGTCTTGAATTTCTCCACGGCGTCGGTCACGGCCTGCTGGATGGCCACGGCCCGGTTGCTGTCGCTGCGGTTGATGTAATAGGCCAATTCTATGGAGTATTCCACCTCCGCCGGGGCGGCCACCCGCACCAGGTCCGTCATGGGTCTAATGTTGTTGTCCCGCAGGTAGTTCTCCAGGCCGGTGATCATTTCCTCCGGCGGTTTGCTCCCGTCCGTCATAAGGAAATAAAGATCCACGGTGCCCGCCGCCTGGTCGCTCACCACCACCACGTCGCCCACGTTCACGTTGAACTTTTTGGCGTGGTATTTGTAATTTGCCTCCGGTCCGGCGGTGGAGTAGGATCCGGGGAACAGGTAAACCCGCTCCGCCAGGTGGTCGTCGCTCTCCACCTCCGCGCCGCCGGCGGTCACGGTGATATTGGACACGCTGGCCATGTAGGGGATCGGGTCCACCAGCTTGGACAGTTCCCCCACAGCCAGGCGGTTGCCCGCCTCTCCGGTCATGGTACAGGCCGCCGGCACGTCCACCGACATGGCCCCCGCCGGGATCTCCATGTATTGGGTGGTTGCGAAGTACACGGACCAGTCCGGCACCGCCGCCCTGGTGCCCACCGGGATCCCCGTGGCCGCCTCCCGCTCCGCCGAAAGAGTAAAGCGCAGGGTGGTGGTGGCTGCCGCCTCCGGTTCCCGTGTCAGCCCCTTAAAGGCCGCCAGGTGGTCCAGGAAATTGGAATAGCTGTATTTCAAAAGGTTCTGCTTGCCCGCTCGGTCAATGTACTGCAGGGCGTGGTAGATTTGCGCCGCCGCCGCGTATAACTCCATACGGTGGGGGCTTGCCCGGTCCAGGGTCAGCGGGCAGCCAGTGGCCTGGGACATAAACGCCTCATAGTCCGCCACCATTTCCCCGCGTATATCCTCCACCGTTGCCCCGTCGATGAAACTAACGTCCGGCAGGTTCTTCACTACCGAAATTTCAGGCACGGGTGATCACCACCTTTGGCTTGATGTGCCCTTGTTCTCCATAACTCCATGTAACCTCATAGACCCGCACCCACGGAATGAACTGCGGGACCTTTTTTGTTACCTCCGCCGTGTATAGGCTTTTTACCACCTCCGGGGGCTTGTCCACATAGTTCAGTTGGATCCCAAACTCCCGATCCAGCGGCATGGTGCCCACTTGGGTGGACAGCAGCAGGGCCAGTTGCCGGTCCAGTTCCGCCAGGGCGTTGTCCTGGAACGTGTATTCCAGTTTGAAGTCGTACAGTTGCAAGTTGGTCCCGTGTGTCATGTGTATTCCTCCAGGGTAATGGTCAGGTTTGCCTTGGCCAGTTCGCCGTGGGCGTACATATCGCCCCATGTTTCACTGGAGGAGGCCAGACAAAACGGGTGGCGGCCCACTGGCCTGCCCTTTATGATCAAATATTCCGCGTCGCCGCTCTCCACCATGCGCTCCACCAGTTCCAGCATTTTGCGGGGCTTGACGCCCAGGGCGGCGGACAGGGTAATGGGCAGGTTGATCTTTTGGTTGCCCGCCCCCAAAAATTCCTTTTTGGGTTTTACGCCCATGACCTCATGCTCCACCCACCGCCCGGAAACCTCGCGGGTCATGCCCTTAAAGGTCAAAACGGCGCTGTCGCTCACCTGAAAGACGATCCCGCCCAGCGATCCAATGGCCACAGCTTACCCCCCTATCCTCACATTTCCGCTGCCGTCCTGGACCGTCCCGCCGATGGAAACGGCGTCCCCGATCCTGGCGGCGGGCTTTTTGTTGACAAATACCGTGGCGCTCCCGGCGGCGATCACGTCCTGGTGTCCGGGGTGTGTGACACAGCCGTGGGCGGCGTAGTGGTCCCCCACCCGGCCAGCGCCCCGTCCGTTTATATTCACGTCCGGGCTATACTCCACCAGGGGAACAGGTGGGCAGGCGTCGTGTCCGGTGCATTGGTCCCCTTTGCGTGTTGCCGCCGGCATGGCCTCCGCCTCCTCTCCTTTAGTTCAGGTCAATGGTTTTCCCGTTGATAGTGATGGCTCCGCCCGCCGTGATGTTCAGGGTTCCGTCACAGTGGATCGTCAGGTCCTTGGCCTTGCCGTCATAGCGGACCATGGCCACGCCTGGGGCGCGGTCCATGTCCAGGCGGTACAGCTTTTCCGCCCCCTCCGGGGGCTTGGTCTTTTCGCTCCAGGGGCGGCCCAGGACCACCCCGGCCTCGGTGCCATTGGACAGATGGAGGACCAAAACCTGATCCCCCACCTCCGGCATACTGTAAACCCCGGAAAAAACCGTGGACAGAATGGGGATCATGCGGGTCACGTCGTCGTCTTTTTCGTGGTACACCACCCGCACCATGCCGGCGGGGTGGTCCACGGCTGAAACCTTGCCCAGCCGGATCTCGTTTCCCATGTGCGCCTCCTCTCCTCATTCCACCAGGGACAGGTCCAGGTCCATGGTGTAGCCGCTGCCGCCGATGTGGTGGGTGATCTGGTCAATGTAATATTTCCCGGACAGTTTCCCCAGGCCCACCATGGCCACGCATTGGGAGGCCACCAGGGAGGCAGTGCCCATGATGGTCACGGACATTTTGCTGGCGCCATGGTTGGCGTTGGCCACCGCCGCCTTGATCTTGCGCTCCGCGTCGGCTTTGTTGTCCGCCTTGCCGGAAACTTTCAGGATCCGGGGACCCTCTCCCACGTTGACCTTTATTTCCTCCTCGGTGCCGGGGTCCGTGTATGTGTACTCCCCGCCGGTGTAGGTGCCGGCCAGTTTCCGGTCCCAGTTCCAGGACTGGATCATGTCCGGGGTGATGGTGGCCGCCGGCCCTTTGGCCTTGTATGCCTCCCGGTCAAATACCACGATTTTTTTAGAATAGACTTTCATGGCCAGGCCGTAGGTGCTGCACAGTTCCATGTAAAAATCGCAGTCTGTCCGCTCGGATTGCTCTATGGTCTTGATCTGAATGGGGCCGCCCTCCACGTCATAGGACAGGGACACGCCTGCCCGGCCCGCGATCTCCTTTCCGATCTCCTCCACGGTGACATTTTCCCAGGTTTTGCTCCGCTCGGTTTCCCGGAAAGAACTGTCCGCCGGGACGGACACGCCGGAAATGGTGCCCGCTATGGGCCAGCCGGAAAAATTGAAGTTGTCCAGCACAAAGGACCCGCAGGGCAGGATCCGGGTGTCACCCGGTCCGGCCCAGTCCATGGCCTTGATGGTGGCCGCCAGGGTGTCCCCGGTTTCAGGAAACCAGGGGCCGATCCACGTCCCGCCCCGGTCATGGATCGAAACGTCTATGCTGTCCGCCTCTCCGCTGGCCGGGTCCGTATAGGTCACGTCTTTCTGGTAGCCGTTCATTTTTCCGGCCACCGCTGCGCCGTTCCATATCAGATCCACATACGCCCGCCGTGTCCTCATGCCTCGGTCCTCCATATCGGCAGATTGTCCGCCGTGGTGTCCTCCGGCGGGTCAGGGGTCTGGAGGACCACCCCCGCCCGAAACCGGAACGTGTCCAGGTGGGGGTGGTTGTTCTCCATCAGCCAGCCGGTATATTTCACGCTGCCATAAACCCGGTGGGCGATAGCGTCCCAGGCGTCCCCCTGCCGGGTGGTATATGTGCCTGCCATGGTCCGCTCCTCCTTTACCGTGTGGACGCGCTCAAATTCTTGCGGCGCTCCTCCGCTTTCATCCGGTCATACATACGCTTGAACTCCGCAAAACTGATTTGTCCCGCCTCTTTTGCTTGCTCTGGTGTGGTTGGGCCGTAGAAGTTGAATACAGGGGCAAAGGTGATCGTGTCCACGTCGCCGGGTGGCGGGTTCTGTCCGTCCGTGGGCGGCGGGTTGTCGT
>OFGI01001041.1_pt1 | contig 12859 bp, 10 predicted proteins | sample 1521751 | NCBI WGS metagenome assembly OFGI01 (sample SAMEA3504115, study PRJEB24116) | mouse gut metagenome | biome: mouse gut; feature: mouse-associated habitat; material: faeces | place: Denmark | collected 2011
GTCGCTGGTGCGCTGCTCAATGGCCTGATACTTGATCTCGGTGCTGGTGCGGGGGGTGTACTCGGCGCGGTAGCCGATGGACAGAGTCTCGCCGTTGGAGGAGGTGTAGGTGGTGCCGGGAGTGCCGGTGAAGCTTACCATCTCGCTCTCCAGGGCGTTCAGAGCCATGCGGGCCACGTCGTTGCGGGTCAGGGCGGCGTTGTTGGCGGCGTTGATGCCGTCAAAGATGCCGATCTCGGTGCCCTGACGGACGGTGACCAGCTCAAAGCCGTCCTTGTAGTCCTCGGTGTACTTGAAGTAGCCCAGAGCGCGCATCATCATGGACGCGGCCTGGACTGCGGTGACGCCGTCACCGGAGCCGTAGGTGTAGCTGTTGTAGCCGGAGACAATGCCGTTGGCATAGCAGGCGGCTACATAGGGAACGGCCCAGCTGGGCACGTCCTTGAAGGTGCTCTGACCTTCGTAATAGTTGTAATCCAGGTTCAGCAGGTTGGCCATAACGACCGCCATCTGAGCCCGGTTTACAGGGTCGTCAGGGCCGAAGTTGCCATTGTCGTCGCCGATCATGACATTCACTGCCTTGAGGACCTCGATTGCCTCGACGTTGTGGTTCTCCTCAACGTCGGGGAAGGCCGCAGCGCCGGCGCCGACACCGGCTCCCGCTCCGGCACCCGAGGCCCCGAAAGCCGAGGAGCAGCCCAAGGCGGAGGCTCCGAAGGACAACATCTTCCGTCCCAATACCACGCAGCTGCGCGGACCGCAGATCATCGGTACTATGGACGTGTCGAACATGGTCCCGGGCGGCAAGCACAAGCGCAAGCGTCTGGACAAGGAGAAGGTCGACGTCAACAAGCCGCAGCACGGCGGCAAGGGCAAGGAGCAGTCGGGACGCGGCGGCAATGCCCAGGGAGGCGGTGCCGGCAAGGGACAGCCGGGACAGCGTCAGGGCGATGCCAAGAAGTTCAAGAACAAGAAGAACCAGCCCAAGCCTATCGTCCGCCCCGAAGTGAGCGACGAGGAGGTACAGAAGCAGATCAAGGATACGCTGGCTCGTCTTACCTCCAAGGGCGCTAAGTCCAAGGGCGCGAAGTACCGCAAGGAGAAGCGCGAGGAGGTGCGCGAGAAGCTCAACGAGGAGATGGAGCGCGAACAGATGGAGCGCTCGGTATTGCGCGTGACGGAGTTCGTTACCGTGAGCGAGCTGGCTACCATGATGAACGTCTCGCCTATGGAGGTCATCTCGGCCTGCATGAATCTCGGCCTTATGGTCTCTATCAACCAGCGTCTCGACGCCGAGGCTCTGGTGGTCGTGGCGGAGGAGTTCGGCTTCAAGGTCGAATTCGTCTCTGTCGAGATACAGGAGGCTATCGAGACTGTCGAGGACAGCGAGGAGGAGCTGGTTCCGCGTCCGCCTATCGTAACGGTCATGGGACACGTCGACCACGGTAAGACGTCGCTGCTGGACAACATCCGCAAGACGAATGTCACTGCGGGCGAGGCCGGCGGTATCACGCAGCATATCGGTGCCTACTCGGTCGAGCTCAACGGCCAGAAGATAACGTTCCTCGATACGCCGGGTCACGAGGCCTTCACGGCTATGCGTGCCCGCGGTGCCAAGATTACCGACGTTGCGATCATCATCGTCGCGGCCGACGACAACGTCATGCCGCAGACGGTCGAGGCTATCAACCATGCTCAGGCCGCAGGTGTGCCTATGGTCTTCGCGATCAACAAGATCGACAAGCCGGGCGCCAACCCCGACCATATCAAGGAGCAGCTCTCGCAGATGAACTATCTGGTCGAGGACTGGGGTGGCAAGTACCAGAGCCAGGATGTCTCGGCCAAGAAAGGACTCAATCTCGACAAGCTGCTCGAAAAGGTGCTGCTCGAAGCCGAGATGCTCGATCTTAAAGCCAACCCCGACCGCAAGGCCTCGGGTGCGGTCATAGAGTCGACGCTGGATAAGGGACGCGGCTATGTCGCGACGATCATGGTGCAGAACGGTACTCTGCGCATCGGCGACGTGCTGCTGTCGGGTACGTTCACGGGGCGTGTCAAGGCTATGTTCGACGAGAACGGACAGAAAGTCGCCGAGGCTGGTCCCTCGACGCCGGTTCAGGTGCTGGGTCTCAACGGTGCTCCTCAGGCCGGCGATACGTTCAACGTAATGGACGACGACCGCTCGGCGCGCGAGATCGCCAACAAGCGCGAGCAGTTGCAGCGCATGCAGGGCATCATGACCCAGAAGCACGTGACGCTCGACGAGATCGGCCGCCGCATCGCCATAGGTTCGTTCAAGGAGCTCAACATCATCGTCAAGGGCGATGTCGACGGCTCTGTGGAGGCTATGTCGGGCTCTCTTATCAAGCTCTCGAAAGAGACCGTGCAGGTCAACGTCATACATGCCGCCGTGGGTCAGATCTCGGAGTCCGACGTCCTGCTGGCTGCGGCCTCCAACGCGATTATCGTCGGCTTCCAGGTACGTCCGTCGGCCGCCGCGCGCAAGACCGCCGAGAAGGAGCAGATCGACATCCGCCTCTACTCGATCATCTACGATGCAATCAACGAGATCAAGGATGCTATCGAGGGTATGTTGGAGCCTGTGATGAAGGAGGAGATCGTATGCTCGGTCGAGGTCATGGAGGTGTTCAAGATCTCGAAGGTGGGTTCGGTCGCCGGCTGTATCGTCCGCGAGGGCAAGCTGCAACGTGCCACGCCTATCCGCGTCATCCGCGACGGTATCGTCATACACACCGGACGCCTCGGTTCGCTGCGCCGTTTCAAGGACGACGTGAAGGAGGTGCTTACCGGTCAGGACTGCGGTTTGAACATCGAGTCGTACAACGACATCCGCGTGGGCGATATCATCGAGGGCTACGAGCAGGTAGAGGTAAAGAGGAAATAGTTAATCAAGTATCATAACCTAAACTACTTTTTTTTAACAGTCATGAGTACTCAAATCAAGTTCACGACGCCCGATGAGGCGGTGAAAGTAATCAAGTCGGGCGACCATATCCACCTCAGCTCGGTGGCATCGGCTCCGCAGTGTCTTATCAAGGCCATGTGCCGCCGCGCCGACAACGGCGAGCTGCGCGACATCCACGTGCATCATCTCCACACCGAGGGTCCGGCCGACTATGCCGATCCCAAGTACGACGGCATCTTCCAGCTCGATTCGCTCTTCGTGGGCGGCAACGTGCGCAAGGTAACGCAGAGCGGCTATGCCGACTACATTCCGGTATTCCTGTCGGAGACGCAGCGCCTCTACCGTTCGGGTGCCGTTCCGTGCAACGTGGCTATGGTTCAGGTATCGCGCCCCGACAAGCACGGTTACGTGTCGCTCGGTACGTCGGTCGACGCTACGCTGGCCGCTATCGAGACTGCCGATACGGTCATCGCCGTCATCAACCGCCATGTGCCGCGTGCATTCGGCGATGCGATGATTCCGCTGTCGAAGATCGATCTGTTCGTCGAGGACGACACTCCGCTTATGGAGGCTCACTTCTCGGAGCCCAACGAGACCGAGACCAAGATCGGTAAGTATTGCGCCGAGCTCATCGAGGACGGTGCTACGCTGCAAATGGGTATCGGTGCGATCCCCAACGCCGTGCTGGCGCAGCTGGGCGGCCATAAGAACCTCGGTATACACACCGAGATGTTCGCCGACGGCGTACTGCCTCTGGTGGAGAAGGGCGTTATCAACGGCGAGGCGAAGAATATCGACAAGGGTATGATGGTGTCGACTTTCCTCATGGGTTCGCAGCGCGTCTACGACTTTATCGACGACAACCCCGGTGTCCTGATGAAGGACGTGGGCTATACCAACGACCCCTACGTCATCGCTAAGAACGACCGCGTGACGGCTATCAACTCGGCCTTGCAGGTCGACATCACGGGTCAGGTATGCGCCGACTCTCTGGGACGCAAGTTCTACTCGGGCGTCGGCGGTCAGGTCGACTTCGTATACGGTGCCTCTCTGTCGAAGGGCGGCAAGGCTATAATCGCCATGCCCTCTATTACCAACAAGGGCGTATCGAAGATCGCCGACGTGCTGACTCCTGGTGCAGGTGTCGTTACCACGCGTAACCACATGCACTGGTTCGTTACCGAGAACGGTGCCGTCGATCTCTACGGCAAGACGTTGCAGGAGCGTGCCCGCCTGATTATCTCGGTGGCACACCCCTCGGCTCAGGAGGAGCTCGACCGTGCCGCGTTCGAGCGCTACGGCGAACACCACCACTACGTCAAGAAGTATATGTGCAAGTAATTTGCATCTATGCCCCGAGGGCGTCTGCCGACGTCCCCGATACGAAACGCCCCGTCGCTGCATGCGACGGGGCGTTTTTTTCCGATATATGCGATACGAGTCGGTATATGCGATACGAGCGTTCAGCTACTCTGCGTCGGGTTGCGTTTCTCCCTCCGCGAACATGTCGCATACATCCTCCCAGCAGCCGTCGTTGGGCGAGGGCTCTATGCCCAACAGATGACACAGCACGAGATATATGTTCAGATTCTGGAACGAACGCTGCTCGTAGCCCTTGCGGAACATGGGTCCAGAGGCGTAAAACACGGTGTGCATATCTCTCTCGAAGGGATCGAAGCCGTGCGTGCCGCCGTCGCGGGGCCTGTCGCAGTCGGCGTATTCTACCGTCCAGCCGTTGTCGGGCACCACCAGCAGGTTCGTTATGCGGTTGCGGTTGGTGCCGTAATGCCACTTCTCGGGCATCGAGTCGCGCTTGTATGCCTTGATATGTCCTATGCGGTCGATGATCTCTACGGCCGTGTCGAGATACTCCTCGTCGACCTCTATGCCGAGCGGCCGGCCTGACACGACCCTTGCTATATGACGCTCGTCGAGCGTTCCGTTGAGGTTTATATACCGCTCTTTCGAGAGCTGCGCCATGCCGTGGTCGGCCGTTACTATGAAGTTTATGCGGTCGAAGACGGGCGAGCGGCGTATCTCGCGGAAGAAGTATGCCAGGGCTGAGTCGATATGCTCTATCGTCGGTATTATCTCGTCCGAGTCGGGGCCGTACTCGTGCATGACGGCATCGGGCTCCTCGAAGTACCACATAACGAGATTGGGTATGCGCCCGTCGGCGGCCTCGCCGCACATGCTGGCCACTACCCAGTCGGCACGCTCGAAGTACGACGGCTCGTCGGTATAGCGCGTCCATATCGATGCCTGACGGCCTCCGATCTCGATGTCGCTGCCGGGCCACATGTATATATGCGCCGTTCTGCCCTGACGCTCGGCCGTGTTCCATATCGGGTCGCCGCCCCAGAAGCCGGGCGTAGCGGTGTCGGAGTGCTTGAATACCGACATCTCGCGACCGACCGAGCGGTCGTAGAATCCGTTGTTCACGATGTTGTGGCGGTCGGGGTGCAGACCGGTGGCCATGGAGTAGTGGTTGGGAAAGGTGTTGGCCGGAAATACCGGATAGGTCTCGGCGAAGACACCGACGCGGCGCAGCGAGTCGAGCGTCGGCGTGTGGCATCTCTGGGGCAGGTCCCAGCGGAAAGCGTCCATCGAGAGTATTATTACGTAATGTTCGTCGTCCGCCGTGCGGCCGTCGCATCGTCCGGCCTGCTGTGCCCTTGCTGCGGTTGAGCAGGCCAGCAGCAGTATTACGGCTGTTATGATTCTTTTCATCGGGTTGAGTTTTACAGGTGCAAAGATATTACATGTCGGCCGCAAAAGCAAGATTTGTCCTTATGCGGATCGGTGTTATAGTATTTGCTTATGGCCGGATAAAAATATACGATCGAAAACTTATGGCGTAACGGAAATAATGCTATATCTTTGACGAAAAGATAATAGAATTTGTAAGACCCATAAACGAAACTTATGAAAAAGCTTAAAGGAACCCGCACGGAGCAGAACCTCCGCGAAGCATTCGCCGGCGAGTCGCAGGCGCGCAACAAGTATACATACTTCGCCTCTAAGGCAAAGAAGGAGGGATATGTACAGATAGCCCGCATATTCGAGCAGACGGCGGCCAACGAGAAGGAGCATGCCGAGATATGGTTCAAGCTGCTGGGCGGCATCGGAACGACGGCCGAGAATCTCGCCGCCGCCGCCGCAGGCGAAAACTACGAGTGGACCGACATGTATGCGTCGTTCGCCGCCACGGCACGCGAGGAGGGCTTCGAGGATATAGCGCTGCTGTTCGAACAGGTCGGCCGGATCGAGAAGGAGCACGAGGAGCGTTACCGCAAACTGCTGTCGAATGTCGAGGGCGGACTGGTATTCTCGCGCGACGGCGACATGATATGGCAGTGTTCGAACTGCGGCCATATACACGTCGGACGACAGGCACCCGAGATATGCCCCGTATGCGCCCATGCGCAAGGATACTTCGAGTTGAAGTCGGAGAATTATTGATACACCGTTATCGGGGTACGATTAGTGCAGGCCGTTTCCGTTTAGGAGCGGCCTGCATTGCAGTAAGGGCGGATGCCCGATGCCCCGCATGTAAATCGTAAATCTGTTGTTGTATGGAACTTTTCGCCATAGTTTCGGTGCCCTTTCTGGGGACGGTAATAGGGGCGGCCTTCGTGTTGCTGGCGCGCGGCGAGATGTCGTCGCTGCTGCAAAAGGGACTGTTGGGATTCGCCTCGGGCGTCATGGTCGCCGCGTCGGTGTGGTCGCTGCTGCTGCCCTCGCTCGATATGTCCTCGGCGCTGGGGGCATGGGCATGGGCACCTGCGTGCAGCGGTCTGGCGGCCGGCATGCTGTTCTTGCTGCTGCTCGATAACCTGATTCCTCACCTGCATCTCAATTCGTCGGAGCCCGAGGGCGTAAGGTCGGGGCTGGGGCGTTCGTCGATGCTTGTGCTGGCCGTCACGCTGCATAACATCCCCGAGGGCATGGCCGTGGGTGTGGTGGCTGCCGGAGCCATGAGCGGCGATATGGGCATTACGTTGAGCGGTGCCGTGGCGCTGGCGGCGGGCATAGCGATACAGAATGTCCCCGAGGGTGCGATAATCTCGCTGCCGCTGCGCTCGGAGGGCTTCACGCGCAGGCGCGCCTTCGTCTACGGCGCCTTGTCGGGCATAGTCGAGCCGATAGCTGCCGTGATTACGATATTGTTGATCGACAGCCTGCTGCCGATGATGCCGTATCTGTTGGGATTTGCGGCCGGTGCGATGTTGTATGTCGTTGTCGAGGAGCTTATCCCCGAGGCTCAGCAGGGGCACCACTCCAATCTGGGTACGTTGACCTTCGCCGTGGGATTCATCGTCATGATGATCCTCGACGTGGCGCTGGGATAGATCTTGTGAGATAGTGCGCAGGCCTGCGGTGCGGATCAGGCCTCGGCGACGATAGGTATGCGGCAGCGTTTCAACTCGCCCTCCAACTCCCGTTCGCGGCCGCCGAGACAGCGGTCGACCAGAGCATGGAATGCTGCCGAGTGGTTGTGGTGCACCGTATGGCACAGCTCGTGGATGATGACGAACTCTTGCAGGTGGCGCGGCAATGCCGCCAGAAAGAGCGACAGCGATATGTCGTTGCGCGCCGAGCAGCTGCCCCACTTGGTGCGGGCGGCACGCACTGTAACGCGTCCGACCTCGAAGCCGAAGCGCTCGGCCAGCGCATATGCCAGCGGCGGCAGGGTGCGGGCAGCCGCTCGACCTCCTGCCGCGTGATATGCGGTATCGTCTCGCGTCGTTCGGCCATGCGGCGCTGAGTCGCTACGACCCATTCGGCCTTTGCGTCGAGAAAGGCCAGGGCGCGTCTGCGGCCGACCAGTGCGGGGTAGCTGAGCCTTACAGCGCCCGAGGGCTTGACCGTAAGGCGTATGCCGCGCGAGCGCATCGAAACAACGCACTCCACTTCGCCCAAAAGAGGATGCCGGATCGCTGCCACTGCCGCCCGAGAATCTATCCTATGCGCTGACGCACGACTTCGAAGAGCATGACGGCTGCCGCCGCCGCGACGTTGAGCGACTCGATCGATCCGATGAGCGGTATGGCCAGCTGCTCGTCGCAGAGTTTGAGCACCTCTTTCGAAATGCCCTTGTCCTCGGCGCCCATGACTATGGCCGTAGGCTGGCGCAGGTCGGCGTCGTAGATCAGCTTGCGGCTCTTTTCGGTTGCGGCCACGATGCGGAACCCCTCGGCTTGCAACGTTTTAAGCGTGTTGCGGATCGACCCCACGCGGCATACCGGTATCTTGTTCAGAGCACCGGCCGACGCCTTGATCGCATCGGCATTGACCGGTGCTGAGTTTTTGAGCGGAGCTATGAGGCCGTGGGCGCCGGCGCACTCTGCCGAGCGGGCTATGCCGCCGAAGTTGCGCACGTCGGTTACACCGTCGAAGACGACCACCAGCGGAGTCTCGTCTTCGGGCACGCGCTCCAAAATATCGTTCAGCTCGACATACTCTATGGCCGCCGTCTGTGCCACGACGCCCTGATGATTGCCTCGCGTGAGACGGTTGAGCTTCTCGACCGGCACCTCCTGCCAGCGCAGGCGGTAACGCATGCACAGGTCTTTGAGGTCGGTCATCAGCTGCCCCTCGGCACCCTTGCGGATGTAGATGCGTTCGATCTGCTTGTGCGATTCGATAGCCTCGGCTACGGGGCGTATTCCGAAAATTATGTTCTCCATTATATAAGGTTTTTATTTGCGTATTTTGGCGCATACGGCCTCGGTAAGGCTGCATATCCGCCGGCCGGAGCACTCGGGCAGACGGCCGGCGAGGCGACTGGTGCCGGATATGCTCAGGCTGCGTGTGCGAACGCCGCCAGTGCGTGGCGAGCCGTTTATGGCCACAGCCCTCTTCATCGCCACTCCGATTCGGTAATCTCCAATTCGTAGGATGCCTTCTCCCACTCGTGCATAAGGTGGTCGTAACGCGCTTTCAGCTCGTCGTAGCGGGCATAGTCGGCGGCATCGTAGCCGTTGGCCGCGGCCAGGCGTTCGTCCATAGCCTTGATCTGAGCCTCGACCTCGGCCAGCTCCGATTCGATCGTCTCGACAGCCTTGCGCAGCCGGCGCAACAGCTTCTCCTGCTCCTTGCGCTGTTCGTAGGAGAGCTTGCCCGACGACGGCGCGGCTGCGGCCGATGCTGCGGGCGTCGCGTTCTTGCGCTCGATCTCCGAGAGAGAGTCGATCTTGCGCTTTTCGAGAAAGTAGTATATGCCGCCCAGATACTCCTTCACGCCGCCGTCGCGGAACTCGTATACCTTGTCGACCAGCCCGTCGAGGAACTCGCGGTCGTGCGAGACGACGACCAGGGTGCCGTCGTACTTCGTAAGCGCGTTTTTGAGTATATCCTTCGAGCGCATATCCATGTGGTTGGTCGGCTCGTCGAGTATGAGCAGATTGTATGGTTCGAGCATAAGACGCGCCATAGCCAGACGCGAGCGCTCGCCGCCCGAGAGCACCTTGACCTTCTTGTCGATGTCCTCGCCGCGGAAGAGGAATGCGCCGAGTATGTCGCGCAGACGCGTGCGTATATCGCCCACGGCAACTCTGTCGAGCGTGTCGAAGACGGTAAACTCGCCGTCCATAAGATCGTCCTGATTCTGGGCGTAGTAGCCTATGTTGACGTTGGCTCCGATACGTATCTCGCCCTCGGTGGGCGACAGCTCGCCCGTGAGCATGCGTGCCAGCGTGGTCTTGCCCTCGCCGTTGCGGCCTACGAGAGCTATCTTCGCGCCGCGCTCGATCGTGAACTCTGCTCCCGAGAATACGTGCTTGGAGCCGAACGACTTGCCGACGCCCTTTATCTCGGCCACGATCTGTCCCGAGCGGGGTGCGGGCGGGAACTTTATGTTGAGGCGCGAGAGATCCTCCTCGTCGACCTCGATGCGCTCGATGCGTTCGAGCTGCTTTATGCGCGACTGCACCTGATTGCTCTTGGTGGGCTTGTAGCGGAACTTCTCGATGAACTCCTCGGTCTTCTCGATCATGCGCTGCTGGTTCTGGTAGGCGGCCAGCTGTTGGCGGCGGCGCTCGGCGCGCAGCTCGACGAACTTGGAGTAGGGCACCTTGTAGTCGTATATCTTGCCCAGCGACAGCTCGACGGTGCGTGTGGTGACGTTATCCAGAAATGCGCGGTCGTGCGATATGAGCAGCACGGCGCCGTTGTATGATTTGAGGTAGTCTTCGAGCCACTGTATACTCTCGATGTCGAGGTGGTTGGTAGGCTCGTCGAGCAGGAATATAGACGGACGTCGCAGCAGCAGCTTGGCCAGCTCGATGCGCATGCGCCAGCCGCCCGAAAACTCGCTGGTGGAGCGCGTGAAGTCCGAACGACGGAATCCCAGCCCCAGCAGCGTGCGCTCGATGTCGGCTTCGCGGGTGTCGCCGCCGAGGATGCGATAGCGGTCGTTGGCGTCGTTGAGCCGGTGCAGCAGCTCCTCGTACTCGGCCGAGCAGTAGTCGGTGCGCTCGGCTATGGCGGCCGTCAGGCGCTCTATCTCCGCCTCGATGCGCAGCACTTCGTCGAAGGCCTTGGCCGTCTCGTCGACCAGCGTGGTGGTGTCGGCAACGCGCATCTGCTGCGGCAGGTAGCCTATCGAGCACTCGCCGTTGAGGGTCACTGCCCCCGAAGTGGGCTGCTGCTCGCCGACGATAGTGCGCAGCAGGGTGGTCTTGCCCGCGCCGTTCTTGCCCACAAGACCTATTCTGTCCTTGGGGTTTATCAGCAGCGATATGTCGTCGAACAGCGTCCAGCCGCCGTAACTTATCGTGAGGTTGTCTAATGAAATCATCTCTGTTATGCTTTCAGCATTCTGTCGATAGCCTCGGCCGGGTCGGCGGCGCCGAAGACCGAGCTGCCCGCAACGAGCGCCTCGGCACCCGCATCGAACAGCAGGCGCGAGTTGGCGGCCGATATGCCGCCGTCGACTTCGATTATGGTATCGAGCCCCGCTTCGCGCTTCATCTTATCGAGCATGCGCACCTTGTCTACGGCCGCCGGCATGAACGACTGTCCTCCGAAGCCCGGCTCGACGCTCATTACAAGCACCAGATCCACCGACGGGAGTATGTCGCGCAGCACCTCGGGCGAGGTGGCCGGCTTGATCGAGATGCCCACCTTGGCGCCGGCCCCGCGTATGGAGGCTATACAGCCGCGTATGTCCATCGTCGCTTCGTAGTGGAAGGTCACGATGTCGGCGCCCGCCTCGACGAAGCGCGCCGTGTAGCGCTCGGGGTCGGTAAGCATAAGATGTACGTCGAGCACCTTGGACGTTGCCCGGCGTATGGGCTTCATGACCGGGAATCCGAACGATATGTTCGGTACGAACACGCCGTCCATCACGTCGATGTGTACCCACTCGGCCGCGCTGCGGTCGATCATCTCGATATCGTGTCGGAGTTGTCCGAAGTCGGCCGACAGAACCGACGGAGCTATGATACGTTTCATAATTAAGTGCGTTTTTCCGATTCGCAGACAAAAGTACGAAATTATTGCCAATTATCGGCTCCCGATTGGGAATTGTTGCCTACCTTTGTAATCGGTGCGGCATGTCGCCGCAACGGACAACGGAGACGGATATGGGATATACGATTGCAATAGCGGCATTGACGGCCGTGGCGGGCGTGTTGGCCGTCGTGCTGTGGCGCACGCTTGCAGCACGGGTAGGGGAGCGCTCCGCCGCCGAGGAGGCTCTGGCAGCCGAGCGGGCGGCGGTGGAGCGTCTGCGCGGCGAGGTTGCCGACGAGCGCATAGCGCGCGTGAGGGTCGAGAGCGAGCTGGCGGCGCTGCGCGAGAGCGAGCAGACGTCGCGTCGCGACCGCGAGGAGTTGGAGAGGACGATGACGGCGCAGTTCCGCAGTCTGGCGGGCGAGATATTCGGCGAGCAGTCGCGCGAGTTCCGCCGCACAAATCGCGAGTCGCTCGACATGCTGCTCAAACCATTCAAGGACAACATCACGGAGTTCCGCGAGAGGGTGGAGCGCATATACGCTTCGGAGAACGAGCAGCGCGGTGCGCTGAAAAACGAGCTGGACAACCTTATGCGGCTCAACGTGCGCATGACCGCCGAAGCGACCAACCTGACCAATGCCCTTCGCGGCAATTCCAAAACGCAGGGCGACTGGGGCGAGGTCTATCTCGAAACCATACTGTCGAGCACGGGGCTAGTCAAGGGGCTGCACTACGACGTGCAGACCAATCTCAAAGACGAGACGGGACGCAACCTGCGACCCGATGTGTTGCTGCGACTACCCGAAGAGCGGTCGATCGTCATCGACTCAAAGGTGTCGCTGACAGCCTATGTCAACTTCACGGCGGCCGAGACGGAGGAGGAGCGTCGCCGCTTGATGAGCGAGCATGTGGCCTCGGTAAGGCGCCACGTGCAGGAGCTGTCGGCCAAGGAGTATCAGAAGCTCGTCTGCTCGCCCGACTTCGTCATAATGTTCGTCCCGTCGGAACCGGCATTTTTGGAGGCGTTGAAACAGGATCGGGCGATATGGTCGGATGCCTATCGCCACAAGGTAATAATATCGTCGCCCACCAACCTCTTCGCGCTGTTGAAAATGGTCGGCGACATGTGGCGTCGCGATGCGCAGAGCAAGAATCAGGCGGAGATCGTCGACAAGGCCACGAAGCTCTACGAGCAGTTGGTGGCCTTTACCGAGTCGTTGGAGGGTGTAGGTACGGCGTTGGACCAGGCGCGCACGCGCTACGACGACGCCTACAAGCGGCTGCATACGGGCAACAACAATATCGTCCGTCTTGGCGAGCGGCTGCGGCGTCTGGGGCTGCCGACCAAGAAGCGGCAGTCGGCGCGTGCGCTCGAATCATCCGAGGCCGAGGCGGATGAGTAGACCGAGCAGCTTTTTTTCGTGAAAAGCGGCATTCTACTGCCGCGCCTCGTCGCTCGGCAATGGGCAGTAC
>OFGI01001043.1_pt1 | contig 12827 bp, 9 predicted proteins | sample 1521751 | NCBI WGS metagenome assembly OFGI01 (sample SAMEA3504115, study PRJEB24116) | mouse gut metagenome | biome: mouse gut; feature: mouse-associated habitat; material: faeces | place: Denmark | collected 2011
ATTTATGTTCCTTGGGCTGCGGATGTCGGAAGGGGTCGGAAAAAAAGATTTTTATAATGCTTTTGGAAAGAGCCTGGAGGACGTGTATGGGGAAATCATAGAAAAACTGTGCGCGCAGGGCTTGCTGACGGATGGAGACAGCGTAAGGCTGACTCCTTATGGACGGGATATCAGCAATTATGTAATGGCGGAGTTTTTGCAGTGACAGGGCTGCAAGGAATGTGAGGGTGGAAAATGCAGATCACGATGCTGGGAACGGGACATGCTATGGTGACGGAATGTTATAATACGTGCTTTTTATTGACGGAGGGCGATCGGAACTTCCTTGTAGACGGCGGTGGCGGAAATGGGATATTGCGTCAGTTAAAATGTGCGGGATATCATTGTACGGATATTAGAGATATTTTTGTCACTCATAAACATATTGACCATTTATTAGGAGTTGTCTGGGTGGTTCGGACGATCTGTCAGCGTATAGCCCAGGGCACGGCTATGATAGATGTGAATATCTATGCCCATGTGGAGGTCATTGTTCTGATCGGGGATCTGCTGAAAAAGTTGTTGTGGAGAGAACAGTGGGAGAAGGCGGGCAGTCATATTCATTTGATTGCCGTTGAAGATGGGGAAACGAAGAATATTCTTGGAAGGAAAACGACATTCTTTGATATAGGATCGATAAAAGAAAAGCAGTTCGGCTTCTGCATGGAGCTGGATAATGGGAAGAAGCTGACTTGCTGCGGCGACGAATCCTTCCATCCCTGTGCGGGCGCGTATGTGGAAAACAGCGAATGGCTCATGCATGAGGCATACTGCCTGTATACCCAGGCGGACATATTTTCTCCTTATGAAAAGCATCATTCGACGGTTAAGGAGGCATGCAAAATCGCAGAAAAGTTTGGAGTGAAACATTTGATTCTTTATCATACGGAAGACAGGAATTTAAAGGAAAGAAAAAAGCTGTATGGAGAGGAAGGAAGCCGGTATTTTCATGGGAAGCTGTATATTCCTGACGATCTGGAAGTAATTTCTCTTTGATTTATTGTTCTTTTAAATGATAAATATCGAAATGATAATTGTGTGAATGATGTTTATTCAGGTTATGGGACTCCGTTTGCCACCCAATCGACCACCCAATCAGCTACCCAATCGACCACCCAGTTGAATGTCAGGATGGAAATGGGTAATTGGCCGCAAACAGATGTAGGAAAATTATGGTTGACAAAACAAGCCATATTGCATATTCTGTGATTAGAAGAAGTCAGAATAGAAAAGGCTATGAGCAGAAAGAGTACGCAGCCGGAAGATAACAGAGAGGAATTGCCGTTGGCTGAGAGCAGTTCCGATGGGAAGGCAGCGGAAGTGCGTCTGTGAGCTGATGCGGGGAAAGGAAGCATATTTTTTCCTGGTATCCGCATACGGGGAAGACACGTTACGTTTTATGAGGGAAGGGTGAGAATATCATCTTTAATAAGAGTGGAACCGCGGATCAGCTTCGTCTCTTGATTTTAACAAAGGTTGAAATGGAGGCGGAGTTTTTTATATGCGTTATGGCGTAAAAATGAAAAAATGGAGGCATAAATGATGGGAGGAAATTGCCGTGATCAGGCAGAGAGATCCCGCCATTCATACGGCAATGGAAGTATTTTTATATCCCAGCTTTAAAGTAATGCTGCATTACAGGCTGGCCCATAAGTTATATTTGAAAAAACATTATTTTCTGGCAAGGTGGATATCGCAGAGGGGAGTAAGAAAGACAGGAATCGAGATCCATCCGGGAGCAGTGATAGGAAAAGGGTTTTTTATCGATCATGGGAACGGAGTTATTATCGGCGAGACGACAATCATTGGAGATAATGTGACGCTGTATCAGGGGGTGACTTTGGGAGGAACGGGAAAAGAACATGGAAAGCGCCATCCTACGGTGGGAAATAACGTGATGATAAGCGCAGGGGCAAAAGTGTTAGGTTCCTTTAAAATTGGAGATAATTCCAAAATAGGGGCAGGAAGCGTAGTTTTAGAGGAGGTGCCTCCAGGTTCTACGGTAGTGGGTGTGCCGGGAAGGGTAGTAAAGAGGAAAAAGAAGAATTTGCCCCAGGAAGAAATGGATCATATTAATCTGCCGGATCCGGTAAAAGAGGATATTGCCAATCTCCAGAAGGCGAACAGCGAATTGACGAACCGGCTGCTGGATCTGGAGAGGGAAATACGGAAAATTAAAATTTTTCACGAGGGATAAAGAAAGGAGCGTTTTAGCAAGATGAAAATTTATAATACGTTGTCGAAGAAAAAAGAAGAATTTGTACCGATTGAGGAAGGAAAAGTAAGGATGTATGTGTGCGGGCCCACGGTTTATAATCTGATCCACATCGGGAATGCCAGGCCGATGATCGTATTCGATACGGTCAGAAGGTATATGGAGCATAAGGGGCTTGAGGTTAATTATGTATCGAATTTCACCGATGTGGATGATAAGATCATTAAAAAAGCGGTGGAAGAGGGCGTGGATGCTGCGGTAATTTCAAAGCGCTATATCGAAGAATGCAAGAAAGATATGGAGGCGATGAATGTAAGGCCGGCGACCATGCATCCGCTTGCGACGGAAGAGATCGACGGCATGCTGGATATGATCGGAAAATTGGTAGAACAGGGATATGCTTATAAGGCAGAAGACGGAACGGTTTATTTCAGAACTCGTAATTTTAAGGGATATGGAAAGCTGTCCCACAAAAACCTGGATGACTTGCAGGGGGGGAACCGTTCCCTCCTTGTGTCGGGGGAAGGCCAAAAGGAGGATGGGCTCGACTTCGTGTTATGGAAGCCGAAGAAAGAGGGCGAGCCTTATTGGGAGTCGCCCTGGTGCAACGGGCGTCCCGGATGGCATATCGAATGTTCCGTCATGAGCAAACGGTATCTGGGAGATGAGATCGATATTCATGCGGGAGGGGAAGACCTGGTATTCCCTCATCATGAAAATGAGATCGCGCAGTCAGAGGCCGCGAACGGCAAAACTTTTGCCAGATATTGGATGCACAATGCTTTTTTAAATATTGATAATAGAAAGATGTCGAAATCGGCAGGAAACTTTTTTACGGTGCGCGATATTAGCGAGAAGTATGATTTGCAGGTCTTAAGATTTTTTATGCTTTCCGCCCACTACAGGAGTCCGCTTAACTTCAGCGCCGAGTTAATGGAGGCGGCGAAAAACGGTTATGAGAGGATCGTCACCAGCGTGGGCAATCTGAATTATCTGGCAGGAAATGCGGCAGAGGGTGAAATGAGCGGGGAAGAAAAGAAGCTTTTGGCAGAGGCCGGGAATTTTGAAGCAAAGTTTGACGAAGCTATGGACGATGATTTTAATACGGCGGATGCGATTGCGGCAATTTTTGAGCTGGTGAAGTTTGCGAATACTTATGGGAATGAAAAGAGCAGCGCTGCCTTCCTGACTGCTTTGAAAGAAAAAATTGTGGAATTGTCGGATATTTGCGGCCTTTTGGTGGAAAAGAAAGAAGAGGGGATGCTGGATGAGGAGATCGAAGGGCTGATCGAAGAACGCCAGGCGGCGCGCAAGGCGAAAAATTTTGCCAGGGCGGATGAAATCCGCAAAGAACTGTTAGAGAAAGGGATCATTCTGGAAGATACCCGCGAAGGTGTGAAATGGAAGAGAGCTTAAGTCTGTTAAGACAATTAAAAAAAGAATTTGACTGCAGAGAGGTGGATATTCGGACATATTCCCCCCTTGCGCTTGCCTATATAGGAGACAGCATTTATGATGTGGTCATTCGTACCGTAGTGGTGGAACGGGGAAACCAAAGCGCAAAGAAGCTTCACAGAACGGCGGTCCGGTATGTGAATGCGGGTACTCAGGCGAGGATGGCGGAGGCGCTTCAGGAGATTATGACGGAAGAAGAGAAAGAGGTGTACCGGCGGGGAAGAAATGCAAAATCTAATTCCACGGCAAAAAATGCTTCCGTGACCGATTATCGAAAGGCGACGGGGATGGAAGCCTTGATAGGCTATCTTTACCTGCAGGACCGGATGGACAGAGCGGTGGAACTGGTAAAACAGGGACTCGCGTATTTGGGGCTGGAAATATGAATATTTGCTTAAGAATGTTTTAATATTCGAAAAATATGTGGATGTTTTACAGGATACGGTTATATAATGAGATAACTGATATTGAGATATAGAAATAATGTCCAATTAGGAAAGGAACAGGATAAGGGAATGAGATACGAAGAATTTACAATCGAAGGCAGACATGCAGTAATTGAGGCGTTTCGTTCGGGAAAAACGATAGACAAGCTGTTTATTTTGGATGGATGCAAAGACGGCCCCATAGAAACGATCAAAAGAGAAGCGAAGAAGCATGACTGTATCGTTCGATTTGTCACAAAAGAGCGGTTGGGCCAGATGTCGGAAACCGGAAAGCATCAAGGGGTGATCGCCTATGCGGCTGCGTATGAATATGCGGAAGTGGAAGATATTCTCCGAATAGCGGAGGAAAAAGGGGAGCCTCCGTTTCTCTTTTTGCTGGATAATATAGAAGATCCTTATAATCTTGGAGCAATTATCAGGACAGCGAATCTGGCAGGAGCCCATGGAGTGGTTATTCCCAAGAACAGAGCCGTTGGCCTGACAGCTTCCGTGGCAAGGGCGTCCGCAGGAGCGTTAAATTATACTCCTGTGGCAAAGGTGACAAATCTGACGAAAACTATCGAAGACTTGAAGAAGCGCGGCCTCTGGTTCGTATGTGCGGATATGGACGGCACATCGATGTATCAGCTGGATTTGAAGGGACCGGTCGGCATGGTAATCGGCAGCGAAGGAGAGGGCGTAGGAAGGATGGTGAAAAAGGCTTGCGATTTTTCGGCGGCCATTCCCATGAAAGGAGATATTGACTCGCTGAACGCATCGGTAGCAGCAGGCGTGCTGGCTTATGAGATCGTGAGACAAAGGATCGGAACCGGCAAGTAAGCGATAGAGCTGGAGTAGGTAATTTATGAAAAAGGATATTCATTTGGTGCAAAAGATATTGCTTCTCATGATCGGCATATTATCGATTATGCTTATGGCAGTGTTGGTACTGAAGGTTCATGAGATTCATCAGGAAAAACTGCAAAAAGAGGAATGGGAAGTCAGGCATGTGGAAGTGCAGGCGGAGGTGGATGATGTCCGTATGAAGATACAGGAATTGTCAGAGGACAGCGAAGCCTTGCAGACTTTTTTGGAAGAGAGCCTGAAAATGGACGAAGGGGAAACGGGGATGGCTCCGGATTCAGAGGAACTACAGGAACAGGGGGAAGGCGCGGAGCCGGAAGAGGTTTCGGAGCCGGAGGCTATTACGGGAATAGAAGCGGAACCCTCGCAGGAAGCGGAAGCATTGCCTGAAGGACAGGCAACGGAAGAAAATGCCTCTGTCGGGGCGGAATGGGACGGGATGACGCAAAGCGGGGATGCGATTTTGATCGATATCCCGGAGATGGCGCTGCCTCAGCAGCCGGCATTGCCGGAAGAAGAAGCGGTATCCGATAACAGCGCCGTTCCACTGCCGGAGGAAGAGACGGTATCCGATAACAGCGTCGTTCCACTGCCGGAAGAAGAGACGGTATCCGATAACAGCGTTGTGCCATTACCGGAGGAAGAGACGGTATCCGGGAACGGCAATGCGCCACTGCCGGAAGAAGAGACAGTATCCGGGAACGGCAATATGCTATTGCCGGAAGAAGAAACCGTATCCGGCAATAACAGCACGCAGGAACCGGAGGAAGAAACGATCTCCGGCAATGCGGCCGGCGGCCAGGAACAAGATCCTTATAAGACAATATCGGGCAATGCTGTCGTGGACGGAAAAGTGATTCCTTTTCACTATGATGAAGCGGAACTGACGCTGGAGGCCAGACGTAACATTCGTTCTTCCTATGCGGAAACGGAACAGATGAATGGGAAAGACCGTTATATTATAAGTAGCAGTTCTTATGATTTTTCAAATAAGAAAATTGCCTGTCTGGGCGACAGCATCACGGAAGGAAGCAATTTGGATAAGATGGAAAATTATAAGCAGTATTCCTATCCCTCCGTTTTAAAGAATATTTTGGGAGCGGAAGAAGTTTATAATTTGGGAATCGGAGGTTCTTCTTATGGAAGATACTGGGATAAGCCGTTCGTAGAGAGATATAAAGAAATACCGGCAGATACGGATATTATTCTGGTTATGGGGGGAACCAACGACGGCTTTGCGGCATCGGAAAAAGAACTTGGGAGTCTGTCGGAAAAGAAACCTGCGACTTTTTATGGCGATGTGGATGAGCTGATGAGAGGGCTGAAGGAGAATTACCCTGAGGCTAAGATCATTTTTGCCACTCCTTTGCCAAATATACTTCATGATTACCTGAGAAAGCAAAGGGATTATCTGCTGCCCCAGGCGACATTTGCCAATGCGGTCAAGGAACTGGCAGCTCAGTATGACATCGATGTGATCGACCTGTATAATTCAAATCTGCTGGATACCCATGACGTACAGGTTATTTCCACATATATGCCTGACGGCGTACACGGAAACCCGGCGGGATACCAGGTATTGGCAGAACATATGGCGAGCCAGGTAATACGGATTATGCAGGAAGAAGCCGTGGAAAATCCTACGGTCAGCGGGAACAATGTGGAGAATGAGGGAATCATTATCGATGAAGGCGTCAGCGGAAACAGTTCGGGTGTTCCTGTGACGGAAGGCGGGGAAGCTGTCAGCGGCAATGGAACCAATATTTCCCATATGGAGGACGGCAAATGGATTGACGAAGAAATGATGTCCGAGGAAGAACGGGCCCGGGAGGCGCAGAGGGCGGAAGAAAACAATAAAAAAGCGGCCCAGGAGGCAATGGTAGTGGAACCTGCGGCGGAAAACAACAGTCCGGCGGCAGAAGGACAGGAAGGCTCTTCGGCAAATGCCCCCGGAGCTTCTTCGACAAAACCGGAGGAGGAAGAAGCTCCGATGATCGATTATGAGTATGACGGGGAAGCGATTGTTATCCAGTGAAAAACGGGGGAAAGAAGCGGATGCAGGATTTTTACGGTCAGTGCGGCGATGAGGAATTGATATTGCGCCTACGGGACGGAGAAGAAAATATTACCGATTATATTATGGATAAATATAAAAATCTGGTAAAAAGCAAGGCAAGATCCATGTATATTCTTGGCGCGGACAGCGATGATCTGATTCAGGAAGGAATGATAGGTCTGTTTAAGGCGGTCAGGGATTATGACAGCGGAAGGGACGCCAGTTTTTTCACCTTTGCGGATCTGTGCATTTCCAGGCAGATGTATACGGCAGTACAGGCGTCCAGGCGGCAGAAACATGCGCCGTTGAATTCCTATATTTCCTTATACAGCCGTGTGGCTTTGGAAAAAGGACAGGAGGAAGAGGCTGAACTGGTGAATATCCTTGCTGCCCGGGCAGAACTTAGCCCGGAAGAGATGGTGATAGACCGGGAAAACGTAAAAAATCTGGAACGGACGATAGAAAAAGAACTGAGTACCTTTGAAAAGGAGGTCCTGGATCTGCATCTGACGGGAATGGGTTATGCGCAGATCGCGAAGGTGCTGGGGAAGGACGAGAAGTCCGCAGATAACGCGTTGCAGAGAATTAAAGGGAAACTAAAAAAAGTGATCGGATGAGAAATGGAACAATCCGTATTCAGCCCGGGCGGCAGAAGACGCCCGGGTTAATTTTATGCTAAGTTTATACTTTTTTTGGAATGGTTTCTTGACTTACATAAAAGGAATGATTATAATTTATGCGATGCCGACCGACTGGTCGGACAGAAATATATGAGAAGATCATAGAGTAAGCATTTGCAGCTTATGGAAAGGCCAGGTTCTTATGATTTCAAAATTCAGTGTGAAAAAGCCCTATACAGTATTGGTAGGAGTCATTATGGCAATCGTGCTGGGAGTCGTTTCCTTCACGAAGATGACAACGGATCTGCTGCCCAATCTCAGTCTGCCATATGTGATCGTAATGACGACATATATCGGCGCGAGTCCGGAAACGGTGGAAATGGTTGTGACAAAGCCGGTGGAATCTTCCATGGCTACGGTGAGCAACATTGAAAATATCAGTTCCATATCCGGTGAGAATTATTCCATGGTTATTCTGGAGTTTGCCCAGAACGCGGATATGAATTCCGTTTCGCTGGAAATCAGGGAGAATCTGGATCAGATCAAAAGTTATTGGGATGATTCTGTGGGAAGTCCTATTATTATGAAAATGAATCCCGATATGATGCCGATTATGGTTGCCGCGGTCGGCCAGGAAGGGGTCGATGATGCCGGGATCAGCGATCTGGCGAAAAATACTATTGTACCCGAACTGGAAAGTATCGAAGGCGTTGCTTCGGCGAGTGCGACAGGGCTTTTGGAAGAAAGCGTGAATGTGATTATCCGGCAGGACAAGATAGATGCCATTAACCGGCAGGTTTTCGGATACATAGACAGCGAACTGGGGGAGAAGGAACAGGAGATTGAGGATGCCAGAAAGGAGATAGAAGACGGCAAGAAGGAAATTGAAGACGGAAGGGCCGATCTCGTAGATGCCCAGAATGAATTGAAGGACTCCAGGCAGGAAATCGAAGAGAATAAAGCGGATTTGGAAAAAGGAAAGCAGGAACTGGAGGACGGAAAGAGGGAGCTGGAGGAGAAAAAGGAAGAGGCGGTAAGCAAGCTGGCAGAGGCGGAGGCTGAACTGCTGACGGCGAAGGCTGATCTGGAAGCGGCAAAAATTAACATTACTTCCCAGATTACCTTGTTGGATGAATTGCAGAAGAAATTAGAGGAGGCGTTGGAGGATTCAGGAGGGACGGACGGGCTGAACCGGTTTGATGAACAGATCGCCGAAAAAGATGGACAGATTGCCCAGACAGAAAGCGAGATTGCCCAGACAAAGGAGGAGATCGCGCGGATTGATGGAGAGATCGGAACTTATAATGCGGTGATCGAATATGCAGGAAACTATTCGGATCAGACGGTAGGTTATGTACAGGAGTACCTAAAAATCGATCCGCCTTCTTCCGGGTCGGTGGAAGAGATCGACGGCGTACTGAATGAATACCCTAATGACATGTCCGTGGGAGAACTGATCGATAGCCTGGAAGGGCGCAAAGCGGCAAAGGAAGAAGAAAAAAGCGCTCTGGATATGAAAATCCTTGAACTGGAGGAGAGCAAAATCCAGCTGGAGGAGGAAAAGATGGAACTGGAACTGCAAAAGAAGCAGGTCGAGGCTATCAAAGAGGAAATCGAATCCCAGCTTCAGGTATCGATATTACCAACTTTAATTTTAATTTTGATGAAATAAAGAATAAAATAAGAGAACCGCTCGGTATGATCGAAGAAAACCTGGAGAAAGTCAATGCGGGTTTAAAGGAGCTGTATAAAGGAAATCTGAAGGCGGCGGCAGAGCTTGCCAATGCCCAGTCCAAAATCGATCTGGGAGAGTTTCAGATGGACTTGGCAGAGACCCAGCTGGAAGCAGGGGAAAAGCAGATCGAGGCCGGACAGGAACAAATCGACGATGGATTTAAACAGCTGAAAGATGCACTGGAACAGTTAAAAGAAGGGGAAGAACAGCTGGAAGACGGGGCAAAGCAGCTGGAAGAGGCAAGAGAGGATGCTTATGCCAGCGCGGATATGAACGATATCCTTACGGTAGATACCGTGAAATCCTTGCTTGCGGCACAGAATTTTTCCATGCCGGGAGGTTATGTAACGGAGGACGGCATTGATTATCTGGTTCGTGTGGGGGATAAAACACAGGATATTAAGGAATTGGCGGCGATGCCCATCATGAATCCCGATATGGATGGAGTGGATATCATTACTCTTGCGGATGTGGCCGATGTGTTTATGACCGATAATTCCGCGGAAATCTATACAAACATCAACGGAAGCCCCGGCGTCCTTCTTACCATACAGAAGCAGACCGGATATTCCACGGGCGATGTGTCCGACAAATTAAAGGATAGATTTGAAGAGATGATGTCGGAAGATGAAAGCCTGTCTATGATCATACTGATGGATCAGGGCATTTATATCGATATGGTCGTTGATTCCGTAATCAGCAACGTGCTTTTCGGCGCAGTGCTTGCCATACTGATATTGATCATATTTTTAAAGGATATCCGCCCTACGCTCGTTATCGCGCTCTCCATTCCGGTCAGCCTTGTGACGGCAGTAGTATGCATGTATTTCAGCGGGATTACATTGAATATTATTTCCCTTTCAGGGCTGGCGCTGGGCGTCGGGATGCTGGTGGATAATTCTATCGTGGTGATCGAGAATATATACCGTATGAGAAGCGAGGGAAAGAGTATGCGGGATGCCTCTATAGAGGGGGCAAGGGAAGTGGCAGGGGCGATTATGGCTTCCACGCTGACGACCGTCTGCGTATTTTTGCCTATTGTTTTTACAGAAGGCATTACAAGGCAGCTTTTTGTGGATATGGGACTGACCATTGCTTATTCCCTGCTGGCCAGCCTGTTTATAGCTCTGACGGTAGTTCCGGCTATGGCTTCCAAGATGCTGACCAAAACAAAGGAGCAAAAAGAGGATAAGTTCTTTACGAAAGTGATTGACGGATACGGGAAAGTGCTGGAGATTTCCCTGCGGTGGAAACCGGTCGTTCTGACCGGCGTCCTCGTGCTGCTGGCGGTCAGTGCGGCTGCAGCTGTTTCCCGGGGAACTGCGTTTATGCCGGATATGGAAAGTACGCAGATGACGGTCAGCGTGACTATGCCGGAAGGAACGCCCCTGGAAGAAACTGCAAGGACGACGGATGATATTATCGAAAGGATCAGGACGTTGGAAGATGTGGAAGACGTGGGGGCCATGGCGAGTACATCCAGCCTTTTCCTGCTGACAGGGGGAGGAGACAGTGTTAAAAATGCTACGGAAATTTATGTTACTTTGAGGGAAGATAAGGAACTGACAGGGGACGAGCTGGCGAAAAAGATCGAGGAGCTGACGGCGGATATCGAAGAGGCGGAGCTGGTGATCAATACTTCTTCCATGGATATGAGCGCTTTGGGAGGAAGCGGTATATCGATTCAGGTGAGGGGCCGTGAGATCGATACTTTGCAGACGATTGCGGCGGACATCGCCCAAATTGTCCGGGATACGGAAGGGACGACGGAAGTATCGGACGGAATGGAGGACTCCACCGAAGAACTGAGGATTATTATTGACAGGGATAAGGCCATCGGACATGGATTGACCGTAGCGCAGATCTTCCAGCAGATATCGGCCAAGCTGGCGGATGCTTCCAGTGCGACTACGCTGGAAACGGAAATCAGGGAGTACGACGTTTATGTAAAAAATGCGAACGATATTGCCCTGACGAGAGATACGGTTAAAAAGATCAAAATAGATGTGACGAAAAAGGATGGAACGAAGGAAAAAATAACCCTTGCCGATATTGCTGATTTTGAAACGAAGCAGTCTCCGAATGCGGTGAACCGTGCGGATCAGAACCGTTACATAGGAGTAAGCGCCGCTATAGCGGACGGATATAATATCGGGTTGGTATCCCAGGAACTGCAAAAGAAATTGGATGCTTATGAGATGCCGGAAGGATATACCCTTGTGATGAGCGGGGAAAATGAAATGATTACCGAAGCGATGGAGCAGGTATCTTTAATGCTGGTTTTGGCATTGCTGTTTATGTATTTGATTATGGTAGCCCAGTTCCAGTCGCTGCTCTCGCCTTTTATTATTATGTTTACCGTACCACTGGCATTTACCGGAGGGTTTTTCGGACTTTATCTGAGCGGAAGCGAGGTGAGCGTCATTGCATTGATCGGTTTCGTCATGCTGTCCGGTATTATTGTAAATAACGGTATTGTATTGGTGGATTATATTAACCAGTTGAGAGAAGCTGGAATGGAAAAGAAAGAGGCGATTATGGAGGCGGGACGCACGAGACTGCGCCCGGTACTCATGACGGCGCTGACGACGATACTGGCTCTTTCCACTATGGTATTCGGCAATGACATGGGTTCTGAAATGGGAAGGCCCATGGCCGTCGTTACGATCGGGGGATTGGTATACGGTACTTTGCTGACATTGGTTGTAGTTCCCTGCATTTATGATATCTTTATGCGGGAGAAAAGGAGAAAGAAAAATGAAGGAAAAAACGTTGTCTCCGAAAGTAAAGGCACTGTATGAAGCGGTGGAAGAGCTGATTTTTGAAAATATTGACGTAAAGGGAATTAAGGTTTCGGATATCACGGAAAGAGCCGGTATCGGAAAGGGAACTGCTTATGAATATTTTCGGAATAAGGAAGAGATTATAAGCAGCGCCCTGCTGTATCATATCGACCTGATATGCCGGCAGATGGTGGAAAAGGCGGAAGAACTGAAAGATTTCGAAAAAACGATGCAATTTATCCTGTGCAGCATAGATGCGGAAATCAGGAAAAGGGATTGCTTTGTCCAGTTTATCCATCTGGTATCGGATAACGGCCCGATTGGAAAAGCGCTTCAAAATAAGATCAGGGAAAAAGACCAGGAGGTCTGCATGCCGAGAGACGTCATCGCACGGATGATAGAAATAGGAACGGCAAGCGGCGAAATCAGCAAAGAGCTGCCTTTCAGCTATATCAGCATGGAAATCGCCTCCAGCGTATTGACCTACATTATTTATATTTTAAATGAAGAGGGGAAAGAAAGTTGCAGCAAACTCCAGATGCATCATTTGATTTGCCGCGGATTATTAAAAACATTACAATAATTGCAAAGAAAGAAGCAAAAAGGAGGACATTTGTGGAAAAATGTCCTCTTTT
>OFGI01001057.1_pt1 | contig 12622 bp, 9 predicted proteins | sample 1521751 | NCBI WGS metagenome assembly OFGI01 (sample SAMEA3504115, study PRJEB24116) | mouse gut metagenome | biome: mouse gut; feature: mouse-associated habitat; material: faeces | place: Denmark | collected 2011
TATTCTTTACCTTACCAATATCCTCTCCAATAGTAACTAGATAAGAACAAAAGAAGATCATTTCTATCCGATATTTACAATAAATCTATTCAGCATTCACCGAGAGACCATCTACTGTCTACCAAAAGTACGAAATCATCCGACAAATATGCTCTAACGGGTATGTAAAACAATTTCTGAATCTTTCCGTACGAAATCGAACACGCCATAACGAACATAAAAAATAGATTTGCAGCAGATAAAAACGTAAATTAATAAACAACAAACATTATGAACAGAATACAATTTCAACAAAGATTACTCGGATTACAAGATCACATGATGAATTTCGCTATCAAGCTAACAGCAAACAGGGATGACGCTCTGGATCTGTTGCAAGATACTACGCTGAAAGTGTTGGACAATCAGGAAAAATTCGTAGACAATGTCAATTTTACAGGTTGGGTTATGACCGTAATGCGCAATCTTTTCATTAATAACTATCATAAGATTGTGCGTGAACAGACTGTAGTAGATCAAAATACTGATTTGTACAACTTAAACATAACCAATGACTCCATCTCTGGTTCTCCAGACAAAGTCTATCAAATTCAGGAGATCACAAAAGCTGTTGCAGAATTGAACGATGAAGTAAAAATCCCATTTTCCTTATTTTTAAATGGCTATAAATATCATGAAATTGCAGAACAACTAAATCTCCCTTTGGGGACAGTAAAAAGCCGTATTTTTTTCGCACGCAAAGAATTACAGCAAAAGCTGAAAGACTACCAATATGCATAAGAAAAACTGTTTTGTCATGGCAGACTCGAGCCATGACAAAACAGGGGTATCTGTGCAGATCACCTCTTACGTGCCGCCTCTTTCGCTTTTTGCGCTTCGCGGCGGGCCTTTTCTTTTGCTTTCAGCGTTTCTTTATACTGTTTTTCCTTCTGCTTACGCTCTTTTTCCTTTTGTTTGAGCCTTTCCTTGTATTCGCGCTCTTTTTGTTTGCGAAGTTCTTCACGGGCTTTCTGCTTCGCTTTACGGTCGGCTTCGGCCTGTTTCAACTTGTTCTTACGATCCTGTTCAAGTTGCTTTTCACGGTCGGCTTTCGCTTTCAGAAGGGCTTTCTCTTCTTCTTCCTGTTTCTTCAACAGGTCAGCACGTTCCTTGGCTTTCTGCTCCTGCAATTCTTTCTCGGCTTTCTGTTGTGCTTCAAATGCCTTGCGGTCAGCTTCCTTACGGGCTTCTTCGGCTGCGGCTTCACGTTTGCGGATTGCTTCTATTTCTTTTAATGTAAGCTCTTTCCGTTCTTCCGGTGCCTGCACGGCAGGGACAGTATCCTGAGGAGAAACAACCGCAACAGTATCGGAAACAGCCGGCTGTACGGAAACCGTATCAACAGGAGCTTCAATTGCCGGAACATTGGCAACAGTATCCGGGACAGATATCTCCGGAATGACAGTATCTTTCGGAGCAACCTGTTCTACTGCTTCCTCGGCTTCTTTTCTACGTACCGACTTCATTTCTTTTGCCGGGGATTCATCTTCCGGTTGAACTGCTTCGCCCGGAAGTTCTGTTTCAGCTTCAGCTTCTTTCACTTTTTCTTCTTCTACCAGCATACGATTCTTCCAACGTGTTGCCAACTCTGGAGCTTTATCGCCGAAGTTTTCTTCAAAGAAGTTAATATATTCTTCTAGTGTCTTACCTCGCATCAATGTCTCGTAATTGTCCTCGGAGATCGGAAGGATAGCAACATTTTTATCCAGAGCCTGGGCGTAACCGTCTTTACCATAAATCATTTTATAGTATTGCAGGATTTCCTCTATACCTGTAAAGCCGCTGATGTTCAGCATTGACATCGGGCCTGCTTCTTCAAAAGCCAAATCAAACTCCTTCACCATAAAGTTGGCAAAGTTGTAAGCTGCCACGGCAAACAGCAACTGGTTTTTATCCACACTTCCGGTCGGATACATCAGGATCATACGGTAAGGAGTATTCGGCTCGGCAGTAAATGTACGAGCAGAGTCGGCTGCCGACAAAGAACCGTCTTCACCCAGACCAAAACGCAGGTTCCAGGTCATACCGGTCACACTGCCTTGCATCAGGGTACGGCCGCGAAGGATACCTTTCAGCATCTCACCTGCCAGTTCCGTCACATCGGCTGTCGGATATTTCTCTACTAACGCTTTCAGGGCCGTTTTGAAACCTTCGGCATCACCGGCTTGTACATAAGTCAACGCATCCAGGAACATAAATTTCGGCATCAGGGTTGCCAACGGATATTTAACACTGACATCGCGGAAATTCCGACGCACGGTAACGGTATCGCTTGCCAGATAACTATTATAGGTCTGTTGATAGATCGAATTCTGTACGGAATCCATCATACGTATATTATATTCATAATTCGGGTCAGAGATGGCAATCGTATAATCCTCATTCGGGAAGGCTTTGATCATCTTCGTCTTGTACTCGGCAGCCAAAGAGGTATTACCCGTATGGAGCGCCATCAGATAGACCTGGTAATAACTCTCCAAGCGGTGCGAATTATCCGGAAAACGACGTTCCAGTTCTTCAAAAGCCTCGATCGACAAAGGCAAATCCTCCAGTTTATCTTTATAGATCATCGCCATATTATACAATCCGTCCTCAATAATTATATTCGAGGCATCCACATCTTCCTGCGTGAAAGGTAACTGCTGCAAATAATATTCGCGTGATTTCGGGTCATCGGCAGCAACCTCCGGCAAACCGGCCTCCAGCGAGTCGGTCGGCAAAGGCTGACCGTCCGGTCCGATGGCTCCGGCTGCTGTCTCCGCCAGTTCACCCTCTTCCAGAGCATCTTCGTTGAAGGTCGACATTTCTTTTTTACGGCGACGCCAGTTATCTTCGAGTGTACGACGTCCCCACTTGCGCTGGAACTGCGCCTTACCCTGCGATACGGTCGAAGGATTATAGAAGTAAAAAGAAGTCCCGCCCGATGCAGTCGGGAGAACGATACCGCCGGTTTCTGTCCCGGGACGGTTTATACCCGTTCCTTTGGCAGCCTGGTCAGCCAGATAAGCCTCTTTCTCAGCCAAAGCCTTGGCTTCTTCTTCCTCTTTCTTTACCTGTTCTATGATCTTGTCGATGACAGCCAAACGTTCCGTTTCCGGCATTTTTGCCAGGGTCTGTAAGCTATCCTGCAAATGGACAGCTTCCACATGTACGACCAGCTCGTCCAGGACTGCCGAAAGTTTCGACACACGTTTAAAGTCTTTGTATTCTTTTTGGATGCCGGACAATGCGCCACTGAAACAAGGCTGAGCCTTTACATAATCACGCATGGTGAAATAGATATCGCCCAGTTTGATCTGGCAGATAGCTTTCTCCAGTCCGTTCTGTGTGCTCTTTTCGATACCCAATTCATAATTCTTTATGGCATTTGCCGTATCTTCCCGGTTCAGGTAAACATTTCCGAGGGCATAATAAACCTGATCCAGATAATCCTTATTCTTATCGCTCTTCGCCATGCGTTGAAGCATCTTGACTACCTTCTGATAGTTAGCGCCTGAGAACACTTCCGTCTGACGAATACGGGCTGCAAATTCAAGTTCATAGGGAGGACTGGCTTTGGCTACTTCGTTGAACATTTTATAGGCAAGGCCGTCCTGTTCCTGCGCAGCATAGATTTGCCCCAGCAGGTATTTCATACGGGTACACTGAAGTTTGCTTTTTTCCGATTTGATTGCCGTCTTAAAATAAGGGATAGCTTCTTCATACTGTTTGCTCTTGACCAGATAATCGGCATAAACAGCGGCATACTGATTCAGGTTCTTGCGGGGTATTCCATTAGTATTCAGCTTACCCAAAATATCTTCGGACTCATAGAACCAATCCATTTCCGAATAACAACGGGCCTGCCACAAACGGGCTTCGGCCACTACTTCCTCGTCATGGGAATAATGGCGGGCAATATAAGAAAAAGTGGCAGAGGCTTGCAAGAAATCAGCATTATAGAACTGTCCCTGCCCGATCAGCAGCCAACATTTCTTCAGGAAAGGGTTATATTCTTCCTGTTCCTGCAAAGCACGTTGTTTGGGATCGTTGCGCCAACCCGGTTTCTTTGCCGGCTTGGCTTTGATGGAATGAAGTTTTATGGCTTTATTGCCTTTCTCGATGGCGCGGTCGAAGGGGCCGCCGGTTTCCTTTTTATCTTTCGGCTGTGCACTGATCGGATACATGTGGATCATTTCGGAATAACTTTCCTTGTAGCCTGTCTCCATAGATTTCAGGGCTTCATCAAAAGAAGTTTTTCCGTTATAATAGATATTGTATCTGGATGTAAAGGAATGGTAGAACCGGCTTGCTTTGGTGTTTTTCTTCGTACTGCACGACCAAAGCAAGAGAACCACGAATATCGAAATTATATAGTAAAAACCTTTCTTCACGTATTATGTGCACTCTTTATCATATAATAAACTGAGAAGAACCTGTTTTATTGCCTCTTCGTAAAGAATAATACTCCTTTCAGGATCAAAAAGACCAGCACCAGCACCAGGATGATAAAAGCTCCCGACGGTACATTCAGGAAATAAGACAGAACCAGCCCCACCACACAACTCAGAAAGCCAAGGACAATACTCCCCCAGATGATCTTCTTAAAGTCGGAAGTAAACAGATTCACTGTAATTTGCGGCAAAGTCAACAAGCTCATCAGCAACATAATACCGACCAACCGGATGGAAAGGACGATAGTCAGGGCAATAAAGAACATCATCATATATTCGATCCACTTTACATGGATATGCTGCGTCTTGGCAAAGTCGCTATCGAAAGCGACATAGACTATCTCCCGCAGATAGAGGGAAAAGACTGCGATCAATACCACCGCTAAAGCTGCTATCCAGATAATATCGGACAGGGAGATCGTCAGGATATTACCGAACAAATAGGCAGACAGATTAGGAGAATAGCCGGGAGTAAGAAATATAAAAATCACTCCGAGCGCCATTCCAAGCGCCCAAACACCGGCAATTGCCGAATCTTCACGCACATCCTGTGTCTTGCTCGCCCATTCTACCCCGAAAGCGGAAAGGACGGAAAAGACCATTGCCATCAAGATCGGGTTTGTACCCAGATAAAAGCCAAGTCCCAAACCACCGAAAGAGGCATGAGTTATACCGCCACTGATAAACACCAGACGGCGTGCAACAACGTATGTCCCGACAATACCACAGGTGATGGCTGTTAGCAAGCTGCCCAGCAAAGCATGTTGAAAAAAAGTATATTGTAATAGATCCATATTCATTCCATATGATGGTTCGTCTTATTTGTGCAATCTTATCCTTATATCCGATACGAGGTACAGAAAGTTTCACTATAAAGAAACAACTGTTTCACCATATAGAAACAAGTGTTTCATTAGGTAGAAACAATCTTTATGTTGAACACTGGTTGACGTTCTCTACCGTTTAATGTATTCTTCTCTCACCGACAATAAGAAATGCTTCATCCTTCAGTGCATCCGGCAGGTTCACGCCACGAAGTTGCAGGCTACGGAGCCACCCGGCCACCTCTTCCGACTGCAGGGTATAAAGTACCTCGCGGAACTCATCGACGGCATCCTCTTCATACTCATCTCCCTCCAGCCCCCGGAAACGATCCAGTTCCTCGTCATCATAATATTCAATCTTTTTGCTGACGGCAGCCAACAGACTGTCACGCTCACAAGTCTCATGCTGGCCACAGCATTCTTCGGGAATTTCACGCGCTTCAGGTATCTCGCTGATCTCCCCGCGTTCCAGCATCTGCTGTAATTTTTTATTTCTGAAATAACCGGCTATGGCAGCAATAACGCCAAGCACGATAATACCAATGATAATGTACCACATGTTAATTTTCAATTAAAGCAAATCCTGCTTTGCGCAAGTCTTCCCAATAGGCAGGATAACTCTTTGTCACCACTTCCGGATCAGCCACTTTAAGACCTTTCGGCAATACCAGCGCAGCCGGGGCAAATGCCATTGCCATCCGATGGTCTTCATATGTGGCAATAATCGGATCAGCTTCCGGTTCGCAACGTTCCCCGTTCCATTCCAGAATACTGTCGTTGCTGTCGGTCAACAGATAGCCGAGTTTACGAAGTTCCGTTTTCAAAGCTTCGATACGGTCGGTTTCTTTTATCTTCAGCGATTGCAATCCGGTGAAGCGGAAGGGAATATTTAGTAACACGCAGGTGACAACAAATGTTTGCGCCAAATCGGGTTCGTTGACAAAATTGTAGATCAACTTTTTTGTCACGTTACCGTTATATTTCAGCATGACGCCCCGGTCAGTAAAGACCGTACCAACACCCAGTTGGGCAAACAGTTTTGCTCCGGCGGCATCTCCTTGCAGGCTGTTTTTAAAAAGACCCAGCAATTCTATTTCGGCATTTTTCGACAAAGCCATGATTGCATACCAGTAAGAAGCGGCACTCCAATCTGACTCCACGGTAAAACGGATCGGTTTATATTCCTGGGGAAGAATCTTGATGGTTTGGCCGTTCCAGGTAGCTTTCACCCCGAACTGTTCCATCAATTGTAACGTCAGATTGATATAAGGGCGGGAGATGATATTTCCTTCCAGATGTAATGTCAATCCCTTTTCCATCAAAGGAACGATCATTAACAAAGCTGAAATATATTGTGAACTGACACCTCCAGCCAGAGAGATCTCACCTCCTTGCAAAGCACTTCCAAAGATACGCAAAGGGGGATAACCTTCCTTCTCCATATATTCGATACGGGCGCCTAACGAGTTCAGTGCATCGACTAGCAATTTAATCGGACGATTCTTCATCCGCTCCGTTCCGGTGATCGTCCATTCACCCACTATTTTAGAAAGGAAAGCAGTAAGGAAACGCATAGCCGTCCCGGCAGCCTTAATATCGAAATCACGACTATCGGAATTCAGCGCCTTAACCATCACTTCCGTATCATCGCAATCGGAAAGGTTCTGTATATCATACGGACTATAACTTAGTGCATTCAATATCAAAGCACGGTTACTAATGCTCTTGGAAGCAGGAAGTTGCACAGAAGCCCGAAGTCTTTCTTCCGGGGCCTTTATCAGATATTTCATTGCTTTTGTCTGTTCGTTTTAAACATTAATTATTCTTCGTATGTTAATTTCTCTACTGCGTCAATAAATGCTTCAGCTCGTGGACGAAGAGTTTCTTTGGCACGTTCCAGACGGTAGTTCACTATCGATGCACGACTTTCAGGATCAAGCTTTTCTTTCATAATACAATCCCTTCCTTCATGACGTTGAGAGTAAATGGTGTAGTCATATTTTCCCACATTCGGCGAAGCATTACCATAGGACTTATAATAATGCCTGTATCTACTTCCACTTCATAAAGATGGCGAGTAATCTCCAACTCACGTTCGGCTGTCAATTGCTCGCTGTCATCCAGCAGAATAAGTACATCAATATCCGAGTCAGGACGTGCATCCCCTCGTGCCTCCGAACCATAAAGGATTGCTTGCGCATTAGGAGCAATGCGACGAAGTGTTTCAGCTATACGGTGAACTATATCAGGTCGTTTCATTTATTTTCCTCCTGTTTCGTTTTTAACTGATGACAAAAGTACGGAAATTTCCGGATAGTTAGGTGGTATTTTCATGAATAGGATTATTCACTTATGATACATTTGACTCCGACCCAAAAAAGAAAGTGTTGCAAGCACTTCTCCCGTCCCAACGGACAAGGCAGTTACTTTGCAACACTTTCATCATACATTCAGAGAAAGATCACTCGATCTCCGGACGGTCTTCACCGCCTCCTTCTTCAGGAGTTGTCTCGGGTGCAGCGTTCAATTCCATCCAAAAGATGTTGTCGCTGATAAGCGAGCGGTTCATCGTCTTACTACCGCTGTTTTTCGTAGCTTCAGGAATGAAACGGACACGAACGCCAGCTATTTGCGAAACACTCACCTTGTCTGCCGATTCGACCCCGTTACCTCCCGCAGTAAGGGTGTAATAAAAAGTGCCCAGCCCGTCAAGCTTTACGGTACGTCCCTGCGACATGTAATCAGCCAGCACACCCGCCAGTTCCATGAGAACAGCATAGGTGTCGGCACGGCTCACAGTCGATATCTGTGCCAAGCGGTCAGATACCTCTTTTGTTGTCACGGGTTTACCGACAGTAACGGACTTCGGATACCACTTCCCATTAATCTTCTGTTGAATTTTTTTGAAAAAAGCCATACAGTTCAGATTTAAGTTATTTCTGATGCCTCCCCAAAAGGGAAAATGACTGGTGACGGACCTGGCATGGTCTAGTGACGGACCTGACGCCCTCAGGTGACGGACCTAACATAGCTCGATGCCGGACATTTGTTATTTCCCTCCGGAAAGTATCAAAGTAATTCCATATGTCGGAGTTCCCGCGCCATCTCCGGCTTAGCGTGTCGTGTTAGGATGAAGGATGACCTTTCCTTTTAATTCTAACGACGAATATGAATCGTCATTTCACAGAGTTCTGTACAAGTTTACCTTTGATTCCAAAGTCATCTATGACTAACATACCATTTCCCTGTTTAACAATGACAATATAAAAATCTGTACAGTCCGGTGTTGTAAAACAAACATTACACTTCCCAGTCCGATTCAAGTCATAAGAGAATATTTGTTCTCCTGTTAATAATGATTTACCAACCACTTTATAAACATTCCTATTATCGACTTTATAATTAAACTCAATTTCATAATTTTGTTTCGGAGCAAAACAAATCATTGCAGGAGACGTACGATACACTTCTCCGTTTTTTTCACGCCACGTAATTAGTGACCACTCTCCATGAATCGTATTATCCGTATAAACATCATGTCTCTGTGACAAATGCGTTGTAAAAGCACCTGGTTGACAAGGAATAAAAGGTCCCCATCCTTCATCAACATGTTCGAAGTCTTCAAAATAGTTAAATCCAGCCTTTTCAGCATGTAAGCACTCAACCAAACGGACATCATCAAACCAAACAGCGACTGTATCGTTAGCTGCCATTCCCCCCTTCAAAGACAAAATAATATCATTTCTATTCGCCGGTAAACGGAATGGAACCTTCAATCGTTGCCAGGTTGTCCTAAATCGATCCGTATTATCCGTATAATTTTTAACTTTACTTTCTGAAATAGGAACTTGTTCATTTAGCTCTTTGCCGCTCTGTACCACCAGTATAGCATTTTTTTCACCAATAACATTCACCCAAACAGAAGCAATATACTCTTTTCCTGGTGTAAGTCCGTTTATTATCTGGCTTACACCAGCAGGTTCTTTCCCTTTTATTTCAAGATAGGCCTGCCCATAATCCGTTTCTTTAACTGCAAGTAACGCACTATCTCCCTGCACTTTCCAATTTTCAAAAGACCGGCTGTCAAAACCTGTATCTTTCACTAGACCACCTTCACTCCAAAGCATTTCAGGCAACTGTTTCATTTCCTGTTTATAAAGAACGTACCCTTTGTCTGGTTGAGCCTCTATTTCAACGAGTCCTCCACGAACAGTCAGCGATTCTATAAATCTACGCCCCTTACCACCCAACTCATACAAGTAAACAGTACTTTGCTCCTTCCATGAAAATGGTAATTGCCAGATTGTTTTTCCACCACGCACATTATAATGATAAATCTTTTCTTCCGTAACAGGGTTCCAGGGGATAAATACACAATCTCCCGACATAATTGTCAGTTCTCCTCTTTTGATAACAGTACCTGTCTTTTTATCACCGACAGCGACCAGGTTGCCTTCCAGGACTGCCCGAGCCGTATCCAGTTGTAGTACCGGATAATGCATCAGATAACGATAGGGTAATTGTTTGATAAAAAAATTACGAATTACGCCATTAAAGTCTCGTCCTTTCTGCCACCCCATAAAACCGATTTCCGCCCCCCGGCTGTATCCGCCAAGCAAAGCCGGATGAGCAGCATAACCGTCCCGATACTGGTGATGGATAAAACGGTGTATCAGGCTTTTCGAGCTTGGGTTATAATGAATCCAAGTTGCTTCTTTGTCGAATACATCCGGGTCTTCTGTCCAGGTTGCCCAACCGTTGCGGGTGAATAAACGGGCTGTCTCGTGTGCCAACCAACGATGTTCGCGGTAGGTATCGATATAAATAAATGACAGATCGGGTATATCTTCTTTCAATTGGTTTAAGCGTTGTTCGAATGTCCCGGCAAGCACATCCGCTTCTTTATTGATAAAATAAGACTGGTCGAGCCAGCTCCAGGCAGGCATATCCGTTACGATCCGGTCATTGAAAGCCTTTGCTTCGGGATAGGATTCGCTGTGGTTGATGTGAACGCCGATATGTGCGTTATATTTCCGGGCTTCTTTTGCCAGAAAGGCCAAATCCTTTTTCCCTCCTGCCCGCTCGTTATAATTGCCGGCATAATCGGGATGAGCACTGTCGTGTCCTTCGCTCTGATATCCTTTCAGTTCGAGCATTTGCCCGAACCCGTCGGTTGCCAGATAGAACTTTTTAATGTTATCCAGCTGACGCAGGAAAGGATATTGGGCACAACTGGCAAAATTCATTGTAATGGTGGCATACGAATTATGAAGCATATCGACGCCGAATGGTTTAGGATATATCTCCTGAAGTGCAATCGCTCCGTCTTGCCAGTCGACTCTGTTATCCAAGTTACGGTCATTGGCCAGTATCACTTTGATGTAAGGTAAGGGCAGTATTTTTCCGTCATATCCGCGGTAAATCCATTCGTTTCCCCATATCCCTGTGACGATCGAATCGGCGATTTGTACGGATCGGTACAGAAACTGGCGGTTGTTATAGATAGAATTGCTTTCAAGCGTGGCTGCCAGCTTATCGGTGTTTAATAATAATATGGAGCCGTATTGCGAAGTACTGTCGGCAGCCTTGTCTTTTAAAGGATAAAATGTGTCGGAACGGACATTGTTGGCAATCGACAAGCAACCATCCGGAGATGCGTTGGATATAGATACTAAATTGTGGTCGGGAAAAGCCAACGTTCTAACCTTAAAGTCACCCTTTTCTTTTATATCTGTTACGGATAATTGCAGGACATTGTCTTTTACTTCGCAACAGACTTGAAGGTCTACTGCTATTTCTTTAATCTTCAAGGTATAAAGAACCCGGTTTGCTTCCGTCTTTCCAGTCACAGAAGGCCGGTAAGTATCGCCATTGATTGTTATCGTTTTTACGTCGAACGGCTGTCCGCCCAATTGCGAATGATCTTTTTTCCAGATATAGGACCGAACAGAAGGAAAGTCTTTATTCAACAGGACATCCATGCAGGAGGAAGATAATGTATAGTAGCTTTTCTTCTTAGCTGGAACGTTTGCGACTTCCTCTACCGTGCGACAAACCACATTCGATATCTGAACGTTTCCTTTATCGTGCACCCGGAAACCGATCTGTCCGGCAGACAAAGAAAGCTCAGGTATATATTGATGGACGATCTGTTCTCCATCTACATAGACTGTCAGGGTGCGGCCTATGCAATTAACTTTAATATGCCGCCGGTGGTGTGCATACAATTTGGATATATCGTGAGCGATCTCTTTCTTGCCTTTCGGTGTGCCTATGTACCAACGGGCAAAACCCAGATTGTCAGTAGCTTTGTCGCATCCAACATACACCCAATCGTTTTCATTTACATAACGGAACAACATTCCGACTTGTGCGTATGAGTTCTGAGGGATCAGATCAAACTCTACCGTGCTGTTGACAGCGGAAAAATCTTTTATCAATACCAGACTATCCGTTTTTGCGTTCAGCCGATAGACATGCGAAGAAGCTCTCTCCTCACTGCCGGAAGACGAAGATGCTAAAGAAACTGCGGAGATGAGACATACAGCCGCGATCGTAATAATTTTATTCATTGACAATAAGTTTTATATTCAATTATACCTAGTACAAATCATTTATTGACATCAGGAATCAGCCGGCACTCGGCATGAACGGGGGAGCCGGTGTAACGACCCGTCCTGACCTTCATGCGAAGCTGATAACAGTTGTTTGACAACTTATTTACATTATTCCCTTCTAAAGGAATAGATGTTTCTATCAGAATCTCCTGAAGCTCAGTGTTCATTAACCCGTCGGTAACGGATACAGATACCCTATCATCTATATACTCAACCAGCAGAGCACAGGGAGACGACACTTTCAAATATCCCCTGGAGCTTTTTATTCTTGCTCCTTCTTTATAAAAGACGGCACCTATCTTATTTCCGTTATAGCTTTCTGCTGCCTGAACCTGTCGGGTATTTGATAATACGCGTGGCATTTGATCGGCAGCGGCCTCATTGCATGCTACGGTATAAGCGTAAGATGCATCTTTCGGACTTCTTCCATGATTGATATATATATGGAATATATCTTCCTCCGTTTCTGGCAACTTGTTGGCAACACTCATCGATTGCCAATGTGTCTTCTTCTTTTCATGTTTTATGAGGACTTCTCCTTTAGTATGTTTTTCCAATACTTTATAATAAAATCCGTTATTCAGTACAGTACTTCCTTTTCTAAAATCGGATGCCAGCTCTGTTTGATCTATTGTTGTAACAATATCACCTTCTTGCTCCGGCATTTTATTTTCTATGCCACATCCCATTGCCAGGAAGAGGTCGTCGA
>OFGI01001058.1_pt1 | contig 12610 bp, 11 predicted proteins | sample 1521751 | NCBI WGS metagenome assembly OFGI01 (sample SAMEA3504115, study PRJEB24116) | mouse gut metagenome | biome: mouse gut; feature: mouse-associated habitat; material: faeces | place: Denmark | collected 2011
CTTGCATTTAATTTTTAATCTATGTATAGTCAGTTTTTCTATTTTCGAAAGAGAGGTTACTATGACCCGTAAAGACCGTACTGAAGGCATTTACAGCCGTCGTGAAGTTCTTGATGAAAGTGAGCGTAAACAATATAATTTAATTCAATTAAAAGAATTACTTTCTTATGCTTACCGCTATTCTGAAGACGTAAAGAAACGTTTTGACAGAGCGCAATTTAATATTGAAAAGTTTAAAACCCTGTCAGATATTAAACATATTCCGATTTTGAAGAAAAAAGAGCTGATTTTCCTGCAAACCATGGGACCTCGTCTTGGCGGTTTGCTGACAAAGGATATTGGGGAATTACGCCGTATTTTCCTTTCTCCCGGACCAATTTTTGATCCGGAAGACAGACATGATGATTACTGGGGCTATACGGAAGCGTTTTATTCCATTGGTTTTCGTCCCGGTGACCCTGTGCAGGTAACATTCAACTACCATTTGGCGCCGGCCGGGCTCATGTTTGAAGAGCCCCTTCGTAACCTAAGCTGTGCAACCATTCCTGCAGGTCCCATTGACGCTGCAACCCAGCTTGATATTATGCAAAAACTCCGTGTTTCCGGTTATGTTGGTACACCAAGCTTCCTTATGCACCTTGCACAAAAGGCAGAGGAAAAAGGCATTGATTTGCGCAAGGATTTATTCCTTGAAGTTGCGTTTGTCACCAGTGAACGCTTGACAGAAAAAATGCGGACACAACTTGAAAAAAAATTTGATATCATTGTCCGCCAAGGCTATGGCACGGCTGATGTTGGCTGTATTGGCTATGAATGTTATCATAAAAACGGTTTGCATATATCCAACAGGTGCTATGTGGAAATTTGCCATCCGGATACGGGAATACCTTTGAAAGACGGGGAAGTTGGGGAAGTTGTCGTTACATCTTTCAATAAAACGTATCCCCTTATCCGTTTTGCAACCGGTGATTTATCCTATATTGACAGAACACCCTGTGCCTGCGGACGGACAAGCCCGCGTCTTGGCAATATTGTTGGACGTGTTGATACCACAGCCCGGATTAAAGGTATTTTTGTTTATCCTCATCAGGTTGAACAAGTTATGGCTCGTTTTGAAGAAATCAAACGCTGGCAGATTGAAGTCACCAACCCCGGCGGCATTGATGAAATGACCTTATATATTGAAGCAAGCAATTTTAAACGGGAAGATGAACTTATGCATTTATTCCGTGAACGGATTAAGCTTCGTCCTGAGCTTAAAATTCTTGCTCCCGCTACACTTCCTGCAACTATCCGTCCCATTGAGGATAAACGGACTTGGGATTAAACGGCATCATGTCATTTTGCGCATAAAGCCCTTTCGTTTGAGAGGGCTTTTTTTTAAAAAATTTTTGAATGAAATTGCTGTGATGTGAGGGAGGCAGCTTTTTTACTTGCGCTAACCGTTGCTGCTGCCTCGTAAAAGCGATTAATCCAGAATTTTTCTGCATGTTAGAAAATAGCGGTCATTTTTCCAATTATATACTATTTTGTATGTAATTAATATGGAAAATATTTATAACTATATAATATGTATAATATTAATGGTAAATATTATTATTGCTGATTAAGAGAAATTTATGTACAATAAACATTATTTCAATTTTGAGGGACACTATGTCTGATTTAAGTGATTTTATGAATAATCCTGTCAATGAGCCGAAAAAACGCACCTACAAAAGGAAAAATACAACAGGGGCAAATCTGGCAAAAACGGAAGAGGATTTATTCAAACGAGTGCCTCCCCATAATGCAGATGCAGAATCAGCGGTTTTGAGCGGGGCTTTTTTGCGTCCTGAATTATTGAATGATATTTTGGATACAGTCAGTGCTGAGGATTTTTATTTTCCTGCCAATAAAGATATTTTTCGCGCTATAACTGCCCTTTATTCAAAAAATGTCAATCCTGATATTGTCACGGTTTTGGATTGGCTGCAAAATAATAATCTTTTGGAAGAGGCAGGGGGCGCCGAACGGCTTGCCATGCTGGCAGAATCTGTTGTCAGCGGAGCAAATGCTCCCTATTACGCAAAAATTGTGCGGGAAAAATCGCTGCTTCGTTCGCTTATTCAGTCTTCTGCCAATATTATCAGCTCCTGTTATGACGGGACTGACGATGTTTCCCTGCTTTTGGATGAAGCAGAAAAAATGATTTTTGGGATTTCTGAAAAGAATAATACCAAAACCTATATGGGAAGTGAGGAAATTGTTAATAAGGTTTTTGATACCATTACCGAACGGTTCAAAAATAAGGGCAGAACAACAGGGCTTGCAACCAACTATATTCAATTGGATAAAATGACAGGAGGGTTCCAGCCTGCTGATTTAATTATTTTGGCAGCCCGTCCTTCCATGGGAAAAACGGCTTTTGCCCTCAATCTTGCCGCTCGGGCAGCCATAAAAAATGATGCGACAGTAGCAATTTTTTCTTTGGAAATGAGTAAGGAATCCCTTATGGAACGTCTGCTTTGCTCTTGGGGACATGTGGAACTGGGCAAAGTGCGCAAAGGTACCATGGAGCCGGATGACTGGGAAAAAATCAGTGACGCTGCCTCAGCACTGACGGCAAGCAGGATTTTTATTGATGATTCGTCCATGTTAACGCCTTTGGAGCTTCGGGCACGGTGCAGGCGTATTCAAGCCCAGCATGGACTTGATTTTGTGGTTATTGATTATTTGCAGCTTATGCATTCAGCCCGCAATGATTCCAGAGAGCTGGAAATTTCCGATATTTCACGGAATTTGAAAGCACTTGCAAAGGAGCTCAATATTCCCGTACTTGCACTGTCACAGCTCAACCGTAAAACAGAAGAACGTTCGGATAAAAGACCTATGCTTTCTGATTTGCGTGAATCCGGTGCTATTGAACAGGACGCTGACCTTATCATGTTTATCCACCGTGATGATTATTATGTCAAAAAAGGCGATACCGATAATAATTTCACGGGAAAAGCAGAAATTATTATCGGCAAGCATCGTAACGGACCGACAGGTTCTGTGGAACTGAGGTTTATTCCCCAATATACAGCCTTCGGTGACTTGGAAATTAGTCCGTATCATATTGAAGAAGCCGAAGAGAGGGGCACGGAAACAAAATAAAAAAAATTTATTTTTTATCTTTACAAATAAAAATTCATTCTTAATATGTTGCTATCAATAAGGAGAAAATTATGTGGGAATATACAGATACAGTTCGTGAACATTTTTTAAATCCAAGAAATGCCGGAGAAATGCCCGACGCCAATGCCATTGGGGAAGTGGGCAGTCTTGCCTGCGGTGACGCTTTGAAATTGTTTTTGAAAATCAATGAGAAGGGCGTTATTGAAAAAGCCAGCTTTCAGACTTTTGGCTGTGCCAGTGCCATTGCCTCAAGCTCTGCCTTGACGGAAATTATCAAAGGCATGACAATTGAGGAAGCAAGCAAAATCACCAATAAAGATATTGCAGCCTATCTTGGTGGTTTGCCAAAAGAAAAAATGCACTGCTCTGTCATGGGTGAAGAAGCTCTTGAGGCAGCTATCCGCAATTATAAAGGCTTGGCTCCTCTCACCCATGAAGAAGAAGGCAAACTTATTTGCAAATGCTTTGGTGTTACTGATAATCAAATTATCAAGGCCATCCGCGAAAATAATTTGCAAACGGTGGAAGAAGTCACCAATTTTACCAAGGCAGGCGGGGCTTGCGGCACATGCATAGACGCTATTGCTCAAATTTTGGAAAGTGAAAAAAATGCAGGACTTGCTCTGCATGAAATTAAACCTGTATTGAAAAAGCCTTTGAGCAATATTCAAAAAATGCAAAAAATTATTCAAGTTATTGAAGAAGATATCCGTCCGCGGTTGACACAGGACGGCGGTGATGTTGAACTCATTGACGTTGTTGATGATAAAGTTATTGTTTCTTTGCGCGGTGCATGCTCTTCCTGCCGAGCCAGTGCTGTGACATTAAAAGACGTTGTTGAAGCAACGCTCAAAGAACATGTTGATAAAAATCTTATTGTTGTACAAGCATAAAATTGGGGCGAAATATGTCTAACGTCATTTATTTTGATAATAATGCAACAACACAGGTTGCTCCGGAAGTTGTAGAAGCAATGCTTCCTTTTTTCAAGGAAATGTACGGGAATGCTTCCAGCATGCATAGCTTCGGCGGACAGGTGGGCAAACATATCAGTAATGCAAGAGAACAAATTGCAAATCTTTTAAACGCGGTACCTGATGAGATTGTATTTACTTCCTGCGGTACGGAAAGTGATAATACGGCTGTTATGTCTGCCATTGAAACACAGCCGGAAAAGAAACATTTTATCACAACTCGTGTGGAACATTCTGCAATGATGGCTATGGGTGATTATCTTGAGAAAAAAGGCTATGATGTTACCTACCTTTCTGTAGACAGCAAAGGACAGCTTGACTTGGCAGAACTTGAAGCGGCCATTCGTCCTGATACTGCCTTGGTTTCCGTTATGTTCGCCAATAATGAAACAGGAACCGTTTTCCCTATTGCCAAAATTGCGGATATTGTAAAATCAAAAGGCGTGCTTTTCCATGTGGATGCCGTGCAGGCAGTGGGTAAAGAAATCATTGATCTGCAAAAACTTCCTATTGATTTTTTGGCATTTTCAGGACATAAACTCCATGCTCCAAAAGGTATCGGCGTTCTCTATATTCGCAGGGGTACGCGTTTTCGCCCATTTATACGGGGCGGTCATCAGGAACGCGGACGCCGTGCCGGAACAGAAAATGCTCCGTATATTGTGGGACTGGGCAAAGCCTGTGAACTTGCCGGAAACAATATTCTTAAAGAGAGAACAGAAGTTGCTCGGCTTCGTGATATGCTTGAACAAGGCATTATTTCCAAAATTGACCATGTCATTATTAACGGCGATACGGAACATCGTTTGCCGAACACGACCAATATTTCCTTTGAAGCTGTTGAAGGAGAAGCTATTTTGCTGATGCTTGATCAGTTTGGTATTTGTGCAAGTTCAGGTTCAGCCTGTACTTCCGGCAGTTTGGAACCGAGCCATGTGCTTCGCGCCATGGGAGTTCCTTTCAATTATGCCCATGGTTCCATTCGTTTTAGCCTTTCTCGCTATTCAACTGAAGAGGAAGTAAAAAAGGTTATTGACGTTACTCCAAAGATTATTGAAAATCTGCGGGCAATTTCTCCTTTTAGAGGCAAAAACTTCTAATTTTTGAAAGCCTTTACAAATTGTAAAGGCTTTTTTATACTCTTGCTATGAAAATTGAACAACACCTTGATACTATTATAGAAAACTTTTTAAAATTAAAAGCTTATGCTCCCAGTATGGAAGAGATTGCAAAAGCGTGGATTACTTCTTTAGAGCAAGGCAATAAAATCATGTTTTGCGGCAACGGCGGTTCTGCAGGGGATTCCCAGCATTTATCTGCCGAACTTGTGGGACGCTATAAAATGAACAGACCCGCACTTTCCGCCTTGAGTTTAACTGTGGATACGTCCGCCCTTACTGCCATTGCCAATGATTTTGGCTATGAACATGTTTTTTCAAGGCAAGTTGAGGGGCTTGGCAAGGCCGGGGACTGCCTTGTCGGCATTTCCACTTCCGGCAATTCGCAAAATATTGTCAATGCGTTTTTAAAAGCAAAAGAAATGAGCATAAAAACCATTGCTTTTACAGGCGAAAGCGGCGGAAAAATGAAAGAACTGGCAGACATTTGTTTGAATGTTCCTTCATCTGTAACAAATAATATTCAGGAAATGCATATTGCCTGCGGACATATCCTTTGTGATATGGTGGAAAAACATTTCTTTGCTGCCTAACATATTTTTTTGTATTTCTTTTTAATTGACGCTTGAACACAATAATAAAAAAGTCCTGCATAAATGCAGGGCTTTTTGCTATCCGCCGGCGGAAAGGAAGTTGAGAAAAAATTTTTCATGTATTTCTCCTGTATCATTGTCTTGACCGGACATGACAACACGCGTTTGCGGTATGTTGAGTATTCCTTTTCCCGGCAGTTTTTCTATTGTAATTAAACAATTTTTATATAAATATTTTGATCTGTTATCCTGTTCACCGCGCTGTACAGCCGAGTTCTGCCTGAAAAATTCCTCTGCATGCAAAACGGGAACTACCCAAACTTCGTTATATTCCATATAGTTATTTATAAAATGTTTTTTGCGTCTTTGAAATAATCGTTTTCAAAGTTTTCAATGGTGCCGTTGTCAACAGCTTTTGTAATAACTTGGTTCATAGGAATACGGAAGATGTGTTTTATGCCGTGCTTTTGTGCAATTTCTTCAATATGGCTGTCACCAAAAATATAATGCCGTTTTCCGCAGCCATTACATTCAAAGTAGCTCATATTTTCCACAACGGCGAGGACAGGCACATTCATCATATCCGCCATGTTGACGGCTTTTTCCACAATCATGCCAACAAGTTCCTGCGGGGAAGTTACAACAATAATACCGGAAATAGGCAGTGATTGGAATACCGTCAAAGGCACGTCACCGGTTCCCGGAGGCATATCCACAAACATATAATCCACATCACCCCAAATGGTATCTGTCCAGAATTGTTTGACGGTATTTGCTATGATGACGCCGCGCCAAATAACAGGATCGGTCACATTGTCGAGTAAAAGGTTTACGCTCATGATAGAAATGCCATTTTGCGTGACAGCAGGAAGCATGCCCATATCATTGCCGGAAATTCTTTCTTTTAAACCAAAAGCAGTTGGAATGGAAGGTCCGGTAATATCAGCGTCCAAAATGGCTGTTTTAAAGCCGTCTCTATTGAGTTGAGTCGCTAAAAGCGTGGTTACAAGACTTTTTCCAACGCCCCCTTTGCCGCTGACAACCGCAATCATTTTTTTTACATGGGATTGAGGGTGAGCAGGTGCAAGCAGGCTTTGTTTATCTCTATCGCTGCAGCTATTTTGGCTGCAGGCGGAGCAGTTGTGATCACATGAACTCATAAAAACCTCGTTTGTTTGTTTTAAATATTGTAGGTGTATTTTCTATTATGTCAATAAGTAAAAATAATTTTTTATACGTATTTTTTCTTGAAATTTTATTTGATAATGTTAAAATTTATCTACGTTATTTGAAAGGGAATTTTTATATGTCTACTAATCAATTTGTGGGACTTGCCGATTCTGCCCCTTTAGATGAATGTAAAATTATTAAAAAATTATCTTGTGTCAGTATTGCAGGCAATGTTATTTTGACGGTTTTCAAACTCTTTGCAGGGATATGGGGAAATTCGGGTGCACTTATTTCAGACGCCATACATTCTTTATCCGATGTTTTTACCACAATTATTGCGTGGATTGGTGTAAAAATTGCTAAGCAGGCTGCTGACGAAAAACATCAATATGGACATGAACGCCATGAATGTGTTGCTTCCTTTATTCTTGGGCTGATTTTGCTTGTTACGGGCTTAGGCATTGGCAAAGTCGGGATTGAAAATATTATTGATAAAACCTATCTGGAGGCGGATATTCCCTCCCGTATTGCGCTTGTTGCCGCCTTTGTCTCAATTTTAGGCAAGGAAGCCATGTACTGGTATACGCGGTATTATGCAAAAATTATTAATTCACAGGCATTTATGGCAGATGCATGGCATCACAGGGCGGATGCCATTTCTTCCGTGGGGGCGTTAATAGGTGTTGCCGGGGCTATGTGTGGCTTTCCCGTGATGGATTTGCTTGCGTCTTTATTTATTTGTCTGTTCATTTTGAAAGTTTCCTATGATATTATCGGAGACGCACTTTCAAAACTTCTTGATACGTCCTGTGGGCTTGATTACGAAAAAAAGCTGCATGATTTCATTGCGGGACAAGATAATGTGAAAAGCGTTGATATGCTCCAGTCACGGATGTTTGGAAATAAAGTCTATGTGGATTTGGAAATTTCTGTGGACGGTGAAATTTCCCTGCGGGAAGCCCATGATATTGCCGAACATGTGCATAATGAAGTAGAACATAATTTTCCGGAAATCAAGCACATCATGATACATGTAAATCCGGTCTAGAGCAGTTCCTTGTAACATTAAGAATAATACCCACAAGATTTAAACCAGTTTTTTGCATCAAGAGGTGTAATTTTTTCAAGAGCTATTTTTATAGCTTTAATTAATTCTTCATGCGTGCGAGCCTCAAAGTGTCGCAAGATTGATTTTATTTTACTCCACATTTTCTCAATAGGATTTAAATCAGGGCTATAAGGCGGTAGATATAAAACATGGGCTCCGCGCTCTTCAATAGATTTTGTAATACGTGGGCTTTTGTGAGCAGACAAATTATCCATAATTACAACATCACCAGCTGTTAAGGTGGGACAAAGTTGTTGTGATATATATGCTTCAAAAAGTTCCTTGGTTGTTCCTCCCTCATAAACTATGCATTGTGTTTCTCCATTACTTTTCAAAGAAGAAAGCATGGTTGTGGTTTTCCATCTTCCATCAGGGGCACTTCCGTAACATCTTTGATTTGTTACTGAACGACCATAAAGACGGGTCATATTCGTTTTTGCTGATGATTCATCGGAGCAGACGATTTTGTTCGTTGAAAGAAAATCTTGTCTAAAAAGCCATTTTGTTCTGGCTGTAAGGACATCAGGACGATTTTGTTCTGCTGCCTTTAGAGTTTTTTTATAGGAATAACCCATTTTTATAAGTTGTTTACTTATAACTGATTTTTGAACAATATTATCTAAAAGTTCCACTAACTCTTTTAATGTGCGGTCATTATTTTCTTCAATAAGTTTGCGTAATTTTTCTTTATGTTCCTGAGTAAATTTACAAGGTCTCCCAGCAGAATGCCTTACTTCATACCTTCCGCTTTTTTTATAAGTTGAAACCCACCTGTAAATAGTTGAAAGGTTAACTCCAAAAACTTCAGCAGCTTCTTCCGGAGATAAACTTTGATTAATAGCAGCAGTGATAGCTATTTTCCTGGTCTCTGGTGATGTATATTTCATAACAATATCCATTTCTAATTTTCTATTTCAAACTTATTATAGATTTAAAAAGATTAAAGGCTAAAAATGAATATATTATAAAATTTCTTTGCAAGATTTACCGGAAATGCTCTAGTCTTAGCAACTGTTATGAAGTTTATTACCTATTTTTTATGCAGTCTTTGAAAAATTCATAATAAAGTTCAATCTTTTTACTGCAAAGAGGATATAGGTTGAGATAATGGAATGCTTCCTTGTACATTTTCCAATTCATACACTTATCGTATTGGATTAACAGATGTTGTTTCCATTGTCTTTTTCCATGGTATTTAAAAATATCAGCCTTAAATTTAGTCATAATGTAATCATAGCCTTGAAGATCCCGCAATTTATTTTTGCTGATAGTTTCACCGGTGTGGTAATAATAACTGAACGTTGGAGAAGGTAGCTGAATAAAACGGCAAATTTTTGCCAGCCGTATGGAAGTATCCCATTCTTGGTATGATGGTACATTTTCATCCAAGTATCCAATTTCATGCAAAGCTTGTTTTGACGTTAATATTGCCTGAAACATCGGTGCAGGACGGGTTAAAAGAAGAGGATAGACATTTTCACCTTCTGTGCGGGAAATGCCAAAAATTTTTTCTTCCTTGTTAATAGTATCAATAAGAAGTGCATCAGAATGAATAACAATATAGGGAGTATTCCATTTTTTCAGCTCTTCAATTTGCTTTGCTAATTTATCGTTATTCCATGTATCATCGCTGTCTAAAAAAGCTATCCAATCATATTGGGCATTTTTTATCCCAACATTTCGGCAATGCTGCGCGCCCCTATTTTCTTTTTGTTCAATCAGCTTTATCCGTTCGTCTTGATAACTTTTGATTATATTAACTGTATTGTCTGAGGAGGCATCGTCAACAATAATAACTTCAAAATAAGGATATGACTGACCAAGTACGGAGTCTAAGCAGTATTTAATCGTTTTTTCTCTGTTATAAGCAGGAATAATAACGGAAACATGGATGTGGTTCAAATTCAATTTCCTTTTTGCAAAACAAGTGTAAAACCACTCTTTTCTAAACTTCTAAATCCTAATTTTTTTACCGCTTTGTAATAATAATGAAAAATTGAATTTAAAAATGGGGAAGAAGTATTCACTACATCACTATGCAATTCAACCAAAGAGTATCTGAAAATTTTTTCTTTTACTGTATAATTACTGCTGATAAGAGAGCGGGTGCAGCAACTGGGATTATTCCAAGTAAAATATTTTTCAAATACTTTTGGGTTATAAGGTTTTAAATGTGACAAATCATCATAAAATTCATTCCACAGTAAAGGGGCACTGATAATTAAATAGCCATTATCATTTAAACATCTATCAAACTCTTTGAGGGTAAGATATAAATTTTCTGGAGATAAATGCTCAATAACATGAGAGCAGTGGATTACATTAAATTGCTTATCCGTAAACGGCAGCTCTGGCAGAGTACTATGAAATACATTTTTATACTGTTTTTTTAGGTTGTTTACAGATTCAATATTTCCGTCTACCATATATACATCACTTCTGTTAATGCATTTTGCAAAATGACCGTCTCCGGAACCCACATCTAAGATTATGCTTTCATTCGAAATATAATTACATGCAATTTTAAAAAAGATTTCTCTTTCTTCCGTAATAAATTTTTTAATTTTTGCTAATTCTCTATTTTTCATTTTATCTTATCCAGTCGCAATTTTTGCAAATTAAAAGCTTTCTATTCCCTTTTTGTAAATCAAGGCAAGTAGCTTGAAAATAATCTGAATCAATTATCTCCGAAATTGATTTCTCATGTAACTTGCCAAAAGTAAACCTGTTTTTCCAATCGAGGCAGCAAAGCCCAACAGTACCTTCACAAGTTACTGTTAAATCAGAAAGGGGTGAGATACAAGGTGTATTACAGTTTTTTGGGGTATCATCATAAATTGATTCCCTGTCATCTAAAATTGAATAGAAAACTCTTAATGGAATATTTGTCTCTATTTTTGATATTCTCTCATATTCACTTTTGAAATAAGCTGAAACACAGATACACCAAATTTTATACTCTTCAAAATGCTTTACAATTTCTTCCGATAAATAAAAACCATTCGTTAAAATAAGGATTTTGGCAAGCGGCAGTTTCTTATTTGTATATTCAATAAATTGGCAAAGCCGGGGGTCAATAAGCGGTTCGTTATAGCGATGAAAAGCTACAACCCCATCAAAATTAATAGTTGCCAATTCATCAATGCATTTGTATATTATTTGGGAAGAGAGCACTTTTTTGTCTTTTACTAAAGATAAAGGACATTTCTTATGTATATAGGAATAGTTGCAGATATTTGATAATTCAAATGATATTCGTTTGATATCTTTTAGCGTATATTCTTCTTGCTTATCAAAATTTATTAAACACTTTTCAAAAAAATTGTCATAATTTATTTCCAAAGCTTTATACGCTTCATTTTCAAATGCTTGACATGCAAAAGCCTCAGTGCTTGGAATAACTTTTGGTTCTTTTTTCTTAAAAAGTTTTAGCATTAATATCACCTTATGTTTAGTTTATCTTTGTAAGTGCGAAGCAGAAATTCCAAAGAAAAAATACCATCCTTAACTAAGTCATTTTGGAGCGTAATATTTAAATCCTTTATAAGGGATTTTATTATTAATGGTTTATTTCCAAAAATTTCTTGTGTTATTTATTCTTACCAATATATTTCAGTTGGAAGTGCATATTTTTTATAATTTCCATTTTTATATAATTCTTCTGAATAGTCAATAATTTCTCTCAGTTCCTGTGGGTTTTTGAAGGAATCCAAGCCACAATAACGATCTCTAAGCTCAATTTGTTTGTCACTGGCTGTTAATCGTGGTTCGTTCAATACCTCAAAAAATTCTTTTACTTCAGGTAGGGAAAAAAGTTTTTCTTTCCAATCCTGAAATTCTTTAACATGTTCATTCCCTGGTTTTATTGTGTTTTGGATACTATCGTCCTCCATAAGATAAAAAGGTTTATTAAGTGCCATCGAATAGAATAAATATGAACCAGGAAAGTTAGAAACTACTAAGTCAGATAAATTGATAATTGTTTTTAATCTTGGTAAAAAATTTATATCCATAAGATGTCCTGCACAAACTATATTGTAATTATGAGAAAAATTCTTACAAATTTGATGAATACTATTATTAAGTATATCTAGCCAATAACAACAAATAGTTATTGAATCAAAATGATAATCCTCTTTGATTTTTTCTAGTTTTTCAAGTAGATATTGCAAATTGAATGAAATAGATAAATTACAATCTGAGTGAATAGGAAAAAATAATAAATTTTTCCCCAATCTTTGTTTTTCTTTTAAAAATTTTTCCTTAGAAAAATAATCAGAAGCATAAAGAAAAGGGTAAGAAATAGGAATTAATTCTGCTTGAGGTGCATATTTACTTAAGAGTTTTTTTGTAAGTGTTGAGTTAGTTAAAATAATGGGTAAATTTTGATCAAATTCTTGATCAACTTTTCTGTCTCTAAAATTTGTAGCATGTTGGATTACAAGTTTAAATTGATAGGAGTTGGGCAAAGTCAAATATTTCTTTAAA
>OFGI01001065.1_pt1 | contig 12552 bp, 5 predicted proteins | sample 1521751 | NCBI WGS metagenome assembly OFGI01 (sample SAMEA3504115, study PRJEB24116) | mouse gut metagenome | biome: mouse gut; feature: mouse-associated habitat; material: faeces | place: Denmark | collected 2011
ATCAAGAAAAATCTCGGTGGTTCTTCCAGTGCCGCTCGTATTGATTTTCCGGTGTCTCAGATTGGAGTATCTGCTGTGCAGATTGTGGTTAACTCGGGTATAGGAGATTTTGCTTCATGCGCAGAAATGGAGTTTTATAAAAAGAATCCCGATCCTTTTGACTATTCAGTATTGTTTACTGACGCTAGTTGTAGTGAACTCAAGCCGGGTGTCACTGAAGAAGATATTCAAAACTGCAATTACTCATTTTTCAAGAACATAGCTTATTATATGTATCGTCAGAAGTATCCCCGGGAATTTCGTATAGCTGAGTTTAAGGCTTATCCTCATCCGGATATACAGAAAGCAATTAATAAGACCAGTGCTTATAGTCTGCTTGATAATCCGACAGGCATTTACGTCGCACAGGGACAAGAACTCGTTGTATTAGTGGCCGATGCGCATAATGAGGACATGGGTATATGTATACAGAATCTGGATAAACCGGGGGGAGACGGATTTGGAGGAGATACTTATCCGTTGACGACAGGAGTCAATAAGATAAAAGTGAAAAACAAAGGACTTGTGTATGTGATATATCATACTACGTCTTTAGAAGAACTGACAGGCAAGCAACCGGTGAAAATTCATTTTGCTTCGGGTAAAGTAAACGGATATTTTGATAGCAATAAACATGAAGCTTCCCGTTGGTCGGAATTATTGAACAATACGGTATGTGGCTATTTTGATGTATTGGGGACTTATGCGCATCTGACTTTTCCGGTAAATCGTCTGCGTAATTCTACCGGAAACAGGGGCAAGGAACTGATTGATTTATATGATGAGATTGTAGAAAAGGAGCAGATATTTATGGGACTGAAGAAATATGGCGGTATGTTTATGAATCGTATGTATTTGAATGTAATGTATCATAATTTTATGTATGCCAGCGATTATCACACAGCTTATCATGATGATACGATGGATGAACTGTGTAATCCTGACAGACTGAAAACAACCGGCTGTTGGGGACCTGCTCATGAAATAGGACATTGTAACCAGACACGTCCGGGACTGAAATGGCATGGTCTTACTGAGGTGACAAATAATATTATGTCTCAATATATTCAAACAACTGTTTGGGGCAATACTTCGCGTTTGCAATCGGAAGGCTGGTACACAAAAGCTTGGGATGAGATTATAGCGAAAAGGCGTGCTCATGCTCAAGAAACAGATTTCTTCATGAAACTGGTTCCTTTTTGGCAGTTGGAACTTTACTGGGGAAAAGTGAAAGGGTTTACTCCAAAAGAAAGTAATGGTTGGGATGGATTCTATCTACAGATTTATGAGCACATCCGGAAAAACCCTGATTTGCCGACAGCGGGAGAACAGCAACTGGAGTTTGTATATATCTGTTGCTTAAAAGCCGAGAAAGACTTAACCGGATTTTTTAGAAAATGGGGATTTCTGACTCCGGTAGACGTAACAGTAGATGACTACGGGGATGGTAAAATTATTGTGACTCAGAAACAGATTGATGAAATACTTGCGAAAATAGATTTGTTAGGTTTTGAAAAGGAAACAGCTGCTTTTGAGTATATTACAGACGATAACCTGAATTATTTTATTGAAAATAAACCGGTGCAGGCAGGTACATCTTCCAAAGAGGGTGGTGCGATTACATTGAACAACTGGAAAAATGTTGTTGCTTATGAAGTTGAAAATGAAAATGGTGAACTTGTTTATGTCGTGAATGCATTAGAACGTCCTTATGGGTTTACAGTTCCCTCCTGGAAAGATTCTTATAAAGTATATGCCGTATCTGCTGCTCAAGGGCGTATAGAGGTTACATTTAATAAATGACTATGATGTTTGAAAATCTTATAAACAATTAAAAACGAGAAGAATGAAGAAACTGTATTTGTTTGTATCTCTGCTATTTATGTCTTTACATACCCTTTGGGCATGGGACAATCATATTCTAATATCCACTCCCCGAACCTCTCTCCTTCTTTATGCGGAAAAAGGTAACAGTTTACGTTTTCAATATTTAGGGGATAAAATCACTTCCGGGCAGATTCCTCATATTTATAGTAGTGGGAATGGGTTAAACCGGCCTGCTTATCCTGTGTTCGGAACAAGTTGCTCACAAACACCTGCTCTGCAGGTGGAACATGCAAACGGAGATTGGACCTTGGATATGGTAGCCGAGAGTGTAGAAACTCAAATAATAGAGAATGCACATCAAACTGTGATTACGCTTGTTGATAAATTATATCCTTTCGTTGTGAAACTGTATTATAAGGCTTATGATAATGTAGATATGATAGAGACTTGGGCGGAAATTTCACATACGGAAAAAAAAGCTGTAGCGTTGAAACGTTTTGATTCAGGACATTTTCTTTTGAGTCAGAATGATGTCTGGGTTTCCCATATGCATGGTTCATGGGCTTCGGAGACTTTTGTGACTACTGAAAGGTTGGAGTCCGGAATGAAAGTCATTAAAAATATGGATGGAGCAAGAAATGGGCAGAATGATCATGCGGAAATTATGTTGTCGTTGGACGGAAAACCGAATGAAAATACAGGTCGTGTAGTAGGAGCTGCCCTTTGCTGGAGTGGTAATTATAAGTTTCGTATTGATACGGATAATAATTCAGTTCACCATATTTTCGCAGGAATCAATGATGAGGCTTCAGAGTATAAATTAGAACCTAAAGAGGTATTTGTAACTCCCAAACTGGCAATAACTTATTCACAGGAAGGCTTAAGTGGAGCCAGTCGTAATTTTCATCGTTGGGCACGTAATAATCGATTGCATGACGGCTGGGGTACACGTGATATTTTACTCAATAGTTGGGAAGGCGTTTATTTTGGAGTCAATGAAACCGGTATGGATCAGATGATGAGTGATATCGCCGGTATGGGAGGTGAGCTCTTTGTTATGGACGACGGGTGGTTTGGAGATAAATATCCTCGTAACAATGATGTATCTTCATTGGGAGATTGGGTAGTAGATACACGCAAATTACCTAAAGGAATAAAGGGACTGACGGATACTGCCAAGAAGTATGGCATCAAGTTTGGAATCTGGATTGAGCCGGAAAGCACGAATAGCCAAAGTGAGTTGTTTGAGAAACATCCCGACTGGGTGCTTCAGGTAAAAGGACGCACGTTCAATTATGGACGTGGAGGAACACAGTTGTTATTGGATATGTGTAATCCTAAAGTACAGGATTTTGCATTTAATTTCGTAGATACTTTGTTGACAAACTATCCTGAAATAGCGTATCTTAAATGGGATGCCAATACGGAACTGAAGAATTATGGTTCTACTTATTTGCCTAAGGATAAGCAGTCGCATATTTATATTGATTATCATCGCGGGCTGATTAAGGTACTTGAACGTATCCGTGCAAAATATCCGAAGGTTGTTATTCAAGCTTGTGGCGGTGGAGGCGGTCGCGTTAATTATGGTGTGATGCCTTATAATGATGAATTTTGGGTAAGTGATAATACAGATGCTTTGCAACGTATCTATATGCAATGGGGTACTTCTTATTTTTATCCTTCCAATGCAATGGCACAACACGTAAGTGCTTCGCCTAATCACCAGACAGGACGCCGTCTTCCTCTTAAATTTCGGTTTGATGTAGCCATGAGCGGGCGTTTGGGAATGGAAATCCAACCGAAGAATATGACGGATGATGAGAAAACGTTTGCACGAAAATCGATTGAATCTTATAAAGATATTCGTTCGATTGTACAACTGGGTAACCTATACCGTTTGGTTTCTCCTTATGACCGTAAAGGGATGGCATCGTTGATGTATACGAACGATGAACAGACAAAAGCGGTATTTTTTGCTTATAAGATAGAGCATTTCGTTAATCAGGTAATGCCTCGTATACGTTTGGCCGGACTTGACCCGCAAAAGACCTACAAATTGAGAGAAGTTACTCCCACTGGGAAACCTTGTTCGTTGGACGGGAAATTGATTTCCGGTTCTGTACTTATGAATACAGGAATTGCTGTACCTTTGTGGCAGGAATACTCAAGTGTTGTGCTGGAGTTGACAGCCGAATAATCTATAAATGAATAGTAAAAAAGTAAATATTGAGTAATGAAAAGAATAAACTTTAAGACAACTTTGATGACAGGGCTATTTGTTCTATTGGGAATGGTGGCCAAGGCGGATAATAATCCCATTGTAGTAGGAAATAGTCGTTTTACCTTTATTACGGAGAATCTGGTTCGAATGGAGTATGCTAATCATCAAAAGTTTTTGGATGATTCTACTTTGTTTGCTGTTAACCGTCAGGCCGGAAATGTAGATGTGAAGGTTGAAAAGAAAGATGGGAAGTATATATTTTCTACGTCAATGATGTCTGTTGAATTTGAGAATGATGGTTTTCCTTTTGGACAGAATAACGTACGTGTATCTTTTGAAATGGACGGAAAGCGTAAAAGCTGGTGTATGACGGACGAACAGCGAAATAATTTGGGAGGTGCTATCACTACACTTGATGCAATAGGCAGCCCTATTCCTCTTCAGGAAGGATTATTGAGCCGTGACGGTTGGTATCTGATTAATGATACAGGTAAAGATGTTTATAAAAATGGCTGGTTGTCAGTTCGGGATCGGGACCATGTACAGGATTTATATTTATTTGTTTATGGCAACGATTATAAGTCTGCTTTGCGCTCTCTTAAAGCGATTAGCGGAGCAGTTCCTATGACGCGTAAATATGTGCATGGTTCCTGGTATTGTCGTTGGTGGCAATATACGGCAGATGATTACCGTGATTTGGTAAAAGGATATCATGAACATGATTTTCCGTTGGACATTATGGTATTTGATATGGATTGGCATCGTAAAGACGGAAAGATTGGTACCGGACATGCTTTTACACGCGGGTGGACCGGATATAGTTGGAATCGTAAACTGATACCCGATCCGGGAGCATTAATCCGGGAGTTTCATGATCAACAAATTTATGTAACAATTAATGAGCATCCACATGACGGCATTCGTCCTCATGAGGATGTTTATCCGGAATTTATCCGGGCATTAGGAATAGATGCAGATAAAGATCCTGTCCCTATCTTTGATGCCGGTGACCGGAAGTATATGGACGCGTTTATGAGATATGCACATCAGGAAAGTGATTCTATGGGAGTTGCTTTCTGGTGGTTGGATTGGCAACAAGATTATGCGTATCCTGTGGTGCGTGGTACAACAACCAAGCATTTACCTTGGTTAAACGAGATATATTATAATTATTCGAAACAGGGTGAACTTCGTGGAACAGGCTTTTCTCGTTGGGGAGGTTGGGGCGATCACCGTCACCCTATCCAGTTTTCCGGTGATGCAGTCGGTAACTGGAATATGTTGAATTTCGAAGTAAAACTGACTACTACCAGTGGCAATGCTGGCTGTTTTTTCTGGGCGCATGACATTGGAGGTTTTTACGATGGCCTGGATTCTGAATTATATACCCGTTGGACACAGTTTGGACTGCTGAATTCTTCATTACGTATCCATTCTGTAGTAGGTGATAAGATGGATCGTCGTCCATGGCTTTGGGGAGAACGTGAAGAAAAAGCGATGCGGCGTATTTATCACATGCGTTCGGAATTAATGCCTTACATTTATAGTAGTGTTCGTCAGTGCCATACAGATATGTTACCATTGAATCGTGGGCTTTATATTGAATATCCTGCCGATAAAGAATCTTATAAACACGAAGAAGAATTTCTTTTTGGTGATTTAATTTTGGCTTCTCCTATTACGCAGGCAGGAAGTGGTAAAGACAAGATAGTGAGCCAATCTGTGTGGTTCCCAAGGGGGGACGATTGGTATAGCCTTTTCACCGGTAGTAAATATGAAGGCGGAAAGACGTCCGTTGTAAGCTGCCCGTTGGAAGAGTTTCCGGTTTTTGTGAAGGGCGGTTGGCCTTTGCCGATGCAACCTTATACTGAACGTATGGCTTCTACTCCGTTAACTACACTTGTGATACGTTGTTATCCGGGAAGTGAAGGAAGTGATAATACATATTCATTGTATGAGGATGATGGTTTGACGATGCAGTATGCTAATGGCAATTATGCCACTACTGACATGACTTATAAGAAAGAGAATGGGTGTGTAACAGTCCATGTTCATTCCGTGAAAGGTAATTATAAAGGGCAGCCACAAAAGAGGGCTTATCGTATTGAACTACCTGGGGTTGATGTGAAATCCAAAGTTAAAGTGAATGGAAAAACGGTTAAACCAATCGTGGACAGTAGCGTGAATGGAATTATCATTTTGGTGAAAGCTATTGATATACGCAAAGCTGTTGAAATAACTGTAAGATAATTGTTTTGTGGATAATGTCGGGCTGTTTCAGGGAATGAACTGCACCCCAAAAGTTTTGTGTCTAACTTTTGGGGTGCAGTTCAATTGAAGTGAGCTCTCTTTATTGGAAATCTTTGGTGTAAGAGTATTGACTACTTATTGTTTTATGAATGCTATTTGGCTAATCATTAGGTTACCTCCTTGTTTCGTATGGGTTTTGAGAACTATTTTTCCGTCATTTGTATCTTCTCTCATAATGAATAGTTTCACCCACCGTTCTTTTCCTTTCTGATTTTCTAAAATGGACTCTCGTCCTTCGATTGATAAGAGCCCTGCTCTATTTTGGTGATTCCAGTCTTCAAATTTTACATATAAGTCTCCAATAATACCTTCCGGAGTTTGTATTTCAATTGTCATATTTTTGCCTGTCCAGGCTGTCCCTTTTTCATCTTTCCAGATATTATCACAAGTAACTTTGTATTTACAACGTTCGTCTTGTATTTCAATATGGTCGAGCGTGGCTGTCCAAGGAGCAGAACCGGAATTCTTCATTTGCTTCCCGCATGATATATAAAGAATTGAGTTTTCAAATCCTTTAGGAACGGAAAACATTGCTTTAGGAGTATATGCAAACATCTTCTTCAGTGTATCAATTTCTATTGAATAAGAAGGATTGAAGTTCGATTGTGTCATATAATGTAATAAGCTGTATTTTAGTTGTCGTGCTACCGGTGAATCCAAATTCAGGTTGTAACCGCAGACTAATAATTTGCCTTTGCTCACTTTACATTCGAAGATAGAAGCTAGTTTGTCGTTGATATGGAAGTCGCTTACCGGTTGTACAATGGGGTGTAATTGAGGGTGTTCGTTGATGATAAACGAACGGCCTTGTGTTATTTCTTTCCATTGCCAGTCAGTATAATTGTCGGTTGGAAATTGCGAGAATGCAGGGTGAGCTTTGTCTATCCATGCCCCTAGGGTGGTGTTACTTTGACCGGGAAAGAAAGAAGTAGACCAGAACAAAGGTGTGAAGTAAAGAGGGGTGGAGTTATCCTTTTTCCCGAGTTGATCTGCCACTAACAATACTTTCTTTCCTTGTTCCAAGGCACTAATGACAGTCGAATCAAATTTGTCGTGAATGATGATATTGGTTTGTGGCATGTTATAAGGAGGATATACCCAAATACTCCAACGGTTGTGATAAGGTGTGCCGCTAATGGTGACATCGAGGTAATATTTTCCCGGTGATGTAATTTCGGAGAGATCGATAGATAAAGAATCTACCTGATTTACTTTTCCGGATGATAAGGGCACTTCTCTGCTGCCTTGCTGTTGCAGTTTGCCTGTTTCGTCGGTTAAAGTCCATATCGTAGGTGTAATTAGAGTTGTATCACTGTAGTTTGCCACTTGGATTTGAGCTTTGAACGTCTCGTCCGTTTGCCAGGTATATTTGTGGAAACGTGCCAGAGGGACAATGTCGTTGGAATAACATCGGAATTGTTCGGGCGTGATGATTCCTTTGGAATCCCAAAATGAATCTAACCAACCGACTAAAGCTTCTCCCTGTCCCGAATAATCAGTCATACTTAACATTTGGAATCCGGCACATGAGGGGGTACGCAGTAAATTTTCAATCAAACCTTTATATAAGATTGTTTGTAATGCTCCACTGGCTTCATGGAATTTTCTGTCCTGGTGTTCTATATGATTTTTTACGGCTTGTTGGCGTAAGCTTTCAAGATTTCTGGCTTCCAATACACCGGTATATTTATCTATCTCGTTCCAAAGAGGGTAAACTGGATATTGACCGACTTCATGGGCGATGACCGGGATTGTTGCCTTAGAGTAGATAGATTCTCGGTCATTGTCAGTGCCGGAACCGTTTATGCCATAAGTACCGCCTGTCTGGGGTATGTTGTGAGTGACCATATATTGATCTGCCGGCATAATCTTTCGGGCGGTAGAAATAGCGTAAAGTCTGCGTGGATCTTTTTCTTGCAAAGATTTAATCCATTGTTGCATGATATCAAAGTTTGAGTTGCCTAATTCATTTCCAATACAAAGCATAGTGAAAGAAGGGTGATTACCGTAAGCCTCAATCATACGTTGCAGTTCTTCCGGTACAAATTTATCTGCACTTGGATTATGCCCCAATCCTTTCGGCAGTCCGCGTGTGGTCATTTCAGGGCGCTCTTTTCTTACGACGGACATCCACCAGTCAATCCATAATACTTCTGCCTGAATATAAATACCAATCCGGTCGGCTGCCGTAAAAGCTGCCTCGGGAGGACACCATGAGTGGAAACGCACATGATTGAGTCCGTATGATTTGTAAATACGGAAAATACGTTCCCATTCCTGAATGTCGCAAGAGGGATAACCGGTAAGGGGAAAATGGAGGCAATCCAGATTACCTCGCATGAATACGGGTCGGTTGTTGATTAGAATCTTTGATCGGGAAGCAGTAACATTACGAAATCCGAAATCAACCGTTTTAAGTTGGGATTGTCCTTTTTGCGTGATACATATCTCCAACCGGTATAGGTTTGGGTGTAGGTCGTCCCAGTGTTTCACGGCTTGCCGGATATTCAATGTTTCCCGGTGATGTTGTATTCCTTTTTCTCCTTTTATTTCTTTTTTGTATGCGTATATTTTCTTTTTGCTTCCAATTTCTTTCAATGTATAGGAAACCTCTCCTTTCAATGTCTTATTTGAATGATTTTGTATATCGAAGGAAATATCCAAGCGATTGTCAGATGTATGGGGATATACTTTGATCCGGTCTATTGAAAGTGTGGGTGAAGATTGTAGTTCTATTTTTCCGAGGATACCATTCCAGATAATCTGAGTGTATTCTCCGTATGAATGGCCCTTATCACCTATATTGTATATCATGTCGTTGTTGATACGGATTGCTATTCGATGTTTTCCGGGATTTAAAGTTCCTAAACGATGATAATGTGGAGTTCCTAATCCTTCCTGTGTATCAATGAAACGTCCGTCAATCCAGACTTTTGACTCCCACAGCACACGTTCCAGATAAAGTGTTATTTCTTTTCCCTGCCAATTGTGAGGAATGACAAACTCACGTGTATACCAGGCCGGACCTATGTATTTGTGTCGGCGGGTGAGGATACCATAATCCGAACCGACTGTGCGAGTTCCATAGCCGGCTTCATCAAGAGTTCCGGGTAGCTGAATCGGCATGGTTGTATGACCGGAATTGAAATAGTTGTGCTTTTCACCGATACTGTCCGGATCCAACTTTACACCCCATTGTCCGGTAAGAGATAGTATATCATCCTGAATGTCTTTATTTGCAATATTCTTGATTAGTGAGGACAAGTCATTGATTATATTATATTGGGGCAATTTGCTTGAAGGATGTGCTTGTGCTGTATAAAATAAAATACAGACTAAGGATGATAATAGATATTTGTTTATCATGGCGTTTATGGTTTTGTTTAATACACAATTTATTCGTTCGCAATTTCCTTTAAAGTTCAGTTATTTGGCTTGAATTGAACTATTTAAGCTGTCTTTATTACAATGACGATTGTGTATTGGGTTACTCCTCAGTTTTAACAAAAAAAGAGAATGAGTTATTGAGATTTTTTATGATAGTGTTCCATTTTTAATATTTTGATGAGAACTTATCGTTTCATAATCGGTGTACGTCGCTCCTTTTCTCACCAAGGAAGCTCTTCTTACTCGGTGAAAAGGAAAAAACAAGTGCTTTTTGAGCTGTTTTTTTCTATTTGATATCAAAAAACGGATAAGAAAGGAGTAGTAAAATGATAGTTTATATATCCAAATAGTGTTTATTAGTAGATAAAATATCTAGATGTGAATCATACTGATCGATAAAGTTGTTTAGTGTTGGAAATACGTATTTCTGTATTAGCAAATGCCTTCATTTTTTCTTTTTCCCTTATAAGCTGATATTAAATACAGCTCTTTTTATAATTTGAATGTCCCTTTTTTAAAAAAGGTATATCTTTAGTATTGAGTGATATGAAGAAGGTGAAAAAATGTAGTAAAAAGTGAGGAGTAATCAATTGTCTATTCGTCATAGTAATAGAACTGTTTTGGAGAGATGAATTGAAGAATTTCGATTCGCCGTCTAAAACGCAATATAAAGCAACTTTATTTTATGAAAAGTCAACAAAAACAAGAATTGGATGGAATAATCGATAAAATCATCGGTTATTTTAGATTTCATGACCGTAAAGAACGGGATGATGAGACGGATATGTGGGAACGAATCAACCGTGAAATAAGACGACAGGAGAAGAAAACACGAGCAAGAGAATATATAAAAAGATTTTTAATACCTGTATCGGTAGCTGCTTGTTTGTTGTTGGCATATGTGATAGGTAAAGGAGAGTTTTCGGATAACAGTTGGACTTTGGATGCCTATGTAGGCCAGTTGGCAGATGTAGCGGAAGCAAGTGGTCAAGTACAATTATTGCTTTCAGACAAGCGGAAAGTACAGATAGATAAGGACACAGTCGGTATTGTTTATTCTTCTAATGGAAAGATTCAAATAGAACAGGAAGAACATACTGTTAGTGAAACGAGTGAAAATACAGATGAGGCAAAAGGGTTTAATCAAATTATTGTTCCTAAAGGGAAATATAGTCAATTAACGCTTTCGGACGGAACACGGATGCATGTCAATTCCGGTACACGGGTAGTGTATCCGAGAGTCTTTGCCGATAACCGAAGAGAAATATATGTAGAAGGAGAAATTTATCTGGATGTAACTCCTGATAAAAGTAGACCATTTGTAGTAAAGACACATCAATTTAATGTAGAAGTATTGGGAACTTCCTTTAATGTCAATGCTTATAAAGGAAAAAAACAGTCAGAAGTAGTTTTGGTGGAAGGCTCTGTGAGGCTTAGCGACAAATATCAAAAAGAAGTTTTGATGAAGCCTGATAACCTGGTTGTTGTAAGTGAAGGACGTGCTAGCCGGATTAAGCGCGTGCGTGCAAAAGACTATACGGCTTGGATTAATGGTTTGCTTATCTTGCACAACGAACCATTGATGAGTGTGTTCGAGAGGCTGAACCGTTTCTATGATATCCCCATTGTTGTAGCACCCGCTATACAAACTGAAATTGTAGATGGAAAGTTGGATTTACGTTTACCCTTGTCCGAACTGGTTAGAATGATTTCGGTAGTGGTGCCGATTGATTGTCAGATAATTGATGGAACCTATTATATAAGTCCGAAGCGACAGCAATAAAAACGGATGGTACCGCAAATACCATCCGAATTGAAAAAAGGGATAATAACCAATAACCGATGATTAAAATCCTTAATAATACAAATTTATGGATAATCTATTAACTTGCAATGCGGATTGTAATAAAAAGACAGAGGGTGGGTAACTTTAAGTTTTTTTATAAAAGACTAAGGAAGAATGCGCTAGTTGATAGAAAAAAGCTACATTTGTAAACCTTATCATTAATTGCAAGCTATTTAAAAGACACATGACGGATATCGAGCTATGGACACGAATACTGAAAGGTGATAAAGTTGCTTTTGAGGAACTATATCATCGTTATTATTCTTCTTTGTTTGGGTATGCCCTTCGTCTGAACTTTGATGAAGAAACAATTAAAGATTGTTTGCAGGATATGTTTGTTAAAATATACGTAAGTCATTCTTCTCTTCCTACCTTATCTTATGTGAAGTCTTATCTATATCGTACTTTATTAAATGCTCTGTTAGATTCCTCCAAAGCTGCCCGTAACCGTAGCTTGCCATTGGATGAGTACGTTGATATTCCTATCGACGACACAGGCTTGATGCAGATTTTTGAGACAAATGATTCTGACCTAAAGAAGGTCCAATTATTGAACTGTAGCCCAAATCTATGAACAAATCAGGAGTGACCTTACTACTGCTTTCGATTTGTTCAAGAATTTTCGTGGGATGAACTAGCAGACATGTTTGAGATGTCTTCTCATTCGTGTATGAATCTGGTAGGACGCTCGGTAGCTAAATTGCGTCAGATCGTTTTGGCTGGAGGGCAATTTCACTAAAAAATCTTTTGCACATTTTTTCCTGATAAATTGAGGAGTAATAAAGAACTCGTTCGTCTTATCAATAGAATGAACGAGAAAAATAACTAATATTTATGAACTTATAAATGAGAAACACTATGGGACCATGATTTTTTATGTTTTTCCCTATTCGTTGATGATACCGCAAATATCATTCGG
>OFGI01001081.1_pt1 | contig 12355 bp, 10 predicted proteins | sample 1521751 | NCBI WGS metagenome assembly OFGI01 (sample SAMEA3504115, study PRJEB24116) | mouse gut metagenome | biome: mouse gut; feature: mouse-associated habitat; material: faeces | place: Denmark | collected 2011
CACGATCGCTTCATTCGACAAGAGAGACAGAACAATACAAAATATTTGCTTTTACAGAAGCAATTCAGGGAAGTGACGCCTCCCGGGAAGATACTGTCGTTTGCGACAGTATCTTTTCTTTACGGAGCCGTCCCGATGATTTCCGCACTCCTTTGCACGCCCCCAACGCCTGTCGATCGACGGTCGCACCAGCGTATCGAAGCATCCCACAACAAGATACAAAGGACCTCGCACCGGCTGCGAAACGGCCGGGCGCAAATCGCCAAAAACCGGTCGCTGAAAAAACGTGCCGCAGCGGAACGCTTCGGCAAAGTACGGGAAACGATCGCGCAAGCGGATCAGCGCTCGGCGTCCGCGCTGCGTGCCGCCTGCTTCTTCGCATCGGCAGCGGCCTTGCGGCACCAGGGAGCGATGCCGCATGCGGCGCACTTGGGCGAACGGGCCGTGCAGACGTAGCGGCCGTGGAGAATCAGCCAGTGGTGTGCAATGGGCAGCAGATGCGACGGTATGTGCTGTTCGAGCGTGCGTTCCGTGCGCAGCGGCGTGGTGGAACCCGTCGTCAGTCCGATGCGTTCCGACACGCGGAACACGTGCGTATCGACCGGCATCACCTCCTTCTGCCACAGCACGGCGCCCAGCACGTTGGCCGTCTTGCGCCCCACGCCCGGCAGGCGCTGCATGGCGTCCAGGTCGCGGGGCACCTCGCCCCCGAACTCCTCGCACAGCATGCGGGCCATGCCCGCGAGGTTGCGGGCCTTGTTGTTGGGATAGGACACGCTGCGGATATACTCGTATACCACGTCGGGAGTAGTAGCGGCGAGTGCTTCGGGAGTAGGGAAGTCCCGGTAAAGGGCAGGGGTAATCATATTGACGCGTTTGTCCGTACATTGTGCAGAGAGAATAACTGCTATCAACAGCTCGAACGGATTGTCATAATGCAACTCTGTTTCGGCTACGGGAACGTTCTCCCTAAACCAAGCAAGGATTTTTTCATAACGCTCTTTCTTTCTCATCTTAATTTGTTTTTATGATAGTGAGGAGATACTTTCAGATTGAAATAAAAGATGGAGATAACCGTGAGGCAGGCTCCGAAAAAATATGCCATATCGAAAGAGGTAATCTGTGCGATATAACCTCCTGCTGTCAGACCTATGCCAATGCCTACATCCCATGAAGTCAGGTAGGTAGAGGTGGCTGTTCCGCGCTGGTTGTTGGGGGCCAGGTTTACGAACAGCGTATTGAAGGCGGGGAACATCGTCCCGAAGCCTACTCCCAATAGGAGGGCAACCATAAAAAACAATATGTTTGTCAGTTCCGGGACGGTTTTCATCAATAGTCCGCAAGCGGACAATATGAAGAAACAGCTACATACCAGATATAGTCCTAAAGTTATGACTTGGGTGATACGCCCTTTATCCACTTGTTTGCCGGAGAACATGCGGGACACTGCCATGCCGACGGCCATAAAAGTAAAAAACAATCCGGAATTCAAGGTAATTCCTATTTCTTTGGCATACATGGCTACATAAGTGCTTGTCATGCCATATGGTATGGAGAGCAATAGCAGTGCGATTCCTGCCGGGATACCTTTCAGCAGCACAAAGCGGTCCAATGAGATAGGTTCTCGTTTGACTGGTTGTTTGGGTGGGGTCTTGACGAGGCATGCGGCAACAAAACCGATAGTTCCCGATATGAGCGAGCAGGCAAAAATCGTTTCAAAGGAATAGATGTCATGCATGAAAAGGCCAATCATCGGACCGAAGCTCATGGCTGTGTTGTTCATCAGTCCATAATATCCTACGGCTTCGCCGCGACGAGATGAAGGGGTAATGTCAATCACAATTGTATTTCCTGCTACAGTCACCATTCCAAATGCAAGACCGTGGACAACCCGCAACATGATGAATATGGATAGGACTCCCGCCAACATGTAACCTGCGAAAATGGTGATAAAGATGAAATATGCCACCAGATAAAGAGGCTTGCGGGCCAGTGTGTCGAGCAGGTATCCCGAAAATGGGCGTATGCAGAGCGAGGCAATGGTGTAGCATGACAAGATGACACCTACTGCTGCATTTCCGGTATGGAATACCTCAGTCAGGTAGAATGGAAGAACCGGTAGTATCAGATAAAAGGCAAAATACAAAAGGAAATTGGCAGCCAGGATAAGGCAATAGCCGGAGGTTACAAGTTTGTCTTTTGCCATAGCGAAAAATAGTGGTTAGCGATGAGTGGTTAGTGATGGGTGATTAATGATATGCTGAAAATGCGCAACTTATTAATCACTAATCACTAACCGTTATTCACTATATTTAGTAAGCGCTCTCGAATTCTTTCAAGAAGCGTGTGTCATTTTCAGAGAACATACGAAGGTCTTTCACCTGGTATTTTAAGTTGGTGATGCGTTCGATACCCATACCCAGGGCATATCCGCTATACACTTTGCTGTCTATTCCGTTCAGCTCCAATACATTCGGATCTACCATACCGCATCCCAAAATTTCTACCCAACCCGTGTGCTTGCAGAAGGGGCAGCCCTTGCCGCCGCAGATGTTGCAGCTGATGTCCATTTCGGCACTTGGCTCGGTGAAGGGGAAGTAGGAAGGACGCAGACGAATCTTGGTGTCACTGCCGAACATCTCTTGCGCAAAGAGCAATAAAGCCTGCTTCAGGTCGGTGAAAGATACATTGCGGTCTACGTACAAGGCTTCTACCTGATGGAAGAATGCGTGTGCGCGGTAGCTGATGGCCTCATTACGGTATACACGTCCCGGACAAAGTACGCGGATAGGAGGCTGCGTGGTCTCCATAACACGGCTTTGCACGCTGGATGTGTGTGTGCGAAGAATGATGCTGTGCGATACGTTTTCTGTATCATTTTCGATGAAGAATGTATCCTGCATGTCGCGTGCCGGGTGGTCATCGGCAAAATTCAGCGATGAGAACACATGCCAGTCGTCTTCGATTTCGGGGCCTTGCGCCACGGCAAAACCCAGGCGCCTGAAAATCGATATGATTTCGTCGCGCACTAACGACAGTGGGTGGCGTGTGCCAAGTCTTACAGGCGACGGCGTGCGGGTGAGGTCGAGTTCGTCAGTCCCGTCCTCGCGCAACTCTGTTGCTTCCTTCAGGGCGTTGATTTTTTCAGTAGCCAATGTCTTAAGTTCGTTGATGGCCACGCCTACGCTTTTCTTTTGGTCGGCGGGGACATTTCGGAAATCGGCCATGAGGGCGTTGACCGCCCCTTTTTTGCTCAGGTATTTCAGGCGGAGGGCTTCGACCTCGTTTGTATCGCTTGCCTGGAGCGCTTCAATCTCAGCCTTTAAGGCATTTATACGATCTAACATTTTGTGTGGGCTTATCTATGAAGTCGTAACGGCCACTATCCCCAAGGGATGGCCTTAAATTAGTTCTGATGAGGCTATCCGCTGATTATGAAGCCTTTTGGCTTGATTTCCGGATAACTTACAATGATGGTGCAAAGTTACAAAATTTCGGGCAACCACCCAATTATGACGGACGTTTATACAGCCTGTCCGATTTCAAAAAACTTAAGTAAGTCATGAAAATTATTACGCATAAAACCTATAATCCGGCTTTATATTCTCTGCGGCATCCTTTCGCCGCTTTTTATCCTCATCTTCAGTCGTGTAGCTCGCTACACTCCTTCATCTTCGGACAAAAATCGACTGAAAGTATGCTCTCAGACAATATAAAATAATTTCCACGACTTACTTAAGGATCAATACCTGAGTGGTTATCATATTCCGTGTGATGCTGATTTTATTAAATTTAATACAGGTGTGAAAATCCATTGCCCGCATGATGGGTAATTTTGCATTGTAAACCCTTAATAACAGGAGGAGTTAGATATGTATGCTGATAATCTTTTCACCCTTAACAATGTTCCCACCCTCTCCGTGGGTGGTGGATTCGGCTCTATCGAGACATCGCGTGGCGGGGAAATGCCTGTAGGCACACGCGACGAGGTGTTTGTAAGTGTGGTTCAATATGGCCGCATAGTGCTTGAAAAATCATTTTCGGGATTCGGCAGCGTGGCCGAATTGCTGAGTACGGTCAGAATGTGTCTTGGTTCCATCGGAGGCCTGGTAACGGTGAATCTCCGTAACCGCACGTGTGGCATGACAGCCAAACGGGTTATGCGGCTGGGGCGTCCGGCACCATCAATGCCTGCGATGGCCTGAGTATAATTTTATACAATTTCTTAGCTGAGGGGATATTCCGTTTGGGCTAGATAAAAAGAGCGGTGCTGTGTCGGGATTCTGACACAGCACCGTCGGTATTTTCTAAGGAGCAGGAATTACATAAAGCATAGAATCAGGGCCTGTGCCGCTACCACACGCATGAACATGGTGAGAGGGTAGACTGTGGAGTAGGCAACTGCCGGGGCATCGCTGCCTGTGGAGTTGTTGGCATAGGCAAGGGCAGGGGGGTCGGTATATCCGCCCGACATCATACCCATTATGGTAAGGTAGTTTATTTTATAAACACCACGGGCAATGCATCCTACAACCATCAACGGGACGAATGTTATTATGAATCCCCATATCACCCACCACATGCCCTGGTAGTTGAACACGGTGTCGGCGAAACCTTTCCCGGCGCCTATACCCACAGCGGCAAGGAAGAGGCATATGCCGAGTTCGCGCAGCATCAGCGATGCGGATGAGGAGGTGTAGGTTACGAGTTTCACCTTATATCCGAACCGGCTTAACAGGATTGCCACAACGAGCGGGCCACCGGCCAGGCCGAGTTTCATGCCGAACCCTACGTTGATTGATCCGAGTATGATACCGAGCATTATGCCTATGAAGATTGTGACAAGGTTGGGCTGGTTGAGGCGCTTCATCGAGTTGCCGAGCTTTGAAGCAAGGCGTTCGATGTCGTTGAGGTCGCCTACCACGGTTATGCGGTCGCCCATTTGCAGGCGCAGGCCGGGTGAAGCCAGGAGGTCGACCCCGGCACGGTTCACGCGTGTGCAGTTGAGGTTATAGCCTTTGTGGAGGCGCAGGGTGCCGAGTGGGGTGCCGTTGTATTCGCTACGGGTGATGAGGATGCGGCGCGACACCACGTTGGCGGGAGCTACTTCCTCCCATTCTTCATCTCCCATCTCGATGGAATGACCCAGCACTGCGGCGAAGCTGTGTTCGTCCTGTGCCGACATTACCACGTAAAGCTTGTCGCCCACATGGATTTCAGTACTCGATTTCGGGATGATGATGTTGCCTTCGCTATCCATCAGTCGCGACACCACGAAGTCGCAATGGATTATGTCGTGGAGTTGCAGGAGTGTCTTTCCGTTTACAAGCTGGTTGGTCACCTCGTAGGATACAAGGTGGGGCTTCTGCTGGCTGTCTTCGGTTTCGCGGTTTATTTCAGCGATTTCGTTTTCTATTTTAACGCGGAAGATTGCCTTGACCAGAAGGATTGATGTGATGATGCCGAGAACTCCGAGCGGGTAGGCGGCTGCATAGCCCATCGACATGGTATTGACTGCTTCGAGGTTGCTGCCGACGGCCTGCTGCGCTGCGGCAAGACCGGGGGTGTTGGTCACGGCTCCCGACATGACGCCGACCAGGGCGTTGATCGAGGTTTTGCCGTCGATGAAATAAATCGCGACCACAATGCCTACATTGAGCAGGATTCCCAGCACGGCAAGCATGTTTAAACGCACACCGCCTTTTTTGAAAGAGGAGAAGAATCCGGGGCCTACCTGCAGGCCGATTGCGAAAATGAACAGAATCAGACCGAATTCACGCACGAACTTGAGTACTTCCGGTTGTATCTCATAACCGAAATGCCCCATAAGGATACCTACGAAAAGTACGAATGTGACGCCGAGCGACACTCCCCAAAAACGGATTTTCCCGAGATAGATGCCCGCCGCTATCACAAACGACAGCAGGACGAGCGTGGAAGCCAACGACGTGTTGCCTGGCCAAAGCAGCTCCTGTAGAAATTCCATATTGCTCTTTTTACCTTAAATGATTGATATGTAGAATTGTATGAATTCAACGGCATTTGTGGATGCAAAGTTACGGCTTTTTTCCGAGATTGCCCCAACGGTGTGTGATGAATTACGGAAATAATGCTGTAATGAAAGGCATTGGAAAGATGTGCCGGAACAGGGGGATGTGTGGCGGGCTATAGTGCCAGCCGCAGCAATGTGCCGGTTGATTCGGCGATGTGGTCGGCATAGTGTTCGCGCAGTTCGGTGACCGACCGGAAGCCCCATGTGACCCCGGCAGATTCCACGCAGGCGCGTCGTGCGGTTTCCATGTCGATGCCCGAATCGCCTACATAGAGCACATCGGATTTCGGTGTCGGGTGTTTCGACAGGATTTCGAATACGATCGAGGGGTCGGGTTTTACCGGCACACCCTCTTTCTGCCCTTCGACGGCCGCCCAGGGTATGCCGGGGAAAAAATGGTTCACCAGGTGCTCGACAGCATCCTGGTATTTGTTTGACGCTACCGCTACCGCGATTCCACGCGAGGTGAGCTGTTCGAGCAGCTCGGGGATGCCGGGGTAGGGTTCGGTAAAGTCCGACATGTGTTTGCCGTAATATTCTTTGAAATATTCCCGCATCATCTCGATGCGTTCGGGATTGCGGGCGCTTTCAGGCAGCACTCGTTCAAGCAGTTTGGTGATTCCGCTACCTACAAATTTAGGGTAGGCGGAAACGGGGTGGGTTGGGAAGCCGCATTGTGTCAGCGCATAATTGGCGGCGGCTCCAAGGTCGGCAATCGAGTTCAGCAATGTGCCGTCGAGATCGAAGATTACGAGCTTTTTCAATTGGATGGGAGTTAAATCTGTGTAAATAAGCCAATTCGTTCAGAAAGGGTAGCCTACTGAGAAATGGAATGAGAAGTCGCGGTGCCAGTCGGGGTGCAGCAACGGCCATCGCTCCTGGCCGTAGGCTGGGTTATGTGCCTTGACCCCCATGTCGAAACGCAGCAGGAAGTAGTTGAAGTCCATTCGTAAGCCCAGTCCGTAGGCAAGGGCGATTTCCTTGTAGAATGTTTTGAACCGGAAAAATCCTCCGGGCTGGTTGGGATAGTTCCTTATAGTCCAAATGTTTCCTGCATCGATGAACACTGCGCCTTCAAACACCCAGAAGAGCTTGTTGCGGTATTCGAGATTCAGAATCAGCGAAATGTCGCCGCATTGGTTGATAAAGTCGGTTACCGAGTTATGCGAATCATATGCGCCCGGGCCGAGGGTGCGGACACTCCAGCCTCGGACACCGTTGGCGCCTCCGGCATAGAAGCGCTTTTCAAACGGCACCATCGATGAGTTCCCGTAAGGGAAGGCTATACCGCCTCCGGCATGAAACGAGAGGGAATTGCGGTCGGAGAAGCGGTGGTTGATGGTGTAGTCGATTTCCCCTTTGAGGTACTGGGCGTATTGTATGCCGAAAATTTTGTATGCCCCGTCATGGCGCTTCTGTCCTGCCAGTGACGAAATGGCATATAGCAGTGCGCCTGCGGTTTCGGCCGAAGCCCTTACGGTGTAGGTGTTTTCCTGGGGTTCCAGCCGTTCGAGGGTGGATGTGGCAGGTCGCCGGTTTGTGTGATACCAAGTGTAGCCCATGCGCATGATGAAATGGTCTTCATAGCTGTAGCGCAGCAAGGGGTTGTCGGGGGCTATGTTGTCGATGAAGTTTATGGTGGAGCGGGGCAGGTTGACCACGTTGATGTCGATGAGGTCGAAAGTGCGCCTGGTGCGGTTAGAGCGGTCGGCCCATTTGTACCGCCATGCGCCACCGGCAATCACGCGGGTGTATTCAGGGCGTTCCTGCCGCATGAATGTGACGGCGAATTCGGTTGATGCCCGCATTTTTTGTTTGAACGACGAGCGCAGGAACGGCGCCATGAATTTAGGGAACGTTATGCCCACTTCCGACGCAAGCTCGGTGTAGCTGTCGTTGATGAGGTTCTCGAAATCGCCTGAAAGGCTTTCATATGCTCCGCGGAGTTTGAATGTGAGCATTTCGCCTCCGTGAGCCAGGTTGCGGTGCTGGTAGGTGATTCCGCCCCCGACCCCGAAATCACCTTCGGAATTCGTGCCCTCAAGTTCGAGTGTCACACCCATTTTCTTGGTCCGCGACAGCAGGATATAGGCGTCGAGTGCTTCCATGTCGCCTATCCGGCCTGCCGGACGGGTCACAATGTTCACATAACGTAATATTGCCAGGCGGTTGAGGGCTTCGTAGGTGCGGTCGATGCCCGATGTGCTGTAAAGCTGGCCGGGGCGTATGAACACCTGTTCGGCCAGTGCGCCGGGCGACAGGTAGCGGTCGGGGCCGTAGAGTATCTCCAGCCCCTGGCATTTCACGGTGTCGCGGTTGGCGAAGGCCAGGTCGGAGGTGTTGTCGCCTGGGGAGAAGTCGGGTACGACGATTACGTTGCGATACACGTATTGCCGGTGGTTGGCAATATAGGCCAGCACCTGCTCGGCAGCCGGTGGCGGGAGTGCGGGCGGTGCCGTTGTTTCCGACGGTGTGGATTTCGGGTTGCGCAACACCATCGTGAGGTCTACGTTTTTGGAACCGGCCACGGTGTCGGCAATGAATGTTACATATTCCTTTGTGAATGCGAAATATCCTTTTTCGCGCATCCTTTCGGCCACTACGGTGCGTTGGGCGTCGAGGTTATTCATGTCAAGCAGCCCTCCGGCCTTTACGGGCAGTGACATCGAGTCGGCCAGTACGATTTCACGCAACGACGGGTCGTCGAATTCATAGGCTATCGATTCGATGACATGCGGCGCCCCGGGATAGAGGTGGTAGGTGACGTCGATTTTCCGGTCTTTCGACGATACCGCCTCATATTCAACTTCGGCATCGTTGTAGCCGCTGTTGATAAGTGCGAGTTTGAGCTGGCGGGCTGACTGGTCGGTAAGCAGTGAGTCGAAAATCACCGGTTCCTCGCCGATTTTGCGTAGCCAGCGGTTGAACCGCCCGGTCGAGTCGCTGCCTGAAAGGTTGTAGACTCCCAGCTGAAGCCTTGCGACACCCAGCACCTTGTGGTTGGGGGTCTGGCGGAGGTAGTTGTAGAGTGCGCGTGTAGGGATTTGCGCGCTGTCCTCGACCGATAGTGTCACCTTGTCGAGAAGGTAGCTTCCCCTGGGCACATGACGCGTGGCGCTGCACCCCGTGAGAAGGAGTGCAGCTGCCAGTGCGTATATAATATGCCTTATTGAAAGTGGCAAGGTCAAGGGTGGATGCCTGTTCGAATGGTGTTGGGGCGGTATCCTTGCCGGTTAGTCCATAAGTTTGCGGTAGCGTCGGCGCGGGAGTTCTTTCCCTCCGTTCTGAGCCTTTTTGTAAGCTTCATAATCGGAATATGAACCTTCGTAGAACACTACTTTCCCGTCGCCCTCGAACGAGAGGATGTGGGTGCAGATACGGTCGAGGAACCAACGGTCGTGGCTCACTACCACTGCGCATCCGGCAAATGCTTCCAAGCCTTCCTCCAATGCGCGGAGGGTGTTGACGTCGATGTCGTTGGTCGGTTCGTCGAGCAGCAGCACGTTGCCTTCCTCTTTAAGGGCCATAGCGAGGTGGAGGCGGTTGCGTTCACCCCCTGAAAGTACCCCGATTTTTTTCTCCTGGTCGGCACCTGCGAAATTGAATTTCGACAGATAGGCGCGTGCGTTTACGTCGCGGCCTCCCATGCGGAAGCTTTCCACGCCCTGGGAAATGACCTGGTAGACGGAGTGGTCGGGCACGAGGTCGTGGTGGCGTTGGTCGACATAGGCTATTTTCACTGTCTCACCTACGTCGAATGTGCCTGCGTCGGGTGTTTCCTGTTGCATGATAAGGCGGAACAGGGTGGTTTTTCCGGCGCCGTTAGGGCCGATTACACCGACTATGCCGTTAGGCGGTAGCGCGAAGTCAAGATCTTTGAACAGCAGCTTCTTGCCGAATGATTTTTCCAGACCGGATGCTTCGATGACCTTGTTGCCGAGGCGTGGCCCGTTGGGGATGAATATTTCGAGGCGTTCCTCACGTTGTTTCTGGTCTTCGTTTAGGAGCCGGTCGTAGCTCGAAAGGCGTGCCTTCCCTTTCGCCTGGCGTGCTTTGGGAGCCATGCGCACCCATTCAAGTTCCCGCTCAAGGGTTTTGCGGCGTTTGCTGGCCTGCTTTTCCTCCTGAGCCATCCGTTTCGTTTTCTGTTCGAGCCATGAGGAGTAGTTGCCTTTCCAGGGTATCCCTTCACCACGGTCAAGTTCGAGAATCCAGCCTGCCACGTGGTCGAGGAAATAGCGGTCGTGGGTGATGGCGATTACCGTGCCTGGATATTGTTGGAGGTGCTGTTCGAGCCAGTCGATTGATTCTGCGTCAAGGTGGTTGGTCGGCTCGTCGAGCAGCAGCACGTCGGGCTGTTGCAGCAACAGGCGGCACAGTGCCACACGGCGGCGTTCACCTCCCGAAAGGGTGTCGACAACCTGGTCGTCGGGCGGGCATTGGAGGGCATCCATGGCGCGTTCGAGTTTGGAATCGATGTTCCATGCGTCGGCGGCGTCGAGGGCATCCTGCAGTTCGCCCTGGCGCTGGATGAGGGCATCCATCTTGTCGGGGTTTTCAAGTACGTCGGGGTCGGCGAATGCCGCGTTTACATCGTCGAATTCCTTAAGCAGGTCGATGACCGGCTGCACACCTTCGCGTACGATTTCGATTACCGTCTTGCCGGGGGTGAGCCGGGGTTCCTGTTCGAGATAACCTACGGAATAGCCGGGTGAGAACACCACGTCGCCCTGGATGTCTTTGTCGATGCCTGCGATGATTTTGAGCAGGGATGATTTACCGGAACCGTTCAGACCTATGATGCCGATTTTCGCTCCATAGAAGAACGAGAGGTAGATGTTTTTAAGTACTTGTTTCTGCGGAGGGTAGATTTTTGAGACGCCTACCATCGAGAATATGATTTTCTTATCGTCGGGGTTGGGTGCTGCCATGGAGGGGGTTGTGGTTTTATTTGTGATTTTTTATGATATGCCGTGGGATATGTGTCATTTGCGTCGGCGCGGGGCGTATTTCACCGGGTATTCGCAGCGCACTTTGGCTGTCACTATGTTGTTGAGTTTCGAGCGTATCAGCTGTTTGCGGATTGCCGAGATGTGGTCGATATAGACTTTCCCCTCGAGGTGGTCGCATTCGTGCTGTACGATGCGTGCTAGAAATCCCGAGATTTCCTCTTCATGTGGCTGGAAATCCTCGTCGAGCCAGCGCAGGCGGATGTGTTCCACACGCTTTACGTCCTCGCTGAGGCCTGGCAGGCTGAGGCATCCCTCGCTGCGGCTCACCATGTCGCCGTCGAGTATCTCGATTTCGGGGTTTATAAGGGCTTTCTTCCATCCGTCGCATTCGGGGAAGTTCTCTGCTACGGGCGATGCGTCGATTACCACTATGCGGTCGTTGCGTCCGATCTGGGGGGCGGCGAGGCCGACCCCGTCGGAGGCATACATGGTTTCAAACATGTCGGCCACGAGCTGTTTCAGCCCGGGGTAGTCGGGTGTTATGTCTTCCGAAATTTCCCGGAGCACCGGGTGGCCGTATAAATAAACGGGAAGCTTCATGCTTTGCTGTTTGGGTTAGTTGTGTGATTGAGTTTGACAGGCATCTGTGAAATCGTCGGCATGGGGGTCAGCCTGAGTGTGCGCGACTGGATAGGTAGTCGTTCAGGATTATGGTGGCTGAGATTTCATCGACTATGGCTTTGTCGCGGCGCGCCATTTTGCGCATTCCGCCGTCGAGCATCGAGCGGTGTGCCAGCACCGAGGTGAAACGTTCGTCGAAGAATTCCACCGGGATGTGGGGCAGTGCTTTCTGGAGTCGGGCGATGCCTGGCCGTATGTAGCGCATCGATTCCGATTCCTCCCCGCGCATGGTGGTGGGGTAGCCCACTATTATGCGTTCTACCGGCTCGTTGGCGATGAAATTTTTCACGTATTGCTCGAGACGGTGTGTCTCCACTGTCGTAAGCCCGTTGGCTATGATTTGCAATGTGTCGGTCACGGCGATGCCGCAACGTTTACGTCCGTAGTCGATAGCCATAAGTCGTGCCATAGCGCAAAATTACGAAATTTTTCCCACTTATGCCATCCCGTTGCCGATACGGTGGTGCCGTTGTTGTTAAACATTGTGAGCGATGCCGTTGTTGTGTATATGCAGGGCAGGTGCTATCAAGGCTTTGATGCGGCAGGTCTGTTTTCTTGGCCGGTGTGGCCTGTTGCCCTGGCGGCAATGTTCAACTTTTTATTTGTAGGGAATTATCACTACTGTCCACTAAAAAATGGACGGAGTTAAAAATTAAATAAATTCGGTTCA
>OFGI01001091.1_pt1 | contig 12240 bp, 10 predicted proteins | sample 1521751 | NCBI WGS metagenome assembly OFGI01 (sample SAMEA3504115, study PRJEB24116) | mouse gut metagenome | biome: mouse gut; feature: mouse-associated habitat; material: faeces | place: Denmark | collected 2011
TCCGCCGCATTCCGCGTCGCCTTCCAGCGCCTTATTGTACAAAGTTCCGAAAAGCTTATCCATATCTACTTCCATGCCAAATGTTACCATAAATTCTTTAAAAAGATTGACCCATGCATTCAAATCCGAAGTACAGTTGTTACAATGCACCATACCGACCAGGCTCCCGTCCGGCGTCGTCACCAGATCGATCTCAGGATATACTTTGGAAAGCTCCTTTTCCAAAACAATCATAGAAAAAACGCTGGTTCCTGCCGATACATTGCCCGTACGCACGGCTACGCTGTTCGTTGCCGCCATGCCCGTTCCCGCATCGCCCTCGGGCGGACATACGGGAATGCCGGCCTTTAGTCTGCCGGAAGCGTCCAGCAGCTTTGCGCCTTCTTCCGTCAAAGTTCCGGCATTTTCGCCGGCCACTAATACTTCAGGAAGGATCTCTTTCAGTTTCCACGGATATTTTTCTTCCGCTGTCAATTCGTCGAACTGCTCCAGCATTCTCGCATAATAATCTTTTGTATCCGTATCGATAGGGAACATACCGGAAGCGTCTCCCACTCCCAACACTTTCTTTCCTGTCATTTTCCAATGCACATATCCCGCAAGAGTCGTCAGATAATTGATATCCTTTACATGTTCTTCTTTGTTCAGTATTGCCTGGCGCAAATGAGCAATACTCCATCTTTGGGGAATGTTGTATTGGAAGAGCTTCGTCAGTTCCTCCGCCGCTTCTCCGGTAATCGTATTTCTCCATGTGCGGAAAGGCACCAGAAGCTCCCCTTCTTTATTAAACGCCATATATCCGTGCATCATGGCGCTGAAACCGATGCTTCCCACCGTTTCCAGCGCGACTCCGTACTGCTTCTCCACATCTGCCGCCAGTTCGCCGTAGCTGTCCTGCAAGCCTTTCCAAACCATATCCAGGCTATAGGTCCAGATATTATTTTCATACTGGTTCTCCCATTCATAACTCCCCGATGCAATAGGGGAATGGTCTTCCCCTATCAGCACCGCTTTGATTCTGGTAGAACCGAATTCTATGCCAAGCGCCGTCCTGCCGCTTATAATCATTTCTTTTCTATCCATTGCCATATCCCGCCTTTCCCGATCCATGCCTCCCGATCCGCTTCTATCTGAATACGACCTCGTTCCATCTCAGTTCATTTTTAAAGTTCCTGATCGTTGTATCGTTGTCGATCACCACGCTCTCAATTCCCATAGCTGCCGCCCAGTCTACCATCTGATCCACGCCAAGGTCATAGGAGAATGCCGTATGGTGAGCGCCTCCTGCCAGAATCCACGCTTCCGCGCCCGTTTTCAAGTTCGGCTGCGGCGTCCAGAACGCGGTGGCAACCGGAAGCTTGGGCATCGGTTTCTCTACCGCTTTGCAGTCAACGGCATTGATGATCAGACGGAATCTGTTCCCAAGATCGATCAGGGAAGTTGCTACCGCCGGCCCTGTCTTGGAGGTAAATACAAGACGCGCAGGATCCTCCCTGTCGCCCATGGAAAGCGGATTTACTTTAATGCCAATCTTTCCTTCCGCCACCGTAGGGCATACTTCCAGCATATGCGCCTGTAGAATTCCTTCTTTGCCCGGTACTAAATTATAGGTATAATCTTCCATAAAGGAAGTTCCCTTCGCATCCTTCATTCCCGAAGTCATAATCTTCATCAGGCGAACCATGGCAGCCGTCTTCCAGTCGCCTTCTGCCCCGAAACCATATCCTTTTTCCATCAGCCTTTGGATTGCCAATCCGGGAAGCTGCTGCAAACCGCCCAAATCGCCGAAATGAGTAACGATCGCCTGATAGTCTTTCTCTTCCAGGAATTTCTCAAAGCCGATCTCAATTCCTGCCTGAACCGCCACATGTTTTCTGAACTCCGCTTCGTCCCTGCCTTCCAGTAAAATATCATATTTCGAATAATATTCATCTACCAGAGCATTGACATCTCCTTCCGCAACATCTTTTACATATTCCGTAATTTCGTTGATCGGATATGCATCGATTTCCCAGCCGAATTTTATCTGGGCTTCTACCTTATCGCCTTCCGTTACCGCAACATTTCTCATATTGTCCGCAACGCGGCATACACGGATATGGGAAGATTCCATAATCCCGATCGCCGTGCGCATCCAATCCGCGATCTTTTTCTGCACTTCCTTGTCATTCCAATGTCCTACTACGATCTTTCTCTCGATTCCCATACGGCTCACGATATGCCCATATTCCCTGTCGCCGTGGGCAGACTGATTCTCATTCATAAAGTCCATATCGATCGCATCATACGGAATCTCCTCGTTAAATTGTGTATGTAAATGCATCAGGGGTTTCCTGTACTCCTGCAGCCCGAGTATCCATGATTTCGCCGGTGAAAATGTATGCATCCATGTAATCACGCCCGCACATTCTTCATCCGCATTCGCTTCATTAAACGTTTTTCTGATAAGCTCATTTGTAATCAGAGTCGGCTTCCACACTACTTCAAAAGGCAGAAGCCCGCATTTATTCAGATTTTCCACGATAATTCTGGAATGTTCCGCAACATTTGCAAGACATTCATCCCCATACAGATCCTGTGATCCTGTACAAAACCAAAATTTGTAGTCTTTTCCTGTTTTCATTCTACCATCCTCCATTTTTCCAATATTAGCGTACCCATGCTATGCGTACTCATGTTACGCGTAGCATGAGTACGTGTTTACGCGCGACTGCTATCGCTGTCTTTCTATTCTTATTTTATTTCTTCCCCTCCAAACTTGTCAATATTAAGTCATCAAAAAATTAGTACAAATAAAAAATAGTTGTACTACTGTTTAATAGGACAACTATTTTTCCTCCATCATATTTTCCAAATACCCCCTGTCCCATAACAATATTTTCAGCTTCCGGGCCGCATTCACCGCGGGCGCGGTAAAATACTGGTTGGTCATAACCGCGCCTACCATGCGGTCGTAGTAGTCCCTGCCGGCATATGCTTCCTGCACCGCTTTGACTCCCACCGGATCAGTATAACATTTGCATTGCACCGCATAAGTGACGCCGTCCTTTTCCGCCAATATGTCCACACCATAATCCCCGCTGCCCTTCGTCACCTCCACATCGATAAATCCGCTGTCCTTTAACAGCTTGGCACAGAAATACTCAAACTCATGTCCCTCCATATCGTCAAGGAACCCCATCTTTTTTCTTTTATAAAAACGCACCGCCCAAAATATAATAAAAATGGCCGCGGCCAAAACCACCATTACAGTTATTATTGTCATTATCTCCGGCTCCGGTGCCAAAAATATCTGCTTTTTTTCATTCATTTTTTATCTTCCTTTTTAAATATTATCTTTCGTTCTTTCTATTGTTTTTTAATTTTTTTATTTTATGTAATTTTCAGTTGCATACTCTATTGTCCTATTATAAAATATAAAATCATATCACCTGTTTCATCGCCAGAATACATAAACCATACAACTATTTTCCAAATGGAGGTATCTATATATGTTTGATTTTAAATTCGACTGGTGCAAAGAAATGGAATGCGGCGTTCCGGCTATTGACGACCAGCATCAAATATTATTTCATATCGGCCGCGAAATGGAACAGCTCATCATGCACGGCTGCCAGAATGCCACTACAAAGGAATTGCTGGATATCGTCTGCGAGTTAAGAGAATATACGTCCTATCACTTCTATACGGAAGAAGATCTGATGCTGAAATATAACTATCCCGAAACTGACCAGCACAAGCAATCCCATGCTGTATTCCGCGCCAGCATCATTGATATAGACCTTCCCAGACTGGGAAAACATCCCGAAGAAATGGTGCCCCAGATCAAAGACCATTTACAGGATTTTTTGTTTAACCATGTTATGGTAGAAGATCAGGCATTAGGCCGGTATCTTGTATCCTCCATGAAAGAATAATACATATTCCAATATCATTATATAAAAATTCCAAAAGACAGGCAACGGACATATCCCATCAGATAATATGTCCGTTGCCTCTTTTTAAAGGTTCATCGCCCTGTACCGATTAAAGCAGGCGAAAATCTCCTGTTTTCTCGGCAATGCCAGTCCTGACGGAAGATAATCCCCCGGAACCACGCTCGCAAGCCCTTTCTGCTCCATCAACTTCATCAGCTTGCCGACGATCTCCTGCATACTGTCCTTTCCGTTGAACATATGGTTCTCCGCGTACGCCAGCAGATATCCCAAAGCCGTCACCTGTTCGCTGTCTGCGATCTGCTCCACATAATGCAGGTTGACATTCTCTTTATTCAGGCTGACGCCTTCTTTTCCCATGCTTTTGATTTTCACCCTGTTATCCCTGTTATCGCCATGGCCGCCTCGTCCTCCGCGCCCCATGTTCCTTTGCATATGGCCGCCATTATCCCTGCCGCCTTTTCCGGCCCGCGGCGCACGCCTGTAATCCGGCTCATCCGGTTCTTTTTCCGGAACGGATAAAGGCGGATATTTTTCCGCTTCCGCTTTCGCCAGAGAAGTGATCTCCATCGGCACATAATTATCCATCTGCACAATCCAGTCGGCAATGCTAAAGTAGGAACCCGAACTGCCCGCCACAACGATACAGGAGATTCCCTTCTTTTCATAAAGGTAACGCGCCCTCTCAATAAACGGCGTAATCGGCTCCTTCTCTCTGTGAACCACCCTTTGCATCAGCTCATCCCGCACCATAAAATTCGTAGCGCATGTATCTTCATCGATCAGCAATAGGGAAGTCCCGCTTTCCATCGCTTCGATCACATTCGCCGCCTGGGAAGTACTGCCGCTGGCATCCTCCGTATAAAAGCTCTTCGTTTCCTTTCCGTTCGGAAGATTATTGACAAACATGGAAATATCATCGTTTTTCACGCATCTTCCATCTTCCGCCCTGATTTTGACCGCATCGGAAACCGTCACCACATATTCTCTGCCGTCTCCGGCAATATGATTGTACACTCCCAGCTCCAGCGCTTTCAGCAGCGTGGATTTCCCGTGATATCCCCCTCCCACAATAAGGGTGATTCCTTTGCGGATACCCATTCCTTTCACCCTGCCCTTATGAGGCAGATCCATTTCCACTTCCATAGACTCCGGAGAACGGAAAAGTACGCTGTTTTTCATCGGCCTGTCCGAAACTCCCGATTCCCTCGGAAGCACCGAACCGTTTGCTACAAAGGCAACTAGCCCCATCTCTTCCAGCCTATTTCGGATATATTCCCTGTCATCCGCCAAAAATATGATTTTTTCTACTTCGCTTCCATTCAATTTCCGGTAAAATAATACATCCTGCACGCATTTCGGCAAAAAATCAAACAGAATCTTTATCAGTTCTGAAGAACAGATCGTCCTTCCGTTCGCCGGAAAACCGACTTCCAGCCGAACCGCCAGTTTTCCCGACTTCGGATCAATCTCACAGGCCGTACGTTCCAGCACCTCCTGCCCCGGTCTGCTGACCGACATAAGCCCGCTCTTCCCGGAACCCTTTGCTTTAAAATTGTATTTATCCACTTCGCTGCGGAACAGTCTCAGCAGATAATCCTGCAATGCGACTCTTCTCTCTTTCGTCTTATAATATTCCTCCGGAAAACCTGCCGTTTTTCCTTCTATATGAATGCTTACCTTGGAAGGGGAAGCAAAAGGATCCCCCTGTACGTGGTCGATGGAAAGCATATAATTCCCAAAGCCGTAACTCCCTTTTGTATCCTTATAAGCAGGATATCCCCTGCGGTCTATGTTTCTGAGCAATATTTGCAAATCCGATGATGTTTTCATTTATTGATCGTTCCCTTTCTGTTTCTGCTTCTAACCAGTATTTTACATTCCTTTGTATTCTATACTGCATTGCGGCTGATCGTCAAGGTATTTTCATCAAAGGGAGGATGCTGTATTAAACAAATGTTCTTATTCTGCTATTCATTATATCACTGATACATGTCCCGCTGGACAGTCCAAAATGATTATGTTACACTCTTTTTATACATAAATGCCACAGGCAGTTACAAAACTAATCAATTTATAAGGAGTCACAATTATGAAACGCTTTAAGAAAACTTATAGTCAGGGAACAGTCAATGTCACAGAAATTTGGGTTGACACAGAAACAGGTATTAATTATCTGTTTCACTTTAACGGAGCAGCGGCAGGATTTACGCCCTTACTTGACAAAGAGGGAAAACCGGTCGTAACACGGCAATAAACCCCAAGCGAACAGCAGCGGCCAAATCCTCCAACGGATTGGCCGCCTTGTAATTATGAAAATAAACTCTTTCTACTATTCTTTATCTTTTATCTTCATCGAAAAGCGAAACTCAATGTCATCCTCAGCATCGATCCAATATTTTTCCTCCACATCCGTTCCCCAGCTGTCGATACCTCCTACTCCGCGAACCGCGCCGTAGATGCAGAAGACTGTCCGGCGGGGAGGGGGAAGCTCTTCCTGATGCGTGGCGTTCTCCAGCTCCGAAGCGGTATAGGGCAGGCAAGAAAAAGCCAGATTTCCCAAATCGAAATGCAGCACCGACATTTCTTTGCCTCCCCTGCTATTATCCAGGCCATTGCTTCTATATATTTCCACCCATTTCGTATCCATATGGACGCCGCAGTCCTGAGGAACCAGATAGGGAGTGACCGGAAGCCCCTGTACTTCATAGATACCCGGTATGCCCCCGGCTTTTCTGTCGGGATAGGTCTCCCCGGACAAGCCTTCATATCGGAACCGATCCGCACAAGTAGGCATCACAAAGCGCATACCAAAAGCCGGAAGCTGGGGCAGTCCCTTGAACCCATAATAATGTACATCTGTACGGATCTCCCCATCCCCCGTCACCTCGTAGGCAACACAAACCTTTGTCGCAGGATTCGTAACCGTTTCATAAGTATAAGTAATTTTTACCCGTTCCGCCTTAGGAACGCCGGCCACATACCGATTATTTTCCGGCGCACAGGGAAGGGGGATATCCTCTCCGTTCACCGCCACAGCAATTCCGGTGCATGTCCGCCGCCAGCCACATCCCGCTTTTTAACGGAAACCCGCTTCCCCTGTCATTGTCCGTCGCCGCCCTCCAGAATGTGGGCCGGGGGGACCGGTACAGCCATTCCCGCCCATCGATAACAAGCGATTCCATACCATGTACCGCATAAGAAAAAATATAATGGAATTCCGTCCCCCTATATGTTCCCCGGACTCCCAGCGTCACATCGCCATAAATTACTTGCAGCAAACCCGTTCCGCCCTCCGTTCCTTTTTCCTCCTGATATTTCCCTTTACTCATATCGCCCATAGTAATACCTCACCTCCTGCATAGCCGGTTTTTCCGTTCGGTCTGCAAACACAATGCCGTTCCCGGAAAACTCGTAGTCGGAAGGCCGGTCGTCAAAATCCCCTCCATATCTTAACACTTTTCTTCCGGTCACCTCATCCTCCACCAAAATTGCCTGATCGATATAATCCCAGATAAATCCTCCCTGGTACATCTCATATTCATCCAGCAGTTTCATGTAAGAATCCATTCCCCCTAACGAATTGCCCATATCGTGCATATACTCGCAAAGAAGAAACGGCTTCTTCGGATCATTTTCCAAATATTCCCTGATTTGCTCCGGCGGCGCATACATACGGCTTTCCACATCGGAAACGGTATCTTCATAAGCCCGGTTATGGAAGACTCCCTCATAATGCACCAGCCTTCCGTCCCGTTTTTCTTTCAAATACCGGTTCATGGCCTCTATGTTGCCGCCCGCATAAGACTCATTGCCCAAAGACCAAAATAAAATAGAAACGTGGTTTTTGAATAATTCAAAATTACTTTTCACGCGATCCAATACCGCTTCCTTCCACTGTGGCAGAGAACCGGGAACATTCCATGACGGCTCGCATACCCCCATCTTCTGCCAGGAGCCGTGGGATTCCAGATTTGCCTCCGCCATCATATAGATCCCGTTTCTGTCACATAAATCATACCACGGCATCTGATTCGGATAATGGCAGGTGCGCACAGCATTGATGTGATTGGATATCAAGCAGTCCATATCCTTCCGCATTTCCTCCATTCCAATGCATCTGCCCTTTTCCGCACTCCACTCATGCCGGTTTACACCGTTTATCACCAAACGCTTTCCATTCAAAAAAATAACCTTGTCCCTGATCTCTATCGTTCGAAATCCAATCGAGTAAGGGACAACCTCCACCAGTTCATCCCCTTCGTCGTATAAACGGATCAGCAGGGAATACAAAACAGGATTCTTATTTTCCCAGGGAATCACCTTACCCAAGGTCTTCTTCGGCATTCGCCCATGTGTCCCCTTATCAATGCCGTCCGCCGCCAAAGGCATCTCATAACGCAGCAGACAATTCCCTTCCTCGTCTTCCAAAATAATTTCCGTCTTCCCGGAACACCCCTGTTCCATGGATATATCCAGCTCCACCGCCAGCCTTCCCGTTCCTCCTTCTTCCAGTTCCGGCAAAGCCCACAAGTCTTCCACATGCATTTCCGGTTTTGCATACAATGTTACGTTTCGGAAAATCCCGAAAAAGCGGAAAAAATCCTGGTCTTCCAAAAAAGCCGCGCTGCTTCTCTTATGTACTTCTACTGCAAGCACATTTCCTTTTTCTTTCAAATAAGGAGTCAGGTCGAATTCCGAAGGCGTGAAACTATCCTCGGCGTACCCTACAAAGCTTCCGTTCAGCCATAAGTACATCGCCTGTTCCACACCTTCGAAGCAGATGATCACCCGACGCCCCAGAAGCCCCTCCTCCAAGTCAAATTCCTTCATATAAGAACCTACTGGATTATAAGCAGCCTGGCTGAACATCCCTTTCCATTCCGCCCGGTTTTCCAGACTATAAGCCGGCCTTCGGTATACATGTCCTTCCCACGGATACATCGTATTAATATAGTGGATTTTGTCATACCCCGCCATTTCAATATGGCAGGGTACCGCAATTTCATCAAAATCCCCATAGTCAAAGCCTTCCTTATAAAATTCCGCCGGCCGCGACGCCGCATTCACAGAATAGCGGAATTTCCACATGCCGTTTAAAGACTGCTCCAAAGAGCTTCTCCCTTCTTCCATCTCCTCCATGCTCTTATAAAAACGATGGTCGCTATGGGCCGGAAGCCGGTTGACCCGGAACACCTCCGGGTCATCCAGCCAGTTGATCTCTGCTTTCATGCCTTTCCTCCTATTCCTTCACGGCTCCCGCCGCTACTCCCGCCAGAATATACTTCTGGAAGAAAATATAAATGGCTATCGTCGGAATCATAATGATAATGATGCCGGCCGCCAAAGTCTGCCACGATCCTTGCTGGGCATTGGCATAATTCATTAAAAAAGTCGTCAAAGTGCGCAGCTTGTTTTTCGGCATATACAAATACGGAATATACATATCGTTAATAATATTGATGGCCTTAATAATGCAGACCGTAGCCGTAGCCGGCGCCAGCAGCGGGAAGATGATTTTTACAAACAACCCGAAATAAGAACACCCGTCCAGCAGCGCCGCCTCGTCCAGCGACACCGACAAACCGGAAATAAACTGCCGGTAAATATAAAGCTGCATCAAATCGGAAGCCACATAAATAACGATAGGTGCCCATATGGTATTGTAAAGATGCAGCCCCTGAATCACCTGAAACCGGGCGATCTCTGTTACAAAAGTAGGGATCAGCATCCCCATAAAAAACAATCCTACTACGATCTTCTTTCCCTTAAACTGGAAACGTTCGATAATAAAAGCCGTTACCGTGCCGAACATGACATTAAAGAAAAGGGAAATCACTAATATAATACCCGTATTCCGAAACCCAAGCAATAAATATTTATCCGTCAATACATCCTGAAAGTTTTCAAACGTTACCCTGTCCCATGCCGGCAGAAGCAGCGGCGAAGTTGTCGCCATATCCGCTTTCGTCTTCAATGCCGCGAAAAAAGTAAGAAGTATGGGAGCAAGCACGATGGCAACCATGCAAAGGCATATGATTTGTTTGAAAGTCTGCGTCAACACCTTTTTCTGCATATCTATTTCCTCCTATCCTTCAAGACCAGACCATGAATCAGATAATTCTGCACCACATAAATAAAAACGATCATAAACATAATCGCCACAGCCATCGTAGAAGCCAGGCCAAAGTTCGAGAAAGTAAACGCCGTCTTGATCGTATATAACGTAAACGTGGAAGAAGCATATCCGGGGCCGCCCGCCGTCATAACAAACGGAATATCGAACACCTGCAAAGCCCCTCTGATATTATCGAACAGCACGAAATCCACCATCAGCATAATAGCCGGCACCTGTATGTATTTAAACAACTGCCAGGTCGTCGCCCCGTCCACCTCGGCCGCCTCCATCTGATCCTGCGGTATGGACTGCAGCGCCGCCATAAATAAAATAATATGATAACCGCTGAACCTCCACAAAGAGACGAACGCCAGCACATAATTGACAATCTTCGGATCGGACAGCCAGCTCCTGATCAAAGACTCCAGATGCACCGCCGACAAAATAGCGTCAAAGGCTCCGTTGATTGGCGAAAAAAAATAGGAAAAGGCATAGGAAATCGCCACCCCATTGATAATATACGGCATAAACACCATAGTTTTATAAAATTTTGCCGCCCTTAACTTGCCCGTTAAAAGCACCGCAAAAGCCAATTCCACTACAATCATGCATAAATGGATGAAAAAGTATACCGCATTATTTTTTAACGACATCCACAAATCCTTATTCTGGAACATGGATACATAATTTGCCATCCCGATAAAATCTTTTTCCGGCGAATAGCCATCCCAATTCGTAAAACTCATCCGAAATAAATCGATGGCCGGAAAAACAACAAATGCAATCAGGAGAAGCATCGGCACCACCAGCGCCGCAAAAATAAACTGTTTCCTCTTCTTACCTAATTTGCTCATGACTACCTCCCGGTAATAAGCAGGGGCCGCTCTGCGCAGCCCCCGTTTTCTGGTTACTATCTGCTTTTCGGTTTACTGGATTCCTAATTTTGCCCTTGCTTCCGCCCATTTCGTATTCAGTTCATCCAGCGCCGCATTCAAATCAAAACCTTCCGTCATCATCTGAGCGCCCAGTTTCTTATAATCAAACGTAGTCTCATTTTGGATTGCCGAAAAATCATCACCGCCGCCGTCATACATAACGAGTACTTTATCCGGGCAAAGCGTATCTGCCTCTGCCAAAACAGGATCTTTATCCTTCGGGAAATTCTTCATCGAAGAAGCCGAAGACACATAATTTATGTAGTCAGGATACCATGCTTCCGAATAGAACCATTCCACAAACGCCACTGCCGCTTCCTGATTCTTGGAGTGAGTCGTTACCCCCATAAAGGAATCGCCCTGAACGATTACATTATAAGGGTCGGATTCCGTATTTCTTGTCGGAAGATAGAATGTCCCAAGCTGGGAAATATCGTCCGTACCATTTGCGATATTCTGCAGACCCCAGTCTCCCAACGCAAGGATCGCCGCACTCTTAGCTGCAAACAGGCTCGTTACCTGATCGTTTCCAAGCCCTAACGGATCTTTACCAAGAACTCCCGATGTAAACAGGTTATATACTTTGTTGTAGGCCTTATTGATATCCGTTCCTTCTGCAAAAGGCGCATCCTGGGTTGCCATCGTATTCCAGTTCTGCCCGTTCGCCGATTCCAAAGCCGGCATAAACTCCATATAAGGGTAATCCGGCCATTCATCCTTCAACCCGCAGGCAATCGCCATAAAGTCCGGATTTTCTTTTCCGAAATAATCCTGCAAAGTCTTTGCCGCCGCCTCAAATTCAGGCCATGTGGTGGGAACCCCCACCCCTGCTTCCTCGAACATATCCTTCCAATAAAATACATATTCATAGCCGGATGTCATCGGTATGCCAAGCACCTTTCCGTCCAATGCATAGCCGCTTGCCAGCTCATTGTTGGCACATGCCTCTGTTCCTGACAAGTCGATCAGATAATCCTTGAATCTGGACAAGGTAAACGGCTTATTAAACATAATGTCGGGAAGCTGGTTTGCCGATGCCCGCATCTTCATCGCATTCCAATATTCGGAATCGTCCTTGATTTTTTCCACTTCCACATCCACGTTCGGATATTGTTCCTGGAATTTTCCTACCATATCATTTTCTTCGATAAAATCGTTCAAATTATTATCCCAAATGGCAAAAGTAAGCGTACCGCTCAACTCTTCATTAGAAGCTGCGGGAGATCGGAAGAGCGTCGTGTAGGGAAAGAGT
>OFGI01001101.1_pt1 | contig 12077 bp, 8 predicted proteins | sample 1521751 | NCBI WGS metagenome assembly OFGI01 (sample SAMEA3504115, study PRJEB24116) | mouse gut metagenome | biome: mouse gut; feature: mouse-associated habitat; material: faeces | place: Denmark | collected 2011
CGAGAGCAGGGGTGGGCTGCTCTCGACGGTGGGGGGGGGGTGTGATTAGATTAAGATTTGAATGTGGAGAGGGAGGGGGAATTAGGAATTAGGAATTAGGTTATTGTCCGTAGGGCGCTTGCGGAGCAGGAATTGGGGATTATTTTGTGGGTGGTGAGGGGGTAGGGATTTTAAGGACTTTAAGGATTTTAAGGATTTTAAGGTCGGTGGGGAGGGTTGGGTGGTGGGGGGTGTTTTTGTACGAGGGCAAGATGCCCTCGCTCCGGGTGGTGGGTGGATTTTTGGGGTGTACGAGGGCAGGATGCCCTCGCTCCTATTTGTGCTCGTTTCGGGTGGGGTGGGGTTAGTTGTCCCAGTCGTCGGTGTCGATGCCGCCGGGGTTGTTGGGGGCGTATAGTTTGCCGTCGATGAATACACCGGCGTTGTCCACAATGTCGTGCCAGATGATGATGGGTGTTTCGAGCTTGGTGCCGTTTTCCGCGCCGTAGTCCACGCTTTCGGTCACGAGCAGGTAACCGTCCATGGCTGTGGCTTTGTAGTATGATTGGTTGGCTCGTGCACGACCGTCGTTGTAGACAACGGTGCGGCTTTCGATTACGCGTATGCTGCCGTCGGGTGCCTTCCAGAAATCCCATCCGACTATAGACTCGCCCTGCCCGAATGTCTCGACATTGACGAGGAGCGGTTCGCTGACTTCCTCGTCGGCGGGTGTGGGTGACGTGAGCGGGGAGTCGGTGTGGTTGACAACAGCGGTCTCGAGATAGCCTTCGGCACCGGTGGCTATGTTGCGTGCCTTGACGTATTTACCAACAGGCTCTCCGATGAGACGATAGATCTCGCCCATTTTCAGCGGGGCGACTGTAGATGCGCCGGCTTTGGGAGCCGTCAGGAGGTCGGCGCCGTTATGCTTGACCGCGACGTATGTGGGTGGAAGGTCGGCTTTCTGCGCGTTGGAGAGACAGGATGTAGTGATGATGACAGCTATTGCGGCTGATACGGTCAGGATGGATTTGAACAGACGGGTTTTATTAGAAAATATTTTCATAATGGGTCGTGAGATTATGGTGAATGGATTAATTAGACTATGTATGAGGATGGAGTGGGTAGGGTCAGATGCGGCCTGTGGGGAGGAGTCCGTGGTTGACGGCGTTGAGGACGAGTTCGGCGGAATTGCGTGCGTGGAGTTTGCTGAGCAGATGGCGCCGGTGAGTCTCGATGGTGTTGGAACTGAGTCCCATACGGATGGCTATATCGTCGGTCTTGCAGCCGGATGCGATAAGGCGGAGAACCTCGAGTTCCTTAGGGGTAGGCATCTCATAGGAATCCATGAGCTGCCGTAGTTGCCGAGCCCGTTTGCAGAAGTATGTCCCGCCATCAATGACGCGACGTATGGCGGTGGTAATCTCTGAAGCGAGCACGTCCTTGAACAGTATGCCTTCGACGCCGGCGTCGAAAAAGTCTTTGATTATCCAGAGTTCCTCGTGGATAGTGTTGACGATAATCTTTGTGGATGGGGATGTCTCCCTGATTTTGTGCAATATGGCTATGCCGGGTGCGTCGGGCAACTCGATGTCGAGCAGACAGAGGTCGTAGCAGTTAGAACCAGCCAAGGCGATGGCATCGCGTCCTGTCCTGGCACCATCGACATGGCATCCGGTGCCGATGGAGTCCTCGATGAGGTGGCGCATTCCCCGGAGTACTATGTCGTGGTCATCGACCAGTAGGATTTTGAGTTCGGAATCAATCATTTTTCTGTCGGCAAGGATTTCACTCCACAAAATTATGCCAATGAAACGATATGCGAATCACGGAAATCCGTGAGAGGGGGAATCAAGTAGGGAAATTTACGGAGAAGATATTGCGCCGGTCCCTTACGGTGTTAGTGCATGTAGCCTGAAGCGCTTTTATGCGGCGATTGATGTTTTCGAGTCCCAGTCCACGATGCGGGGTGGCGGAGGGGTCGAAGGGTGCGCCGTTGTCGATAATCTCAAGAGTGGCGGTGCCATCGGTTTGAGTCAATGATACGACCACAGATGTGGCGGAGCTGTGCCGGCGCAGGTTAGCCACCCATTCCTGGACGATGCGGTAAAGGTTGATAGACGCCTGAGTGTCGAGCGCGATGTTGCCGCCGGGGAGGAAGGTCACGAAGCCGTTGCTTTTCAGTGCATAATCGGCAAGAAGCTGTGAGAGCGAGAGTCCGTTGAAGCGCGGCGGGAGCAGTTCATGGGATATAGAGCGTACCTCATTGCGTGTGGAGCGCACCATCTCCGCCAATTCCGAGTCGGTGTTGCCAGAGGCGGCAAGGGAGAGTTCGATGCCGAGGAGGTCGTTGCAGACCCCGTCGTGGAGCTCATGTGCAAGCCGTCCGCGCTCCTGCTCGATGCCCTCGAGCCGGGCAAAAATGTTGGCAATCTCAGCCTTACGGCGCCGCGAGCGCAGGTAGAATCCAAGAATCAACAGGGCTATGACAATGAGTGCGGCAAATATGGCGATGAAGGTGTCGCGGCGGGATTGCGCGGCTTTGAGGTTGGCAATCTCCAGCTCCTTTCCGGCAGTCTCGTAGCGGACGTTAAATTCAGAAATGCGGGTGTCGATGTCGCTCTGATGTATGCTGTCGGCGATGGCGATAGCGTTGGTATATGCCCGGTCCATGTTTTCGATGTCGCCAAGCCCCTTGTAGTTGAGTGCTATCCGCTGCCATAGCCTGTCGAGCGGCATGAATGGCCGGGAATCCTTCATGTCAAGTATTTTCATCTGAATGTCAAGGCTTTCGCGGTAACGACCCATGGCGGTGAGTATGACGAAGCTTTGTTCCATGAAGCCGATGGATTCGACAGAAGCCTCTGGGACTTTCTGTAGCAGAATGTTGCCCCGGTTGATGTAGTGCCGCACGGAGTCGGGGTTGCCGAGCCGGTTGTGCATTGCCATAATAGCGGCGTATGTCTTCAGGATATATCGCGGTATGCCTTTGCGCTCGGCGACCCCTACGATATGGCGCTGTGTGGCAAGACCGCGATTGTGCTCGCCGGCGATGAAAAGTGCCGAGCCGAGTGTGGACGCGGCGTATATCTGAGTTTCGATGTCGTCGGTAAGACGTGCTTTTTCCATTCCTTTCTCGGCAAATGGCAACGCTTCCGTGAGACGGCCCTGATTGGCGAAAAGTATGGCTATGGAGGTGAGAATATTAGCTTCCAACATGTCGTTGCCGGTGCCATGAAGCATATCAAGAGCCTTGTTGTAGCATATCAGTGCGGAGTCGGATTGCTGATTGACCCGATATGCCACGCCGAGGTCGGAGAGGGCGTTGACGCACAGTGTCGTGTCGGCGGCTTCTTCGGCTAATGCGGCGGCTTTTGAGAAGTCGGCTATGGCAGCCGGTGAGTCGCCGAGGGTGAAGAACGCGTTTCCGCGCACGGTGAGGAGCTGGGATTCGATGACGGGGGTGAGTGGCGTATGGGTGTGCAGTGCTTCGTTGCAGATGATTATTGCGCTGTCGGGGTCGGCGTTGACGTAACTGTCGATTTTGTCAATGTCGATTTCGCCGTGGGGTGTGGTGGGTATTGTTACGGCTGAGAGGGTGGTGAGGAACAGGGGTATGGATAGGAGGATGGTGGTGAGGTGTTTCATGATGGTGTGTGGTTCAGGGGGTTGGGACAAAGGTAGGTATTAATTAGGAATTGGTTGTTAATTAGGAATGAGGAATTAGGAATTAGAAATTATTTTGGTGGTGGGGTGGTGGTTTTTTTATACGAGGGCAAGATGCCCTCGCCCCGGGATGCCCTCGCCCCGGGGGGTGCTTGCTCCGGGGTGTGATTTTATTGGGTTAGGGAGTGGGGGATGGGGTCGGTGGGAGAGGGTTGGAGGGGGATGGGGGTGTCGTTGAGGAGGATGTGGGACAGGTGGAGGTCGGGGGATGCGTGGGCTTGGATGGTGAGGGTGATGTAGGGGCGGGGTGGGGCTATGATGGGGATGCGGATGGGGGCTTGGATGGTGCCGGAAAGATGGATTTTAATTAGGAGTGAGGAATTAGGAATTAGGAATTGGTTTGATGGGGGCAGGGGGGTGGGATGGGCGTGGAGGGTGATGGTGCCTTGGAGGTCGGTGGCGGTGATGCCTATCTCGAGATGACGGATGCGGCGGGGGTGTGGTGTGCGTATGGTGCGGGCGTAGAATATGGGGCGTAGGGGCGCTGCGGGGTCGGAGGGTATGAGCAGGGAGGATTGGGCGGCGATGAAGAGACAGCCGTCGATGGTGTGCAGTCCGGTGGCGGGGGTAGCGGTATATAACATGGTGGTGTAGCCCGAGGGGATGTGGCGTGAGAGGATGTTGCCCTGCGTGTCGGACATCCATAGGGACTGGGAGAGGGCATCCCACCCGAGCCGTGTGGCAGAGGTGCGGGGCAGAATGACGGATGCGCGGGCTGCCGTGACCGACAGGAGCTGCGAACCGGAGAGCGCCATGACACCGTGGGGCGTATGGACGGCAGCTTGCGGGTGGGTGATGCCGTGGGGTGAGATGTGTGCCGCGGATAGGGCGGAACGTGCGGCGTTGAGAGCCACGGCGAAAATGCCTTGCGGAGAGAAAGCGTAGAAGCGGCATCGCGAGAAATCCCATGAAGAGGCGGTGCGTACGGCGGGCGTGATGGCGAGGATGGGTGCCTGTGAGCATTGCAGCGCTGCCAACGGCACAAGCGGGTCGGTGACGGATGCCGCCACCAACATACCTTGATGCCGGGAGGATGAGAGGGTGGAGTCGGTGTCGGGTATGGACAGGTCGGTGGGGGCGAGCGGTGTCTCGGAGAGGGTAGGGTGGATATATATGGCATGGGTACCAGAGGGGGCGGGTGACAGGGGTACGGCGGCGTGCATGGTCTGTCCGTCGGCTTCCGAGGAGACGAAGAGTTCGAGCATGGAAGCCTGAGGATGCGGGTATGTGACGACCGGAGCGAGAGCCGCCGGCATGAGGTCGGAGCCGGAGATGGATGAAGTGATGACCTGCCCGGACTGCATGTGTATGCGCATGGCGCCGGTCCATGGTCCTGATGTGGTGAAAGATGCGGTGATATCTGCCGGCGGATGCCCGACGGAAGGGATGGGTGTGATGTCGCCCCAAATGACGGTATCGGCAGACAGGAGCGCGGAGCGGGCGTAGAAAGAGTTGGGCGGCGCGATGTCGCGCAAGATGGCATGTTCACCTTGCAGCGGTGTAATGGTGACCGGCTCCGAGAGGGCAGTATGAAGGAGCTTGAGTTCCTGAGTGACGGAGAGTGTGGAGAGGTTGGTGACAGAGTGGGGCGTGGCGGCAAGTGGCAGCGGCAGCGAATAGAGGGTGGTGTGGAGCGTGTCGGTGCGTGCCAATGCCTGGCGGAGCGATTCGATGCGCTGAGTCTGAAGGGATGCCATAGCCGATGTGGTGCCGGGGATGGCGATGGTGAGCACGGGGGAGGATGTGGAGGTGCGTTGCAGGCGGGTGGGGGCTGTGGCGTCGGGGTCGACGGGGTGCAGCTGCGGCGAGATGAGGAGTTGGACGGCAGCTGCCGAGGAGAGCCATGGCGCCTGCGGGTCGATGTGCAGGTTCAGAGAGAAAGCATTAGCCGAGATAGCCATGGCAGGGACGGATAGTGTGGAGCCAGAGCGGGAGCATGTGGCGGAGAGCGTGGAGCAGCATTGCCATCCGTGCGGAGAGATGACCATGGGGGCTGATGTGTGGATGGCGGTGCCCGTGGGTGAGATGATGCGGTAGCGCAGGATGACGGGCTGAATCCATAGTCCGCCGAGCGCGGCTTGTGATATCAGGCGGGAGTAGGCGTCGGTGAGCTGTGTTGCCATGATGGCGGCGCCGGAGTCGGGGAGCGATGTGGTGTCGCGGGAGAAATCGACACCGGAGATGTCGACGGCATCGGTATGGGCGGTGAGGGTGCCTGCGGTGCGGGCTGTGATGGTGACGTAGGGTGTGGCGAGTGTGCCGGCGGCGGGTGCCGTAGTGGAGTCGATGTCCCAGCCCTCGGTGCCGTAGGCGAGACGGACGGATCCTTGGCGGGTCATGATGATGAAGGTGTCGCCGGCGGTGATGGCGCAGAGCGGTTCGGAGGGTAGTTCGGCTACGTCGGTGAATCCGGTGTCGGCGGTGTGGATGGTGAGCCGCGTGCCGAGATGGAAGAGGGTGGCGGTGCCGACGGTGGTGTGGTGGATGGTGGCGAGCGGACGGATGGGGCGGTGGTGGAAGGGGGCGGTTTCGCGGGATGGGGTAAGCATGATTAATTAGGAATTTGGAATTAGGAATTAGGAATTATTTTGTTGGTGGGGAGGGGGTTAGGGGCTTTAAGGGCTTTAGGGAGGTTAAGGTCGTTAGGGACCGGGGTGGTGGGGTGTTTTTTAATACGAGGGCAGGATGCCCTCGCTCCGGCGGGGGTGGTGGGTGTACGAGGGCAGGATGCCCTCGCCCCGGATGCTCTCGCTCTGGGATGCTCTCGCTCCGACATTTTTTTGCAAAGATAGGGGGTGGGGGAGGGGGTGCTGTGCGAATTTGCACTTTTGATGTTTGGTTTTTTATAGGAGTGTTGGCGGGATTGGGTGGATTGGGGATTATTTTGTAACTTTGCGGATGGTATGGAAGTACCTGAAAGGAAATAATCAAAACACGATATACGAGTAATGGAAAAGAAATTTAAAAGGACTCTGATTACTACGGCGTTGCCGTATGCCAACGGTCCGGTGCACATAGGCCACTTGGCGGGTGTGTATGTGCCGGCTGATATATATGCGCGCTATCTGCGGATGCGCGGCGAAGATGTGGTGATGGTGGGTGGCAGCGATGAGCATGGTGTGCCTATCACCATCAAGGCCCGCGAGGAGGGTGTGACGCCCCAGGATATAGTGGACCGCTACCACAAGATAATCAAGGATGCGATGGCAGAACTGGGTATATCGTTTGACGTGTATTCGCGCACGACTTCGGATATACACCGCAAGACGGCGAGCGATTTCTTCAAGAAGCTGTATGACGAGGGTAAGTTCGAGCAGCAGACGTCGCTTCAGCCATACGACGCCCAGGCGGGCGAGTTTCTGGCTGACCGCTATGTGATGGGTACATGCCCGCATTGCGGCAGCGACCGTGCCTACGGAGACCAGTGCGAGGCGTGCGGCAGCTCGCTGAACGCTACAGACCTGATAGACCCGCATTCGCGCCTGACATCGGCTCCTGTGACGATGCGCGAGACAAGCCACTGGTATCTGCCGCTGAACAAGTGGGAGGATGCGTTGCGCAAGTGGATTCTCGAGGGTCACAAGGAGTGGAAAACCAATGTGTACGGCCAGTGCAAGTCGTGGCTTGACCTGGGATTGCAGCCCCGCGCGGTGAGCCGCGACCTGAACTGGGGTGTGCCGGTGCCTGTGGAGGGTGCCGAGGGTAAGGTGCTGTATGTGTGGTTTGACGCCCCGATAGGCTATATATCGAACACGAAAGAGATACTTCCCGACAGCTGGGCGAGGTATTGGAAAGACCCTGAAAGCAGGATAATAAACTTCATAGGCAAGGACAATATAGTGTTTCACTGCATAGTGTTCCCGGCGATGCTGATGGCTTACGGCGACGGGTATCAGTTGCCCGACAATGTGCCGGCGAATGAGTTCCTGAACCTGGAGGGTGACAAGATATCGACGTCGCGCAACTGGGCCGTGTGGCTGCATGAGTATCTGCGCGACTTCCCGGGCAAGCAGGATGTGCTGCGCTATGTGCTGACGGCTAACGCTCCGGAGACGAAGGACAATGACTTTACCTGGGCTGATTTCCAGGCGAGAAACAATAATGAACTCGTGGCGATACTGGGCAACTTCGTGAACCGCGCGGTGGTGCTGACCCAAAAGTATTTCGAGGGTAAGGTGCCGGCTTGCGGCGAGTTGCAGCCGATAGACGAGCAGCTGATGGCTGACGTGCACGCAGTGAAGGTGTCGCTTGAGGGCAATCTGGATACGTTCCATTTCCGCGAGGCGCTGAAGGATGCGATGGAGGTAGCCCGACTGGGTAACAAGTATCTTCAGGAGACCGAGCCGTGGAAGGTTGCCAAGAGCGATATGGCGCGTGTTGCCACGATACTGAACAGGGCGTTGCAGCTGTGTGCCAACATAGCCGTGGCGTTTGAGCCGTTCCTGCCGTTCATGTCGGAGAAGCTTGCCAAGATGCTGTGCATGGGCAAGCTCGAATGGGCTATGCTGGGCAGCGATGAGCTGATAGCCGCGGGCAGTGAGCTTGGGCAGCCGGAACTGCTGTTTGAGAAGATAGATGACGCTACTATCCAGGGTCAGCTTGACCGTCTGGCGCGCATAAAGGAGGAGAACAAGATAAAGAATTTCAAGGCTGCGCCGCAGGCTGAGGATGTGGACTTTGACACGTTTATGAAGGCTGACCTGCGTGTGGGTACCGTGCTTGAGTGCGAGAAGGTGCCCAAGGCTGACAAGCTGCTGAAATTCCTGATAGATGACGGTCTGGGTACGCGTACGATAGTATCGGGCATAGCCAAGTATTACCAACCGGAAGAGCTGGTGGGCAAGCAGGTGTGCTTCATAGCCAATCTGCCGCCGAGAAAGCTGAAGGGTATAGTGTCGCAAGGCATGATACTGTCAGCCGAGAATGCCGACGGCTCGCTGGTGGTGATGGGTCCGAGCGCACCGGTTGTGCCCGGAGCGCAGGTCAAGTAACATAAAGATAACTAATTCTCTCTGACAGCATGGCGACTACGGAACAGCCCCGTATATTGCTGATATATACGGGTGGCACGATAGGGATGATAGAGAATCCCGAAACGGGGATGCTTGAGCCTTTTGACTTCACGCATCTGATAGATAACGTGCCTAAGATAAAGCTGCTGAATTATGTGATAGACAATATATCGTTTGACCCGCCGATAGATTCGAGCAATATCAATCCGGCGCATTGGGTGGATATAGCCCGTGCGATAGAGGAGAACTATGCGCGGTATGACGGTTTTGTGGTGCTGCACGGTACGGACACGATGGCTTATACGGCGTCGGCGTTGTCGTTCATGCTTGAGAATATGTGCAAGCCTGTAATCATAACCGGCTCGCAGCTTCCGATAGGTGAGGTGCGCACGGATGGCGAGGAAAACCTGATAACCGCCGTGCAGATAGCTGCGGCGCGTACGCGCAGCGGTGAGCCGATGGTGCAGGAGGTGGCGATACTGTTTGAGAACTATCTGTGGCGCGGTAACCGTGCGACGAAGCGCAGCGCGGATAACTTCAACGCGTTCAAGAGCCATAACTATCCGGAACTTGCCAAGATAGGTCTGGGAATCAATTTCCACGAGGAGGCGTTGCTGCGCCATACGCATGGAGCGGACAAGCCTTTGCGGGTGAACTATTCGCTGGATACGAGCGTGATGGTGCTGGATCTGTTTCCGGGGATTGACAGCAGGACGCTGCGGCATCAGCTTGCCACGCCGGGTATAAAGGGTGTGGTGCTGAAGACATATGGCGCGGGTAATGCCCCGACGGCAGATTGGTTTATCTCGGCGGTGCGCGATGCCGTGCGGCGCGGGATAACGGTGCTGAATGTGACGCAGTGTGTGAACGGGAGCGTGATGAAGCGTTATGCCGCCGGCGATGCATTGGCTTCGGCGGGTGTGCTGTCGGGCTATGACATAACGACGGAGGCGGCTCTGACGAAGCTGATGATACTGCTCGGCGCCGGACTGGAGGGCGTGGAGCTGCATAAGGCGCTGGGTCGGTCGCTGCGCGGAGAGATGAGCGTTAATAATTAAGGAATTATGGGTGAAGATCTGAGTTATATAAAAGAGAATGTGCTGGACTATGATGATGTGGCGCAGATGGTGCCGCAGCTTCGTGGTCATGAGCGGTTGGTGAACGGTGTGCTGCGTTTCCTGAGCATAGATAAGGTGAATGCGTTGCACCGGCATAATTGCAAGACTCCGGGTGTGGCTTTCTGCGACGGTCTGCTGAAGGAGCTTGACATAAAGCTGAAGGTGGATAATGTGGAGGTACTGGGCCGGTTTCCGGAGGGTGCTTTCGTGACTGTGAGCAATCATCCGTTCGGGGCGTTGGACGGCATATCGCTGATACGTCTCGTGGGTGGCTATCGCCCTGATTTCAAGGTGATGGTGAATATGATATTGAACCATATCACTGCGATGCGCCAGAATTTCATAGCTGTAGATGCGCTTGCGAGCGATGACCCGAAGAAGAAGGCGGTGTCGATGCGCGGAATCAAGGAGGCTATAATGCAGGTGCGCCGCGGCCGTCCGATGGGTTTCTTTCCGGCGGGTGCGGTGTCGAAGGTGAACTGGCGCGGCGAGTTGCGCGACCGCGAGTGGCAGCCGTCGATAGTGCGGTTGATAGCGCAGCTCGGGGTGCCTGTGGTGCCGATATATTTCCACGGGAGAAATTCGTGGTGGTTTAATTTCCTGGGTATGGTGAGCTGGCAGCTGAGGACCATGCGATTGCCGGCTGAGGTGTTCAAAAAGCGCGGCAAGACGATACATATAAGTGTGGGCGAGCCGATAAGCGTGGATGAACTGAAGGCGCATGATACGTCGGTGGAGGCTTTGGGCGAGTTCCTGAAGGGACGGACGTATGCATTGAAGAATAAGTAAATAACCGTGCTCCCGGGAGCCGGTGTTGTATAAATAAAGGATATTATGGAACTGAACCTTACGGATGTGCCGGCTGAGGTGCAGCAGGCTAAGATGCGATTCGGAATAGTGGGCAACGCCCCGGCGCTGCTGGCGGCTGTGGGCCGTGCGATACAGGTGGCGCCGATAGACCTGTCGGTGCTCGTGACCGGTGAGAGCGGTAGCGGAAAGGAGTTTTTTCCGCAGATAATCCATGCGTTCAGTCCGCGGAAGCATAACCGCTATATAGCGGTGAACTGCGGCGCTATACCTGAGGGTACGATAGATTCGGAGCTGTTCGGGCATGAGAAGGGTTCGTTTACGGGTGCGGTGTCGGCGCGTAAGGGTTACTTTGAGGAGGCTGACGGCGGTACGATATTCCTGGATGAGGTGGCTGAGCTGCCACTGACGACGCAGGCGAGGTTGCTGAGGGTGCTGGAGAGCGGCGAGTTCCTGAAGGTGGGTTCGAGTACGGTGCAGCGGACTAATATCCGTGTGGTTGCGGCTACGAATGTGGATATGGTGGCTGCGGTGGCGTCGGGTAGGTTCAGGGAGGATTTGTATTACAGGTTATCGACGGTGCAAATCGGTGTACCTCCGCTGCGTGACCGTGGTGGCGATATAATGTTGCTGGCGCGTAAGTTTGCACAGGATTTTTCGGAGCGTTATTCGATGCCTGCGGTGACGTTTGAGGATAGCGCGCGTGTGGCTATGATGCATTACCGTTGGCCGGGCAATGTGCGCCAATTGAAGAATGTGGTGGAGCAGATGGCGCTGTTCAACGCGGGGTCGAAGATAGATGGGGATGATGTGCGCGGGTATATGCCGGATAGCGCCATGACGTACACTCCGGCGGTGTCGGGTGTGTCGGGTGCGGGCGGCGCGCATAGCTATGAGAAGGAGCGTGAGCTTCTGTTCAATATGATATTCAGGATGCAGGGCGAGATAGATGCGCTGCGTGCGGAGCTGAATCAGTCGGGTCGTGTGAAAAGTCTGCCCGGTGTTGCCCGCGAGACTGAGGTGGAGGTGATAGATGTACCGCGCGGTCTTGTGAAGTATGACCCGAAGGCGGCTGACTTGATAGGCGGTCGTGTGGGTAACGATGAGGATGTGGTGGGGCGGACGCTTGAGGATACGGAGCGTGAGACGATACGGCGTTCGCTGGAGAGCAACGGTGGCCGGCGTAAGGCTACGGCGCAGGAGCTGAATATCTCGGAGCGTACGTTGTACAGGAAGATTAAGGAGTATGGGTTGGAGTGAAGGGAGATGATAATTAGGAATTAGGAATTAGGAATTAGGAATTTTTTTTGTGGGGAAAGGTTACGGCGGCTTGGGGGGCCGCCGTTGTTGTTTTGGGTTAGGGGCTTTAAGGACTTTAAGGTCGGTAGGGAGGGGGTGTGATGGGGTGTACGAGGGCAGGATGCCCTCGCTCCTT
>OFGI01001103.1_pt1 | contig 12071 bp, 18 predicted proteins | sample 1521751 | NCBI WGS metagenome assembly OFGI01 (sample SAMEA3504115, study PRJEB24116) | mouse gut metagenome | biome: mouse gut; feature: mouse-associated habitat; material: faeces | place: Denmark | collected 2011
GAACGCTTTTTTCTTATTGCCGGTGGACAGGTCTTTCAGCAGGGCGTCGGTGTAGTCCTCGAAGTGAAAGCCCCGCACCAGTTCCGCCACGTCGGGCAATTTCATTTTGTACGCCGCCGCCACATAGGACAGGTACTCCCGAAAGGTGAAATACTGAAAGGAGTTGTCCTCGGCAAAGACGGTGTACCGGCACAGCTTGAAGCCCTTGTCCCGGAAACTGGCCGTCTGGCCGTTCAAGCGGATGCCGTCACAGCGGAAGCCCTCATGGAGACCGGACAGGGTTTTCAGAAAGGTGGTCTTCCCGGCCCCGTTCAGGCCGATCAGCCCCACCACCTCATGGGGCCGCAGCTGGAGGGAGAAGCCGGACAGCACGTTTTTCCCCTCGCTGTACCAGGCGCTGAGGTTTTGCAGCTCCAGGATATTTTCGCCCACGGTCAGTTCCCCCTTTTGTCGTTCTTTGCCTTTTTCCAGGAGGCCCAGGCGGAATACCCGAAGGCCGCCCCCATCAGGACATAGAGCCCTGTCATCTCCAAATTGCCGGACAGGCCGCTGACGACCGCTGCCGCCAGCCAGATCAGAGCCAGGATACCACGAATATAGACATGACGCATAACAGTTTCCTCCTTGAAGCAGTGCTTCCTTTGATGTATCTGCATCATAGCAGAAAACCGGGCGCTGTGCGGTAATGTCCGCAAACGGTTGGTTTTTGACCGCGAAAAGGGGCGCTTACCCGCAGAGGGTAAGCGCCCGGTAAGCTAAAATTCCAGGGGAATATCGTATTCATCGTCGATCAGTACATAGTTCACCGCATATTTGAGGACGAGTTCCCACATCCGTGCATTGTCGGCAAGCACGCCCTCCATTGTGCAGCCTCGATCATCCAAACGATTTTCAATCACGCTTGCGTATTCCTTTATGTCAGCAAAGTGATTTCTTATATAGCCTTCACTCATAACCAGGCAAACATACTTGATATAGTTGAGGTGCTCTTCCCCAAAATCCTTTTTCCAATCAAAAGGAATATAGCACCCCTCGACGATCAGGTTTTGCCTGTTCTCTACGGTAGTTTTGATTATTTCACGAACGATAGGCCATAAATATGCCGTCAGATCAGCATCCGCGCTCAGTGGCGTAAGCTCTGTATTTCCGCTCCGAATCAGCCCCATTTTCAAATGGTCGATTGATAAGTAGGGATATTTATATTCTTCGAGCAATTTCTGCGCAAGGGCCGTCTTTCCGGTGTGTGATGCTCCCGTTATCAGAATGATCATTTTCCTTGAATCTCCTCTATGCGGACACTGTCCTTCCTGTTTTTCCCAATATAGATTGCCAGCACAAAAGCAAAAGAAATAAGCTGCGCAGCCATGATCCGGACAATCTGCAATTCATCCGGGCCCGTTGGAGAAACGACATGCAGCATATTGGTGGCAATGGTATTATTGAACAGGTGGTCGCCAAGTCCTAACCACAGGTTCCCTGTTATACGGTAAAGAAGACCCCATAATTCCGGCAAGGATAATATAACCAACACTCATTAGGGCCATTGCCGCAAATGACATTTCTCCGTTCATATAGCTTCTGAACGGCATGACGATGTGGCAAATACCAAACAAAAACGCGGCAATCAAATTCGCTGCCATAAACGGCTTTGTTACAAATTTATCGTGCCAACAGGAACGCAATGATCTGTTCACTGATTGCTTTGTACGCATAATCGTGAACATAATGGGGGCAGTCTAATTCGATATATTCCCCGCCTTCAACTTGTGAAAGGTATTGGATCGGGATTTTTCTCCATGTCTCTTTATCAAAGCCTGTTCCGCCGGAGCCGTCCGAAAGAAACAGGAGCATTGGCAGCTGCGGAACCCCCATACTGTCCACTTTTTCAGCGTTCTCCTTCACCCGCTTCATTTCGTTCAGCATAGTCACAGTCGCAGTCCGGCTGAAAAAAACGGCTCTGTAAATTTCCTTTTCATTCTCTGACAATGTGCCGTACTGGATGGCGTCACTGTCCGAGATGCCAGGGACTAAGCGGGTGATACCTACATGAGCCGCCCAGCCTGCCATGCGCATCAGCGGTATATTGATGTCCATGGTATCGTAATACTCCGGCACCGCCATATCAAGTCCAATAATTGCGGATACCTCGTCCGGATATTTCCGCGCCCAATAGAGGGCTTCAAGTCCTGACATGGAGTGGGGGCAAAGAACGTAGGGCGCATTTAATCCTGCGGCGGCCAGAGCGGTTCTGGTATCCTCCAGTATGGAATCAATGTCTCTGTCCGTATCGACAACATCGCTGAAACCGTATCCGAATTTCTCTACAACTGCAATCCGGTATTGATCGCTTAAAAGAGAATAGAGGGACTTGAAATCCAATATGGGAGAGCAGGTGCCCCCGCCTGACATGAAAACCAGCGTTGTTTCGCCGGTCCCCTCCACATAGATACTCATACTGTGTCCGTCAACTTCAACCATCTGCCCCAAGGGTAAACGCAATTCTGCTTCTGCATTTAACCGGAGCTGGTGATTGATATATACGGTGAGCAGCAACATCAGCACTGCAGAGATTCCAATAGAAATTATTTTCAGAACGCTTTTCCTTTTGCTCATAGTATTCCTCACTTAGAAGTTAGAACAATCTTGTATATATCCGCTTGTTTACCATCAAACTCAAAGCTCCGTTCGTATTTTCCGCCATTTCGCAGGATTGTTTTGATAGAGGCCTCATTATCACGTTCAACAGACAAATGCAACTCTTTCATTCCTGCGTCCGTCGCAATCGGCACCAGCAGACGGAGCATTTCTGTTGCATATCCCTTCCTCTGTGACGCCTGCTTTCAAAGCAGTGTTTTCTGTGTCGATAAAGCGTTATATTTACTCATGAATATCCTCCATTCCCTGATAGGACAGTGTAGCCACCGCCCGGAACACCTCCCCGGAGACGCCCGCCTGCACCATGCCGTCGTACTTTTCCGCGGCGGTCTGGGCGCTTTTCAGGCCCCAGCCGTGGAGGCCGCCCTCGGTCTTGGTGGTTTTCAGTTCGCCGCCCTCCTGGACAGGGGCGGCGGCAAAGCTGTTCTCCACCTTGATGACCAGCATCTGGTGGATACGGCGGATGGTGAGGGCCACCGTGCGGCCCGATGGGTCCGTCACCTGCCGGGCCGCCTCGATGGCGTTGTCCAGCAGGTTCCCCAAAATCGCGCACAGATCCACGCTGCGGATGTTGGTGCGGCGGGGGAACTCCACCTGAGCCTGGAACCGGATGCCATCGGCCTCCGCCGCGGCCGCCTTGCTGCTGATCAGGTAGTCCGCCGTCTCGTCCCCTGTCCAGACGGTGGCGGTCAGGTTCCGCACAGGGGCCTGCAATTCATCCAGGTAGCGGACGGCCTCCCTGTACTTCTCATGGGTGAGGAACTGCCGCAGGACGCCGATGTGGTTGTGGAGGTCGTGGAACAGCTTGGCGTTGACCTGGTAGGCCCGGTTGACAGCGGTGTAGTCCCGCTCCAGCAGCTCGGCCTGCTCCGATTTCAGCCTTGCCAGCTCCTTTTCCACCTCATACTGCCGGTTGATGTTGAACACCAGCACCGACATCATCAGCACCACCGCCAGAATGGTCCACATATAGAGGGTGTCATCAGGGATTGCCAGAACCGTCTGTTCCGACAGAGTGATGACTCCGAGGAATCCCGCCAGCGTAAGCGCGGAGACGGCCTGGAACGCGGATTTGCGGTTGATTTTCCGACCTCTGGAGAGCCAGACCGCCAAAACGGCCAGCAGCCCGTGGAGCAGCCAGAGGGCGGACTGTCCGGCCAGCGTTCCGGTATTGAGGAAATCCTGGGAACGGAACAGCACGCCCATCCATGCCGGCAGGAGAAACGACCAGAAGGAGACGCCAATCTCGTAAAAGATGCCGACAAACAGGCCCATTCTCAGCCCGGCCCCTTGCAGCCGGTGGGTGCAGGCGGCAATCAGCACCGCCTCCAGAGCCATCCGGTAGAAATCCGGCGCATGGAGCAAGGATAGCAGAACCGTGAGAACCAGCGCCCCGGCCAGTCCTGCCGAGATGCTTTTTCGATCTGGCCTTTTTATGGACAGCAGGCGGTGACTGAGAGTCAGTCCCGCAAGCACACGCACCGCCCCGGTCAATATGCCGGAGAGCAGCAGAAACACGTCCGTCATATATGCGCCCCCCAATAGGCGTTGATCTGCGCTTTTACCTCTTGCAGGTGGGAGCGGCTGATGGGGAGGGCGTCGCCGTTTTTCAGCACAACCGTGCCCTCCTTGACCTGCATGACATGGATCATGTTGACGATGCAGCCCCGGTCGATGAAGATAAATTCCTCTGCGGACAGCTCCTCATAGACCTGCTGTAAGCTCTTTCGCACCTTGGCCGCCCCGCCTGCGGTGGCGATGCTGGTGTTCTTGCCGTCCCGCGAAAGGTAAAGAATCTCCTTATGCGGGATTTTCTCCAGGCGGCTGTTGGTCTGGATGGTGTAGAACTTCCCTTCCTCCAGCTCGATCAGCCGGATGGCGTCGCAAATCGCTCCGGGGAGCCGCCGGGCGATGTCGTTCTTGGGGACGTACCGGAAGATGGACAGCTCAAAGGCGTCGATGGCGTACTCCACATGGGAGGTAATGAAGATGATCTTCACATTGGGCAGGCAGGGCCTGATCTTCCCGGCCAGCTCCATCCCGGTGCTGCCAGGCATTTCAATGTCCAGCAGGATCAGGTCAAAGAAAAATCCATCCTCGGTGATGTCGTAGAGGAGATTGTCGCTGTGGGTATAGGCGGCAATTTCACCGGCGCTCCCACATTGCTTCAGGCAGTCCTCCGCGATGCTTCGGTTGGATTGGACGGTGGCGCTGTCATCATCGCAGATGGCAATACGCAGCATGGAATGATCCACCTCCCTTACTATTATGACGGAATATTATACTACGGCTGCCCTGCAATGGCAAGTAGCCATCCGTCTGTTTGTCATGTGTAGTTGTGTAGGAGTACAATACAAGTTGGACAGTAGGGGAAGAAAAGAGTAGAAGGATGAGGCCAAATCGGTTAAAGTTGAGTTACCACACTTAACACAACCGAGAGGGGTGCGCTTCTTGTAGCTGCCGCATATATAGCAGTCCTGCCACCGTTTGTCCGTCTGATACCTCTGCTGCTACATGACGCTGCCGCAATCCGCACAAAACAGTATGCCGGAGAACAAGCCCACTTCATCATAGCGGTTGGGGCGTTTGCGCTGCTTGCGTAGCTCCTGCACACGCTCCCATGTGTCACGGTCTATGATGATTTCGTGGTGGTTCTCAAAAACCGCCTGTTTGTCCTCGCTGTTGTAGATAATCTTGCTGCACTTGTAGGATTGTGTGGTGGTCTTGAAGTTCACAAGGCAGCCCGTGTATTCCCGGTTTTCAAGGATATGCACCACGGTATTCGCCGCCCACTTGCACTCATAGCCGGGGTGGTAGCGGCGTGTGCTTCCCGTCCGGCGGTATTCCAGCGTTCCCGGCGTGGGGATTTCCTGCTCCGTGAGCATACGGGCTATCTTGGTCGGACCGTTCCCGGCAAGGCAAAGGCTGTATATCTGCTTCACCACGGGGGCGGCTTCCTCGTCAATGATGAAATTTTCGTCCTCGTCCATGAGGTAGCCGTACACGGGCTTGCTTGTGACGGGCTTCCCACTCATGCCTTTTGAGCGTTTTACCGCCCGGATTTTCTTGCTCGTATCCCTCACCAGCCATTCGTTAAAAATGTTACGCAAGGGCGCAAAATCGTTGTCGCCCTGTGCGCTGTCTACGCCGTCATTGATGGCAATGAAGCGGACGCCGTTCTGTGGGAAAATCATTTCGGTGTACATTCCCACTTGAAGATAGTTTCGCCCTAACCTTGACATATCCTTTACGATAACCGTTCCCACAAGCCCCGCTTCAATGTCGGCAAGCATGGACTGGAAGCCGGGTCTTTGAAAATTCGCCCCGGAATAACCGTCGTCCGTGTACCATTTCAGATTTGAAAAGCCGTTCTGTTTGGCGTAGTTTTCAAGGATTCGCTTCTGGTTGCTTATGGAATTGGATTCCCCGGAAAGCTCGTCCTCGTGCGACAATCTCGGATAAAGGGCGGTAATGAGTTGTTGGGTGGTCTGTCTTAACATAATGTCCTCCGTTTCCGACAGCCAGTCCCACTATTCCGTAGGCTTAGTATACCATAGGGCGGGGCTGTCTGTACAGTCCTTTTTGCTTCTTTATGTCGAAAAATATCACGGTTTTTTGTTACGGTTTATAGCAAGTAGCTTATTATAGAAAATATCAAATTTTTATGCTATACTTTAGTTCGTTACAAAGTGACAAACTAAATCTACGGGGGCAACACATGGACGCACAAGTTTTTTGGGATGTTATCGGCAATTACAACAGACAAACATGGATAATCCAAATTGCATTACTCGTTTTTTTATTCATAGCGGTTGCTTTGTCCTATACAAAAAAAATAAAGTGGGCGGCAAAATTCTCGCTTGGGATTATTAACCTCTTTATAGGCATTGGATTTTTCGCTTGGTATGGAACAGAGCCTATTCAGAAATTTTTTGCATTTCCGTTGTATATCACTTGCGGTGTTCTGTTCCTATACGAAAGTCTGCATAACAAGGACGATATACTCAAAACACCTACCGCATTTCAGATGTTTCTACTGGTGCTTTATTTAGCGTACCCTTTTGTTTCCATTCTTTTAGGTAATTCTTTCCCGCAAATGGTAACATACATCATGCCTTGCCCCGTAATCAGCATAAGCATGACGGTTTATGCTGGCTATAAAAGAAAAAACAATCTGCTCCTCGCTTTACTGACCATATGGGGATTGACCGGAATAAAATCAGTCATCTTCAATGCCTATGAAGATATAATTCTACTGATTTGCGGTTTGTATGGTATCGTGCTGCTGGCAAATGAAATACGGCAATCAAGCAAGAAATAAACATGGTGTCATTTATTACTATTCCAGCGGTCACGCTCCACGGCATGACCGCTTTTCCATGCCACAACTTAGGCGGTAAAAGGCGGCTTGTGTCCGGCTGCGCTTTCGGCTTCCAGCACTTTCATCATCTTGTCGGCGGCGGTGGCGGTAGTGCCTTGTTTGAAGTAGCCGGAAACCACAAGGACGGTGTTCCCCCGGCGTACCTCGGTCACGCAATCCGGGCGGCGGGCGGTAGTGGCGGTGCTTCTGTTGGGGGTGTCGGTCATAGGCTCTCCTTTCTGTTCAGCAGCGTTTTAAGCTGTTCCATTTTCTCCCTTGCTCTGGCTTTTCTGAAATTCTCCCCGGTAATGCGGACGGGGGTACACATTTCCGTAAGGCGGTCATATATCCGGGCATGGGCGGTGTCCTCCGGGTTCTGCAATTCTTCCAGCGTCAAGTTTGTTGTCACGATTAAGGGCTTGCCGCTGCGGTATCGGCTGTCAATCACGTTGTAAACCTGTTCAAGCCCGTATTCTGTGCCACGCTCCATGCCGAAATCGTCAAGGATATGTATTGAAACCATTGGAACCATTGGTGCCATTGGAGGGAATCCTGCCTCTATATGCTAAAAGGTATTGATACCATTGGAACCATTGCAACCCGACCTCTATGAGACAAAACTGTATTGAACATCAGAACGTCTCACAGGGTGGTTTGGGAGGTTTCACCAACCCCTGTGAGACGCTACTGTATTCATAATCAATACCTATCAATACTTACCAATACTATCAATACCTTTTATAAACATAGGCAAATCAATGGTTCCAATGGTATCAATGGTTTTTTATATAGCGGCATTGGGGATTACCAATACCTGCAATGGTTTCAATGGCTTGTGTGCTATACAGCGGAGGCTGTGACAACCCCCGCTATTCCAGCAGTTGCGATTTCCCACTCGATATACCCCTCCATCATGGGGTCAACATGGCCGTGGCGCAGCTCAAACGATGCGTCACTGAGTTCGTCCACCAAATCCCTGACCTTACGATAATCCCGGACCGCCCGCGCGTACTCCAGAATCAGTCTGCGCTCACTGCTCCCCAGGCGCTCCCCGTCCTGCTCTGCCAGCTCCATCAGGACCTCCGCCTGCTGCTCCGGGCTGCACGAGGGAAGAAACGGCTTGTCGTTGATAAGGCCATCCAGACCGTTCCATCGTACTGTAATTCTGCTCATGGCAATGCTCCTTTCGTATATATGTATCATCGTGTATCCGAGCATCCCCCGGATGCCGCTCTGCCCCAAGGGCCTGCCCACAAAGGGCAGACCCTTGGGGAGCAGATATCACTGCTGCGGGAGTTCGCCCCAGCGCGTATCAACATACTCCGGGCTGTTTGTCACGATAAAGCCATAGAGATTGTCCCGGAACTCTGCCATAGCCAGCCGGAGGGGGTCTTTGTATGTCGCGTCCTCCGCCGTCTGGTAGAGCCAGCAGTCCAGCAGTTTGGCGAGGTGATAGTGCCACGGACGGACAGCAAAACCATGCTCCCGGTACTCCGGCGGCTGGTGGACGTTGTACTTGCTCACATCAATGTCCGGAGCTTCCTCATCGGCAGGACCCTCGCGGCTCGCATAGCGCCCATTGTAGGCGCGGATATTGACCGCGTAGAGCTTGCGATAGATGCTCTCCGCGAAATAGGTGCAGGAGGTTTTGCAGTCGTGCAGTCCGATGTAGAGACTGTCCGGGGCCTCGAAGCCCCAATAGCTGTAGCCGCAGTTGAGCCGGATTTCAACAGCGTTCGCCAACGCGGCCAGCGGCTCCGGGCTCATTACCATACAGGACACGACTATCCCTCCCTATTGCAAATTTCCGCGACAGCCTTTTCAAGGCCGCGTTTGAGCCGGGGGTCCCCGAGGACTTCTTTTGCCGTGTAGCCGAGTGCTTCCAGAGTGTCCTCTGTGTCTCTGGTGTAGCCATACTCGTGGTTGTCCAACTCGTACAGGAACATCTGATAAATAAAGCCCTCCCCGGTCGCGTCCCCCGCAATAGCCGCCGTCATCTCGGCGTCATGGCGTTCTGCTGTTTGACTGAGCAGGCCGGCATCCTTTTTCTGGACATAACCGCCACCGGGAACGCGGAGTATCTTGTCGAGGTCCTTCTCCGTGTCAAGGCCCCAGCCTTCCATCATCTCATCGAACTGTTTCCGGCTGAACGCGAAGCCGAGGGGGAGCGCGTTAAACTCCGCCTGCTGCCGCTGGCGTAACTCTGCATACTCATTCATAATCATATCCTCCTTACTGAAATACTGGTTTGATGTCTGCCTGCATGGGCCAGTCCGGTTCTCCGTCGAAAGCGTTGTTGCAGGCGGAATGCGGGGTATCCCCCCTCTGCTCGCAGACCTCCCTGGGAGAACAGCAGTCCAGCAGTTTCCAGAGAGTGCCGTTCTCGTCCTCGTAGACATAGCGGCTCCAACTGTCTGTGCCAATGTAACGCAGATGCAGGGTTTTGTTTTGCATGGGTTCTGTACCTCCTTTAGCCGCGCTGGGCGGCAGAAATCAGCCTTAATGGCTGCTATATGTAAAAACAGCATCCCCCTGGATGCAAAAAGAACAGCCTGACGGCGTTCATTACCGGTCAGGCTGTTCTTTTTGTTTAATCTTGGGAAACGGCGGCGGGTCGTCAGTCCATTTCTGCGCATACGCCTGCAATGCGGCGGTATGTGCAGCGTTGTTCTGCCGCCACGCGATGACTTCCTCGCTGGATAGGATTTCATCCAGCTTGCGGCGCAAATCCTCTGGGTCGAAGTAGGAGACAAATACAGTTTCCCCACCTCCCGGAGCGCGGGGAAGCAGCTCCAAGACCGTCTCCGTGTCCTGCGTCATTTGCCATCCTGTCGCATTCTGGCTCTCCAGATAATGCTCCAAGGCAGCAGCATCCTGCTTCGGCAGAATCAGGAAGGAAACTTCATTGCCGCGCTTCACGCCGGGGATTTGAGCCTTATCTTCTTCAAGCACGGGAGCGGCGAACGGATAGAAGGGTGGAGGGTCCTTCACCCACCGGTCATCCCTCTGGCAGGCTCGGTATAAGCGGGCGGCCCCATTGTTCTGCCAGGAGATTATATCTGGGTCACTCTGGAGCTGTTCCAGCTTCCGTGCCATATCGCGCTCATTATAGTAGGAAACAAACGCCAGAACGTGCTTCTCCACACGTGGCGCTCCGGGATATAGCCGTACCTCCGGAATTATATATCCCTCCGGCAGGTGCGGCTGAACATCCCGGAGAGACATAATTTGCCAGCCCGTGATTTGACATTCTTGCAGAGCGTGTTCCAAAGACATTCTTAGCTGCCGGGCGAAGAACAGAACTGTCGGCGCGTTCTCGCGGCGAACGTCAGTAAAATCTATCATAGGTCACTCCCTCTCAATCAAATTTTATAAGATTTTGTCAGATACGGCAATAGGGGTTTAGCCGGAGGTTCCGGTGGTGAAGCTGTTTGAGGATTGCGGAAAATATACGAATGCGGATGGTCCAGACTATACTCAGTCTGGGCCATCCGCATTTTGTGTTTCTGCTGGCAGAATGCCGAAGTGTTCCAGCGCCTCCTTGATATATGCTACTTTATTGGCGGGACAATAGGGCTTCTTCCGAAGGTTCCCGTTCTTGGATTTATTATTGCTTTCGGCAACCTCCAGCCCACACATACGCTTTACGCAGGCGATATATTCTCCACGGATTTTTGCTCCGTACTTGTCCTCGACATACGCGATGATGTCCGTGTATTGAACTGGGCGTTTGGGATGGTAGCTGCTCTGTCCTCCAGGCTCCATGATTACCTCCAATTTGGGAGCGGATTGGGGCCGTTTTGGATACGATTTATTTTGGCGAAAATCTGACACGAGTGAACACCACCCAAGTGCGGAATATGAAACAGTACCTGCTGACGGTGCTGTACAACGCCCCGGCGACTATAGAAAATCACTACGCCGCCCAGGTCAATCACGACCTCTATCGCGGAGAAGCGGCATAGGAAACAAAGGACAAAACAGCACAGACAATGATCACTTGGAAATAATTGTTTTTACCAAGGCGGAGATATGCTCCAATGTTGCGGAATCCACTTTTTTTAGGTCTTCCATCAGCTCTGCCAACTGCGCGGGATGCGCGGACTCCTCATCAAAAAACTGATGCGGTGTGATGCCGAAATACTCGCAAATATAGAACAGTCCCTGCAGTGAGGGCAATGCTTTCTTGTTTTCGATCTGGTTGATGTAGCTGTTATTTTGCCCCAATGATAAAGACATATCGCGGGCAGATACTTTCCGTTGTATCCTGAGTTGTGCAATACGGTCCTGGGTAAATTCTTCGTACATCACGCACGCCCCCTTTTATTCTTATTTTATATCGCATACACCTCCAAAACGCAGTATTTTATCCGTTGTATTCCTTGACAGACGGTATTATTTCCTTTATTATGAGTTTTAGCATCGGATTAAATCTTTTGGCCAAGTACGATGAAGCACCAGGAGCGGGACCTGAATAGAGAACAAAAGCCGGCGCAGTGACTGAAAAACCTCCCATGCCGTCCGGCATGGGAGGTTTTTTGTATCAGAAATCAATAGCCACAATGAGATTTATTCGTCAAACTCAAAATCTGCTTTGTTAAAAAATTCCGCACAAACTGCTTTAACACAATATCCTAAATTCAGTCAAAACACATTATCGTCATCAATGTGCTCCATTATATCCTCCACTCGACAATGTAAAATATTACATAACTTATCAATCGTATTAACTTGCACATTTTCATTATGCCGCAAGCGATTAAGTTGTGAGCGATTGATATTATAAGTTGTATATAAGGCGTATTGGGAAATGCCTCTTTTTTTCATGGTTTTCCATAGCCTGTCGTATTTTATCATTTCTACACCGCAAACACAAAATAATTAACTTGCTTTCTCCATATTATGACTATATAATAGGCTTAATAATAGTGTTCGCATAATGACACTGTAGTTATAACAAACCACATGAAAATTTATGGCCATATCAGGTTTTACAATTCTTCTCACGAAATTCATCCAGTATAGCCCTTATAATCAATTCTTGCTGATCCGTTAG
>OFGI01001105.1_pt1 | contig 12062 bp, 9 predicted proteins | sample 1521751 | NCBI WGS metagenome assembly OFGI01 (sample SAMEA3504115, study PRJEB24116) | mouse gut metagenome | biome: mouse gut; feature: mouse-associated habitat; material: faeces | place: Denmark | collected 2011
GCGTGCTGCGAACATGTCTCGCAGCAAGCCCCCGCATTGGCGCAGTGTTTTCGCAGCGCCCTTACTCTTCCACTACCAGCGGCACCTGGCAGAAACGCACGCAGTCCACGTAGCCGCGATCCGTAAGGCGCAGCTCGGGGATGCAGGCCAGCGAAAGGCCCGAGAGCGTCATGAACGGCGAGGGCATGGTGCAGCCCATAGCCTTCCAGACTTCCTCCATATGGGCTACCTGGTTGGCCACCTTCTCCACGTGCTGGTCGCTCATGAGGCCGCACACCGGCAGCTCCACCAACCCAAGCACCTTACCATCTTGCACGGCTACCTCGCCGCCACCACAACGTACCAGCGTCTGGGCGGCCAAGGCCATATCCTCGTCGTTGTCGCCCAACACCAGCAGATTGTGGGCGTCGTGGGCCACCGTCTGGGCCAGGGCGCCGTGGATGCCAAAGCCCTTGGCAAAGCCCGCGGCGAAGGTGCCGGTGGCGTGATGGCGCTCGAACACAAAGACTTTAAGCAGGTCCTGGTCCGGTTGAGCTTCTAGCAAGCCTGCCGCCACGGGCATCTCTTCATGCACCTCGTGGGTGATGGTGTTGCCTGGCGTCACTTCCATGACGCGGACGAGGCACTTGTCAGCAGCAATGGGTTCCCCAGACTGGGTGATCGCCGGGATGCAGAAGGTCTCCGGCTCGATGTCGAAACCCACGTTCATGGTGGAGGTCATCCAGTCGGGCCAAATGAACTCGTCCAGCTCGAAGGTGGGGACGCCGGCCTCGGCTGCCAGCTCGCCATCGATCCACACCTGCTGGGCGTTGAAGTCGCGCAGGTTGTCCCAAAGCACGATGTCGGCGCACTTGCCCGGCGCGATGGCGCCCAGGTCCTGCTGCTGGCCAAAGCAGGTGGCGGTGTTGATGGTGCACATCTGCACGGCCACCGCGGGCTCGATGCCCAGCTCGACGGCCTTGCGCAAGATGCGGTCCATGTGGCCCTCGCGGACCATGGTGGAGGGGTGGTTGTCGTCGCTCACCAAGCAGCAGAAGCGCGTGTCGATGTCCTTGTTAAGAATTGCCTCCACCAGATCTGGCAGGTTGTGCCATCCCGATCCATAACGCAGCTGGGCGTACATGCCGCAGCGGATCTTGGCCAGCGCGTCTTCGGGGCGCACCGACTCATGGCAGCAAGACACGCCGGAGGCGATATAGGCCTGAAGACCACGGTCGGTCTCGGGGGTGGAGTAGTGGCCGGTGACCGTCTTGCCGGCGCGCAGGGTGGCGTTGATCTCGTCCAAAGGCAGGTCGTCGCCCGCCAGCACGCCGGGGAAGTTCATCATCTCTCCCAAGCCCACGCAGCTGTCCCACTTCATGGTCTCCTCGACGTCGTCGGCGTCGATGGAGGCGCCGGTGTCCTCGAAGCCCGTGATGGCTGGCACGCAGGAGGGGGTGGTGAGCATGGCTTTAAGGGGCGTGCGAGCCGCATCCTCCATCATCACGGCCACGCCGCGCAGTCCGCGCACGTTGGCCACCTCGTGGGGGTCCATATAGATGCCGGTAGTTCCGTGGGGCACCGCCGCCCGAGCGTATTCCGCCACGCCCACCATGGAGCTCTCCACATGCATGTGGCCGTCCATGAGGCCGGGGGTGGCTACCAGACCGGTGCCGTCGATAACTTCGGTGAGCTCGCCTATGCAATGGCTGGCATCGCCCACATAAGCAATGCGCCCCGAAGCCAGCGCAATGTCTTGCCCATCCAGCACCTCGGCTGTGCAGGTATTCACCAGCTGCACGTTTTTGATCACTGTGTCCGCCGGCTCCAGACCCTGGGCCACGCGCACCAACCTTCGATTGCACTCCCACAACGGCGTCTTGCAAAACTTATTTATCATTCTGCCTCCCGCGAGTTTTCCAGGCATCCAGGCGTTCATTTATGCTCTTGGCTCCTCAGTCTAAGCTATTAAAGGAACCCCTTTTGGCATGGTCTGGCGAAAATAGGAATCTAGCGGCGCAATGGTTGACCGGGCCCATAACCGCTATACTCATCTGCGAGCCTTTTCCACTGGGTCGGGTGACGTCACGTCCCGAACCTGGTCAGGACCGGGAGGTAGCAGCCATAAGGGGCCTCTGGCGGGCACCCGGCTCAGTGGAGAAGACTTGGGAGCCGCCCTCGTTGCCTCATTGCAGCGAGGGCCTCTTGCTATGGGGGCGCGTTTCTCGGCAGCTCTAGGCGGGGCAAAAGCCTGGGCCCGGTGTCTATGGGCTTGCATCGCCCTCCTTGCCGAGAAACCCGCACCACCTCTCCCTGGGCTTTTACCGGCGGATGCACGGCCACAGATGCGCGGACTTCGAGGAGTCATCTATGGATTTCGTCTCACTTATCGTTGGCCTTCTTCAAGATCCTATGGGTGCGATTCAGGGCTGGATCGCGCAGGGTCCCTGGGTGGCGATGGGCCTCATCTTTTTGGTGATCTTCATCGAGACCGGTGTGGTGGTCATGCCGTTTTTGCCGGGCGATTCCCTGCTCTTTGCAGCGGGCATCCTGTGTCACGGGGCTGCTGGAGAGGCGCTGCCTTTGTGGGAGCTTTTGCTCTGCGTGTGGGCGGCCGCCATTCTGGGCGATCAGTGCAACTTCTTCATCGGTCACTTTTTGGGCACACGCATCATCAAATCCGGGCGCATCAAGGCGCTGACGCCTGAGCGTGTGGCCCAATCCGAGGCCTTCATGGCCAAATGGGGCGGCCTCTCCATCTTCTTGGGTCGCTTCTTTCCCTTCATCCGTACCTTCGTGCCGTTTTTGGCCGGCGTGGGCGGCATGAAGTGGCACCACTTCTTTGGCTTTAATATTCTGGGCGGCGTGGTGTGGTCGTCCCTCTTTACGCTGCTGGGCTACTTCTTTGGCACCATTCCTGCGGTCCAAGAGCACTTTGAGCTGGTAGTGGTAGGCATCATCGTCATCAGCCTCATTCCTGCGGTGGGCGGCGCCATCCGCGCCAAGATTAAGAGCCGCCGCGAAGAGGACGAGATCGAGCAGGACATGCAGCAGCAGTAGGGATCTGCGCGCGGCAGTTGTTTGAGCTACTAAGTTGTCTCAGTCGGCTCCTAGGTCGTCCCAACTCTTTCAGGAAGGCCGTAAGTATTCAGGTTGACTCCCAGGTCGTGGCTAAAAAGTGAAGAATCAACGGACTCCTTTATGAGAAGTTTGGGGGCCTTCAATGAGGGGACATTTCAATCAGCAGCGCGCGCCTGTTCCCTTCCTTCTCCTTGGCTCTCCCTAGAGGATCGCGGCGCACAGTCTCCTGCCCCATCCTCAAGCTCTTGCAGGCGCGCGCATAACCTCCTCATTGGGTTGCCGCGCTCCCCTCTCTCTCGCGACACCCAAAAGGCGCCCTCCGTAAGGGCGCCTTTTTTATTAGAATGAACCATCACCTAAGCTTTGGAAGGATGGTCCATGGAGTCGCTGTATAGAGCCTATCGACCGCAAAAATTTTCGCAGGTAGTTGGTCAAAAACCGGTGGTGGAGACCCTAGAGCGCGGTATTCAGGAGAACCGCCTGGGCCACGCCTACCTGTTCTGCGGCCCTCGCGGCACCGGCAAAACCACCATGGCGCGCATTCTCTCCAAAGCGCTGCTGTGCGAGCAGGGTGAAGGGCAGTTGCCTGATGGCACCTGCGAGACCTGCCAGGCCATTGCCGAGGGCAACCATCCCGACGTCCATGAGCTCGATGCTGCCAGCCGCACCGGCGTCGACGCGGTGCGCGACGAGATCATCAACCGCGTGGACTTCGCCCCCACCAAGGGTAAATACAAGGTCTATATCATCGACGAGGTCCACATGCTCACCAAGGCGGCCTTCAACGCGCTGCTCAAAACCTTGGAAGAGCCGCCGTCGCACGTGGTCTTCATCCTCTGTACCACCGATCCTCAGATGATTCCTGCAACCATCCTCTCCCGTGTGCAGCGCTTCGACTTCCACTCCATCACCAATGCAGAGATCCAAGATCACCTGGCCTTCGTCAGCGAGCAGGAGGGATTTACCGCAGAACCCGAGGCTCTCGCCATGATTGCCCGCCATGCTCGCGGAGGCATGCGCGATGCCCTCTCGAGCTTGGAGCAGCTCTCGGTCTTTGGCAACGGGTCGATCACCGTAGACGCCGCCCGCTCCCTCTTTGGCATGGCCGACGAATCCCGCCTCAACCTCGTGTGCGCCGCCTTACAATCCGGTGACGTGCCTGCGCTTTTCAAGCTCGTGGCTCAGGCCGCAGCCGACGGCGAGGAGATGCTTCAGTTCGCCTCCGGCCTCGAGTCCCACATGCGCGACCTCTACGTCACTGCCATTGCAGGCGACGTCCCTGAGCTGGTCTCCGCCACCGGCGACGAGTATTCCCAGCTGGCCTCCCAAGCGGCTGCCTTTGGCTCGCCCCAGCGCATCTTAAATCTGCTTATGGCCCTAGGCGACCTGGTGCTTGACCTGCGCCGAGCCCCCGACCCCCGGCTCACCTGCGAAGTGGCCCTCATCCGCATGGCGCGCCCCCAGGACGACGCCACGCTTTCTGCCTTGGCCGCCCGCGTCGAGGCCCTCGAGCAGGCCCTCGCTTCCGGCGTCCCTGCACCCGCCTCGTCCACCTCTTCTGCGGCGCCGGTCTCGCCCGCGATGCCTCAGACTTTGCCTGCTTCTGGCGCCCCCCGTGCCGAGAAGCTCACGCCCTCCCTACACGCATCCCCTACGGCGCCTGCACCGCAGCCCCAGCCCGCACCGCAACCTGCAATCCAGCCGAGGTCCGCTGTCCAGCCGAAGCCCGCTGCCACGGCACCTAGCCAGCCTGTGCAGCCTGCGTCCGGGCCGCAGCCTGCGCCGTCCCCGCAGCCCGCGCCCACAGCAGAGCCCCAGCCTGCATCCGCAGTGCAACCGGCGCCACAGCCTACGGCTGCCACGCAGTCCGCCGCCGCACCGACCCCCGCGTCTGCCGCCAATGCCGACCTTGAGGCCGCCTGGCAAAAGGTGCTGATAGAGCTCAAAAAGGCCATCCCCGCAGCCCATGCGCTTATCGCAGCGTCGCATCCTTTGAGCGACGACGGCCAGACGCTTGAGATTCTGCTGCCTGCAACCTCGGGGTTTGCGCTGGGCATTCTCTCTCGTGCCGATATCAAGCCCACCATCGATGCCCAGGTCCAGTCGGTCCTCGGACGCCGCAGCGTGCGCTTTGGCACCGAGGGCCAAGCCGCATCGGTACCCGCCGCAAAACCCGCACCGGCCGCTGCGAAGCCCGCGCCTGTGTCAACTCCTGCGCCTCAGCCCGCGCCCACTCAGGTATCCGCTGCTGCGCCGTTGCCTGTGCCCGCCGCTGCGAAGCCCGCGCCAGCTTCCGCGCCCCCGACAGCTCCCTCGCTGACCCCGGCTCCCAGCGGTTCGCCTGCGGCTTCAGCAGCGTCTATGACCCCGCCTTGGGAGGAGGCTCCTTCTCGGCAGCCGGAACCCGCTCCTGCTCCTGAGTCCTATCCCGACGACATGCCGCCCTACGACGATTACGTCCCGGCAGAAAGCTACGAGGACTTTGGCTCTTTTGAGCCGACCCAGGAGCCTCAGGCGCCTTCGACGCCTGCGCCCGGCCCTGTGTCCGCACCTGCTGCTCCGGTGGCCCAACCCGCTGTGACGCCTCCCGCACCTGCAGAAATCGCGCCTATAGAGGCTGTCCAGGGAGCTTCTGTGGCCCCAGAGCCTTCAGCGGCGTCGGCCTCGCCAATAGAGCCTGATGCCCCGGCCGCGGTGATGCCGGAGGGCTTGTCTGCCGAGGAGCAACGAGTCTTCCAGGTTGTGGAGGCAGCCTTTGGCTCGGAGGTGCGGGTGCTTCCGGCAGATCCCACAAATCCCCTATCTCAGTAGGGTAGAGTGGCTAGGTTGGTGTGCGGGCGGATGCTGGCTGCATCGACGGCTAAGAATGCAACTGCGCGTCTTTGAACGCTTACAGAAAGGTGAGTTATGGCTAAGAATCGTATGCCTCGTGGCGGTATGCCCCGTGGTGGTATGGGCGGCATGAACATGAACCAGATCATGCAGCAGGCTAAAAAGATGCAGGAGAGCCTGGCTGAGGCGCAGGACAAGGCCAAGGATCTGGAGGTCTCGGCCAGCGCGGGCGGCGGCATGGTGAAGGTCACCGCTTCGGGCGACATGCAGCTCAAGGCCATCGAGATCGATCCTGAGGCCCTGGATCCCGAGGACGTCGAGCTTTTGCAGGACATGATCCTGGCGGCGGTCAATGACGCACTGACCTCGGCTTCTGAAGCTGCTAACAACGAGGTGGCCGCAGCCACCGGCCTTGGCGGCATGAATATCCCGGGCCTGTTCTAAATCGTGGCTAGTTACTTTAATGATTTCCAAACAACTGCGGATACCGGTGCTTCTTGGGATGGCACGTCCTTCTCGGCAGCTACGGGCGAGGGGGATGTGGATGGTCGCAACGATCGCCACGCCTTGCAGAGGTTGTTAGACGAATTGTCGCGGCTTCCAGGTATTGGGCCAAAATCGGCGCAACGTATTGCCTACCATCTGCTCTCTGCAGACGCGGAGGAAGCGCGCAGGTTGGCGCAGGCTATTTTGGACGTCAAGCGCAGCGTGCATTTTTGCCCGGTGTGCTTTTCCTACGCTACCGGCGATCTGTGCGAGGTGTGCGCGGATCCTCGCCGCGACCGCACGTCTATCTGCGTGGTCTCTGAGCCGCGCGATGTTTCGGCAATCGAACGTACCGGAGCCTATCGCGGCCTTTACCACGTGTTGGGCGGCGTCATCTCTCCTATGGACAAGATTGGTCCCGAGCAGCTGCACGTGCGCGAGCTTTTGAGCCGTCTGGCATCTGGCGAGGTCTCCGAGGTCATCCTTGCTACCAACCCCGATGTGGAAGGGGAGACTACGGCCACCTATCTGGCGCGCACTCTGCGCCCGTTGGAGGTCAAAGTCACTCGGCTTGCCCTGGGGCTTCCTGTGGGCGGCGAGCTGGAATATGCTGACGAGGTCACTCTTGCGCGCGCCATCGAGGCCCGTCGGGACGCCTAGCTGAGGTGTTCTAGAGGCGTTGGACCATTTGAATCCTGTAGTCGTGTCAGGTTGGAGGGGCTGTCTTAGGATGACATGCCTTCTGTACCTGGCACGACTTGCTATTTGCCCCTGAGCCCTTCGTCTCTGAGGCAGTTTTTTGGATTGGGGTAGTTCTCATATCGAGGCATGTCTCATTTTGAAAGCACTTTTTAGGCCAAATAGCGGCCATCTTGAAAGTGGATCTACCACCAAGAGGGAAAACCCAGGTTGATGGCGGAAGGTTGGATAAACTTATTACTAATAAAATAAGCAAGAATATACTGTACGGTCTAACTCTTCTGGGGTAGAGGTTCAAGAAAGCAGTAACGGATCCTTGGACATTGGCTACGTGAATTATGAAGCCAAAATGACCTCATTCACTCCGTGGATTCACGGAGTGAATGAGGAAACTCCAGGTCACAAAAAATATTAGCTACGTGAATTCACGTAGCTAATGCTGACTGCTGTCCCTAGCACCCATAATATCTTGGAATCTAAAATGTGCCGCATTATTCCCGCTGCGGATACCACGCTATCGGGGGTTGCACTTCTAGATGGGGGCCAATGGTTTTTCCCATCCAGATCATGTCGTACCAGCGGCCAAACTTGTAGCCGCACTTATCAAAATGCCCCACCTCGCGAAATCCCAGGTGCTCGTGGAAGCGGGGGCTGTCCCAGGACAGATGGGGGTCGTCTAAGGCGTGTGAGCCGGTGGGGTTTAGCTTGATGCGCCCCTCCACGTGGGGCACTCCAATGCAGGCATAAAGGTCCAAGATTCCCATGGCGCGCAAGCGCTGCTCAAGTGCTTCGTAGAGCAGGCGCCCCAGACCGCGGCGGCGCACCTGAGGATCCAGGTAAATGGTGAGCTCACAGGTCCAGTCGTAGGCCGTGCGTTCCACAAAGGGCTGGGCATAGGCATAGCCTGCAACAGCGCCTCGATCAACCGCCACCAGGTAGGGATAGCGCTCCCTGATGTGCTTCATGCGGCCAACGAACTCCTCCAGCGAGGGCGTCTCCCATTCAAAAGAGACTGCCGTCTCGCGCACATAGTAATCATAAATATTGAGAAGATGAACTGCATCCTCCAGACGCACATCCCGCACGTAAGCTGCATCCTCCAGACGCACATCCCGCACGTAAGCGCCGGCACCTTCTTTCCGCATATCTCGCATGTCAGCCTTCTCCTCGCGCGCATCCGGTACAAACCGTCTTCCATGACGGAATAGCAGGGTTTCTCGGCAGCCTGGTCTTTGGTAGCTGGAGCTAAGGATACGCCCGCAATCTTACAGAGCTGTCACGACACTGTAAGCGGGATCGATGGCAGGAGGACGGCCGGCCGGCGAAGATAAAGTCACACGGTAGCCAAGCGACGGGTGCCCCGCATCCGGGGTAGTGCAAAGGAGGACGTTATGTTTCGTCATGCAGTATCCACGTATTTTGACCGCAACCAGGCAGTGCTCGACGGCACTATGTCTACTTTGCAGCTGGCCCTCTGGACGCTGGGCATGAACATTCTGGGCTATGCCATGATGGCAGCGCTCTGGATCTTCTCGCGCTAAGGCCCCTCCGGGAGCCTCGTCGGGGTTGGCAGCCCGACGTTCCGTGACATGTGGGCGGCAGGCACACCCTCGTAACCCGCCGTGCATCCGCGCCTGCCGCCCGCGCCTTGAAGCTTTGCATCCTCAAGAAAGGATTGTTATGCCAAACGTGCTCGAAGTGCGCGACCTCACCAAGGTCTACGGAGGTGGTCTGGCCGCCACTACCACCGCGCTGGATAAGGTGTCCTTCTCGGTGGCCAAGGGCGAGCTGGTGGCCATCATGGGGCCTTCGGGATCCGGCAAGTCCACGCTGCTCAACTGCGTCGCCACCATCGACAGGCCCACCTCCGGCGAGGTGGAGGTCGACGGCCATTCCATCTCCACCATGCGCCAGCGCGCCCTGGCCGACTTCCGACGCACCCAGTTAGGATTCATCTTCCAGGACTCCAACCTGCTGGACACCCTCACTTGTCGAGAGAACATCGAGCTTCCCCTCACCATCGACCATGTGAAGCCCGCGCAGGTGGTAGAACGTGCCGAGAAGGTCGCGCGCTCCCTGGGCGTGGCCGATGTGTTGGACAAATACCCTTATCAGGTGTCGGGAGGTCAGGCCCAGCGAATCGCTGCCTGTCGCGCCATTGTCACCGACCCGGCGCTGGTGCTAGCCGACGAGCCAACCGGCGCGTTGGACTCAAAAGCGGCCCGCGTGCTGCTGGAGGCTTTCCAGGGGCTCAACAGCGCCTATGACACCACCCTGCTCATGGTGACTCACGACGCCTATGCCGCCAGCTTCTGCCAGCGGGTGCTTTTCATTCGCGACGGGCGCCTGTTCACCGAGGTGCGCCGCGGCGCTCGCTCCCGCAAGGAATTCTTTGATGAGATTGGCCGCGTAGTCTCGGTGATCGGAGGGGCCGATGCTGACTAAGATCGCCCTAGGCAACATGAAGCGGTCCTATCGCGACTATGCCATTTATTTTCTTACCATTGCGCTGGGTGTGGCGGTGTTCTATGCCTTCAACACCATTCGGTGCCAGGCAGACTTCCTCTCGGCCAGCATCTCCAGCGTCATCCTCATGGTGGCAGACCTGCTCACTGGCGTCACCGTGGTGCTGGCCTTCTTTTTGGCTTTCTTGATGGTCTATGCCAACAATTTCATTGTGCGCCGACGCAAGAAGGAGTTTGGCCTCTATCGCGTGCTGGGCATGCGCACCGGCCAAGTGGTCGCCATCATGGCCATCGAAACCCTGCTTACCTCGCTGGTAGCCTTTGCGGCTGGCATCGTGCTGGGTGTGGGCATCTCTCAGCTGCTGGTCTTTGTGACCGCAGCGCTCTTTCATGACACGGTAAAGAACTTCACCTTCATCTTCTCTCCCGAGGCGCTTCTGGCTGTGGCGGTGTGCTTTGCTGTCACCTTCTGCGTCATGCTCCTGCTCAACCTGCGCTCCATCTCCAAGGTGCGTCTGGTAGACCTTATGAGCTCTGGCCGCAAGAACGAGAGCGTGCGCCTGCGCAACCTGCCTTTGTGCTCGGTGATGCTGGTGGCCTCTGTGGCCCTTATCGTCTGGGCCTACTATCGCTTGCTCATCCTGGGCTATCCCGTAGAAGTCTTTGGCGGCTCGTTGGACGGCGGCAAGTCCAACCTCGACTTCCTCATCACCACCTGCATGATGCTGGTGGGCACCTTCGCCTTTTTCTGGTCGCTGCCCACAGTGCTTGCCACCCTTTGCCAAAAGACCCGTGCACTTTACTTGCGCGGTCTCAACATGTTCACCATCCGCCAGCTGGTGAGCCGCATCAACTCCAGCTCCTTTGCCATGGCAGTCACTGCAGTAGTGCTCTTCCTGGCGCTCACCTCAGTGTCTACGGGCATGGCTTTGGCTGGCGGCCTCACTACGTACTGGGGCACCTCGGCTCCCTATACGGCAGCTCTGAGCGCCACCTACCTGCGCGATCTCTACGATGAGGGCTCCGAGCACCAGGTAGACAAATCCACGCCTATCCAACCCGTCGACCTTGCCCAGGTATGGGAGTCCAACAACCCAGATGTTGCCAGCCACTCCCACTACACCCAGGTAAACACCTATGTGGTGCCCAAGGGCGAGATCGAGGGCGACCGCTATACCGTGGGCGACCTCTTTGATGACTCCCCAGACACCCATGCTCGCGAGGCTTATGCAGAGTTCAGCACCTACAGCAAAGACCTGGAAGAGTCTTTGCGAAGCGTGCCCATCTTTGCAATCCCGGTCTCTCAGTACAACAAGCTACTGGCCTTGCAGGGCGAGCCCCCGGTAGAGGTGTCCGAAGGCGGCTATCTCATGTATACCTGCGGAAGCCTGGACCGCCTCAAAGCCGGCATCGACCGCGTGCTTGTGGCTGACACCCCCATCACCCTCAACGGCCATACGCTCAGGCCGGCCAACGATCAGATGCAACAGGGCCTCATGCTTTCCAATGGCGAAGGCGCAGACCCCTACCTGGTGGTGCCCGACGAAGTGGTGGCCAACATGAGTCCTTCGATGAGCTACCTGGAGATCCAGGCCAACGAGGGTTACGAGGGCCAGGTGGAACAAGCCACCGACAACCTGGACTTTCAAGCCGCTGTCTCTCAAAGCGAGGATGTGCTGTTCCGTGACAACACCCGCACAGAGATTGTGGAGTCCATGAACCAGATGACCGCCATCATTGGCTACATGGCCGTCTATATTGGCTTTGTGCTGGTCATGAGCGTGGCTGCGGTGCTGGCCATCCAGCTTCTCTCCGGCGTAGCCGATTCCACCTCCCGCTATCGTCTCCTCTATGACCTGGGCTGCCCCCAGCGCCTGCTCTCAGGCTCGCTGCTCTCCCAGACGCTCTTCTTCTTCCTGTTGCCGCTGCTTATGGGCATCGCCCATTCGCTGGTGGCCCTGTTCTCCCTCCTGGAGACGAACGGGCTGATAACAGACCAGGCGGCGGGCCTGTGTACCATAATAGGCGTGGTGCTGCTGCTCATCGCCCTGTGGCTGCTGTTTGGGAACCGGAAGGGGAAGGGGCCCAAGCTGTAAAAAGGATTGATTTTCCCCGTGGTTTAGTATATGATAGCTTCTATTATAAGTAATCTGCGTGTGCGCAACGAGAGGAACTGACGCCATGAGAAAAGATATCGCTCTGCCAGCCCTGGCGGCAGCCGGGGGAGTGGCCGGCTTTCTCCTGCGGCGGTGGCAGCTGGCCTGCGCCTATGTGCCGGAGACCGGGCTGTTTGTCCATGGCGCCCCGGCCACTTACGCCCTGCTGGGGCTGATGGGCCTGCTGGCTTTGGCCATCGCCCTGTTGGTCCAAGGGGCCAGGGAGGGGCCGGAGGACTTTCTGCCCGCCTTCCACAGTCCGGAGACGGGGCAGATCACCATTCTGACCGCGGCGGGACTGCTGATGATGGCCGCCGGGGCTCTGGGCCTGTGGAGCGGTCTGGACAGCCTGTCCCTGTGGCGG
>OFGI01001162.1_pt1 | contig 11490 bp, 14 predicted proteins | sample 1521751 | NCBI WGS metagenome assembly OFGI01 (sample SAMEA3504115, study PRJEB24116) | mouse gut metagenome | biome: mouse gut; feature: mouse-associated habitat; material: faeces | place: Denmark | collected 2011
CATCTCCGAAGAGATTGGGTTGAACATTGATTTCTTCACCTGCTTTCGGTGCGGTAGCGGTGTGCTTGGGTGCGGTCGCCTTCGGCTGGCTCTGTCTGCGGAGTTCTCGGAGTTGCTCCTCCTTGTACTGCTCCATAGCCTGTCCCTTGAGATTGACTTTGTCTTCCTCGGAGAGTTCCGGCTTTCCTACCACGATGTTGCAGTTGACCTTTCCGCCTTCCTCAATCTCGTTCTCGTCAAAGTAATGTACCAAAAGGTTCATCACGGTAGTGTCATCCACCACGCACAGACCGCTCTTTTGGATTTGGGAGCATAGATAGTTGACTGCTCCCTCCATTGACTTTGAGGGGTTCGCCATTTTGATAGCGAATGAGGGTTCTGCGATGCAACGCTCTTGGAGCATATTCTGCATTACTGCGATTGCAGTGTCGTTTGATTTCAACATTGTAGCCATAGTCGTAATTTTTATAGGGTGAGTAACCAATAGATGATAAGGAGTGCTGAAACGGCTGAGATAACCCAACCAACGCCTCGGAATATCGGTCGGAGGAAAACCCACAACACCAATCCGATGATTGAGGTGATAAGGATAGCGACCCACTTGACAACCTTTTTTATGCGGTTGAGACTGGAGATGGATGCTTTGCCTCGTCTATCTGATATGTTGTTGTTCGTTTTCATCGTGCGACATTTTTTTTATGCGTCTATCGACTATCGAAGTTTTGCTTGCTCGTTGAAACCGTCCCGTGCGGAGGAAGTAGAGGGATGTTCGCCCTTCGGTGAAAAAATACGAGCTGACCAACGGGAGGTCTGGAGATTTTTTCGCAGAAAGGATATAGAATATCCCTTCTCCGCACGTTCTCAACTCCGAGCAAGCAGAGCTTCCTAAGTCGTACTGACTGCATGAAAACTGGAGCTAAGTTTACGCCCCGGTGAAAACGAACCACGACATATTGGCAATGTTTACTTCTGATTTAGGGAATTTCTAATCACTAAATAGTAGTCTATGTCATTCCCGAAAGGCGAGTCTCTGACGATGTAGAGAAACGGAGTCGGCAGTGTCTCGACCCGTGGAATGCTGTTTCATCGGTGAGTGACGGAGCGGTCGTAAAATTCCTTACAGGTTATGGCGTCCCGGAACACGGATAAACGGCAAGAAGTCTCGGAGGTGAAAAGCAGCGTCCCCGATGCTCACCTTGAGGCGTTGCCTGTTATCGGTGTTCAGCCACAACCCATAGGCGAGATGCGGTCAAAGGGCATAAGGCATCGCCCTATGCTGTTTGACGGCATCGAGCCTCCAACACGGAAGACCGCTCCGCCTCTCACCGTTGATATTAGAAAACGACAAGCAATGTCGCATAAAGGCAATTTTACATCTTTGCAATTAGAAAACATCTTGTGGATATAAAATATTTGTCGTATCTTTGCGTTATTATTGAAAACATACGACAATGATACTGCGAACAACATTTGAAAACATATACTCGTTCAAAGATGAGACTTCTGTCAGTTTTGTAGCTGGCAAAGGTTCTGTGCATCCTTCCCATGTAAGTCGTGCTCAAAAGCGTGATGACATTTCGGCGTTGAAATTCGGAATTATATATGGAGCTAATGCCTCAGGCAAAAGCAATGTTATCAAGGCTATCGCCTTGCTTCAGCAAATAGCCCTCGGTCGGTTTCCCATCGGAGATTTTGAGCCGTTCAAACTGGTAAAGCCGATAAAACCTGTTTCCAAAATTGAAATTGAATTCAAGACTGATGGCAGATATTTTGCCTATGGTGTTGAGTTCTCTGCCAATGGTATAAAGGAGGAATGGCTGTATGAGATAAATGCCCGTTCTGATAAAAAGATTTTCACACGTAAGACTGACTCCGATGGCAACCAGTTTGAATTTGGAGACATACATGGTGATAATTCTGTCGGACAGTTTGTGAAATTTCTTGGAGAAGGCACTCCGGGCAAGAGAAGTTTCTTGGCTGAATATATCGAGCGCAATGGCAAGGGGCTATGTCCTATTAAAGTAGCATACCAATGGTTTGCTACCGGATTGAGGATAATTTTCCCCGGCACACGCTTCCGTGGTCTGTCATTCAATGCAGAGCAGGATGAGAAGTTCCACGAATCGACACGCCGTCTGTTGCAATACTTCAATACCGGCATAGTTGATGTTCGTCGTTTTCCGGTTCAATCAAAGGAAGAGACCAACCTCCCTGAAAGATTGCTTGAAAAGATAATCAGTACTGCGACTCCGGGACGCACAGCCTTGGTTGCCGCTCCCGAAAGCAATGAATGTTTCTTCTTCGACTTCAAAGAGGATGGTACCTACACAATATTCAAGCAGAAGGCGGTTCATCGAAACGACTCGAATGATGAAGTGGTTTTTGAAATGGATGAGGAATCGGACGGTTCAATCCGTTTGCTCGACTTCATACCGATGCTGATAGACCTCTCGCAAAGCGAGTCAGACTACATGATTGATGAACTTGACCGCAGTATGCACCCTCTATTGTCGCAAAAGCTGATCGAGTGCTATCTTCAGCAATTGTCAACTGAGCGGGACACGCAACTGATTATCTCTACTCACGAATGCAATCTTCTCAATTTGGATCTTATCCGGGCAGATGAAGTATGGTTTGTGGAGAAAGATAAAGACGGAGCCTCCAAGCTCGTTTCTCTTGCTGAATACAAGCCCCGAGAGAATGTTCAGAAGCGCTATCTTCAAGGCGGATATGGAGCCATTCCTACCTTTGGCGAGTTAAATAAGTAAAAATTTAGATAGATAGTATCGTTTTATGATACTTTCTATTGAAATTTTCACTATCTTTGTAGCATGATTCTCGAAGATTTCAGAAATACACCGTTCAGAATGCAGGACTTGAGTTCTGTATTCCCTAATTGTGCAAACCTGAAGATGAAAGCTAAGAGGCTGGAGTATGGTGGAGATATAATAAGATTGAAGAAGGGATTATATGTAGCAAGTCCTCGGACAAGCCACATGGAATTGTCGCCGTTTCTCCTTGCCAATCATATTTACGGACCATCATACGTGTCAATGCAGACCGCACTGAGGTATTATGGTTTGATTCCGGAAGCTGTGTACTCTGTGCAGTCGATGACAACCGGAGTTGCACGAGACTATAAGAACGCGGTTGGAACATTTAATTACATCCATGTTCCGACGAGATATTATAATATCGGAGTGACAATGAGAGAAAGCGCAGGAGCGACATTTATGATTGCGACTCCAGAAAAAGCCCTTTGTGACCTCATGGTGTTCACACCCAATCTGAATCTTCGGTTTCAAACCTCAATGCGCGATTATCTTGAAGATGATATACGCTTCGATATGGATGCACTTCTGAATTTCGACCTTGGCATTATTAAGGACTGCGCCGAAGTATCACGCAAGAAAACAATGTTGAACCAGCTTATAAAATTCATACAGCATGAGCGGAATATTTGAGAGGATGTTGTCGGCATACGACACATCAACTGACACAGCCAAAAGAAATGCCACCTACGAAGTTATGCAACAGGTGGCACTTGCCGGATTGCAACGTGGCGGATTCTTTGAAAAGGCCGCTTTTTATGGAGGCACATGCCTTCGCATATTCCACGGCTTGGGCCGCTACAGCGAGGATATGGATTTCACATTGTTGAAAGAGGATCCGTCGTTCAACATTGAGAACTATTTTCCTGCAATAATAGCAGAGTTCAAGGCACTCGGTCGCGATATTGTGATAACCAAGAAAGAGAAACGCAATTTTGGCAAAGTGGAGTCCGCATTTCTAAAGGATGATACCCATGTCTATAACTTGGCGTTCCAAACAGAGAAAAGCCTGAAGATAAAGATTGAAGTGGACACTCAGCCTCCGTTGGGATTCCAGACCGAACAAAAACTGCTGCTTCAACCATTCTCATTCATGACTCGATGCGTCACCCTGCCCGATTTGTTCGCAGGCAAGATGCACGCCCTCGTTTTCCGCAAGTGGGGCCATCGTATAAAGGGTCGTGACTGGTACGATTTTGAGTGGTATGTCCGCAATGGTGTTCCTTTGGATTTTGAACACTTCCGTCAAAGAGCCATTGACTTCAATGGCGAAGATCTCAATAAGGAGGATTTTCTAAAATTACTCACAGAAAGGCTCTCCACCGCCGACATAAAATCGGTCAAAAATGATGTTGCTTCTTTCGTCAAAAATCCATCGGAACTTGACATCTGGAGCAATGATTATTTTGTGCAACTTGTCGGCATGATGAAGTTTCAAGAGCACAAAATTCAACCCTGAGATTACTTCCCTTGGAGCATCTTCTTAACTTTCCAAGAGTGGATGTAAGGAGTCAAAATCGGCGATTTTGAGTAACTCTGAGCCAAAGGACGTTAAAAAGTGAGTTACTCGAAATAGAATTCTCGTATTTTAAGGTTCTAATTCGCCGATTTTTAGTATATTTGCACTTGCAAAGCACAAGCCCGAAACAGTCCGGAACTTGCAGAAAAAAGCGGCTGCGAAGCCTCGATTTCGTAAATGCAACCGGCCTTTGTATTTTATAGCAAACTGAGACTCATTACTAAGGAGTTATGGTTAGTGCATCGGCAAATAACTTAGTTATCAATAACTATCACAATTTAGCATAATCTATTAGTATGGCACTCTTTACGGGGTGCCATTTTTTGTTGTCTCAATACTCGATTTTAATCGTTTTTGCTCGATTTTACGCCCATTTTTGTATCTCGGTTGTATCTCACCACTCAACCGAGGCTAACTCGACTGTAAGGCCGTGGATGATTTGCACATAGTTGCACACCATTGCACGTCCTTGCACACTTTTAACAGAATATTAACAGAAATAACAGCGTAAATCGAATGAGTAGCACTATTGAAATCACCAAGACCTGCGAGTGGTGTCATTCTGTTTTCACCGCCCGCAAATGCACAACGCGGTATTGTTCCAAGCGTTGTGCAGAACACGCCTATAAGGATGCCAAGCGAAAGGAACATGTAGCAAAGGAGCAAGCCAAAGCGAATATCCCACAAAATTTAGATGAAAGTCCATTCATCTCACCCAGTCAATGCGCCCGATTATTGGGCGTAAGCAGACGAAGTGTTTACAATTATCTCGCGGCCAATTCTATCCCTTGTTTCCAATTCAAGGGTAAAACTCTGATAAGCCGGGAGAGCCTCAATACTTTGTTTGACAGTTCGCATCTCTATGAATTGCGTCCTGCGAAAGAGAAAGAAGCCATTACCGAGTTCTACACCACAAAGGAAGTTTTGGAAAAATTCGGTATCAGCAATTCATGGCTGTTCAAGGCAGCGAAAGAAAATAACTTTCCGAAGACACTGCAACGAGGTAAGACCCTTTGGAGCAAGAAACACATTGACCGCTTCTTTGCCAGTCAAGAGCCAAAAGAGGACATATCGGCATGGTACACTGCTGCTGAAATCCAAGAGCGATATGGTATGACGCTATCGGCAATATACAATCTTGTATCCAGAGAGCGCATACCGAAAAAGAAAATCGGTTGCGAGGCCCGATATTCCCAAAAGCATTTCGACATAGCCAAAGGAACGGCAGTGCCTGATGAGCCAGAATATTACACAATGGCGGAAGCTATGGAGCATTTCAACATGACACGCGACCAACTCTACCATTACATCAAGACCTACGGCATTACGAAAGTAAAAATCGGAAGAATAATCAAAATATCCAAGCAAGAACTTGATAATCTGTTTGCTCCACCTGTGATTTGAGCGGTGGAATAATGGTGGCATACGGGTGGTATTGCACCGAAATCGGGTGTCGGATTCCACCGTTGAAGCACCTGCTACCTTTGCCCTCAAATCTTTAATTAACCCCAACTGCGTATGAATACATGCACTAAAGTTTTCCTTCGCAAGAAGGCTATCTCAGGTGGACGCATATCGCTCTACCTCGACTTATATCCCGCAATCCGCAACCCTCATACCAACCGTATGAGCCGCCGAGAAACTCTCGGCATCTACATCTATGCTTCGCCAAAAAATGAACGTGAGCGTCAGTTCAACGCCTCTATGGAAGAAAAGGCGGAGACTATCCGTTGCCGTCGCTTCGAGCAACTGCTCAACGAGAAATTTGACTTTCTCGACAAGGAGAAGCAACGCATGGACTTCCTTGCTTACATCAAGACCAAATGCAGGGAGAAATATCAGAAATGGGATTGTGTATATCGCCATTTCGACATATACTGCAAGAGAAAAATGTCGTTTCTGCGACCTTACCGTTGACTTCTGCAAAGGCTTCCGCACCTATCTCCTTTCAGCCAAACGCCAACGCAACAACAGCAAGGGAAGAAACATAGCCCATAACTCAGCAGCCGGATATTGGTCAACATTCCGCGCGTTGCTGAAAATGGCTTATCAAGAGAAATACCTCCGGGAGAATGTTAACGACTTCCTTGAAAAAATCGAATGGAAAGAGGTAAAGAACGAATTTCTCACTCTCGCTGAAGTAAAAAAACTTGTTGAAACTCCATGCAAACATACGGTTCTTAAACAAGCGACATTGTTCAGTTGCATGACCGGGCTACGCATCAGCGATATTCTCCAACTGTCATGGGAGCATATCCAACTCGGACAGGACGGTGGATATATGATCCGAATCTGCACTGAGAAAACGGAAGAGGAAGCCAATCTCCCCATAAGTGATGAAACGCTTGCCCTATGTGGGGAACGTTCAGAAGGGCTGATATTCAAAGGACTTAAAAAACACATGGTCAATCATCCTTTGAAACAATGGCTCAAATCAGCAGGAATCACACGACGGGTTACGTTCCACTCCATGCGCCACAGCTTCGCCACACTTTTAGCCGCAAATGGCGTGGACATCTTAACCCTCAGCAAGATGCTCACTCACCGAAGCGTAAAAAACACTCAAATTTATGCAAAAGTAGTTGACGAGGGTAAACGAGACGCAGCCAATGTCATTTCTCTGAAGTAGGCCTACACCAAATCCATTTTATATGCTATCCTTCACACCGAGGGGTGGCATTTTCTTTTCGGTGAACATCTTACATAACCATTGTGTTATAAAATCTGATGAAATCTTTAGAAACATAAATATTACAGAATGAAGAACGGACAAATCCCCGACTATTGGCAGTTATGGCTTTGGATAGGTATAGCTGCCTTAATTCTCGCCGCACTTGCCCGCCAATCAGCCATCGACACCGGTGGCATGAGTACATTCAACGCCAACCTCGTATTCGGTGGTGTCATCGCATTATTTGGCTTGCTGTATCTGGCATTGCATGAATTTCTCACAAAGAAATTTGGCACACTTATCGTTTCAGGCCTCGAAACCTTCTTTCGTTGGCTCGGCCTCAAAGAGGCACAACCCTTGCAGGAAATCACAGAACCTGAGCCAATTCCTCTGCCAACAGAGCCTATTCAGCAGTTGGCTCAACCGATTGAACCGCCCATACCCGCTGAAACAATCGAATCAGGATTTGTAAAAATTGAAACGCCTACTCCCAAAAAGATTGTCATAGACTATGAGGAAAGAAAGGCTCAACACAAACAGAAGCAGGAAGACCGAGCCTACCAGAAAGAAGAAAATGTAATAAAATATATAGTCTATATACTTGCTCCGTTAGTGGAACTGAATGTTCTGAATAAAATCATTGATGCCGTCACAGCTTATATACATGCCGATGGAGTACCGGAATTTTATGACGATGAGGCAATCTAATTGCCCAATACCCTTACGACAATGGACATGATGCATTTCGGTTGGAACATCGCCAAACCATTCAAGAAACCGAATCCTCACACTGCCCATTTTCTCAAACAGGTGTTCGCTCAAAAAATCAAGGATGTCGAGGTCTGCACCATCGAAAGAAAACTGAAATATCAAGGTTCTCAAGGCACAATTAAAATCAACGAGAATGTTGCCCGTTTTGAAATCCCGTCGGACGGCGAAGATTTGGATACCGATGCAGAAACCACTACGATAAAGAAAACCAAAACCTCGAAATCCACTCCTAAAAAAGAGACAAAATCGAAAAAATCGTCAAATCGCTCAAATAATCTTAATCCTGCTATGATAGCTGCTTATGCTGATATGGATATTCAACCTTATAATCTTGGTGACAACATTTTAGAAGATGACGGCTACAACAATCCGATGTGGTGAAATCATGGTGGAAACGTGGTGGATTTTGTTCAAAAATCGGGTGACGGATTCCACCATTGAAACACTTCTGAACTTTGCTGGCGATTCCATACAAAAGTGGAGTCGCCAGTTTTATGTTACAAGAAGTACTAACATTCGATGAGCTGCCGGACTCAGTGTCATCGCTGGTCAATCTCGTAAGGGATTTGACCAATGAGGTGAGGGAGCTTCGCACTCAACTCACCTCCGAGAGAAACAACCGTAAGTCGGTAACACAATTCATCGGCATGGTTGAGGCCTGCCGTATTCTCGGCAAGGCAAGAGCCACCGTGTATAACCTTGCGCGTGACAGAAAAATTCCGGCGTACAAGATACCGGGCGAAAAGGCGTGGCGGTTTATTGATAGTGAACTCGTCAAGCATGTCAGAGGCTACAAGCGTGAATCCTCAGTTATGTCTTTCTCTGAAATGGAGACCGACATCAGCCGTGGCACACGTGCTAAATCCATTAACCGCCGATAGCCTATGGAAAATTCAGTTGACCCTATGATCATACTCGGAAAGGCTGTGGATATGAGCGTCAGTATGCGAGGTGGTGACTTTCCTCTCGGAGCCATGCCGATGAAGATTCAGCGGATTATCCGCGAGGCTAACGACTGCTACGGTTATCCGGTGGATTATCTTGCCGGAGCTATGCTCGTGGTCCTCGGTCTTGGTGTCGGCAACACCCATTTTGCCCGACTGAAAGGGAAATGGTATGAGAGTGCCATTCTGTTCATGGCACTTGTCGGCAGACCAACGATATGTATCAATAATTCTTTAGAAATCTTTGTAATCCACGACAACCCTTCCAAATACAACACCTTGGTTATCACGCATATTATACACGAATTTTATCTTTAAGTCTTTGTATAATCTAATCCACTCAGCCCGAGACAACAGATCTACATTCGCATCCACCATTAGATATTTCATAGTAGCTGCTTGTTTAGTTTTCATCTTTGCAATGAAATTTTCTTTTTGGGTGTCGGACAATTTAGAGGAATCAATATCAATGCGATAATTGTGTTGAACCTCACTGTTTAGGTATATTGACGACATTAGAGTCGTTGCCTCGTCTATACGTAATGGAGTTTGTTCATTCATTTGACGAACCATTTCTTTCAATTGTTCATCAATGAGTTCCTGCATTTCATTGAGAGTTGCAGTATATTCCTGACCGTTTTCTGTCCATTTAAAAGGCTTAGTTAATGATTGTGCACAAATAGTTAAAGCTAACGCACACAGTAATCCGACTATAAAATATCGTAGAGTTGTCATATTTCATTTTTTGGAAGCAAAAGTACTCAATATTTCTGATACTCACAATGCTTATGTCCTTTGTGATACAAAATACATGATGAGAGAGTATTGCGTCGGCACATCGAAGCATTGGCCGGGGGCTTGTGTGTTCTGGCAGACCGACATCAACGGATGTGTCCGCACCGGAAAGGTGATGCTCTACGATGCCGAAAGTGGCAAGCGAGTCAAAGAGCCATTCAACCATGTGTCGTGGGCCCACTCGCTGATGAAATTGCCGGACTTCTCGTGCCAGCGAGAGCAGAACGGAGCTTGCTTCAGTTATGCCGAGCGCATCATCTGCGAACACCTCGACCTGTTCGGCGACGACCTCGAAGCGTGGCGCAAACTCTGATGTACCGCTTTATTCATTATAGTAATTCTAACCATCTAAATGCCCTGTAATTTCGCGCTGCTCGAAATTATCCGCAGGGTTCGGAATGGAATGGAGCGAGTTTATGTTTTCGTATTACAAGTAATCCGCAAACGACTCGCCCATTCCGCTCCCGATGGTCACACAACACAAACACCCTCAACCGATGAGAAAGATAAATTCCCGTCCTGCAAAGGTACGCCCGGCACTACCTGCCGAAGAACGAAAGTCGATTGTCGTAACCGCCAAGTTTGACATCGACGAGTATCAACAGATGATGGACAAAGCTATAACTGCCTGCTTGAAGACATATCAGGACATCGTGGATAGCCGTGATTTCATTGTTTCGCTGATAAAAATCTATCGAAATTCCCCCGACAGCGTATGATGGCCAAGTTACGAAAAGGCGGTGATTTTCGCGGTTGCGTCAATTATGTTACACGCGCTAAAAAGGATAATCCCGACGGATTACCGTGTGATGAATGGCGTTTGATTGATGCAGAGGGCGTGGCGACATACGGAGGCAGAGAAGAAATTATCTCCTCTTTCGAGGATAATCAGGCTCTGAATCCGAAGTTGAAAAACGTGGTCGGCCACTTTTCTCTGAACTTTCACGCCAACGATAAGGACAAGATTAACGACCGTGTGATGGTAGAGATTGCCCGGAAATATATGGAAAGAATGGGCATAGTTGACACACCGTTTATCATCGTCCGCCATCTTGACAAGGATTATCCACACTGCCACCTTGTGTTCAGCCGCGTCGATAATCACGGCGAAACAATCTCGGACAATAACGATTTCAACCGCAACAGGAAGGTTTGTCTTGATTTGACCAAAGAGTATGGGCTCCATATTTCCGAGGGCAAAGCGCAGACAAAAGTCAATAAACTCCGAGGCAATGAAAAGACACGGTATGAGATTTTCAACGCCGTCAACGATGCATGGAACGACAAGGACATCTATACATTCGAGCAGTTTGAGAATTGTTTGAAAGCGGCAGGAGTTGGCGTTGAACTTAAGTATCGACGTGGCACGAATCAGGTTCAGGGACTTTGGTTCACGAGAAAAGGCAAGAAGTTTCCGGCATCAAAGATTGACCGCAAATTCAGTTTTGCCAACCTCTCGAAACATCTTTCCAAAAACACGCCCCTGCATCCGAAATCGTAATTCATATTCATAGACGGTACAATACGACCGGTAAATAAACTTCTTGGAGTCAGATTGACCGCTCAACAAGTGAATGACTACGTTTCGGACAAAACAATCCGTCTTGACGGTTGCACCGGCAACTACCCGACAGTATTTGTCAAGTTCGACAGAACTGCAATGAGACCGTGCTCCTATCTGAGCAATCCTGACAACCCAAAGCAAGCTGCGCCCTCTAATTCAGTTTCATCTGGACATTCCGTGCTACCACATTCTCCGCAAGAAGAACAAGGTTTTGCAAGTGGCGGTGGCATAACATGGTCCGAATTTCGAGCCGCACACATGGATTTACCCGTACAGGAAGCCCTGCGTAGATTTAGAGCCCTCAAAAGAGGTCGGAATCCAAACACCATGACAGGCGAAATGCACATATAACGTTTGTATATACCTAATAGCAGCCCGCTCCCGACATCACGCCG
>OFGI01001184.1_pt1 | contig 11225 bp, 17 predicted proteins | sample 1521751 | NCBI WGS metagenome assembly OFGI01 (sample SAMEA3504115, study PRJEB24116) | mouse gut metagenome | biome: mouse gut; feature: mouse-associated habitat; material: faeces | place: Denmark | collected 2011
CTGCCAATGTGAAAGAGCGGTTTGTGTTCGGCAACTCAACGGGGCATTTCCATACCCAGTATGGTGTCGGTGTCAAATTCATAATCGAATAAGCCTATGAGATACACTGAGAAAGATATTCCGAATATCCCGCTGACCACATTCATGGATGCTCTTGGCGAAAAGTCAGTTGGCGGCTATGGATATTTGAAACTTTACTATACTCCGTACCGCGATGATGCAGAGGCATTATTTGTAGTTGACACCAAAATGAATATTTGGTATGACCACGGGACTGATGAAGCGGGAGATCTGTACGGTTTGGCTGAACTTACTGCAAGGGGCGACCATCGGAAAGACATTAACGGCTACATCGTCAAAATGATGGACGAGTATGAGATAGCCAAAGAAATGCTCACAAAAAGAGCCATTGAGCCACAAGTAATACACCTCGACATAAGCAAAATACCGCTTACTGACTTTATGAAGGCTTTGGGGCAGGAACACCCGGTCGCCACTGACGGCGATTTGAGAATCTACAATTCTCCCTACGATTCATCAGCCAAAGGCACTATGGTTATAAATATCCGCACGAACTTATGGCGCGATACCAAGACCGGTGCTAATGGTGGAATATATGACCTTGCGTATGAACTGACTGGCTGCGCTAACAAGTCGGAACTCAACCGATATATTGCCGGTGAGATGAACGCTTTACAGAAAAAGCAGATTTCCAAACCGGAGGAAAAATCGCTAAAGCCAAAACGAAAAATGCGCCTATGAACATCGACGCTATCAGACAAATCCCGTTGGTGGATTTTCTCAACCACATCGGCTATCAGCCGACCGGACGCGACAGCAAAGGACTGTGGTTCTACTCTCCATACCGCAATGAGCGTAAGCCCTCGTTCCATGTCAATCCGTGCAAAAATTTATGGTTTGACTTCGGGAGCGGTGCAGGTGGCGACATCTTCAACCTTGCCGGGGAGTTGACAGGAGAAACAGACTTCATCAAACGGGCGGAATTCATCGCCCAAAAGATGCAGTTGCCTGTTGAGAAGCCTTACAAGCCCGTGCCATTCGTCGAAGAACCAACCTTTGCGAATGTTGAGATTTCCAGACTGGAAGCTCCGGCTCTGCTGAACTACCTCGCTGACCGTGGCATACCGCGTGACATCGCCCAACGCTACTGTGTGCAGGTTGACTACACGCTTCATGGCAAGAGGTACTATGCCATCGGTTTTGAGAACAATGCCCACGGATATGAGTTGCGCAACCCGTTTTTCAAGGGAGCATATCCGCCGAAAAACATCACGCATATCGCCAACGGCAACCCTCGGTGCAACGTGTTTGAAGGCTTTATAGACTTTCTTTCAGCGGAAAGACTTGGCTATAATGACGGCAATGACAGTGTGGTTCTCAACTCCGTGTCAAATCTCACCAAGGCAATACCTTATCTGCAACACTATCCGCTTGTGCTCTCTTATCTCGACAACGATGTGGCAGGTCGTGCGACTCTCGCCAGACTCCAACGCGAGTTTGGCGACAAGGTAATGGATAAATCCTCGCTCTATCCTCAGCACAAGGATCTCAACGAGTACCTTGTGGCTATCACTCCCAAAAACACCATTTCATCGCCCCAGCGCTTTGCTGAGGCAAAGAAACCCAAATTCAAATTATGACTACAAATCTTATCTCCCGTATTGGCGCAATGCGCCTCACTCACGCCCGGTTCTTCGGCTTTTGGGCAGCACTCTTTGCCCTCGTGTTCGCACTCTCGTCCTGCTCCGACAACCTCGATGTGCAACAGTCTTATCCGTTCACGGTGAAGGTAATGCCCTTCGCCGAAAAGATAACCAAAGGCCAGACCGTAGAGCTGCGCTTTGAGATCCAGCCAGAAGGCAACTACACCAACACCCTCTATACAATCCGCTATTTCCAGTATGACGGCGAGGGTACGCTCAAACTCGTTGACGGCCCTATACTGGTAAACAATGACCGCGTACTGCTCGAAAGCAAGACATTCCGCCTGAACTACACCGCCAAATCTTCCGATGCACATAAATTCCTTGTGGTCGTGGAAGATAATTTCGGCTCTACTCCGTGGGAACAGACTTTTGAGTTCAACACCAAAGATAATGATGACAATACAGGTGGCTTGGTCGTTACTCCCATCAATCCCGGAACATTAACCCCAATCAGCCGATGAGAAAGTTACTGATGTTCTTCGTGGCGTTGCTGACCCTTGCGGCAGCAACGGCCGCCCACGCGACAAAAAGGAGCATTATGGAGTTGCCGTTATTTGAACGTGCTGTGCTGATAATCAAGAAATTTGAAACGATGCACCACCCGAAACACTGGCCCTATGTGGGCTACGGTCATTGCGTCCAGCCGGGAGAACCGTATCGCCGAGGTGTGCAACTGACCGAGGCACAAGCCGACGCACTACTGCGAAAAGACCTCCGCAAATTCTGCGCCCTATACTCCCAATACGGCAAAGACAGTGTGTTATTAGGCGCATTAGCCTACAACTGCGGGCCCGGTGTTGTGAACAAATCCTCAATACTGAAAAAACTCCGACGGGGCGACCGAAACATATTCAAGGAATACACTGCCCACTGCCGCTACAAAGGCAAATTCCACAAGCAACTTCACCAACGCCGAATGACAGAATTTGCGGCTTTATATCTTAAATAAGATGGTTATAGTATCGCTACCTATAATATAGTAGGTGGCGATACTAATTCTTCCAATCCATAATTTGGATAATATCTGAAGATACAGCTGGCACTCGATCCAATTGAGCCAACCAATTGGGCATATCTTTATTTATCCAGCCAATAACCTCAATAATTTCATTATGAATTTCGGTAACGCGGTTCATATTCCAGCAAATAGATTCATTATGAAACACACGGTTACGAAATGCCCTGAATCTGTTGAGTGGTGCTGATACATTTTTTCTTTGTCGTTTATTTTTGGGCATAAAAGGAAATGCTCGGTGCAAATCTTTCCATAATATTCGTTCATATTCGCTATTCAACAGCGATCCCCAAAATCCCAAAGTAAGCTCCGCAATCACCTTCGGAGGTGTTATTTGCTCGTGTCTTCCGGAAATTTGTTTTATTGCATTAGTAATATAGCGGTTCAGATTTGACAATCCGGGAGTATTCGGAAATATAGCGTACCAATCTTTACGTCCTGCCATAGCCGATAGTTCGCGGCATAGAGCATTTCTCAATGTCACCTCAAATATAGACAATGGAATATACATAGTTTTGATTATATAGAATATAATTGTTGATAATCAATATTACATCGCCATAAGTGTACTAAAAATGTACTAATAGAGATAAACAAGAGAACTGAGAGAAAAAGATTTTGCTATTTTTAAGGCCTGTTAGTTCAATTTAATTTGATTTGTCTTCTCAAAATAGATGATTAGCCACCTATAACACTTCTTGTGTTTTGCTTGTCTTCTGTTCTTCATCATTTGAGCATAAGGAGGCGATTGTGGCCGTGACTCGCTCTCGACTATAACGACCCGTAATTAAACGCCCTAACTCGCAACATTTCCCGTCGCTTCGTCACCTGAACCTAACTACGTCCTGATTTCATTATTAGTAGATACACTAATAAACCAGTACCATAGCAAACATTTATAAATACAATCAAAAATAGCAAAAGTAAACTATTCCCTTCTCCATTACTCCCGAATAAACAAAAGAATAGTAAGGCATTAAGAACAACTGCAACTATAAGGTTTTTGTATGCTGTTCGTGTACTATAAGAAGTGCATAAAGCGGTGACTCCAATTAGGAACAATTGACTGAATAGCATAAGACGTCCTCCTGCTTCACCGCGCCCATGATTAGTTGTGCTTAAAAAAATAAAACAGCATAAGCACACTCCCCAAATAAGCCAAAAAAAATTTTTATTCAACGGATTCATAATCATTCAGTTTTTCATTGAGTAAATCACAAACTTTATTCTTGTTGCCTATAAGACCTGTATTCAGTGATTTATCGGCTTGAAACAAATTATTCAAGAAATGCGCTTGAATAATTTGAACTCCTGATACCTTTATTACCGTGAATATCTCCACATCACAAAAATAAATAGTCTGCCACCCGGTGAATAGCGTGTAATTCTCTACTCTGTCATTATAAATTCTAATTACCGGCCTTTTCTTCAAAGCCCACCAAAGTACATATAGAGAAAATCCGAAACCTATAATAGATACCAATTCACATATTCCGCCTATAATAATTTTAGCGATACTGGCATTTTTAAGTGTCACATATACCATAAGGGCAAACACAACAAATCCCAAAGTCAATAACAAACTTTTGGAAACGCTGACATATATATTGATTGGGTTTGCCATACGCAAAGTTAACTAAATTTTCTCAAACACAGCGGATTTAGGCAGATTCCTCCGCCTATAATCTCGGACGCGACCTTGCAAACTGAAATTTTTATTGCTTTATTTTTTCCAAATCTATATCCGGCAGATATTGTTTAATCATATCGCCGGGGATAGTCACCGAGCAATTACCTGATGTAATCTCGTTATTTACCTGCGGAGCGTTCATTAGCTGACTGTTGACAAATACGGCCAATCTGCTACCTATATTTTCACGGGTAATTGTAGCCCACTTGTCAGCATCCGCAAACTTGAATGCGACCTGAATATTGCCGCTATAGGACGGCATAGTGTTTGCTTCGGCTACAGCTACCTTTTCAGATAAAATCGGCCCATTTTCGTATGCAACAAGCCAAATCGAGCCGTCAGCACTGGGTATAGTCCATTCGAGGGCCAAATTTTCAGGCTTAATGCCAAGAAGCTGTTGGTTTATAGATGCAGTGTCTGCAAGAGTATATTTATTTTCAGTACTAACACCAGTCTGGGTGTCATAGAATTGTACCGCTTTTCTAACGGTAACATTCCATTCCACACCTTCTATCTTATCGGTTTTGGTGGTGCTTGTATTGCCACACGCAGTTGTTACAACTGCAAGGGCGATGCTTACAAGCAAAGCAGGGAGAGTGAGTCTTTTTGGCATACGAATCGGTTATTGGTTCAGGTGCAAAGATAATCTAAATAATTGGTAAAAACACATTATCAACTATTTTACAAAATTCGGCACGTTTTTTATCAGTTCCATTTCTTACCACCTTTTCGCCAAAGACCGATAAATAACATCGCTTTTGTACTCTTATTGTACCACACGACTGTAACAACCTCATTTTATGGCTTGAAAATACTTGGAATCCAATTATTTTATCCTGGCGAGGATAATGTTAGCATATTGAAAGCGATAATAGAAAGACAGATCAACAAAACGAATACTATTCCTCCAATAAGAAATGGCATCCACCATTTTTTGCGTTTTTCTATTTTCATCTTCACTCCAATCATGGCGGAAATGCCTAAGATCGCATCGCTAATATTAGTATCATATTATTTTCAGATTATTTGGATAAATTATTTCAAAAGTTTACAGTCATTATCGCCACTATTCAACATGCACTCTTATAAACTGACGTCTTGTAATCAAATCTTTTCGATTATTAAATCTAAAGAGCCCTCTTCAAGAGAGTTGTTCTCATCGAGATGAAGATGAGTTCCTGCCGGAACCGATGATTGAGATAAATTTAACAAGTGATTTGCCAAGGAAACTAACCCATCAGTATTAGCTTCAATTAAGATGCTCCCATTTATATCGGAAACCTTAATTTTGAAGTTACTTTCCCAATTAAGTACCATTCCAGTATCGGGAGTATAGTTTGGAACATTCAATGAAACTTTCATTCTGTTTTTATGCGTATTCTGAAAGTGATTTTATCATTTTGGGATAAGCGTTTGATTTCAAATGCAAAGATACATTAAAATTTTGACATATCAGTGTATTAGCCTATTTTTCAGGGTGATTATACTGTCTAAATAGAAATTATTTCTATCCGTTTTCTATGCGTTGAGTTATACGGTGTTTCCGACAGCCTGAGATTGCATTGATAATGCTTAATCGCTTTATTTTCGTAGTCCGGATACAACGAAAAATAGCGTTCCATCCGCTTGTCTGAAAAAACTTTATTGAAAAACTGTTTGTTGTATGCTTTTACAAAGGTAGTATAAATCAATACTACTGAAGCAATTATAATAAATCCAACCCAAACGCCGCCTGTGGCGGCCGAAATTTTTAACAAAATCAGTGGCGCAACTCTATCCCAGGGTCGCGCCACTTGTCATATTACGATTTGGCAAATAATATCTTTACATATAAAGGTGCATACCGGTCACATCCGAAAAGATGTCCTCAAGCATATCACAATCGACACCTTCGTATGTCTTGATGTCCTTGATTTTGACCTCAAATGTCTTTCGGCTGAACGATTGGCGGTAGAACCGCATATTGTAGAGGTCTGCGCCTGCATCATAGATTATTTCCAAGCGATTAGCCGATGTCTTGTTACGGCTAAGGCTCATTCTCAATCCGTTGCCGAGGTTGATGAAGTCGTGGCTTCCGGTCATAACCACAAACCGCTTTCCTCCGATTTGTTGGAGTATGGTTGCTGCTATCTGATTGTCCATAGTGCTTTATTTTTGAGTGTTATGTTTCTTGTAGAGCCATTCATCACGCTTGCGTCTGCACTCTGCGAGTGTTGGAGCGACACAAGAGAACAGCTCGTTGTCGGTATCTCGGTAGTCGTACATCACACGGCTTATCCGTTTGCCACGATGGGCGGAGTAGAAAGTTTCATATTGTTCAGTGCCGAGAGCGGTGGTTGTACTCACTCCGTTGGCGGTCATTTTCGTTGCCATATTCATTGGTGTTTTAGAAATTTACAATCATCATTCGCTGGTCGAATGTCTTGGCGGTATTGCTTACAAGGCGCTGTTTTACCCAAAAGTGGTGTTTGCCATAACCATATAGGAAATACTTGTTGAAGTCGGTACGCTCGGCGCATACGGCTACGGTTTCCCTCAATTCGGTCTCATTGCGTGTCAGCAATATGCGGTTTATGAGGTCAAGCACAACCGCTCTTATCTTATCGTCAAAGTCAAAAATCAGACTTTCTATTATCACGTTCATATTTTGTGGGGTTTTGTGACCTGCGCCATTACTGACGCAGGTCGGATTAAACATTTAGGCGGTCATTCTCTCACGGATTAACTTGGCGTTGCTGTTGACAAGGTTAATGATGCGGTCGTGGTATTCAGTATCCTTGTTGTATTTGCCGTGGCACTGCACCACTTTGAGGGTACGCAAGTCAACCTCTACGGTTTCAACTATCTGTCCGTCAATTCTTGCTGAAAGAATTAGAGTGTTCTCCTTGCGGTAATATCCCGCTCCGAACACGCAGATGTCCTGCTTCTTGCCTTCTTCATAGTATTCTTCTATGCTTTCAAGTACCTTTACGCATATTTCATTGTCGGAAATTACCAATCCGAAGAATTTTGATTTGAGTGCCTTGAACTCTTCTTCCCGCTCTTTCTCTTGGAGAAGTTGTTGCTGTTCACGCTCACGCTGTGCTATCTCGGCTTGGCGCATACGCTCGGCTATCGCCTTATCTCTCTTGGCGTCTATCATTCGGTTGGCTCGGTCGTGCGCCTCAATGAAATCTTGTGGGCAGATATTCTTGGGGTTGCGTATATCTTTACCCAAATTCTTCAGCATCATCAGATAGTCACACCACATTCCGATATTGTTGATTTTATAGTGGTGGCGTTTGGCTATCAGATACGATGCCCAAAGATTGTCGGCAGTCGCAGGATTGGATAGAAAATATTTCATTTCCTCAATCTCTCCGGCTTTCATCAGCGTTTCAATCCGTGGGTCGGAAAGCAGAGCATTGAAAAGACGCAAGGGAGATACTCCGTGGAAATTGCCCTTGAACCCATTTCGTTTTAGTTGCGGAAGAATAGACATTCTCGGATATACATCGCTCAACGCCACAACATCGTCATAAAGGCTGTTGTGCGGTCGTATCTCCATATCGCTGTCCAAAGCCCATACATCGCAGTAGCAGAACGTAAAGCCACGGAGCAGAGCCATATCGGTAACTTTGGCATCGGGAGAAATCCACCTTTGGACTACCTCGGAGCAGTAGAACCGCATCGGCTCTCCTTTGCGACTTTCATAGCGCACTTGTGCCACTCGTATAACTTGAAATCCCTTGCAAGTGGTTATCACGCTGAAATAGTTTGTTTGGTTTTGGGTGCGCTTGCGTGTTTCCTGCACTTTGAGTTCAGCACCGCAGTTTGGGCAACTGCAACCGCAAAGTGTGTCAACAAGTGTACCTTTGGTATGCCATACGTGACCGCAGTCGGGGCAAGTAGTCGTACCATTTTTGGTGCGGTAGGCTATATGCTCAATGCAATGCTTGTATGCCCATTCAGTCTGTGCCGATGATATGGGGCGGAGAGTGGCAGATAACTTTGCCACTTGTTTCTGTAATGCTGTCTTGGGTTTCATAGCAGTGCGGTGTTAAAAGTCAAAAAGACTGGGTTGAACATCTTGGGTTTTCTTTTCGGTGGCTTTCTTGGGTTGGATAGGCTTGCGCAGTTTTGCCATTTCTTCCTGTCGCAGACGCTCTATTGCATCCTGTCGTGCCTGTTCCTTTTCTTCCTCGGTCAACTCTACCGTATGGTTTACCACCATTTGGCAGTTGATAGGTTTGCCCACCTCTATTTCATTTTCCTCGTAGTAGTGGATAGCCATTCCGAAGATTTCATCATCGGCAAAGCCGTTGCAACCGCTTTTCTGCACCTCGTTGATTATGTAGGTCACGCAGTCTTCCACCGATTTTGAGGGGTTTGCGAACTTGACTGCAAAAAGTTCGTCATTCTCGGCTCTCTTTTCAAGGTATTGCAGAATGGTGTCTGCAAACGCCATAGAACCTTTGTTTTCATTCTTGCTTGCCATAATCGTAATGTTTAGAGATTTATAATTATCCAAAAGATTATCATCAGTGCGGTAAGAATAGAGATAACCCAACCTGCACCTCGGACAATCGGTTTCAAAACCGCCCATATCAGCAGACCGACAACAGCACCGAGGAAAACCACAGCCACCCTTGCCACCTTTTTTAATGCGGTATGAGCTGGTGAAGGAGTGAAGCTCGATTTTTTAATATGTCTGTCATTCAATGTCATAAGGCGATATTTTTTTAATGCGTATAATCGCAGTTTGAAGTTTGTTCGCTCGATGAACTCCCCGCGTGACGGAAAGCAAGGGGTGTTCGCCTCTCGGCTTAAAAAATACGAGCCGACCAAAGGGAGGTCTGGAGATTTTTTCAGCCGAAAGGCAAAGAATACCCCGTTCCGTCACGTTCATCGCCACGAGCGAACAAACTTTGAACTTCGTTTATACTCAGCATGAAAGTAGAGCCAGCGTAGCCCCGCAGGGTGACATTGAATGACAGACATCTCTAAAATGCCGTTTGTGCTTGTTTCTGAAATGTATATGACAAATCAGGAATATGTATGATACCTGTTGGAATATATGTATGTACCGGACAACGGAGCGTGGCGCAACGGATCCATTCCATACAGGAGTGGGCGTGAAGAACACGGGTTGCCGATTTGAGTCGTGCGAGGACTGGCGACGTCCCCGGCGCGTCCTCGCGCGGCGTTGAGGCAACCGGTGTTTAGCCCGCTCCCATAGTCGGGGTGCGGTCAAAAGGTGTCAGGCGCAGCCCGTCACCTTCTGACTGCACAACCGACGAAAACAACCGATCCGTTGCGTCCACGCTTCGTTTCGCAGTAAATAATCAGGCTCTAAACTCAGTTTTTTGTAAAAATCGGCGTTATAATCGCAAAAATTTGTACCTATGACTGTCTATAATTGCAGTTTTTTGTATCCAAAAAGATATTTTTTCATCAAGAAAGAGAGTAGTGAATTAGGTGTAATCTAAAATAAATGGCTATATTTGCAAAATAATTCCAAATACGCCATTAAAAATGATATTGGAAATCACTCTCACAAATTTCTTCTCGCTGAATGAGAAGGTAACACTGGATTTGCAGGCTGCAAATATCCAGACAAAGGAAGCCCGTGCGCTTGCCGACAACACTTTCACTGTCGGCAATGAACGTCTTTTGAAAACAGTTGCCATTTACGGGGCCAACGCCTCCGGCAAAAGCAATATCATCAAAGCTATAAAGGCTTCAGTGGATATGATTTTGCAGTCGCATAATTTCAACGAAGGTGATTCATTCGGATTCAAACCTTTCAAGTTCGGCTCAACCGATGCTCCGAGTGAGTTCTATATTCGTTTTCTATTGGACGGAATTGAGCACGAGTATTCGTTTTCCTGTACCCGAAATGAAGTCATTACCGAGAGCCTTTATCATTATCCCAAAGGGCGCAAGGCTTTGATTTTCTCACGCGACGAGCGTAAGGACGGCGGGAAAAAAGATAAATATGAATTTACGACTGTTATCCGTCGTCCGCTCGATGTTGCAAACAACACTTCACGCAAGACACTTTTCATATCCCGCGCAAGTCAGATGGATCGTGATAAAGCAAAGGAAGTGTACCGCTGGTTTAATGAGCAGCTTGTGTTCAGTTATCGAGGTAAGACATCTATCGCCATTGACCGTTTTCTGGGAGATAACAAAGATGCAGTGCTTCGGGTATTGAAAGCTGCCGACAGCGATATTGTTGAATTTTCATTCAAAGACGGAGAATTGACCACGTTCCACCGTCGCAATCCGTCATTGCCGTTTGACTTCAATACGGAGGAATCTGAGGGTACTAAAATCCTGTTCAAGATAATGCTGACGGTAATGGATGTTGTTCGGAATAACAAGGTGATGTTCCTTGATGAAGTTGAAACGAGTCTGCACACACGGCTTGTGGAATATCTGATAAATCTGTTCCACACAAGTAAATCAGCGCAGTTGGTATTTACGACCCACAATACACATCTACTTGACATGACACGTTTCCGCAAGGATCAGATATTCTTTGTCAACAAACGCGAGGACGGTTCGTCCGACTTATACTCGCTCTACGACTATAAAGACTTCCGAGAGAAGATGGATTTGGAGAAAGCCTATCTTCAGGGACGTTTTGATGCAGTGCCGTTTCTTTCAAAACAAAATTTGGTCGATATTTACCTCTGCACGACCGAACTATCAAAATAAATTAGTAAATTTGCACATTATGGAGAAATCTGCACATACCAATATCAAGAGCGTTTCGATTAAGAACTTCAAATCGATCAACTCAATAACG
>OFGI01001198.1_pt1 | contig 11090 bp, 7 predicted proteins | sample 1521751 | NCBI WGS metagenome assembly OFGI01 (sample SAMEA3504115, study PRJEB24116) | mouse gut metagenome | biome: mouse gut; feature: mouse-associated habitat; material: faeces | place: Denmark | collected 2011
TATGCTCGTTCTCATCCAATATGGCAGAACGTAGATTCCCATCCACTTCTCTGGATTGTCCAGCGTGATAAATTCCTTCTCTCATTCTGTCAATAACACCCTGACTGAAATAAGAACAATCAGCTACAAGCATTCCCATTTTTTGTCAAATCCACCTTTAATTGTCGCTGCTATTTCACCAAAAAAAGCCTTCAATATTGCGAAACACCTCCCATGCGGTAACGACTCCCATTTCCACCTCAATTTTCCCCATAAAAACCTCGAAAAGATCGGACATGGCGAGGAGATCTGTTCCTTGTCCTTCTCTTCTGTAAAGATGTTAAGCAGCTTGCCTTTGCTATTTTCTACAATTTTGCTTTTATCCGCCATGAAGCTTTTCCTCCATTCAGAAATGCTTGATACATTGCATCAAGTTCACTCCTTATCCAGCAATTTTCTAACCTGCTCAGGATTGCAAATCGAAACATGCGCAAGTAGATTCCTACACTCGTGCAAGAATCTAATGCGCTCTCTATCTGTTTCATCAGGAATATAGAGCATATACATGTAAACATCCTGTCTGTGGCTCATCATGAAACACAAAGAACCCAATTCCACTTCCATAGGGTCTGTTATCTGTTCCCCATATTGTGCAATGTAATTATCCGTAAGAGCCTGACTGATAGCATCTCGATATTTCTCTATTATCTCAATCCTCTCCATCTCGATAACGGGAAACAGCACTTGTACCTGTGAAGCCCATATTCTGTGATTCAGTTCCGCAATCTTATTATTTCTGTATAACCAAAGAACATGCTCAGATCCATCTTCAGCCCCTCGCATGAAAAAGTCAGGCATTTCGGCTATCCGAGCGATTCCGTCACTTACAGATTCTTTTCTGAAATCAACTTCTCTTAGAAGCAGTTCAGATACCTCGGCATCCACATTGCAAACCAGAGCTGCCGTTGTGGAAATATATTTTTTCCACAAATCTGATCCGTATGCAATTTCTTCATCCTCGTCTAATACAAAACCATTAAACAATTGAACATCATAACTGCTAACGCAATCACTGAAATCAATATATTCAATAAAGCGACTTTCCGAAGGTTCTACGCTGCCATGTATCTCCAATACAAACAATCCCTCAGCCGCCGTTTTAGGTGTAAGAATTTAATCCACTTATTTGCAACACTTCCTTCCAATCCTTTAATCCATAAAATACGATTTTTTATAACATCCTTCTGAGTAATATAGTTCTGCATGCTGATCTTAGATTTCTCTCTATATCCCCGAGCCACAGATGAGGATGCATATTTTTGAAGCAAGAAACGTCCAGGTTCTAAATCATCAGGATTATCATCGACCACATCAATAACCTCAATGATTACATCTCTGGTGTCCGTTCTTTCCTGAAATGCCGTATGGATAGAGCTTCTCATGGAATATCTCCACGGCAAATCAGATGGCACCTTCAGGACAACCATTTTATTCTCCAGCAACGCATCAGCGACCTTAGAAACTACAACGTGAGCTCCGGTAATGTTATTCCACCAGAATTCTTCCCATGAAATATCAAACATCTTTATGCCTCCTCGTTGTTACTAATAATATCAGCTTCTAATATGTCGAAGTTCTCACCAATAATGTCCACAAACGAGTTTCTTCTAAGCCTGTACAAATCACGATTCTCATCAGGTTTTCCAATGATACCCATCTCGACCATCTCATCAAGAAGATTGATATAATCTTTCTTGGATTCATTTTCAAGGCAATGAATGTTATATTCCTCAGCCATCTGTATAATCTCATCTACAGAGAATCCCTGCCATGTTCCTGCTTTTCGGTCTTCTTCATAGTAGTGATAAAGCATCGTGATGCATCTTGCAATCATAAAGTATCTCTGATCCAATTCAAGCGACCACCTGAACTTATCTTTGATACTCTTATTCAAATCCGAAGAGTTCATAACAGCACCAAGCTGTTCATCCTGTAATGTAAATGGAGGATTTCCATCAGCTGCATGATAATACTTTGAGTACTGACCTGTTAGGGTTTCTACAAGCATGTACCCAAAAAACTGTAGGATTCCAGGATAATAGTTCGTATTTGTCAATATGGTTTCAAGATGTGGATACCGATCTATCTGGAACCCAAGGTAACGCAACGGTCTCGAAATAAGCTGCAGAGCATCTGTAGGAGACAGAGGCTTAATGCAAAGCGGTGTCCCCAGCTGACCAAAGATGCCATTATCTCTTGTGGCATTTTTAGCCCTGCAAACATTATGCAGACCGGCAATAACAAACTTGAAGTTGTTCTTTGTCTCACGCTTCAGGTCAACAAGAGGCTGAAGCGGTCGATATGCCTCGTCCGCAATTGACGCAAGAAAATCATCTACTTCATCAATCAGTAAAAGCATCGAAGAAATCTGTTTGCTACGTAACAGCTTACCGAGTACAGAACACATTTCCTTAATCGAATTACACTTCGGAAGCACTATTTTCCCATCGGCCTTTTTGTTTATGTCTGAAACAATAGTTTCAACAACTTCTTTTTCGTTCTTTATACGAATAATCGTAGTGTATACAGCAAAAGCTTTATTTTTCGGTTTTGAGCATCTGCTTTCTGCTCTTTCAAGGAGAGCCGTCTTACCTAGCTGTCTTCCTCCATATACTACACATGCACCATTAGGATCTATAATTGTGGCAAGTTCCTGTGTCCTTCCACAGAACATCTCGTCTGAGGTTGATCCACCATCCCTTACAAATGGTTGATATGTTGAGTACGGTAACGTACATTTCAGCATTGCAGGCATACGCTCTGTGATTTGGTGTAAAGCCAAATATAAGAGCAATACTTGGTCAATCAGTAAGAACGGATTCTGTCCTGACGTCTGCGTATGGAAGATTTCGCCAATCAATCTCCTGCTTGCAACATCAATCGGTCTATCAAGCAAAACAATAGAAATCCCTCCAAGATCCAATGAAGAAACCGTGTCAACAAGCTGCTTCTCAGTATAATTTCCGAAAAGCATGATTGCATTTATCGGGGACTTAACCTGAGTTCCAAATGCTGCAATAGGATGTCGATAATCGGCCATACTCTTAGCTGTCTGTACCACTCCGACCTTAAATACATCTTCTTTCTTTACAGTGACTCGTTCCGCATCATTAACCTCAAATCCAAGGCCTGTAAATAAAGCTCTTATCTGTGCTGGTGTTGCTGTTCCCTTTCTCTTCGGCCAATTTGTTACGAGGCTTCTGCTGTCTTCTCTCTGCCGTGATGTCCAATCCCTTGGCAAGTTGCGTTCAACATAATTCCAGCCAAATACACTCAAGGATTTACCATTACACCTTCTGCATTCCTGCAAAAGCGGATCAAAATTACCCTGTTCGAGAAAATCGCTGAAGTAGTCAATGTCATGAAGAATAATGTCATCGTCAAGTTCTGTTTCCCCGGTCTCAAATCTATTTATGTATTCTTCAGTAACCGCAAAATTCATTTCCTGCTCAAGAAGCCGATTTGCCTCATTTAAAAGTGGTGACTCCGAATTGTCATTCAGCCGTGCATCCAGCCTTGCCCGTAGCTGTCTCTTTCTCCCTTTTGCGAATTCAGTGATCTGCCTTTCAAGTGCTTCAAGGAATCTTCTCCAACAGGCAAAATCCTTAGACTCATAAAAATCCGACTTATACTGATTAACAATACCAAGCAAATTCTCTTTTTCTGTCTCGTTAATCTGATTGTATGTATATGCCAGTTCAAGTTTCTCTTGGAACCGTGTTGCCCTATCATCTGCAGAATCTATGGCATCCCTTAGCTGTCCCTCAGTGATAATATAATCCTCATCATTATCCTCTAAAAATTTGCCCAACATTTCAAGCTGGTGCAGATTATCTTTGAATCCCTCCTCATCGGCTTTATCATCAAGTTTGTCTCCCAAAATTTCTCCCTTGACATCTGCGGCAGATTTTTTTGCTGAAACAATATGTGTTAGGACATTTCTCCAAGGCTCGTAGTACTTAACCCGTGCAAGATTATGATCAATAACCGGGATTCCATCATTACCAACCGTCAGAATTCCAGTATATAAAAACTCAGAGTATATTTTGAGTTTTACAACCTGTCCATTCAGGTACTGTTGCATGTAGGACAATGCCCATATAAGAATATTTGCATTCTTATGGTTCTTCCATGCAGAGTCCTTCTGAATTACCTGTATCAACTTAATAATATCTGTTTTTAAGGTCTTCATTCGCGATATATCCTGTTTACGGTTGTTCATATTGTTGATATGCTCAACCCATGCCTGCATTATCTCCAGCCGCACCCAAAACTGTCTTAGTGCCTGATCTCTCGCATCATACTCCAGTTTAAATCTATTTTTGGGATTAGCATCGTACCAAGCTTTCGTAAGCTTATCCTCAATCTTGAAACTTGATAAGCTGTGCTCTCCATTCTGCTCGTCACAGTATTCACTGAGTATCATTTCAACGAATTCAACATCGTCCTTATCCTGCCTATTGTCACTGATAATGGACATGCAATCATGAAGCTCACTTCCTATTCCAAAGCATGCTGAATACATAGGAGGGAGAGCCTTCATTCTTGTCTTCGGTGCTTTGACTGTAAGGCATTCTCTCGCTGATAGGCATAGTTCATTTATAAATCTTTCGCTCTCGGCTTCGTCACCAAGCAAAGATACGAACGCAGGAGTAAATCCAGTAACGGCCACCTCTCTTACACTCATCAGTTTGTTAAACAACGGTTTAAAAACAGTAAACTTATTGAAATAATCCTCATATCTCTCACGAAACATTGCTGTCTGGTTTTTAAGACCATAATCAAATGCCATCCCCGGCATTAACATTGCAAATAAATATGCTGATAACATTAAAGCTGGATCTTCACTTGCAGGATCAACAAAAACTGATGACAGGAATTCAGAAGTATAAATACATTCATTCAGCATCAGATTTGAAGCAAGTCTTATCTGAGCAGACAATTTATAACTCTCTATATGATCTATAGGAACGCCGTTTTCTTTTTCAGACACATCTCCCACAGCCTTGGAAAATAAAACCACCTGAGAGATCAATGAAGTTAGCTGTTCTTTTGTTTTAACCTCCCTGTTAAGCAGCTGCTCTATAACAGTACAGAATTCTTCATCCGTAGGAACTGTATTTTTCTTCCGTAACGATTTTACCGAAATACTCTCTGTCTTATCTTCTTCCTCCACTTCCGAATTATCGTTTTTTAAATTTACATTGGCAGACATTGTGACTCCTGTTATGCGCTCTTCAGTTCCGCCGTTAATATCATTTTTAATATCAACTTTTTCTATAGACTTGAGTTCTGCCCCATTTGATACTTCTACAGAATCATCCTCATCTTCCAAAAAAACAGATGAATCTCCGACCAAACGAATTGACTGCTTGTGGCAAATAAATACTTTTTTACTGCCGTGCTTAATTGAATCATCCACTTCATCTTCTCCAACAATGAGAATGCCCGATTCCTCAATCGCATCTGATACACCTTCAGGATTATACAGACTACAATTAGTTGTTTCTCCGTCCTTCATTACAACGATCTGATAGTGATCATTTTGCCACTTAATAGACTGTTTAATTGATTGATATTCATCCGGTTCAACAATGCCTTTGGCAGTATAAAGATATTCTGCCAATCGCTTGTTATTACGAACGAACTTCTCCATAGCTATCTTTTCTATTTCTCCAGATGAAGCTATTTTTACATCTCCAAATGATAAATCCCAGAATCCTTTCATCTGTACCGAAATGCTATTCTTCTTGAGACAACCATTGCAATACGACGACAAACAGAATGCTTCCTCTGTAGTGCCGTTCTCGCTATACTCAAAGCCAGCAATAAATCCTTTTCTGGCAAGAGCATCAATTGCAGCCTCTACCTTTTCTCTGTCACGATCTGACTCTTCAAAAACATCCATGCAAATGCCAACAATATAAATCTGCTCTCTGTTAAGAACACCAAGGTTTGTCAGCAAGGGTAGTATTGCTCTGACCTCTTTATTATTCTTAGCCAACTTAATTATTTCCTTTTTAAAAGATGACGCACTTGGAGAACTATTCTTTACCCGGTTAGTCGCAGTAAGAATACCTAATTGAACGTCTTCATCCGCCACTTCTTCTGTTTCTTGTTTTTGCTCTAGATCCAATTCATCTGAAGAATCTGTACTATCTTCTACAATTTTTGCTACCTTTTCTGTAGTATGACCATCCTCAACCATGTCCTCCAAAATCTCATTTTCAGAGTCACTTTCTTTCTCTGAAGAGTCCTCAACTTTTGCATCTTCCACGCTTGCCTTTTCTCGCACTTTTTCTTTACTCGAAACAAAAGCCTCCTCTGTATCTACAGATTCATCAACAAAATATTGTCCTCCTGCGAGTCCCCACTGAACCTGCATCGGGTAATACTTATTGATTTCTCCCAGCACACGAAACCCTTCCGGACTATTGATATTCTCTGTATCTAAAGCCTCCAAAAAAAACGCCGGGGCCTCGATCTCAGAAATCATATCATCGATATTTTCCTTGGAAATCTCGTGTAATACATCGGCTGCCTTTGTCTTAAAAGGAGACAGAACAGCCTCATATTCAGCTATAAGAGACTTGACTTTCAAAAATCTCTCTAAAACTGCCTTAGCCTTTTCTAACTGAAGTTTTATCAATCGGCTCTTGCTATTATTTATGGCCTCAACATATGCTGAAGCTTTGCTGCCTTCCTTCGGCATTTCGTCTACAGCTAAAACAGATTGAGCCTCGTTCTTCAATAAATCATACTCAGAAACAAGAGTATCCATATCATTATTAAAAGACTTTAGCGTTTCCTCATCTGGGATTCTTTCATCTGAAACGGTCACAAGCAAATCAGTCAGCCTATTTTTCACCGAGTCAGCCTGTGTATTAAACAAATCCAACAATTCATTCAATTTTTTAGCTTCCATCGTTTTCTCCTCCTGTACAAAAAGCTCTTCATAACTGTATTTCGACAGCATGTTAATTCCTGAATAGTAATACTGCTTACAAAACCATCTCTGTGTTCCACACCAAATTAACCAGTTGAAACTTCTAAATTACAATTAGTCACGTTTTTCATCCCCATTTCCATAGGGTATCGGTGCCTCCGCCACCATAGACAAATTCTGCGGCATCTCATATGTATAAGCGCCCGTCTCATCCAAAGCCTTTATATCCTTCTTCCTCATCTCCCGATACACAACCTCCGCCAACGCACTCATAATCGCATTATATTTAGCCGTATCTTCAAACAAACTCTGATACGACTCCTGCGCCTCCATATATCCGTCCTGTGCTGCCACACCAAACGCTTTGGGGAAAATACTTTCCACAAATATCTGCGGGTCAGAAGACTGCGCCATCTTTTTCAGTTTCTTATCAGAAAGCAGTTTATCCCGGAGTGCTGACAGAATAACCTTATCCCCCTCCGTAAAATTGCCCTTAAATTTCTCATTAATCTTCGCAATTACCTCATCCAAAGGTGCTTTTTCATCCATTCCCTTGACGCCTTTGTGCTTCGCCGGAACATATACAGTCTTTGCTTCATCCAAAGCAATTTCACCCTGAAACGTCTTTTGCAACTTATAATATTCCAGTTTCAGCTTACCCTTCAGATCAACCAACTCCACAGGGTCTTTGGGTAATAAACCAATCAGATAAGAGCAAAAGACATACTCTTTCTGTAACTCTTTATCAAACATTCTCAATATCTGCGATATGTAGCTATACCATTTAATCAGATTACGAACCTGTCTGCGGAATTGGTATCTTTCGTTCTGCGTCTTTTTGTTATAACGGCTAGAAACAGGAAGTAAAATACTGCTCATTCGCCCCATTGCCCTATCATCCTGCCTGCCTTTTTTATAATACTCGTCTGTAAATGCTTTAATATCCTCATCCGAGTAAATACCATACGCTCGCAATTCTCTCTGTGTCTGATACAGCAAATCTGCATTTACTTCTTCCTGTAAAAATGTTTCCTGATAGAATGGCTGAAATGCGTCCTTTATATCCTCCGCCTTATTTACAAAATCCAAAACAAAAGTATCTGTCTTGCCCTCGCAAGTGCGGTTCAGTCGGGATAAGGTCTGTACTGCTTTCACATTCTTTAACTTCTTATCCACAATCATCGTATGTAAAAGCGGCTCATCAAATCCTGTCTGATATTTTTCCGCTACAATCAGCACATTAAAATTGTCATGGAACTCCGCTTTCGTCTGATTCTCCGAAATATGAGAACCGTCTTTGCGTACATTCAGCCTCGACTCCGTATATTCCTCGCCCTTATCGTCAATCGCACCGGAAAAAGCCACCAGAATATCCACATCATCATATTTCTTTTCCTCAATGTATCGTTTGATTTCGTGGTAATAGCGAACAGCAGCCAGTCTTGATGATGTGATTACCATCATCTTTCCTTTGCCATCAATCTTATGCCTTGTGGTATCTCTGAACGTCTCCACAATAATCTGTGATTTCTGACTGATATTATAAGGATGCAACTCTTGATATTTACGGATGACCTTTGCCGCCCTGCTGGACGGAACGTCAGGATTATCTGTCATAGTTTTTGCAATTCGGAAACAGGTATTATAGGTCATATAATTTTGAAGGACATCCAAAATAAATTTCTCCTCAATCGCCTGTCTCATGCTATATACATGGAACGGATGAAACGATCCATCCTCCTGTTCCTGCCCAAACATTTCCAGCGTGGTCGCCTTGGGCGTTGCAGTAAAGGCAAAAAAGGATAAATTCTTATGTTTGCCTTGGACAATCATTTCTTTTACAAGTCTGTCCTCCGGATCAACTTCTTCCTCTGCCAATCCCTCTCGCTCCGCATACTCCCGCAAGGCTTCTTCCGTATCCGCCAATGCGGTCTTTAATTTAAGTGCCGAACTACCTGTCTGAGAAGAATGTGCCTCATCCACAATCACAGCAAAGCATCTTCCATTTGCCCTATCAACTTCCGTGTAAATCACTGGAAACTTTTGCAGAGTCGTAACAATAATACGCACACCGTCATTGATTGCATTTTTCAAATCCTGAGAATTTTTATCTTCTCCTATGGTTTCTATGGCACCTAACTTATGGTCAAATCCTGAAATTGTCTCCTGAAGCTGCGCATCTAATACCGTACGGTCTGTCACAACGATCACACTTGAAAATATCGGTTTGTTGTTTCTATCAAAAAGTGATGCAAGGCGGTATGCTGTCCACGCAATAGAGTTAGACTTACCCGAACCTGCGCTATGCTGAATCAGATAGTTCTTGCCTACACCATTTTCCCGTACATCCGCCACAATTTTCCGAACAACATCCAACTGATGATAACGTGGAAATATCAATGTTTTCTTTTTCTGCAAATTGATAAACTTCTGAATAATATCCAGCATACTGTCTTTCTGAAATACATTTTCCCAAAGGTATGCTGTAGGATATCCATTCGGATTGGGCGGATTACCCGCACCACCGTCCGAACCGGCTCCATTAGAGCCTTGATTGAAGGGTAAAAAATAAGTGTCTTTTCCTGCCAGTCTCGTTGTCATCCAGACTTCTGTATGGTCTACACAGAAATACGCCAATATTCTTTTATTAAATTGAAAACATATTTCTCGTGGATCTCTGTCATACATCCATTGAGTTTTGGCATTATCTACATTCTGCCCTGTATACTGGTTTTTTAGTTCAAAAGCAAACACCGGAATACCATTCGCTACAAGCACCATATCCACCGACTTTTTCGTATCCGCAGAATAATACCATTGTCTATAGCATTCCACTTCATTTTCCGCATACTGAATCCCTGCTGTATCGTTCAATGCAGATTCGGGTTTAAAATAGCAGACTTTAAACATAGTTCCTCTATGTTTGAATCCGTTTCGTAAAACATGCAGCACTCCGTTCATATCACAGGCATTGTTAAAAGCAACACAGAATTTGCGCACAGGGTCTATGTCATTCTGCCGTTCAAATGCCGCCCACTCCCTCGGTTGGGTACGCTTAATAAAAGAAATCAGTTTATCCGGATATAAACCTAACTTCGGACTATACGTTCCACTTCCCTTTATATATCCGCCTTCGTCTGATATAAGAAAAGCTTCAATATCTGATTCAAACTGCTTTTCTGTGGTAACTGTTATGCTCATGATTTTCCTCCGCAAATCGCTTTCACATAAAATTGCTACACGTAGCAACTTTTACTTTGCTTCTTTTGAATACTGCTATTTTTACTATCTAATTCAAACATTTTCTTTCTATATTAGAAATACCAGTTAAGGCACATATATCTTCATATTGCCAATCATCACACTCATCATAATATATCTGTTCTTTTCGCTTCTTAAATATTCGAAATGGTCTGCTGTCAGAATTGTCATATATGTGGCAGATATCGCAAGCTTTGATTACATCCTTAACCAGTGCTAATGCCCTGTCATATCTTACAATCACTTTTTCTTCCGGCACATCATGCCCACCGGATTCTACTCTCGCTTTTACACGCCATACATTAATCATTGAATCCGCTGTCAAAATATAATAGCAGCGTATGAAATATCCCTTTTCCTTCGCCCTTTTTAACAATTTCAAATTGCGTTCTGTTGATAATACTGTTTCAAAGCAAAATTCCTGCATCTTCTCCAAGTACTCTTCACGCTGCTTTTCCGCTAATTGCGCAGCTTCTAAATCAGAGCATTTCAAATACTTTTTAATTTCATCCGCATTGATATAGTCCATTGGCGGTTTTAGTAATTGCGTAAATGTACTCTTTCCGGAACCGTTCGGTCCGGCGAAAATAACAATTTCAGGCTTTTTTGGAAATTCGCTCACTATACCGCTCCTTTCTCATCCTTTTTCCAACCTCTGTCCGTGTTCCATCGTCATTCTCTCGATAAATAATCTGGCTTTCTCTGTCATATACAACTACCGGAATCCCCAACGCTCTATTCTTTTCTAATTCAATTCGCACTGCTTCATTTGCACGTTTAATGACTGTTTCATCTGAGATATAATCTTCTCGTTTCATGGTCTGCACCTCCTGCAAATATTTTT
>OFGI01001208.1_pt1 | contig 11024 bp, 7 predicted proteins | sample 1521751 | NCBI WGS metagenome assembly OFGI01 (sample SAMEA3504115, study PRJEB24116) | mouse gut metagenome | biome: mouse gut; feature: mouse-associated habitat; material: faeces | place: Denmark | collected 2011
AATGCGGTAAAAGTCGATAAAATCAAGTGTTTTAAACCTAATCAGCAGACACTAAATATAAGTATATAGTGATATTATCATTTTGTGAAGAAAAATATATTACATTTTAATACTGTATATGTGGATCGTTTTTTACGCATTTCGATACATTACGATATGCGGCAGTTTTTGTTTCATCAGGCATCCTTTGCAGGTCACATTGCCATGTGGCTTCAATGGAATGGAGGAATAGAGTTAATATTATTTCATTTAGGAGGAAAGTATGGGTTTTTCATTTCAGATTCAGGACGGATTTTTTGCAGGGTATCAGAAATTAGTGAGGGAAGAAGTTATCCCTTACCAAAAAAAGATATTGGGGGATGAGATCGAAGGCGTGGAAAAGAGCCATGCCATTGAGAATTTTAAGATCGCAGCGAAAGAGAGCGAAGGGGAATTTTACGGAATGGTTTTTCAGGATAGCGACGTGGCAAAATGGATTGAAGCGGCCTCTTATTCTTTGCAGGTACAGTATGATGAAAAACTGGACCGGGAGCTGGACGAACTGATCGCCCTGATCGGCAGGGCGCAGGAACCGGACGGGTATCTGGATACTTATTTTACCGTAAAAGAACCGGAGCATAAATGGCAGAACCTTTGCGAAGCCCATGAGCTTTATTGCGCGGGACATATGATGGAGGCGGCCGCCGCGCACTTTCAGGCGACGGGAAAGACGGCGCTGCTGGACATTATGAAGAAAAATGCAGAGCACATATGCAGCGTGTTCGGTGAAGGGAAAAAACGCGGATATCCGGGGCATCCGGAAGTAGAACTGGCGCTTATGAGACTTTATCAGGCGACGGGAGACGAAAAGTATAAAGATATGGCGGCATTTTTCGTAAGAGAGAGAGGAGCGGAGCCCAATTATTTTGTAGAGGAATTAGAGAACCGGGACTGGTGCGTCTGGAGCAGGGATCCGGTCAATAAGGAATATCACCAGTGCCATAAGCCTGTGACGGAACAGGAGACGGCTGTCGGCCATGCGGTGCGCGCCGTATATCTGTATTCCGGTATGGCGGATGTGGCAAGGGCGGAAAAGGATGAAACGCTGCAGAAGGCATGTAAAAGGCTTTGGGATAATATTACACAGAAACAGATGTATTTGACGGGAGGGATCGGTTCCACGGTTTTGGGAGAAGCCTTTACGAAAGATTATGATCTTCCTAACGATACGGCCTATGCGGAAACTTGTGCGGCGGTGGGATTGATCTTTTTTGCGAAGAGGATGCTGCAGGCGGAGAAAAACGGCGGTTATGCAGACGTCATGGAACGTGCTTTGTATAACGGTGTGCTTGCAGGGATGTCTTTGGACGGAAAAAAATTCTTTTATGTAAATCCGCTGCAGGTAAAGCCGGGGTACTCGGGAGAGATCGTAACCCATAAGCACGATCTTCCGGACCGGCCGGCGTGGTTTGGCTGCGCCTGCTGTCCGCCCAATGTGGCGAGGCTTTTGATGTCTCTTTCCGATTATATATGGGAAGAGACGGAAACGGGAGGAGAAAAGATGCTTTATTCCCATTTGTTTGTGGGAGGCGTCTATCAGTCGGAAGGCGTGCGGATCAAAGTGGAGACAGCCTATCCGGCGGAAGGGGAAGTGAGCTATATGGTAGAGGAGGCAACTGTAAAGGCAGGGCTTGCCATCCGTATTCCGGCGTGGAGTTTCCATTATGAGATCAGGGTAAACGGAAAGGAAGAAACGGCGGAGATCAGGGACGGTTACGCTTATCTTTCCAGCGGATTAAAAGCAGGTGACCGTATTGTGCTGAAATTGGATATGACACCGAGAAAGGTATACGCTAATTTGAATGTCAGCGGGGATGCGGGAAAGGTAGCTTTGCAGAGAGGGCCTTTCGTATATTGTTTTGAAGGCGTGGACAACGGCGGCAATCTGGATTTTCTTAGGGCGGACAGAGACGGTAAGATCACGGAAACGATAAAAGAGGATCGGGTGCTTGGGAAAATAACGGCGCTCCGGCTTGACGGAAAAATATTAAAAGGAAAGGATGAGCTTTACAGTTTTGAAAGGCCGGAAGAAAGCCCCTTTATCTTGACGGCTGTGCCTTATTATATGTGGGACAACAGGGGAGTGAATGGGATGAAGGTGTGGATGGAGGAGCAGTAATCACAGACAAAAAAGCCCAGGAATCCTATCGGAGGACTGCGTAAGGCGGAAATGGCAGCTTTTTGGGATGTTAAAAGAGAGGAATTTGATGTTACGGTAGATAAGCATAGGAACCGGTTTGTTAAATGTTTGGAAAACTGAGGGCAAAAAACGCTTGGAAAACGTGTAGATATTTTCAAAAGAAGGGGGATAGAAGAGGAGCAAATTTAACTATCCCCCTTCTTTTTGTAACTATATTTTAATCCTGTAAAAAAGATAAGAATATGGTTATTCTTTATTAAATCCACATCCCAAATCGTAATAAGTTTTTTGGGAAGACTTTGTAGTGGTATAAGTCTTAGAACCGCCCCAAGGCCCGATATTATTTGTGCCATGACATAGTGGTATTGACGCCCCTTCTATTTGGCCATAATATGTATTATCTGCATAATCAGACATTCCTTTCATGACCCATTGTCCACACAATTCTCTTCCCTCTGAAGAAGCATATACATAAGTTACTTTTGCGGTGTGTCCGTGCTGATCTGTTATTCTATATGTGGTATAGCTATAAGTACTATTATCTTCATCGGCTGTTTGGGATCCGGTGTGCTCGCCGCTTTCATCATCTATTACTTCGCCTAAAGTCCATATATGGCTTACCGAAATAGTTTCTTTCCTTTCTTCGGTATAACATCCGCCTTTTATATCAGGATTCCCAATATGCTTATGGTAAATGGTTCTGTTATTCCCGGCGGCGACTTGTTCTATAATATTGAGTACTTCCTTTCCGTTGTATATGACGGTCCCCACCCGGGTTCCGCCATAGATCATTTTCGGTAATGCGCTCAAAATATCACCTCCTTACTCCATTCTTGCCACTGTGAGAGTTGCATTTTTTTCGTCAAAAGAGACTACTTTCAGACAACCGGATAATTGCTGCTTTAAGTACTTGGTATCTACCATGTAGCCGTCGTTTTCGCCGCCGTCAGGATTTGCCATGCCTTTAAAAGACCCGATCTTTTGCTCGGCGGTCATGCCGTCCTCAAATTCCACGTCGCTGGCTGCCGTCCAAAAGGACTGTCTTGCCCACTGTAAATTTGTTTCATTGCTGTCGTCTATGCATACCCTGTATGCATTTCCTTTTTGGATGATTTCGTTAACTGATTTCATTTTAAATTCCTCCTATTCGTTTTTATATTTTCCACCAGTCCAAACGGTCATGCCTGCAATGGCATGATCCGGTATTTCGGATTGATTGGTGATCGGATTAAATTTTGTTTTTTCACTCGGCAGTGCAGCTAAAGCATCGTGATGATAGAGGCCGAGCGTTTCATGCGTATAATGGGAAAAATCATTATGGGTATCTCCCGGTTGGTTTAAAAGGTAGTCTTGTAACGCATAAATACGGTTTTCAAGCATATTAAAAAAACAGGCAAAGTAGCCGTATATGCCTGTTTTTCCATTGATGTAGTAATTGGCATCTGAATATTTCCCGGCGGAAATCAGATTTTGATATTTTTTCATGTATTCAATGGTATGTAAGCTTGTATCCTGAAAAAAGGTCATTTCATCTATTTTGTCAGGATAGGAGCTTTGATCATTACATAGCATAGTTATCCTCCTTTTGTTTGCCAAAGCGTATATACATTTGTCTGTTATCGGTATTTTCATTAGCAGCAGTCTACATTTTTAGTCTGTATAACTAAGTGCAAAAGAAAAGGCAGGTGTAGCGGAACGCATTCGGATAGCCATATCCGGAATCTTTAGGGTATTTAAAATTTGATCATCCTGTTTGGCCTCATAGGAAAATTCAAATTTTATTTCATTGGGATAAGCATACAATTTGATGAGGCAGGAAGGGCATAAATCCTTATCAAGGATAGAATGATCCGTAAAACGTGTGATTACATAAACATACCCCAGTTTGGGATTTAAAATTCCGCCGTTAGGCTCTTTTGGAATACCTGCTGCACCGGATACTTCATTGATACCCAGAACTGCAAGGGAGGGGGTATAGAGCGGCTGACTGTATCTGACAGTTGAAAAGTCAATGGTCCTAAAAGTTTCCACATTGAAATGGTAATCGTTATTGGAATAAACAATTCCGCTTATAGAACTGATCTTTTCTACATCCAGTCCTAAATTATGCTGATAAGTCCATGAAGAAGAGGTATTCCTGCTGCAAAGCGGCACATATTTTTCATCAGATAAAATGGCTCCTTCCCATGTACCGTCAGATAACGTACAGATCTTGTTATAAATATGTACGGTTTCGGCACTTGGCTCCGGCGGTTTGGGACTGCTGTCCATGCCGTTAGCAGAAATCCATACGTCATCGTATAATGCGTCAGGTTCTTCTTTATCAAAGTAAATAAATTGCCGCTTCTGTTTGGCATAGATCTGCGTATTATAAATTTCTTCCTCCAAGGTTCTGAAGGTGGCAGCATCAATGATATACTGCGATAGATCATTTGGGGTATTTTTTGTACTTTTTATCAGTTCGGCTGCCTGATCATAGCTGCCTTGGGATCTTAAACGGTTTATTTCGTTTATTGTGGATGCGGTATTGTCATCCATGTTTTTGAAGTTATGAAGTTTTATTTTTTCTTTTGGGAAGTGTCACCTTATCCAGATGCCAGATCTCATCCACATACTGCTGAATGGTCCTGTCTGAAGTAAACTTCCCGGAACAGGCCACATTTAAAATCGCCTTCTTTGCCCAGCCCGCGGTATCCCTGTAAGCTTCCTCCACTTTCTTCTGTGCCGCCGCATAGGCCTTGAAATCCTTTAAAATAAAGTAAGTATCCGCCTTATTCGTGGACTGCGTATTTAACAACGAATTATACAACGACCGAAACAGCTCCGAATCCTGAGGCGAATATGTCCCATTGATCAGCTGCATCAGCACTCTTCTGATATCCTGGTCATTGTTGAAGATCTCCATCGGATCATAACCGCCGTAATTCTCAAAACGAATCACTTCCTCTGAACTCAGACCGAAAATAAATGCGTTCTCCTCACCTACTTCTTCCACGATCTCCACATTGGCGCCATCCATCGTTCCAATTGTTAAGGCGCCATTTAACATAAATTTCATGTTGCCTGTCCCGGACGCTTCCTTACTTGCCGTAGAAATCTGTTCGGACACATCTGCCGCCGCAAAGATCATCTCCGCATTGGAAACGCGGTAATCTTCAATAAACACCACTTTGATCTTTCCTTTTATGGACTCGTCATTGTTGATCACATCGGCCACCGCATTGATCAGCTTGATCGTCAGCTTCGCATTCTTATAGCCCGCTGCCGCCTTTGCGCCGAAAATGAAGGTTCTCGGGTAAAACTCCATATCGGGATGATCCTTGATCTCATTGTATAAGTACATCACATGCAGGATGTTGAGGAGCTGTCTCTTGTACTCGTGCAGTCTCTTCACCTGTACGTCGAAAATAGAGCGGGGATCCACTTCCACACCGTTATGCTCCAAAATGTAGTTTGCCAGACGCACCTTATTCTGATACTTGATGTTCATAAATTCCTGCTGGGACTTATTATCGTCCGCATACACTTTAAGCCCCTCGATCTTCGGCAAATCCGTGATCCAGTCCGCTCCCACGTGATTTGTCACCCAGGTTGCCAGCAGCGGATTGCCGTGCAGTAAGAATCTACGCTGCGTGATGCCATTGGTCTTGTTGTTGAACTTCCCGGGCATCATCTCATAAAAGTCTTTCAGTTCCTGCGTTTTTAAAATCTCTGTATGCAGCCTTGCCACACCGTTGACGGAATAGCCGGCCACGATCGCCAGATGGGCCATCTTCACCTGTCCGTCGTAAAGGATCGCCATCTTGCGCACCTTCTCATGGTTGCCCGGATACATCTGCTCGATCCGGATCACAAACCTTCTGTTGATCTCCTCGATGATCTGATAGATACGGGGAAGCAGTCTGGAAAACAACTCGATGGGCCATTTTTCGAGAGCTTCCGACATGATCGTATGGTTTGTGTAAGCGCAGGTCTTTGTGGTTACCTCCCAGGCCTCATCCCAAGTCAGGAAATATTCGTCCATCAGTACACGCATCAGTTCCGCGATCGCTACCGTGGGATGCGTATCGTTGAGCTGGAATGTAACTTTTTCATGGAACTTTCTGATGTCATTATGCTTTCTCATATACTTCGCCACTGCCTGCTGTACAGAAGCGGAGATGAAGAAATACTGCTGTTTCAGACGAAGCTCTTTCCCTGCATAGTGGTTATCATTCGGATAGAGTACCTCCACGATATTGCGGGCAAGGTTCTGCTGTTCCACCGCCTTCTGGTAATCGCCCTTGTCGAAGGAATCCAGCTGGAAGCATTCCACCGGCTCCGCATCCCAGATGCGCAGCGTGTTGACAATACCGTTTCCGTAGCCCACGATCGGGATATCATAGGGAACCGCCTTGACAGACTGATAGCCCTCCTGTCTGAAATGGCTTCTGCCGTTCTCGTCCACATAGATATTGACATAGCCGCCAAATTTTACTTCCTTCGCATACTCAGGCCTTTTCAGTTCAAAAGGATTGCCGTTCTCCAGCCAGTTATCCGGCACTTCCACCTGAAAACCATCCCGGATCTGCTGTTTGAACATGCCGTAATGATAGCGGATGCCACAGCCGTAGGCTTCATACCCCAGGGTGGACAGGGAATCCAGAAAACATGCCGCCAGACGGCCTAAGCCCCCGTTCCCAAGCGCCGCATCCGGCTCTTGATCTTCAACTATGTTCAGATCCACGCCCAGCTCTTCAAGCGCTTCCTGCACCGTCACATAGGCCTGTAAATTGATAATGTTATTGCCCAGCGCACGCCCCATCAGAAACTCCATGGACATGTAGTAAACCATCTTCGGATCCTGCTTATCATATTCCTTCTGGGTTTCCATCCAGTAATCCACCACCGCATCTTTGATGGCATAGGAAACAGCCTGGAAGATCTGCTGCGGCGTCGCTTCCTCCATTGTCTTTCTGTATAATGTCTTCACATTATACAGCACACTTCTTTTAAACAGTTCTTTGTCAAAGCTTAACTTTTTCTGCTGTGATTTCAGTACCATGACTCTCTCCCTTTCCTCATTCTCACTGCTTATTACCATAATTTTTTCTCTATCAGTATAATCCCTTTCCCGCAAAATGAAAATAGACAAAACATACAATTTTTCTGAATTTACCGCTTCCGCACACCGATCACGACCGTTTCGCCGTTCACCTTCCACTCCTTCGCACCGGCAAGCTCCTCCTTATAGCAGATCCCATCGGCCAGCACCTTCTCGGAAATTGCCACAACATTTTTCTGCACGATGGAAGCAATCTTTTCATTCCCCGTCACGGAGACATCGATATGATCCATCACCTCAAACCCGGCCTCTTTCCGCATGGTCTGGATCTTGCTGATCACCTCCGCAGAGAATCCCTCCTCCAGCAGTTCCGGCGTCAGATTGGTGTCAAGCACAACCGTCACAGCCTTATCAGCCTGGGCCACAAATCCCTCTTTCTGACTCATCTCGATCAGCAGATCTTCCTCCCCGAGAGAGATCCTTACGCCGTCCACTTCAAAATCCAGTGTGCCGCCCTCTTTAAAGGATGCGACAGCCGCCATCGCCGAAAGGCCGTCAATGTTGGAAAGAAAGGCTCTGATGCCGCCTAACTGTTTTCCGTATTTCGGTCCCAGTGTGCGAAGCTGCGGCTTGAAGCTGTAACTCGTATAAGAAGAAACCTCTTCCGCAAAAGTCACCTTCTTCACATTCAGTTCATCCCTGACAATTTCCTGATAGAAAGCAGGCAGCTCGTTCTCCGCCTTGACGATCATCTCCCCGATAGGCTGGCGGTTCTTGATGTTTGCCTCATTTCTCGCCGCTCTGCCAAGCACCACAATATGCAGCACTTCCTCCATATAACTTTCCAGCTCTTTATCGATCAGTTCCGCCTTCACTGTGGGGAAATCGCACAGATGGATACTCTCCGGCGCAGTTTTGTCGATGCTGCACACCAGATTCCGATAAATTTCCTCGGTCATAAACGGTACAAGCGGGGCCGCGCACTTGCAGATCTCCACAAGGGCCGTATACAGCGTCATATAGGCGTTTATCTTATCCTGCTCCATGCCCTTTGCCCAGAAGCGCTCCCTGCTTCTGCGGACATACCAGTTGCTCATCTCATCCACAAAGTTGTCCAGCACCCTCGCCGCCTCGGGGATCCTGTAATTCTCCAGATGCTCATCCACCTGTCCGATGGCCGTGTTCAGCTTCGACAAAAGCCACTTATCCATCACCGGCAGTTTGTCATAATCCAGGGTATATTTCGTCGCATCAAAGTCATCAATATTGGCGTACAGCACAAAGAACGCGTAAGTATTCCAGAGTGTACCCAGGAATTTCCTCTGTCCTTCCTGCACCGCCTTGCCATGGAAGCGGTTGGGCAGCCAGGGCGCGGAATTGATGTAGAAATACCAGCGGATCGCATCCCCGCCGTAGGTCTCAAGGGCCTCGAAGGGATCGATAGCATTCCCCTTACTCTTGCTCATCTTCTGGCCGTTCTCATCCTGGATATGGCCAAGTACGATTACGTTCTCAAAAGGCGATTTGTTAAATAACAGGGTAGACTCCGCCATCAACGAATAGAACCACCCTCTGGTCTGATCTACCGCCTCGGAGATAAACTGCGCCGGGAACTGTGCCTCAAACAGCTCCTTATTCTCAAACGGATAATGATGCTGCGCGAAAGGCATGGCGCCGGAATCAAACCAGCAGTCAATCACTTCCGGCACACGCTTCATCACGCCGCCGCAGGCCGGACAGGTACAGGTGATCTCATCGATATAGGGCCTGTGAAGCTCCACATCCTTCGCTTTCGGATTGCCGGAGAGCTTATAAAGTTCCTCCCTGGAACCGATGGCCTCCTGATGGCCGCAGCCCGCGCACTCCCAAATATTGAGCGGCGTGCCCCAGTAACGGTTTCTGGAAACTCCCCAGTCCTGAATATTCTCCAGCCAGTTGCCGAAACGCCCCTCCCCGATGGAAGGCGGAATCCAGTTGACAGTCTTATTGTTTTTCACCAGATCGTCCCGCACAGCGGTCATTTTGATAAACCAGGATTCTCTCGCATAGTAGATAAGCGGCGTATCGCAGCGCCAGCAGAATGGATAGTCATGCTCGAACTTCGGCGCCGAGAAAAGCTTTCCTTCCTTATCTAAATCCATCAGAATATCCTTGTCCGCATCTTTCACAAACTTGCCGGCGTAGGGCGTCTCCCCTGTCATATTTCCCCTGCCGTCCACAAACTGTACGAAGGGCAGTTCATATTTACGCCCCACATTGGCATCGTCCTCACCGAAGGCCGGCGCGATGTGCACGATGCCCGTACCATCGGACATTGTGACATAGCTGTCACATGTAATATAGAAACCTTTTTTATGCTGTTTTTCTGCCGCCTCCCCGGCACAGGCAAACAACGGTTCATACTCTTTATGCTCCAGTTCCTTTCCGGTGTAAGTCTCCAGCACTTCGTAAGCCGTTTTCCCTTCCTGCGCCAGAGCTCCCAGCACTGAATCAAGCAACTCCTTTGCCATATAGTAAATATAGCCGTCGGCGGCCTTCACCTTACAGTAGGTGTCCTTCGGATTCACGCACAGCGCTACGTTGGACGGCAATGTCCAGGGCGTGGTCGTCCAGGCCAGGAAATAAGTGTTTTCCTCACCCGCCGTCTTAAAGCGTACTACGGCGGAACGCTCCTTCACCGCCTTATACCCCTGAGCCACCTCGTGGGATGACAGAGGGGTGCCGCACCTCGGGCAGTAGGGTACGATCTTAAATCCCTTATACAGAAGCTTCTTATCCCAGATCTGTTTTAACGCCCACCACTCGGACTCGATAAAATCATCGTAATATGTCACATAAGGATCATCCATATCAGCCCAGAATCCCACCGTGCCAGAGAAATCCTCCCACATGCCCTTATACTGCCATACGGATTCCTTACACTTCTCAATAAAAGGCGCCAGACCATACTGCTCGATCTGTTCTTTTCCGTCCAGCCCCAGCTCCTTTTCCACTTCCAGTTCCACCGGCAGACCATGGGTATCCCAGCCCGCTTTCCTGGGCACCATATAGCCCTTCATGGTCCGGTAACGCGGAATCATATCCTTGATCGCGCGGGTCAGTACATGGCCGATATGCGGTTTGCCGTTGGCTGTGGGCGGACCGTCATAAAACGTGTACGTCGGACCGTCCTTTCTGATATCCATGGATTTTCTGAAAATATCGTTTTCTTTCCAGAACTGACAGACTTCCTTTTCTCTGTCTACAAAGTTCAGATTTGTGTCAACTTTCTGATACATGACTGCTTCCTTTCTTTTTTATTAAGCTAACGCCTTCGGTTTATCGCATCGAATGCCTTCGGCTTACTGTGCAAATGCCGCTGCAAAAGTGCACCGGCTGTCAAACCAAATTATTTCGGTATTTTCCTGTATTTATTTAACATTCTCAGTTTAAAGGGGTGATGAAAAAAAGTCAAGAATTTATTCCCGCGGCACCCCTCCGTCAAAGTTCTTCTCTCTGCAAATAATTCCGTGCTTCCGCCTCTTCTATCCGGTACTGGGCACAGAGATTCAAAACGATCTCATTATCGGACATATTGAGACTCCGCAGTATGTTTGCCGTCCCTTTATACATATTATCAATCGTCTCCTGTTGCTCGTCCATCATATACTGCACCATATTCCTGTCAGGCTCATACAATTCCTTCGAGAACATCTCCATCACCCTTTCTGTATTACGACAGATTTCGCAGTCCTCCTTATAGATCAGACGAAACTCCGGATACTTTTCTATCAATGCTGTGATCCTTTCCGGTTCGTCACA
>OFGI01001226.1_pt1 | contig 10926 bp, 13 predicted proteins | sample 1521751 | NCBI WGS metagenome assembly OFGI01 (sample SAMEA3504115, study PRJEB24116) | mouse gut metagenome | biome: mouse gut; feature: mouse-associated habitat; material: faeces | place: Denmark | collected 2011
ATGCTTGAGCACCTTGAGGATGCGCACCGCGCAGCCCTCCCCCCGCACGCCGCCGTGGATAAAGACCACCTGCCCGTCCACCCGGGCCACCCCCAGCCCCTCGGCGGTGTAGCCGGTGATGGTGACGGTGTGAAGTTGGTTTTTTTGTAAATCTGCCATAAACCCCTCGCCGCCTAAAAAAGTCTCAGCTGTCCGTCAACCTCCGCCCCCTGGGGAAGCCTCTGTGGACAGTGAATCAGCAGTGCTTCTGTTACAGGCCGGCGGTTCTCCTCCCGCCCGCCGACGTGATAAAAATGCTCCCGCGTAATTTTCCGGCAAAAGTCCCAAACCTGCGCAATATAGGCATTTTCCCGGTACGCGTTGTGGTCCCATGTGGAGAGCATAAAATCCACACGGCTGCTTCTCAGCGCCTCGCACAGCGCCAGCTCTGACGCCTCGTCCCAGCTGTCGTAGTAATCCACGTGCCTTCCTATATACGGCGGATCACAATAGATGAACGACTGCTCATCGGCCATCGCAATTGCCTCCGCAAAAGGGCAGCATACGAACGTCCAATCGCTCTCCTCCAGCTTACGCTCTATGTGGGCAATCTGGTTGGCAATCTTGGATATATAGGCCTTCGAAAACCGCTGGGGCTTGTGCCCATAGGGCACATTAAAATCATAGTTCTGATTAAACCGCATCATCCCGTTAAAACAGGAGCGGTTCAGGAATAGAAAATCCAGCGGCTCATGAGTTTTGTTAAACCGTTCCCGAACCATATAATAGTAATCCCCGTCGCCCTCAGATAATCCGGCGCCCTCTTGCTCCAGAAACTCCCTGACGATCTGCGCGGTAATTTTTTTGCTCTGAATTTGGCGGTAGAATTGGATGATATGGGGATTCGTATCCGAAAACACAGCCTTTGGCGGAGCTACATTGAACCCCACAACCCCGGAGCCCATGAAGGGTTCGATCCAGACGGTATCCCGGCTGAGGGGAGCCGTCTGCTGAATGAGGGGCACAAGCTTCGTTTTGATCCCCTGAATCTTGAGAGGGGGCACATACACCTTACCATCCATCATCTAGGGCGTGTTCACATAAGAGCATCCACAGCAAGAGCAAAATAGACAAAAGTCAAAAAGATGACATCAAGTTTGTCATAGCGGGTAAAAATACGGCGAAAACGCTTGATGCGACGAAAAAGTCTCTCAACCTGATTACGCTGTTTGTATAATTCCTTATCGTAGTCCCAAGGCTCTTTACGATTGCTCTTTGGCGGAACAACAGGCATATAGCCAAGCTCCACAGCCAAAGCTCTCGTCTCGTCCCCCTCATAAGCCCGGTCCATCAGGAGGTAAACCGGATGGTCCACCGGACCGAGCTGCTGCAAAAGGGCACGACCTTCTGGACCGTCGCCACAGTTTCCCGCAGACAACGAAAAGATTACCCCATCCCGATCAGATGCGGCGACCATATGAAGTTTGGTGTTCCATCCACCCCGTGTTCTTCCGATGGATTGCGTCCCGTTTTTTTCAAGGCGCCCATTCCATCTGGATGAACCTTAATACAGCTGGAGTCTAAACTTATCACATTTACTCGGATTTGAATGATCTCCAATTGCTGCAACCGGAGAAATACCCGTTCCAAAACGCCCTTTTTCGCCCAGCGGTTTATCCGAAGATGTATGTTGTAAAGGGTAAGGTTCTCACCTTGCCGAATACAACATAGCTGCGGCTCATTTGTGGCAAAAATGGCATAAGCAGTTGTGAGAAGGGCGGTGATACTGCAAACTTTGTCGTTTCCTTCAACTGCATCCATATCAACCACGAATGGAGGACACATCATGGAATTGACCTACACAAAAGTCGGAGACTACTACATTCCGGACCTGATTCTGGACGATCAGCCGGACAAGCCCCTGGGGCGGTATGGCCGGATGCGCCGGAAATTTTTGGAGGAACACCACCCCGGCACCTATAACCGGCTGCTGCTCTCCGGGAAACTCTGGACACACCTGATTGACACGGACACCGCCTGCAAAGAGCGGATGAATCGGCTTATCCCCGCCATGGCAAAGCGGGAGGGGGTGACAGAGGCGCTGAAAGCGGCGGATCAGATGGAATGGGTTGGACGTATGAACAGCATTCGCAACCGGGCAGAGGAAATCATTCTGCACGAATTGGTCTATGCCCTATAAGAAAAAGCGCGGGGGGAGCATGGTGATCGCTATGCTCCCCTGTGCTTTTTTGCGCTATTCTTTCCCCCGGCTCTTGTAAACATTATAGCGATTCTTGCATTGGGGGCTGCAAAACTCGGCGTTGGGGCGGCTGGCGGCGAAAATCTTGTTGCAGTGCTTACAGGCTTTCAGCGTACTGTCCGTATCTGTCAGCATAAAGCTGAACATCATTTGCAGACACAGCAGCAGGGAATGAAAATCCCATATGATCGTCGGCTTGTCCAGCAGGGCGATGTGGTAGGTCGGCGCGATGCCGCCAAATGCTGCCATCCCCTGCCGGTAGAGGTCACGGGTCATTTCGTCCAGCACATCATAGTCATTGTAGTAGAGAAAGCTGGAATAGAACGAGAATGCCAGGTCCTTGAACTGCCGCGCCAGCCAGTCATACCGTTCGGCATACTCCCTCTGAAAACTCATGCTCACCGCCTGGGGCGCGTCCTGCATGGTCAAGGCCAGCGCCATCATTGCCCTGTCGCCTGTCAGATTCCATTGGGATTTCGTCCCCTTCTTCTGAATATCCAGCTTCTCAAAAGGAAAGAACAGTGACAGATAGTCCTGAGTCGGCAGGGATTCCTCACGGATAAAATGATTTTTGGGCAGATACACGGCCTCATAGTCCATGAAGGACGGCGTGGTGGGCAAAGCGGTCAGAAATCCCAGCAACCCATAGCGGCTGACAAACCCCATGATTGCCTCTCGGACCACCGCCTCTCCCTTACGGTTCATCTGCAATGCGCCGATATTCAGCGCGTCCAGCACCATCTGCTCCGCATCCTTCAGAGGATCGTAGACCTCCGGCTTCGCTCCTGCTGCCGGAGTGATATAAAACTGGACGTTCTCGGCTTTCTTATATTCATACTCACTATATCTCACCCAGGGGGAACTTGCCCTTTGAAACAGATTCTTCATCCCATGCCCCCCAATATGTAAGCTATATCTATCAAAATCATATTACCACCCGTCCTTGCCATCGTCAAGGGCGGATTCTCTATATTATGCCAGAAATGCGGTTTCCCGCTGCGTCAGGGACAGTTTCGCCTTCTTCCTGTCTGTCAGATACTTGAACAGCTTCTTCTGCATCCGTTTCATCAGCCGTGTCCATTTCTTTCGGATATTTCGGTCTGTCTGACCGAGCACAGCTCCCAAAGCTGTGCTGCTATACCGCCGGAGGACCTTGTAATAGAAAAGCTCCTTATGATCTTCCTTCAACTCAAAAATCATCTTTGAGAGAAAATCGTCCGCCAATAATTCGTGCATCTCATAGGGACAGTCAAAGATGATATTGAGGAAGTATCCGCTGCAAAGCTCCCGCCAAAAAGGACTGCAAAGAGAAGCCGGAAAGATGGTTCCCTCCTGCACAGCGCCGTACTCCAGTGGCACATCTCCACGCAAAACCTCATGGTCCCGCTCCCGCCGTTCCCGGTTCTCGGCCAGCTTGTCCCACCATGCAACTACCTCATTAAAATCACTCTGTGTCCTGGCGGCTTCTTCCAGTCGGGTCAGGGCCTCCCGCCGCAGCTCACGTTTCAGCTTCTTCTTTTTAGGCGGGTCCTTCGGTTCCAGGGACCGCCGCCGTGATTCTTCATCTTGCCTGAGCTGGATTTTCAAAGTCTGTTCCCGCTCATCCTCCAACTCTGCCGCGATACGTTCCTCCTGCGAGAGTTCAAATTCCATGTCGTTATCCCCGTGATACACCGCCGGTCCACCCCCTCCCAAAAAATATTTTCTTGGTTTTCTGAAAATGGTTCCGCTTGACCCCCTGTTTTTCTCCTATTAGTGAAGGGGTAATCGAATTGCTGTTATATAGATTACTCTTGACGGCCTACCGTGAACGAAGAACGTGGTGAGCCTCTATTTTTTCACGGAACGAGGGAGAGCGCAAAACAATTACATCAAGCAGGAACATTCCACATTATAACACGGGTTGCGGCCTATCCGCAAGAAAGGAAGGTAACTATCAGTACAATTCAGAAAACCAGCGAGAACACCGCCGTCATGTACCGTCGTATCGGCTCCACCACCTACAAGGTGATGGTCCACTTCGATGAAGCCGAGCAGGAGACGATGACGGACAAAATTGTGCGGCTGATTGGCAATGAGGCTCTGGACAAAGGCCGGGAGTGTGGTATAATTGAGATGCCACAAATGAGCCGTCAGCCTGAAAGGAGCGCCCTATGAGCAGCGGGCAGACGGAGAAGATTACCGCATTATACGAGAGGCTCAGCCGCGACGATGAGGCCGCAGGGGACAGCAACAGCATAGTGAATCAAGATGGAATTTGTCAAGGATATTTTCACCGTAGTTAACAAATCTTCGCACACGACGCTATGGGCTTACTACAAAATGGGCTGACATATGAATACTGAATAAAATGCAGACAAAAAATAACCACGAACAAATTGGCTTATATAAGGGGCAGAGGACAGCATCCACAGGGTGCTGTCCTCTGATTAATATCTGAGCGTTCTTAGTTTCCGCCCTTTCTGTCGGTTATGGCAAAATTTCTTGGAACTTTAGGGAAAGAGGAATTGTTTTCCGGAGATGGGTAGTGTATAATATAATCTGTATAGGTGTAGCCTCTATGGTGTACCCATACCAAAACATGAGTTGAGCAAAAATGGATAAGCTATAACGATTGGAAAGGGACAGCTTGTGATGAAAATATTTGACAATATCACAGATATCGTCCGGGATGACTTGAAAGAAACGATACAGCGTGGCAGCAAGGTTTCCATAGCGGCCGCTTGCTTTTCCATGTATGCATACAAAGAGTTGAAACATCAGTTGGAACAGGTAGAAGAATTCCGTTTTATCTTTACTTCCCCGACCTTCGTTCAAGAGCGGGCCGAAAAGCAAAGACGGGAGTTCTACATTCCAAGACTTAGCAGAGAAACCAGCCTATATGGTACAGAATTTGAAATCAAGCTGCGCAATGAAATGACCCAACGGGCTGTTGCCAGAGAGTGTGCTGACTGGATTAGGCGTAAAGCTATCTTCAAATCCAATGTCACTGGGGAAAACATGGGCGGATTTATGACAGTCGATTCTCCTGTGGAGCAGACCGCCTATATGCCGTTGAATGGCTTTACAACAGTGGATATCGGCTGTGAACGCGGCAATAACAGCTACAACATGGTCAACCGGATGGAGGCACCGTTCTCCACCCAGTATATGCAGCTGTTTGAAACGCTTTGGAGTGATCACGAGAAGATGCAGGATGTGACCGAAATGATTATCTCCAACATCAGTACAGCCTATAACGAGAATTCGCCGGAGTTTATCTACTTCATGACCCTATACCATGTTTTCAGCGAATTTCTGAACGATATTTCTGAGGATGTTCTGCCCAATGAGGCCACTGGCTTCAAGCAGAGCAAAATCTGGAGTATGCTCTATGATTTTCAGCGGGACGCCGTCCTTGCCATTATCAACAAACTGGAACAGTATAACGGTTGTATCCTGGCAGACAGCGTAGGTTTGGGCAAGACCTTTACCGCTCTTGCCGTCATCAAGTATTACGAGAACAGAAACAAATCCGTGCTTGTCCTCTGCCCCAAAAAGTTGGCGGAGAACTGGAACACCTATAAGGACAACTATGTCAACAATCCCATTGCCGCCGACCGACTGAATTATGATGTGCTGTTTCATACAGACTTGTCCCGCTCTGGCGGTACATCCAACGGGCTTGACCTTGATCGGCTGAACTGGGGCAATTATGACCTTGTTGTGATTGACGAATCCCACAATTTCCGTAATGGCGCCGGGACTCATGCCAATACGCAGGAGAACCGCTACATAAGGCTGATGGACAGAGTGATTCGTGCGGGCGTTCGGACTAAGGTGCTGATGCTGTCCGCAACGCCGGTCAATAACCGCTTTACCGACCTTAAAAACCAGCTTGCCATCGCCTATGAAGGAAATCCGGACTTCATCAATGAGGCGCTGGACACAAAAAAGCCCATTGACGAGATTTTCCGGCAAGCTCAGAAATCGTTCAATGCCTGGAGCAAGCTCGACCCGGATGTACGTACTACCGATGCCCTGCTCCGCACGTTGGACTTTGATTTCTTTGAACTGCTGGACAGTGTGACGATTGCCCGCTCCCGGCGGCACATCGAAAAGTATTACGATACGGCGGCGATTGGACAATTCCCGGAGCGGCTGAAACCGATTTCCCTGCGTCCCAGTATGACCGACCTGTCCAGTGCCATCAACTACAACCAGATATTTGAGCTGCTGACCCAGTTGAGTTTGTGTATCTATACACCGTCAAACTACATCTTTCCAAGCAAGATTGCCAAGTATATCGACCTGACTCACAACAAGGGCAACAACCTTACTCAGCAAGGGCGTGAACAAGGTATCCGGCGGCTGATGAGCATCAATCTCTTAAAGCGGCTGGAAAGCTCTGTGTACTCCTTCAACCTGACGCTTACGCGAATCCTTGACCTGATCACTGGCACAATCAAAGCCATTGATGACTATGAAAAATACGGTCAGGCTGACATTGATATGATCGAAGCGTCCGAAGATGACTTTGATATGGAGGACGGCAGCACCGATTACTTCACTGTAGGCAAAAAGGTGAAAATCGATCTGGCTGATATGGACTATAAGACCTGGCGTGCAGAACTGCAACAGGATGCGGAAAATCTTGAACTGCTGACATTGATGATAGCCGACATTACGCCGGAACATGACCTGAAGCTCCAGAACCTTCTGCATTTACTGGACGAAAAAATGCGTACCCCCATCAACGTGGGTAACAAGAAGGTGCTGATCTTCTCGGCGTTTTCCGATACGGCGGAGTATCTGTATGACCAAGTAGCCGGATATGTCAAAGAGAAGTACGGTTTGGACACGGCGGTCATAACCGGAAGTATTGACGGACGCACCACTATCAAGGGACTGAAAGCTACCCTGAACAATGTGCTGACCTGCTTCTCTCCCATCTCCAAGGGGCGGGACGTACTGATGCCAGGCAGTACAAAGGAGATTGATATTCTGATCGCCACCGACTGCATCTCCGAAGGGCAGAATTTGCAGGACTGCGATTATCTGGTCAACTACGATATTCATTGGAACCCGGTGCGTATCATCCAGCGGTTCGGACGTATCGACCGCATTGGCAGCAAAAACAAGGTGATCCAGCTGGTGAATTTCTGGCCGGATATGACCCTGGACGAATACATCAACTTGAAATCCCGTGTGGAGACCCGGATGAAGATATCTGTGATGACTTCCACCGGCGATGACGACTTAATCAACCCGGAAGAAAAAGGAGATCTGGAATACCGCAAGCAGCAGTTGAAACGGCTCCAGGAGGAAGTGGTGGATATGGAGGATATGTCCACCGGTATTTCCATCATGGACCTGGGGCTGAACGAGTTCCGGCTTGATCTGTTGGACTACATCAAGACCCACGGCGACCTGGCAAAGAAACCGAAGGGGCTTCACGCCGTCGTACCCGCAACGAAGGAAAACCCGCCGGGCGTGATTTTTGTCCTGCGGAATATCAACAACAGCGTCAATATTGACAACCAGAACCGCATCCATCCCTTTTATATGGTCTATATCCGCACAGCCGGCGAGGTGGTCTGCGACTACCTGAACCCGAAGAAGCTGCTGGACACCATCCGGCTACTGTGCCGGGGCAAGTCGGAACCGCTCATGCCGCTGTGCGCAAAATTCAACGAGGAAACGGATGATGGCAGGAACATGAAGGATGTGTCGCAGCTTCTTTCCGACGCAATCAACTCTATCATGGATGTGAAGGAAGAAAGCGACATTGACAGTCTGTTCTCCGCTGGTGGCACTTCTGCGCTGATGAATGCGGTATCCGGGCTGGATGATTTTGAACTGATCTGCTTCCTGGTGGTCAAATAAGGAGGTTCGGCCATGCTTGGTCTGCCTAAAAGCACCGAATTTAACCGGCGCATCCCAAAGCAGAAGTTTTACGAAAACCTTACCATTTCCTCAGCGCTGAAGCGTATCTTTGTGGAACAGATCAGGGTGATTTGGTGGCGGAACAAGATTGCTCCCGCCACAATGAACCTTGCAGCCGGGGAGACCGTGACGGAGATCGAGGTGTTCGAGGTCTGTCTGTCCGCGCCCCAGCTGGACGCGGCTGTCCTGCGGCAGATTGACAAGGAGATACCCTACCACATCCTGTTTCTGCTGGAGTATGAGGGCAAATATCAGGCGTGGACGGCCTATAAGGAGGCGGCGGGGAGCGGGACAAACGCGTTCAAGGTTGGAACCTACTACCACACCGATTGGATGGAGGAAGCCGCCCTGCCTCTTAAATTGGACGGCTTGAATACCGATAAAGTATATGAAAACTTTGTCCGGCAAATCGCTGGGGAAGCGCTGACTTCCGGCGCGGGCGAAACATTGAAAGAGTCAGTGGAGCGGGACAAACGCAGACAGGAATTGCAAAAGCAGATTGCGGCTCTACAGGTGAAGGTGCGGCGGGAGAGGCAGTTGAATAAACAGGTTCAGTTGAATGCGGAATTGAAAAGATTGAAGAAGAAATTGGAGGAATTATGATGGAAAAGATGACCCTTTCCGAAATGATTACATATTCTACGGTTCTAATTAAATGTCAATATGCAGATGGTACCTCGGGAAGCGGCACTGGATTTATTATTAATCTCTGCACTGACAAAGAAAAAGAGCAATGTGTTCCAGTGCTTATTACAAACAATCATGTTGTTGAAAGCAGCATTAAAACTATATTTGAATTTTGCAGAGCAGATAGAGATGGAAACCCTATTGATACGGAACCATTTTCGTTTATATACGATGGAAATGCGTGGATTCATCATCCAGACAAAGATGTGGATCTTAGGTGCTTATTTTTGGCTGAGGCATTGACGAAATTGAGGGATCAGAACATAAGTGTTTTTTATATCCCTCTTGAGACAAACCTAATTCCTAATGAGGAAAAGTTGTCTGAACTCTCTGCGATTGAAGATGTTGTGATGGTAGGATATCCGATAGGGTTGTCTGATACATATAAAGCTGAGGTTAGATAACGTAACTTCTGAAAGTATAGGAAAATCAAGGTTTTCGAGCGGCGGACAAGCATGATATGTACTAAAAAATCGAATATCGGCGCATGAGCGGCGTTCATATTCCCTGCTGGGAAGATGGAACGCCGCTTTTTTCATGTCCAGACACCGAAAGGAGCGGAGAACCATGCCAGTATTCCGCGTGGAGAGGAACAAGGGGTACACGGTGATGTCCAACTACCACCTGCGGGACAAATCCCTGTCCCTGAAAGCCAAGGGCCTGCTGTCGCAGATACTTAGCCTCCCGGAAGATTGGGATTACACCCTGTCCGGCCTGTGCTATATCAACCGGGAGAGCAAGGACGCTATTCGTTCCGCCGTCAACGAATTGGAGCGGGCCGGGTACATCGAGCGCCACCAGACCACGGACGAAAGCGGCAAGTTCAGCAGCAACGAGTACATCATCCACGAACAGCCTGTTTCTTTGCCGCCGTCGTTGGATAAACCGTCGTCGGAAAACCCGACAACGGGAAAACCGACGTCGGAAAATCCAACGCAATTAAATAAAGATAGAGTAACTAAAGACCAAGCTATTACTGACCCATCAATTACCCATTCCATTCCCTCCCTTTCGTCCCCTCCCGCTGGGGCGGCTGTTGCGGCTTCGCCGCCGGAAAGGAAAGGAACGGAAGCGGCCACGCAGAGCGCCGTTGAGATTTATCGGGAGATCATCAAGGAGAATATCGAGTACGACCACCTCCTGCACCACTCCAAGATCGACCGGGAGGAATTGGACGGCATCGTGGAATTGCTGGTGGAAACCGTCTGCACGGCCCGCAAGACAATCCGGGTGGCCGGTGACGACTACCCCGCCGAGCTGGTAAAGGCCAAGCTGCTGAAACTCAACAGCGGCCATATTGAGTTCGTCATGGACTGTATGCGGGAGAACACCACGAAAATCCGCAACATCAAGAAATACCTGCTGGCGGTGCTGTTCAACGCCCCCAGCACTATGGGAAGCTACTACACCGCCCTCGTCGCCCACGATATGGCGGAGGGAAAAATCTAATCTGACAAGGAGGCCCCGAACATGAAACAGGGCGCATTGATCTTCGACGAGCGGACAGACCGCTACGACATCCGCTTTGACCTGGCCGACTACTACGGCGGCTTGCACTGTGGACAGTGCTTCGACGTGATGGTGGGCGGGCGGTGGAAGCCCACCCGCATTGAGTACGCCGCCGACTGGTATCTGGTGGGCATCCGGGCCGACGACCTGAACGGCCTGCGGGTGCGTATCTGATGCGGATTTACCTGCGGCGGCTGGTAGTGCCGCCTTAGTTTTTATCCCCGACTTCTGGCAAAGGAGGTATGACGCTTGCAGGAGGAAGTCACTCAAAAGACCATCGCATTATCCATGAAAACCGGGAAGCTGACGGCCCAAGTGCTGCAAATGGCCCTGAAAAAGTTTTTGGAGGCCCAGAAGCACGGCCCCAAGCTCCATCAGGGCCAGCAGAGCCTAAAGCAGTTGAAGCAGCACGGGGCGGCGCTGTCCAACATCGAGATCACCGACGCCAACATCGCCGCTTTCAAGCCCTGCGCCAAGAAATACGGCGTGGACTTCACTTTGCGAAAGGACAAAACCACTACACAGGTCAAAGGGGTGGAAGCTGGGCAGGCCGTTGGCGAACGCCG
>OFGI01001239.1_pt1 | contig 10735 bp, 9 predicted proteins | sample 1521751 | NCBI WGS metagenome assembly OFGI01 (sample SAMEA3504115, study PRJEB24116) | mouse gut metagenome | biome: mouse gut; feature: mouse-associated habitat; material: faeces | place: Denmark | collected 2011
TACTATAAATATGTTTTTCTTTTACTTGGATTTTAATACTTTTATATAGAATGTGGAGCTATATTAATGTTATCTTAAAGATACGTATTTTATGTAGCGAATTTATTCGTCCTACCGGATATATTGAACCTTGTTTTTCTTATATTTGCAGCACATGATTTCTAAACAATAATTAAATTATTCATTCTTATGAAAAAGATTCTGGTATTATTCGCTTTAACAGCGATAGCTATGGTGAGTGTAAATGCGCAGGACAACTTGAAATGGGGTGTTATGGCAGGTATGAATGTGAGTAAATATACTTTTACCGGTTTTGACAACAGGGTAGGTTTTCATGCAGGTGTCAAAGCTGAGTTGGGGTTATCGCAGGAAGCAAGTGGGGCATACATGGATTTTGCTGCGTTACTGACGTTGAAAGGTGCTAAAATTGATGGAGGATCAATTGCAACCGTTAAATTTAATCCGTATTATTTGGAGATACCGGTGCATGTTGGTTATAAATATGCTGTAAATGAGATCGGAAGAGCGTCGTGTAGGGAAAGAGTAAATGAAAACTTTGCGCTGTTTGGTAGCGTAGGTCCTTATTTGGCTGTCGGTCTGTTTGGAAAAGCAAAATTGAGCATAGGCAATGCGATTGGTGATTGGGCTGATATAGAAGGTATGGAAAGTGTAGGAGGCCTGGAAGGTAAATCTGTGTCTGAAGATATATTTGGCGATGACGGGTTCAAACGATTCGACTTCGGCCTCGGATTGAAAGCCGGTGTTGAGTTCAACAAAAAATATCAGGTTGCTTTGAGTTATGATTTCGGGTTGATTGACGTGCAGAAAGATTTGGGTATGAAAAACAGGAACCTGATGATATCATTTGGTTATATGTTCTAAAACGGACTTTGCAACTTTGTTGCACGAATCATTCGTTACCTTTGCAACAGATAAAAAACGAATGAATATGGGACATTGTTGTTGCGGTGCACATTCATGCACGACAGAAAATAAAAAGAATGCCAGTACTTCGATAGTTCACGAATACTGGAAAGTAGGGCTTTCATTTATACTTCTGATAGGAGGTATTATAATGAATGCCCTGAATTTTGCCTTTTTCCTTGGAGAGTATGTTGCTTTAATATGGTATATCCTGGCTTATCTTCCGGTAGGAATACCAGTGATGAAAGAGGCTTGGGAGGGTATCAGGGAAAAAGACTACTTCAGCGAGTTTACACTGATGATTGTTGCTACGCTGGGAGCCTTTTATATTGGTGAGTATCCGGAAGGAGTCGCTGTAATGCTGTTTTATACGATAGGAGAGTTGTTTCAGAATAAAGCGGTAGACAGGGCGAAACGTAATATCGGTGCTTTGCTGGATGTGAGACCTGAGAAAGCCTTGGTGCTTAGGGAGGATAATCTTGTGGTAGAAAGTCCTCGAAATGTAAAAGTAGGAGAGGTCATTGAAATAAAGGCGGGTGGGAGAGTTCCTTTGGACGGAGTGATGTTGAATGAAATCGCTGCTTTTAATACGGCCGCGTTGACGGGAGAAAGTGTTCCCCGTGACATCAGAAAAGGAGAGGAAGTCCTTGCGGGGATGATTGTGACGGATAAAGTAATCAGGATTAAAGTAGAAAGACCTTTCGATAAAAGTGCGCTTGCACGGATATTGGAACTCGTTCAGAATGCTTCGGAACGGAAAGCACCGGCAGAATTGTTTATCCGTAAGTTTGCCCGTATCTATACTCCTATTGTCATAGCACTGGCGGTATTGATTGTGCTACTCCCGTTCGGCTATTCATTGATAGACCCTCAATTCGTGTTTACATTTAATGATTGGTTATACAGAGCTTTGGTTTTTCTGGTAATTTCGTGTCCATGTGCGCTGGTAGTAAGTATTCCATTAGGTTATTTCGGTGGTATCGGAGCAGCTTCCCGATTGGGGATTCTGTTTAAAGGCGGCAATTATCTGGATGCAGTCACTAAAATCAATACAGTCGTATTCGATAAAACGGGAACGCTGACCAAAGGAACATTTGAGGTGCAGGATTGTAAGTGTGTATCCGGGATTTCGGAGAAGGAACTGGTGAGGATGATTGCTTCAGTAGAAAGTGACAGTACACATCCGATCGCTAAAGCGATTGTGAACTATGCAAAGCTGCAGGATATAGGGCTTGCGGTTGTCACCAATACTAAAGAATTTGCAGGTCTCGGTTTGGAGGCAATAATAGACGGGACTTCGGTGCTCGTTGGAAATAGTCGGTTACTGTCTAAGTTTAGCATAAAATATCCGGCAGAATTGCAGAGTGTTACCGATACGATTGTAGTTTGTGCTATTGGAGGCAGTTATGCGGGTTATCTCTTGTTGGCGGACGCATTGAAGGATGACGCGAAGACGGCGATTGATAACTTAAAAGCATTAAACATTGAAAACATTCAGATATTATCCGGTGATAAACAGAGTATTGTTACTAACTTTGCAGAGAAGCTCGGTATATCAAAGGCTTATGGCGATCTGCTTCCTGACGGTAAAGTGAAACATCTGGAGGAATTGCGGAAGAATGAAGCAAATCAGATTGCCTTTGTCGGTGACGGGATGAACGACGCTCCTGTGCTTGCGTTGAGCCATGTCGGTATTGCTATGGGTGGATTGGGCAGTGATGCGGCGATTGAAACAGCTGATGTCGTGATACAAACAGATCAACCGTCGAAAGTGGCCGAAGCCATTAAAGTAGGAAAGCTGACTCGCCGGATTATCTGGCAGAACGTGTCGCTGGCATTTGGAGTGAAACTGCTGGTACTTATCTTGGGAGCCGGCGGACTGGCTACACTTTGGGAAGCTGTCTTTGCGGATGTCGGCGTTGCATTGCTTGCCATTATGAATGCAGTAAGAATACAGAAGATGATAAAATAAAAAGAATATGGAAGAGAATGTTTATTTGGATAAGCTGGAAAGACGGGATATCAAACCGACAGCAATAAGGCTTCTCATATTGAAAAATATGTTGGAAGTTGGACGGGCCGTATCGTTACTGGATCTGGAAACTCTCCTGGATACGGTAGACAAATCGACTATATCCCGGACAATAGCTCTCTTTCTGTCTCATCACCTGATACATAGCATAGATGATGGAAGCGGTTCGTTGAAGTATGCCGTTTGCGACAACTCTTGTAACTGCGTGGTGCAGGATTTACACTCGCATTTCTATTGTGAGAAATGTCATCGGACTTTTTGTCTGGAAGGTACACATATTCCGGTTATTGATTTGCCTAAAGGATTCACGTTACATAGCATTAATTATGTTCTCAAGGGGATTTGTCCGGAATGTACTTCTCATTCAAAGAATGAATAAATAGAAAAAGCCGGAACTCAGACCAATAGAAATATCGGTAGAGTTCCGGCTTTTTATCAATATGCTTGTTTAATCGATGTTTGGATTCAATGAATGCCAGTCTTTGATGGCAGGTATGATTCCCATTTCAATAACTTCATCACGGAGTTTGCACAAGTGTTCGTAGCTCTTTTCCAGTTCAGCCTGTTCGGCAGGAGTTCCGGCTACTTCCTTATAAGTGACACCGTTTTTGGTGATTGAAGTTTCCATTGCCATCATGATATGATCGAATTTTCCATTGGAGACATACGTTCCGGCAGGCCAGCGGAAAGGTTGTCCGCCCATAGCGGCAGCGATCATCTCGATAGAAAGATAGGCGGGGCTTTGGAAAGAAGAACGGCCGCGCAGATCGATGATGTGCTTTCCACCTTGGATAACACGTACTTTCAGTTCTTCCCATTCGGTTAATGGGAGACGGGTCGTACCAATGAAATCAGTCAACGGTTCTCCTTTCACTTTAGTGGTAGAAGCAAATACGGCCATTTGTTCGCCATGACCGCCGTATGTGCGGCAGTTCTGAATTTCAGAAGCCGGGATATGGAAGTATTTCACCAGTTCGTTTTGCAGACGGGTGCTGTCCAATGCTGCCAGCGTAGAAACCTGAGACGGTTTCAGTCCGGAATACAGTAAGGTAATCAAACCGGTAATGTCGGCCGGATTGAAAATGACAACAATATGTTTTACGTTCGGGCAATATTGGCGGACGTCTTTACCGAATTGAGCGGCGATTTCTGCATTTCCTTTCAGCAAGTCCTCACGGGTCATACCTGCTTTGCGGGCTGCACCACCGGAAGAAACGATGTAAGATGCTCCGGTCAACGCTTCTTTGATATCAGAAGTATAAGTAAGGTTGACACCTTCGAAGCCGCAGTGGTACAATTCTTCTGCCACCCCTTCCAAAGCGGGAGCAAACGGATCATACAGACAAATATTCGGAGTGAGTTTCATCATCATGGCAGTTTGAGCCATATTGGAGCCAATCATTCCGGCTGCTCCTACAATTGTAAGTTTCTCGTTGGTTAAAAATTCCATAAAGCTATCTATTTAAAGGTGAATAATCTGTTATTTCTTTTTGTCGCTACAAAGTTAACACTTTATCGACCTGATTGTTCATTGAAAATAGTTTTATCAGATAACGAAAAGTTATAGCTGGCTGATTGAAGGATCTGTCTAAAATAGATTATCTTTGTATCCTATATTATATAAATGGATAAATATGAGCATCGAATTAGGAAAATTCAATCAGCTTGAAGTTGTAAAGGAAGTCGATTTCGGGGTGTATCTCGACGGAGGAGAGGAGGGGGAGATTTTGTTGCCCACCCGTTATGTGCCCGAAGACTGTAAAATAGGAGACTTTTTGAATGTCTTTCTTTATCTGGATATGGATGAGAGATTGATTGCCACTACGCTGACTCCGTTGGTGCAGGTAGGGCAGTTTGCCTGTCTGGAAGTGGCATGGGTGAATCAGTTTGGAGCTTTCTTGAACTGGGGGTTGATGAAGGACCTGTTTGTGCCGTTCAGTGAGCAGAAGATGAAGATGCAGGTTGGACGGAAGTACGTGATTCATGCACATTTGGATGATGAGAGTTATCGCATTGTGGCTTCGGCAAAGGTGGAACGCTATCTGTCGAAAGACAGGCCGGAGTATGCTTCGGGGGATGAAGTGAATATTCTCATTTGGCAGAAAACGGATTTGGGCTTCAAGGCAATCATAGACAATAAGTATAGCGGTTTGCTTTACGAAAACGAGATATTTTCTACATTGCAGACAGGTATGGAGATGAAGGCTTTTGTGAAACAGGTGCGCGAAGACGGCAAGGTGGATTTGATCCTTCAGAAACCAGGCTTTGAGAAGATAGATGATTTCTCGAAAACCTTGCTGAATTATATCAGGGAGAATGACGGAAGGATCAGACTGAATGATAAAAGTCCTGCGGAAGATATTTATGCTACATTTGGTGTCAGCAAGAAGACCTTTAAGAAAGGAGTGGGTGACTTATATAAGAAACACCTGATAACCTTGCACGAAGATGGCATCACTTTGGCAGACTCCTAATCAGAATAGGGAAATCCCTATGTATGAATAGAGAGAATCACTGGGGTGGGGAGTTTCCTCGCCCTATTTTTGTAGTATCAGATTAAATAAAGAAGTAATAATAAAAACTAGATAAGTTATGCGTAAGATAATAATAAGTTTCTGCATCCTGTTATCCGCTCTCTCTTTACAAGCGCAGTCCGTCAGCGGAATCCGTATTGACGGTGGTAATACCCCTATTCTTGTTTACTTTGGTGGAAACCAGATGTGCTTGCCGACTACCACTTGCTTTGTAGCTAACCTGGATCGGGGATATTACACGGTTGAGGTTTATGCTACCCGTTTCACCCGTCCGGGAGAGCGTGTTTGGAAAGGGGAGAGGTTGTACAACGAACGTGTTTACTTCGACGGAAGAGGTGTGAAAGATATTTTTGTAGATGACCGTCATGCCAATGTCCGTCCGGGCAGACCGGGACAAGGAGAACACCGTCCGAATTATGACCGTCACGACAGGGTGATGAACGATCAGCTTTTTAAAACGTTCTATAATAATCTGAAGAAAGAACCGTTTGAGGATGATCGCATGGCATTGCTTAATACTGCATTGGCAAATTCAGATTTTACGTCTGCCCAATGTCTCCAAGTGACAAAGCTCTATACTTTTGATGATGACCGAATGGCAATCATGAAAAAGATGTATCCCCGGATTGTTGACAAGGAGGCTTTCTTTACGGTGATTGCTACACTGACGTTTTCTTCCAATAAGGATGAAATGAATAAGTTTGTGCAGAACTATGGCAGACGCTGATACTAACTATTAAAACTATATGGCTATGAAAAAGATACATATCATCCTACTGTTGGCATTGGGACTGGGAGTCAGCAGCTGTTTTACCAGCTATATTTCTAACAAGCAGGTTATGGGTGTACAGCAAGGGATGACTCAAAGAGATGTTGAAAGTATTTTGGGAAAACCGGATTACCGACGTTTCGACGGTGATATGGAAGAATGGGAATTTCATCGTGATAACGGGACGCCTGTTTTGACTTCGGAGCCCATGACAATCATTGTTCAGTTTGCCAATAAAAAGGTGATCAGTATGGATACATTCAAAGGCTATGGCAGACCTTCGCCGCATCCGGTCGTAGTACCTCCTCCTACTGTCACTACTGTTGAAGTTGTTCCCGGTCACCAGCCGGAAGAAATTCGTCTGATGACGGATACTGAGTTTAATAACTTCATCGAAAAGTTGAAATTCACAATTATGAGTGATGACCAGAAGAGGTTGATCGGACAGATGTTGGACAAGCATGATGTCACTTCAAGCCAATGTGTGAGAATTGTAAAAGAGATTTCTTATACGCCCGATCAGGTTGAGATGATGAAGAAACTTTATCCTTATGTAAAGGATAAGCAGAATTTTAATAAGGTGATTGATAGCTTGTTTTCCACTGTGTATAAAGATGAAATGTACAAGTTTATCAAAGAATATGATAGGAGATTAAATTATGAAGCGAATATTATTTTTACTCTTTGCTATCGGGCTGACTGTCGGTACGACAGTGATGGCTGGAATGAGCACTAGCAAAGTGCGTAAGGAAACACGCTTTCTTACTGATAAAATGGCATACGAATTGAGTTTGAGCACTCAGCAATATAATGATGCGTATGAGATTAATTACGACTTTATTTATTCTGTTCGTAATATCATGGATTATGTGGCCCGTGGCTATGAATGGGCATTAGATGATTATTATGAAGCTTTGGATATTCGTAATGATGACCTCCGGTGGGTATTGAGTGATGCACAGTATCGTCGGTTTCTGGGAGCTGATTATTTCTACCGCCCGATTTATATTACCGGCGGAAGATGGAGTTTCCGGGTTTATGTGAATTATCCGAATCGTAGTTTGTTCTACTTCGGTCTGCCTTATCATTATCGGACTTACTGTGGAGCACATTATCGCCCGCACCTTCATCACGTAAGTTTCTATCGGGACAGATATAATTTCAGACATTATCCTACTCCGTATCGGGTAAGAGAGCAGAGATCTTTCCATTCTTATCGTCGTTCGGATTTTGGTTCGGTTCATTTCCGCCCGAATTCTTCCGTCCGTCCGCACAATGCACCGACTCGTCCGGGGGTAACGGGACGTCCAAGTCCATCACAGCGTCCGAGTCATAATTCACGACCGGGAACATCAACTCGTCCCGGAACGGCAACGCGACCTGGAACGACAACGCGGCCTGGCAGTTCTTCACGGCCCTCAACATCAGTTCGTCCTGAATCAGACCGTAGACCGACGGGAGGTAGCAGTACGACAGCAAGCCGTCCTAATCGTGAGAGTAGTAGCTCGAGTACAAGTAGAAGAAATGATAGTCGTCCGTCCAGTAGCGGCAGTAGTTCTTCGTCCGGTAGAAATAATCGTTCCGATAGAAGTAACACTTCCACTAGCCGGGGCAGCAGTTCCGGTCGCAGTAGCAGTACTTCCGGTCCGAGCCGTAGCAGTAGTTCTAACCGGAGCAATGTTTCCGGTGGAAAAACGGAAAGACGTTCCTCTTCCGAAAGTACGAGAAGCAGCAGTCGAAGTTCTTCTTCCCGTTCTTCAGAGCGAGACACCAATTCAAGAAGATAACCTATTCCTTTAATTATTTATATCATTGCTCCTCAGCGGTAGGAGAGCTAGACTCCGGTGTTTTGCCGGCTAGACTATTCAGGGCATCGCCCGTAACTTGGATTTCGGGGCGGATAGTATCCGCCTCGATTTCACTTATCAAACCTTTTTGGGCAAGACATCCGGCAATGAGTTTATAATATCCTTCCATGCTCTCTTTCAGTTTTCCGTTTTCTGCGAAAGAACTGCGGAAATGTTTGGGCTTCGGGATGATAGAAGCCAGGAAGATACTTTCTTCCGTAGTCAGTTGGGAAGGACGTTTGTTGAAGTAGTAGGCGGAAGCCTCCTGGATGCCGTAGATTAGCGGGCCCCATTCCGCAATATTCAGATATACCTCATACATCCGTTCTTTCGAAGTCAGTCTCTTTGTTTCTATGATCCATACAATCAATGCTTCTTCCAGTTTGCGGGCAAAGTTTTTATTTTTGTTCAGAAATACATTCTTCACTAATTGCATTGTGATAGTGCTTCCGCCACGTGCAAAACGTTTGACTTGCAAATCGTAAATCAACGCTTCGCGGAGTGCATCGGGCAGGAAACCATGATGATAATAAAACGCCCCGTCTTCACTTTGCATCACAGACATTTGCAGGATCGGTGAAATGCTGTCAAGTGGGGTGAAATGTTCCCAGGAAGGGCCGACGGGGAAAGTGCGTACTGGCATTCCATTTTCATATGCTGTGTAGACAAACTCGCCTGACATCTTGGACAGTTGGGTATCGCCATATTCTACAATTTCGAAATTCCTCTCTTTCAACTCTGATTCTAATTTGAGACTATCCAATTGTGCAAAATCAATATCCAACAGGAAATGATAAGCTAACTCACCACTTGTTTTGATACCTTCCAGGTTGTTGAACAGGCCTTTGGGCAGAGAACTGAACAGCTCGTCTGCCGGAAACCATGATTTGTCAACGGCTGCAGTGAAATGCCATAAATCTTTTTTCTTTTCGGCTCGTAGATAAGGATGAACCTGAATTTTATTGAATATAACCGTAGTGGTGCTATCCAATTCAAAAGAATGGTCGCTAATGTTCATTTGATATCCTAAATGTCCGCGGTCGAGATGAATCACTTCGGGAGACAGTACTTTGTGGAATATATCAAGTCCGTTTACTTTCGCTTTTCCGTTGAGATATAGCTGGTTTTTTCCATTACTTTCTTTGGTCATGCTATAAGATAAGGTGTCAAAAGTGACTTTCGCACCAAAACGGCGGGTAATATAAGGTATAGAAACTTTTGTGGAATCGGCAGAGTATAGCTTTGCCATTAATGTATTGGCAGATTGTTTCAGTTCGCCATCAGCTATCCAATGCCGGGTTAGTGTATCTTCGTGTATCTCAATGGTTGACCGGAACCTATTCTCTTTGATGATAAAAGAAGGGAATACCATAGAAACGAAGTTGCTGTCTTTTCGTTCAGTGATATAAATCTGTTTTAATTGTCCGTTTTCAGGTAGAAAACCGTAGCATAAATTGAGTAGTTTGTTTATTCTTTCCGCATAATTGATTTCCGTTACGGTTTGACCGGATGTTTGTGATGGAACTTTCCGGTCTTTTTTAAAGAGAAAATCATAATTGGCGATGGAGTCTTGCTTTGTAAATGTGAGTCTGATATCTTCTGCTGCTATGTAGCTTACTTCTATTTTCTTGGTGAGTAATTTCCAGAAATTCAGCTTGATGCGGGTTGATGCTAACGTGAATAGTGTATCCCGTTGTTCGGGGATAACCGAAAGGCCTTGGAGAGATATTTCATTTAAACCATTCATCTCCAGTTTGTCGTAATGAATGCATAACCCGTGTGTCTGCTCGATACGGGATGTGTGTCGGTTGACTATGCTCCGTAGAAGAACGCTGCGACCTGAGTAGATACAAATGAGGCAGATGAGTATTCCTCCACTGAGAGCTAGCGGAAGAATACGCTTTTGGCTATTTGTTTTCATCATTTACCTTTTAATTATCGGATGCAAAGGTAGGTAAAAAAATGCATTAAACGCGATGGACAGCCTTTGAAGGACAGTCCGCCGTTCTTTTTTTATTTGATAAGCGGTAAGTATTCTCCGTAGCCTTCCTCTTTCATTTTTTCTTTCGGAATAAAACGAAGAGAAGCACTATTGATACAGTAACGTAATCCTCCTTTTTCTTTCGGACCATCCGTAAATACATGTCCTAGGTGGGCGTCTCCGGTTTTACTGCGTACTTCGGTACGTGTCATTCCATAAGAAGTATCTTTCTTCTCTGTAATCAAGTCCTTTTGAATCGGTTGGGAGAAACTAGGCCAGCCACAACCGGAATTGAACTTGTCGGTCGAAACAAATAGGGGTTCTCCGGTGGTGATATCTACGTAGATACCGGGACGGTACTCGTCCCAGTATTCATTCCGGAAAGCAGGTTCCGTAGCATTTTTCTGGGTGACGGCATATTGCTCTGCCGATAATTGTTGGCGAAGGACTGTGTCATCCGGTTTTTGATAAACTTTGGACTTGGGAGCATTGGCTTTGCGTGCCATTTCAAATAAAGCCGGGTTGATATGGCAATAGCCGTTCGGATTTTTATCCAGATAATCCTGATGATAGTTTTCTGCCGGATAGAAATTTGTCAATGGTTTTACTTCTATGGCAATGGGATTTTTATATTGATCCGCTAATGCC